>Ga0207693_10002416_pt1 | contig 16214 bp, 17 predicted proteins | sample LARL81metaG_FD_184347 | JGI IMG/M metagenome (GOLD analysis project Ga0207693, IMG submission 184347) | Corn, switchgrass and miscanthus rhizosphere microbial communities from Kellogg Biological Station, Michigan, USA - LAR L8-1 metaG... | ecosystem: Host-associated > Plants > Roots >...
TAGGACGATAGTTTTTTGTAGTGATAGGTGTGGTTGTTATTATTCGGGAATCGGTACTAGTGTTTGGCCTTGTTTCCGCATAAGCAGAGGTGCATAAGAATAATGTCGTCATAAGAACGAGTAGGGCGAACGCGATATGTGCCTCTTTTGTCAAAACTACCGATAAATGTAACATAGTAATGTAATTGATAATAATCTATATAAATATCTATAAAAGGCGAACCCTACATTTTTAATAGTTCATAATATTACTAAACTAATCTGAAACTTAGTCTCCTATCAATATTTACTTATCAGATTAAGCGTTTCAATTTAGATGCTACTAAAATGATCGATACTTCTTATTATATCATGTCAGTCTAAGGTTTTCGGTGTCATATGTAATTTGTTTTCCTTCTAATTACGCTCTAGTGAAATGCATTATAGTTTGCTTATCATCGGCAAGGTTTTTGAAATGAACACGGTCAATATATGTCGTATATTTGATTGACAGTGTAAAACATGAACAGACGCTCCTCTCGATGTTCAGGTTGATTTCAGATGGTGTTATTAGAGATTCCCAATGCTGCTGTTCGCCGGATTTTGGCCCCGTTGTCCATGTCTTTCACTGGGATTTTACTCTTTGAACAATATATTCACGTGTTTTCTTCAGCTTACTCTAACTTTTGTACTTACTTGCTGGCAGCTGTCATCCATTTCTTATTTTATAGTTTGCCGGGCAAACCCAGCGAAGCTTTCATCCGAGTATAAAGCCGGCAAACCAACTAAAGTGTTCTGCAGTATTCTCTTGGCGCTATATATAGCTCAGTGGTGATATATTCTATTATAGTAAATTGTCTGTTGTTGACCAGTGGGAACGAACTGTCCATTGCCTCTTCTGCAATAGTTTAGCTACTCTGAAACCGACCATGACTAGACGTATTATGCTACGATGCAACACCTGCGGCGTTTTGGTATTCGCTAATAGCTTGCTATCACAGCAGAGAATCCCGAAACTGGGGATTTTATATTTACACATATATACGCCAACTGGTATATTGATTGAATAAATTAACTAATTCTTGCCTACGTAAGTTCCTGGGAAAATCTGTCATAGAATGACTTCAGCTGCTACATCAAATTTCGTATAATACTTTTTTACCCCCCCTTCGCCATATTTGGATTTGAGTTTCCTCACAATATCGTTAACAATATTAGTATTTGTTATCGGTTTACCTCTTGCAGGTGTCTCTACGCCATTTATAGAAATCTTCAATGTTGGTTCGACTAGCAGATTCTTGTACCAATTGGTTTCAGAGCCCTGAACTGGAAGCAAATACAGAGTGTTATCCTCATATACAAACCAGACTGGACGAGGAATATCTCTACCGGATTTTCTACCTTTAACGTTGAGTGTTATCTCATCTACTTTGTTCAGTCTCTGGTGAAGATCGGCGTTGGGCATGACAATATTCTATGCTGCACATGTTAGTTATAGGTTTCGCGATCTTGCCGTGTATATAAGAATGCTGCTCTGTGCTAGTTAACTGCTACTATTACTATTGGAAAACTTATGAACTCACCTTGCAGCTTATTAGAGACATGCTAGTTATTCCTGCAAGAATGGTGGAACTTGCCTTAGTTGACTATTTTGTTATGGGAGAAGCAGTTGGAATAGTAGCCACGTTTGTTGCGGCATTTTATTATTCAAGAAAGCAAATGCAAAAGCTCTCAGTGGATATAGAAACGAAGGTTCTAAGTGATTTGGACGATAAAATGAACGACCTTACCAGGATTGCAATTGAAAAACCACAGCTAATAAAGATAGTCAGCAACGTTGAGTCTGACATATCAGAAGAAATAGCATTTACATATCATCTATTGCATACATTTGCACATGCATATCATTTGCATCAAAGAAAAGTAGTAAGTGATAATGAATGGACTGGATGGCTACGTAGAATGAGAACTTGTTTTGAGCAGGGCAAGATAAAGGAGTACTGGGAAGGTGGCCTTGAGTTAGAAAAATGGTTTGATCCGGCATTTGAAGATTTTATTGATAAGGAAGTAGTTCAGAAAATAAGTACAAAGCAGGAAATATAGTAAGATAATCTAATGTAGAATCGCATATCCAAAATATGGCTCATTCACATCAATGTATCAATCAGATTACTTGTTGGTTACTAACGAGTGTAATGTTCGTTAGTTTGGACATAACCCCGAACAGTATTTGCCGGCAATTACCATAGGGATATCAGCGAATAGCTTCCATTTTTGTTTATAACCATGATCGAAACAAGCGTAGCTAGTTAATTTAATCAATAATTAGTCAGGCTAAAGATTCATTACTTGTATCCCTATCCCTATCAATAGTATCTACTTCGTCTTCCCTTTCTAATTTCTCAACCGTCTCTTTGCGATACTCTCCAGTCGGTCCGTCTACAGGTTCATCTTGAGACATTATTAGATAATAACTGGACTACAGCAGATATAATAGAATATGTTGCTTCCACTAACTAAGCATCCGGTTCAATTTTCGAATATTGACTGTCTTCTAGATCTCACAGAAGCATAAATAGAGATAAAAGAATAAACTCGGAATCAAATAAACTATGGACCGAAGAGTAAAAGTATATAGTAATTATACTATGAGTTTTTTCGAAGAGGCATAAGTAGGAATAAAAAGAGTATAATTTAATGAGTAAGCATAACTATAACAAACGGCTCTCTTATGTAGACCTAGACTATCAGGATCGGGATTTTCGTGATTATGTTAGTTTACTTCGTGGGAAACTAGATTCAATATTTAACGACGAATAGCATACATACAAAAACTGGTTGGGTTTATGAAAAGAATGGGGCTAACTACTAGCCATAGCACTCTTCCGTGTAGGTGGGACTCCCTGTCTAAATGGATACCGTTTCTTATAATAATCCTGTAACTAAACAAAGTAATGTCGGAATTAACTGGAGACGAGATAAAGATAATGATTCAACGCAGAATCAATATGAAACAGAAGATCAAGTCTCTCAAGAGTCTAGGGAAGTGAAGACCATCTAACTGTTCTAGAAGCATTACAATGTGCTCTGAGTTTGACTACAGACGAGCAAGGGCAAAGAGAAATAATTGCCGGTACTCGCCCGGGTCAAGTAAGCTGCATCAAGTGAAATGTGCCAGCGAAGATCATATTTGTAAATTCATGGAAGCCGTCAGCTTCCATTATAAAACAAGTGTCTCCTAGTGTCTCTAGCTAGTAGTCAGTATCTATTCCTGAAATGACTAACACAGTTATGATTATAGAGATATAGTAAAAGAGTAGTATAGAGGAGATAGATAATAGCAGCGTACTAGGGACACTAGGGATAGAAGTGCCTTCACGAGTTACGATTCAGAATTATGAATGACGTTATGTTAATTAGAAAGTCATTATGTTGTGGACTTGCTAAAGTAATGCCTGGTTTTGTCCCCTTAGCTCCAAAACCGCTATTGCTCTCACCAACAACACCTACATTGATTACGGTCTTCCATAAACACCATAATCTACCCCATCGTCAACTCCTTCTACGTGCGACATATCAACAGTTCTCCCTCCAGGCTAACAGCGTTTCATAAGCTGTAGGTCTACTGATGTATGACCCTTTTCGTATTCCCTAAGACCATGCTATAGTAACAATATATATAAGGTGTACTAATAATGCACAAAATCGGCTTCGGAATAACGGTTGCTTCTGCGTCAGTTAAGTTTGCTGCAAGGTAATCATCAACAGCGTTCAGATTGCGCTTCAAACTTCGCCTATAAGAGATTTGATCCAGTCCTTGTTTTTTCTTCTAACGCCAATTAAATTGGATTGTAGTAATTATTGTTACGCTTTAATCCTTAGTTAATAAAAATAGTAACGTCTTACAAACTATCAACGATTGAACCCAACAAATAGATTGTAAGTCTGTGCACCAAACCTTGCTAGCAGCTTTTGTAATTCCTCACTAGGGTTACCGTAAACATCAAATCTAGTTACCTTAGCGACATCGAAAATCTTTGGAAGTATTGTTTGTGATGCAACACTTTTGTTATGAGCAAGCGCTGCCTCCGAATTCGCATATGTTTCATGAACAATACACTTTGTCTCATCTTTATTTAGATAAAACTCATAATTTGTTGTAGACGGCTCATTTGCCTCAACCATCCTGCTCATTTCCAATATCAGTTTCTTGTATCCTTTTATCTTTCCTTCGTCTATAATGAATTCTGCTTTAAAATGTATCTGATTTTGATCCATGGCTACTTATTGAATAGCGATTTAAAAGTATTAATTTGTATTTCGATTTAGATACTGTAGACATAGACTGAACTTTACACTCAACGCGCATATGAGTTAAATTTAATACCTCTGGAAATATTTTGACTAAAATAATTAATTAGTCTCTGCTTACAACTTTCGATCTATAAGGAAGCCCTGAAATTCAACCAGCAAATAGTGTTATGGCAAAGAAACATACTGAATGTTTGGAGGCAGGATAGAACGACGGAGCCAATCATCCATGTGATGCATCCAGATTTGATATGATGTGGGAAGAACTATCAGGATCGATTCTTAAGGGGGTTGTAAGGATGCCTGCAATTACGAGGAAACATGTCAATCCGCTGAAGACAGTCAGGATCGATAGTGTTGTTTACTGAACTGGACCGGTTGAGCCAACCACCGCGAGACTAGTTCAGCAAACAACTTATTTTTCAAGAACAGCGTACGTTATCGATACATGCGAACGATATATCTATTGTTTTTTTTTGCAATGCTATGGCGACGCTCAAGCCAACCAAGACTAGCCGAATAATGCTAGGCTGCAATACATGTGAAGTATTAGTGTTTGTAAATGGAATAATATCACAACAGAGGATCAAGATGTTGAAAGATTTCATATTTGGACGTCTACATTAATTAGTGCTTGAATGATCAGCATCGAGTGCATACAAGTTTGATTATCAATCATTGACATACGTTGATGTATTGATAGAGACGATCAATTTCAGGTCTTAATGTTGGTTACAGTGCATGTCTTGGTTTGTCCATCATTTAGGGTACCAACGCAGACAGCAGAGAAACTGAATGTATATTAATGTCCGGTATCTGTCGTAAGATCCCATAGTAGCGATAAGGCTGCCTTATTGAGCTTGTACGGCTCATATTTATTAACGGTAAGAAGTTCATCTCGCCCTCAGAATATAGATTGAGCCGCTTGGTCTTTTCTTTTTTTAAAATCTCTAAATGGTGGGGTTATCCACCGTGATTCTGAATCTGATGTGTAATCGTCTTGATGTTCTTCGGCACATTTAGGTTTGTGGTAATTATGTAACTATCTGAAAAATCGCTTTAAATGTACCAAGTAATAGTTCCAGGTAGTAATCCACCATTTAACAGAATATTCTTCCTGGTTCTTAATTTTAGTATCTAAAAAGGAATAAATTTGCTCTTTACTTTTTATATCATATAGAGTAACATCTTTTCCTATAGATAATGCAAACGCAATGACCGATCTTTAAACAGTTATTTTGATGACGCTCTGTTGTGTCGCCTATCTCCATATATTTATGAAACTCGGTAATTAACATCGAGCCTACAGGATTGGGGATAGTTGATATTTTATTAACGGTCGTAGATAGTTTGGATGGCATAGGAATTATTTCATGACCTCATCTACGAGGCTAATATTGATATAACGTGTAGCAGAAGTATATGAACCCGTGTAGTTAATGGGCCGAAAGGGTTGTGAATCAAATTTGACATGATTTGAAGGCCCAAGTGTGTATGAATGATGTCGAGTATCATCTAAATATAGTCTTGCCGTTGGTCTGGGTTCGGTGGGATGCAATACACTAGTGCATGTAATCCAGATCTTAAGCCATTTTCATACACTAATAACAAATAATCTTTAGGCAGAATGTAAGGATTTAACCTATTTCTTAACCTTTGTCGTTGCTGCGATGCCACCAAACACTGGATTTCCAAGGTATTACTGTGTTATTGTTGTCATGCTTCATAGCGAAGCAATACTTTACCGCATTCAAACGCTTTTGATTCAATCAGAGTATATTTTTGAATCTTGTCTAAGTCCTTAAAAATGGTCATACCGTTTCCAATCGCAACAGGATTAATAAATAAATAAAATTCGTCAATTAGTTTTTCTTTAATCAAGGAAGTATCGAATGACGCACCACCATAAACGACGATGTCCCCGCCGGGTTGGCTCTTTATATTGTTAACTTCTTCTATGAGATTGCCTGTTGCAATATCAGTATTTATCATCTAGATTTGTTTAGCGTTTTAGTAAAAACAACTTTTGGGGTTTCTATCATCTTTTTGGCGAACGCATACCATGGGTCATCAGGTTTGTTCATCACATCTGACCAGAAAGAAATGAAGCCATCAATCATTTTCCGTCCCAGAAGAATGGTGTCAACAGACTCAGTTATTTTGTATGCATATTTCATGGTTTCATCATCCGAGAGTCCGACCATCCAGTCCATTTCACCGTTTGGCCCAGCAATGCAGCCATCTATAGACATCTGCACCTGCAGTCTTAATTTTCTCAACACCGTTTTGTTATCTGTCATTTGTTGAAAAACGAATCTCTGTCTTAACTCTATTACTGTATCTAAAGAAACCAAAACTTTGTTATACTGATTTATCTAATTTAAAAACGAACATTTGAGCACTAAAGTCGAACAAAGACTACGATGGCGTAGGTAAAAAGTCAGATAACTATCTGTTAAAGACCATCACCATAGACAGATAGCAAATTACATGAAAATATTGTATTATTTTGATTAGGTTCGAGATTTTGGGTCTGTTGTTCGTTTTTCGCTTTCCTCAATTTTTTGTCTAATCGAACATCATAGGTCTGCGTTTGGCCCAACGGGCTTCATTCGACTCCGTCTAGTTCGTCTGAGATCTGTGCTTTTGAGGGATTGTTATTGTAAGTTCTTATTTTGGCTGTCGTGGCCGAGATATTGTTATTATTCGTATTCTTCTCTGAAGGGCCCTGAAAATTCTATAAGATACCTATGTAGTTGTAAAGCAATATCCCCTAGACTGCTGTATTTTCTTGTTTATTGTGTAATTATATTGTGCATTAGTAATGGAAAGAGGTTGCGATACAGTAGTATATGTAATCCACATCTTACCGAGTTGAAGAATTCAGAATCATGGAGGGCGGCTTCGATAGTGTTACTAAAGGATATAGAATATAACTATGATTCCTAACTCATACAATATCGCAAGCGATATTATGAGCAAGAAATGGATGGATTCTAACAAAAAGCACTACAGTAGGAAATACTTTCATGAAATATTTGAGTATTTGATGAGTACGAATTGTGGGAAATGTATGAACTTCATTCCATATGTTTGGTAAGGCAATGGTTACTTGAGCAAAAATCGGAAATCCATTAGTTATCCCCCTAAGAAGGTAAATCATAAATATTATAGCATCTTGATCGATACATGCCAGCAGTAGTAACAAGATACAATCAAGCCGACATACATGACCCAAAGGTTAAAAATACTTTCATCAACGGAATTAACGCTTTTAATTCGCTCTCAAATTCCGGTGGAGAGATTGGTGGATCTTATAGCACGTTAGTGGCTATTCATCGCCACCCGCATAACTTCCACACTGCGGATGGACCTATTGGGATACAAAGGTTTTTGACTTGGCATAGAGTTTACCTATCAGTCTTAGAATACTGGGTAAGTAGCATCCCGAATTATCAGGATTTTTATATACCATACTGGGATTGGACTATAGACCGCGACATTCCAAACTGGTTGAAAAACTTTAAACCCCATGTCAATATACCAAATACAGAATCAATCCCTCCTGAACCCTCTTCTGTGGATCCCGTCGATGTTAGTAGAACTCCTCCTCCTGCTGGACAAGATGGAGAATTTTCCCTTCCTACAGAAAATAAAATTAATGATTGTTTAAGGAAGCCAACGTATACAGAATTTACTATGACTCTAGAGAGTCTTCATGCTAATGTACATGCATGGGTTGGGGGAACCATGCGTGATTTACTTACCTCACCCGCCGATCCGCTGTTTTGGCTACATCACGCTAACATAGATAGAATCTATACTAGTTGGCGGAAGCAGCATGTTGATAACTACGATACCATCCCCAACCTTTCAGGACCGGATCTAAATATGGATCCGTGGGCAGGGACAGAGCCAGAGTATAGACACTGGGACTGGGTCGCATATGACAAATTGATCAGTGTATAATCCAATCATGCTAATAGATTATGACAATATTCTTTGAACTAGAACACAGAAAACTGTTAGACTTCGTTCCTATATAGTGGATCAGAAATCTACTCTTTAGAACCGATTTCGTCGTTGATTCGGTGGAATGCAAGACAAATTTGACTCAATTTTGCCACCCACTATTTTCGCTTATTTTTTACTATGTCTAAATAGATTGTTGCCCTGTCTAATGGAAGTCACAAAAGACTTCAGAAATGTATGACACATTTCCAGGCTTGTTTTGCTAGGTGCTCTATTCCAATTTCAGCCTAGCAAAAAAACCACCAAAAGCAATGATAATTCATCCTAGTTTTATTTAACTATGGTAATAAGTTGAATATCCAACTTTACAATTAAAAACTAGTTAGTTTGAGATAACTACGACACATAAATACTAAAATTGGTATATTTTGCATGTATGTCAACTTCATTACTGATGTATAATCAGGAAGAAAGGTTTACAATCAAAAATATGGTTTGGAGGGGAATAAAATAATATTGGAACAATCACTAGACATCACCAAAGTTAATAGAAAGGAGAAGAATAATAATCAAAGAGATGTTTTAGGCATACACCATGTGACAGCTATAACTAGTGATCCGCAAAGAAATATTGACTTCTATACTGGTAGCTTGGGACTCCGACTTGTTAAACTTACAGTAAATCAAGACGACCCCACATCCTACCACCTTTACTATGGTGATGAGTTAGGGAGGCCTGGTACGATTCTTACTTTTTTTCATTGGCCAAACATACTCAAAGGACAGAGAGGAACAAGTGAGGTATCTGCCGTATCTTTTCTTATCCCTGAAAATTCTATAAACTACTGGATTGAGAGATTTAAAGATAAAAAAGTAGAGTTTAGTGGACCGTCAAAAAGGTTTGAAAACGAGAAAGTAATATCATTTCATGACCCAGATGGACTAGAACTGGAACTTGTTGCTCACAACTCTGCTGAAAATAGAACTGCCAATTTATGGAAAGAAGGTCCAATACCTATTGAACATGCTATAAGAGGTTTTTATTCTGTCACTCTATCAGAGAAAGGGTACGAACGTACCGCTTGCGTTTTAACTGATGAGCTTGGGTTTATCCCTACACGTCAAGATAGAAATCGCTTCCGATATGAAATTCCCACTACATCTTCTTCTTCTACTCAGCAAAAACAAGAGAACGAAGAAAATGTAAGAGGTGCCAATATTGTTGACGTTGTTTGTCTTCCTTATACAAGTCAGGCCACTATTGGAATTGGGTCAGTACATCACGTTGCATGGCGCACACCTACTGATGATCAACAAATAGTATTGCGCAAAAATATAATCAAAGCTGGATTAAACGCAACTCCGGTAATCGATCGACTCTACTTTCATTCTGTGTACTTTCACGAACCAGGTGGAGTACTTTTTGAAATTGCTACAAATCCTCCTGGATTTACAGTTGATGAAAAAGCAGAAGAACTTGGGACACGTTTGATGTTGACCAAATGGCTCGAACCTATGCGTAAGGATCTTGAGAGAGTTCTGCGGCCTGTGCGTTTACCTATAAAGGAAACAAGGCAACAGATATTGAATAGAGAGCAGTGACAATTTGCTGATCGAAATGATGGTAAAATAAAATGGACAAGACAAAAACCCAACCTGATTTCATTCACCGTTTTATCGCACCGAAAAATAAAAAGAGCAAGGCCACAATAGGAACAACAGATGATGAAGAAGGAACACAAAGAGAAACATTTACAACTTTCCTCTTACTTCACGGTACTGGAGGCAATGAAGAAGATCTAATTCCATTGGCATATCAATTAGACAAGGATGCGGCAATATTATCTCCTAAAGGAAAAGTATTAGAGAATGGCATTACGCCACGATTCTTTCGCAGACTAGCAGAAGGAGTCTTTGATTTAGAGGATTTGAAATTCCGTACCAATGAGCTAGCAGACTTTGTGATTGATGCATCAAAATCTTATAACTTTGATTTGCAACGTGTAATAGCTGTTGGATATTCAAATGGTGCAAACATAGCAGCCAGTATGCTATTACTTCGTCCAGAAACATTCTCTTCTGCTATCCTTTTTCGTGCTATGGTTCCACTTGTACCACAAAAATTGCCAGATCTTAGTGACAAGCATATCTTCATGTCTTCCGGACTTTATGATCCTATAGTTTCAAGGCAAGAAGCAGAGAAGCTTTTTGGCCTGTATAAAAAAGCAGGTGCCAATATTTCACTCAGTTGGCAACAGAGCGGCCATGAGTTAACAATGGAGGAGATTCGAAAAGCAAAAGAATGGCTGCTCCATTCTACTTCTTCTCCGGGTTCTTCTTTTGCTTGATGATGTCGTATATTTGTGATTATTATATGATATATTGAAATTTTGTTCTAACGTGACAGATTATAATAAACATTAATTGCCAATATCACAAAGCATTCCTAAGATGTCAAGTGCTCAGAACATGATAAAATATGTTAAGCACAACAAAGTAAGAATAAAAACAGGCGTGAAAAGAGAGGAAATCACAGAGATACTTTTGAAGTTCTTTGAAGAGATTGAAGAAAAAGCCACAGGCATGAAAGGATTTATGGTAATGGATGACTTGGAGGATCTACAAGAATCAATTGTACTTACCTTCTGGGAAAGAAAAGAAGATATGGAATCTTTCTATAAACCAGAGAACAAGGCTTTGTATGGCCTGGTTGAAAAGCTAAATCCTTCATTTGAACAATTGCCGGTGAGGAAGGGTTATCACGTATCTAAATTCAAAGTATAATAGTAGCTCTCAAACGCCAAGTATGACACATACATTAATCATAATCACAATTATTTTTGCGGGCTTTTTTCTATACTAACTTTATACAATATCGAAATTAATAGAATATGATTTTGATTAGAATGCAATTTTATATCCGCAATATTATTATCACATACATAAATTTGCATTCTAATCGAGTTTATTACGTGACTCCCATTTAGCTATCCACTCGTCTAGACCTATGAAAATGGCATCTAATTCCTTTGCTAAAGGTGTAAGTTTGTATTCTACTCTTAGTGGACTACCCTCAATAATAGCTCTTCTTGTAATAAGGCCTTCTTTTTCTAACTGTTTAAGTTTTTTTGCCAGCACATTACTACTTATTACTAGTAGTCGTTTTAGTTCATTAAAGTGCATGTTGTCATTAGCACTTAGGTATCGTAAAATCAGTAACGACCACTTCTTTCCAATAGTATCCCAGATTCCTAAAGCCTTGCATACATTAGTCGCTATTTTTTTGCTTTCGATTTTATTTTCGTCTTCGGGCTCCATGTCAATAGAGTAATATACTTTATTAAAACTATTTTAATATGGCTCATTGTTCAAAGGTGGTTTAATGTCGACCAGGGAAATTGGGTTTTGAAATGTTACTGGATCCGCTCCAAGGAGCGGATCTTCCTTCTCGTTCCCGTATGTTTGCATCGGAAGTACAGGCTTTGAAGCCGCAAGCGATTTTTTAGTCAACTGCGAGGATATTGAACCTGAAATAAATGCTTCTACTAACTGGTTGATACACACTTGCTCCAACTCTTTTATCATTCTATTAAAGGATTTTTCTGTTGCATCTACTAGAACCTTCCAGTAAGCAACATCATTGGAATCTTCATGTTGATAGCATAACTGATCATTCGAAGTTAGTCCATAATTATACTGGTCAATCATACCAAATTCCGCTAGTCGTGTCTCTGTTGTTGTCATTGCAGCTGCTGACAAATTATGATAAAGGATATTGAATTTTATAGGATCTCTTCGGCATGAATCTATAATCGATTGGAGGGCTATTAGCAATACATGTCTATGATTCATTAATCTTTGTTCAATTATTTGGTTGACTAATTTTCTAATCCTTTGAAGACTTTCGTTGTTATCATGAAACTGTCTAACAAGAGATTCTAGTTTTTCTTTTTGCAATCGCAATTTAGCTAACTCAAGTCGCTTCTCCTTGCAAGATGAACGATATTGATTTAATATCTTGGATTCCTCCGATATGTCGTTGCTTAATTGGTGAAAGGTTCTAGCTGCATCCAAATTCCTGGCATTTAAAGAGGACTCTTCAAGTTTCAGGTCTTGGCATTTTCGGTCAATTGATTGAATATCATTATTAGCTAATTTAAGCAATTAACCACCTGTGTTACATTCATTTTTGCTTCTTTTGCTGCATTACACAAATTTACAAAATATGATATATCATCCTTGAATTCTAAATACAGGTTGGTAATATCATCCAGTTCGCGTAGCTTCAAATATTCCATATAATATTGAGCTACCTGAGCTTGTCCAAGGTTTAACTTGATGGCTACTTTAAGTTTTGTATTACCTTTAGAAAAAAAAGTTCATAGGCCTGTACGAACAAGGATTTGTGTTCCTGTCGCTCTTTTTCTTCCTTTGCCTTGTTTACAATCTCCCCAATATCGCGAAGAGATATTTTCATCTCTTTAGCTATTTGTCTATAGTTCTTGTTCTGATTAAAGTGCAGGTCTAAAAGACGTTCTTCTCTTTCTTTCTTGCTTAATACTAGACTTGAATCAAAATCTATTGTCATGCCAAACCATATTATAAAAGCTGCATTTAAAATAAAAAAATCTGTTACCAGCTTGTACGTCATGCTATCAAGATTTTTTCACGTGTAGCATAGTTGCTTCCTCTTATTTTCATGTTGTTGTCATCTATTATCACCTGTTTTCGTCTGTTACCATACAATTTTGCTGAACTCAAATAATGGCTTTATGAAGAGGAAATATTATGCTAAAGAATTTTTGGATTACTTATATAATAGTGAACAAACAAATAGCTTCTGAACAAATCACTTTCTTTGTTGATTAAGGCATAAATCTCTAATCGGAAGTAAATAGTTGCATTTGTTATTATTAGTATAACTATTGTATTTAACATCCTTATTATTAGTGAATTTTACTTTTGCACTTGATGGTGATAGTAATGATGATGACAGTCTTTTCCTTCTGGTGCTTATGCAGTGAGTGAATTCAATATGTTTGTCAAGTTTTGAAAGAAGAATATCATTGTATGAAGATTGGTGGTTATTCCAAGATACTACACTTAAAATTTGTCCTAGTGATGATGACGACATTGAAATTTTTCTAATTGCAGAGACAATTTCTTTTATTAGATATATGCCCTCTTTACCATCAACACTTGGGTCATGAATAAACATATCCAATAAATCTGAAATAACTACAAGGCGAGTGTCAAATTGTTTTATAACCTTTAGAATGGTTAGAGGATACTAAAGAAATAATTGCTCCACATTTTCAAGGGATTCTTTATCTCTAGCCGGTTATGCATTACAAAAGAAATCAAAAAGGATTTTTGTTGATACTAGAAAATTTCTATTTCATCCTAGCGATGAATTAATAGTAGTATGGAGAACAAAAAATATCTCCCCCTTATATAATGAAGCAGGGGTTAAGAAATTCGCATTTCTTTATCCGCCAGGCTCGCCGATTCCATCGACAAATGGGCTAAATATACCCGATGAAAAATTTCCCTGCCTTCTTTTCTTTAGAAAGCGAATTAAGGCAAGGCTTTCTAGCTAAATAACAAATGATATCTGTAGCCCATAGCTCCTTTGATGACTACGTATGTATAAGTCTGTTTGGTCCTTATATGGAGTAAAAAGATATAGATCAGCCAATACCAAGTTTCAATGCAGCTCTACCTAATTCAGATAGACTTGAAATATTACGTATGAATTATGGATGCATCACAATGAGGCTTCACACTCTCGTTTCAGATATTTATAGCTAAATTTTGATTATGCTACTGCAGATAGTAAATTATTCCTCTATCAAGAGGTGTTTTTTGAAGATATCTCTCGGATCTATATCATTAATATGCTTAGAATAGAAGTGTTCCCATATCTCCGCATTATCATTTTCTAGCTCTTCCTCGCATTTCCTACATGAGTAAGTGGCCATGGATGTTTTGTCTTATAGTCCTGCAATATATGGTTAACTTATTGTGAAGGTTAGTCATCCTGCATTAAACTATGAAAGTTGCAGGTTAGCTTCCCTATCCCGGAGCCCACGATTCTCGCCCCTTTGTTTTCTTCAAGTACTAAAGATAGCAATCAATTAGGCATCCCATTTAAGCACAGGAAGAGTTATCTAATTAGCAATAGTCTTAAAACGATGATCTGTATTCTAATCGCTACAGCAGGAGTAGCATCATTAGTAAATCTTGTTGTAAACGGAGATATTATTATGCCAAATACTGTATTTTCTTATCACCTTCATCATCAACACTAAAGCAAACCTCAGACTACGGAACAATAAAGGTGCGGTTACCGGTCAGTCAGCAGTAGCTGCTACTAATAGTGGTTCGATAACAGTATACAAAGTTGCTGGCTTGCTTGATTCTGTAGAAAAATCTTCTGGACATACCGAAATGTCAGTTATTTCTTCTGCTGGTCATTTCATGTTTAAATTACCATCTGGTGTATATAGAATAGTCGTAGTATATCCTGATGGAAAAGAGAAGTTAATTGAAAACTATGCGGTATGGCCTGGCTCACATGCTTCTCTTAATCTAATACATTGACGGCGAATTTTTAGCTTGTATAACTACATATTAATGAGTAATATCTGCAATCTATATCAGTAGTTTATGGAACTCAAGTGTATCGGCGTTAGTGAATGAAATATTCAAGACATAGGATATTTTTTTATAAATGTATATCTCTCATTATATAAGGGTCTGATGAAAGGAAATGGACTACAAACAAATTTATGAAAAAGTTATGGGCATAGATCCACTCACTAGATTAGTTACTATCTGTGATCGTGATGGAAAGATAATGTATTCAGGCCATCGAGAGGGCGTAAAGAATCTTCTGTCAGAAGATGAAAGTAAGAGATCACTTGAGCTTGCTGTTAATTCATGGAAAATACGTAGTCAGCTTGAACCAAAAATCGGAAAAGGTCGATATGTTTTGGCTGAATATGAAAAGATAATGAGAATTACTATGCCATTAGATGATAACCATCTTTTACACATAACAACGGAAGGTGGAGCTGATCATTTAAAAATAATTAATCGTGTGAGAGAATTAAATCTGCAGTAATGCATTACCTTAGCTTAGACATTAGGTTTCATATTCTATGCAAAATACATTGTGGTATGATATCACAATATAATGCTGTTACACCTTATGCTTTACCAAACTTATTTCTGGCCATAACAATAGACTTCGATTGCATGGATTTATCGTAAGAGATCATTACGATATGCTAAATGAGTTTCATTCTTCGATGATCAATTGGATTAATGAAGGAAAAATTAAGTGGAAGGAAACTATTGTTGAAGGATTAGAAAATGCACCTAATGCATTTATTGGCTTATTTGATGGAGAAAACTTTGGCAAGATGCTGGTTAAAATTGGAACTGAGGTAGCAGTAGAGATCTAATTCGAAAATGATTCCCCGAACTGCTTATTTGTGGGCAAGCCAATGATCTATGTGGTCATCTTAGATTCCTATTTTTTGTCTAATGCATTTCCACGTTTTGATCATTAAATAACAGTTCACCTAACCTCCATTTTAGATAAATTATTGGCCTAAACTGACGTCTTTGTGGATTTACTATGTTCTAATTATCGTTTTTTGTTTTTAATGTTGTTGCTTCTTCTTCAACACCTTCTAATCTTTTAATAACGTAGAACCATCTGAAAGCATATGTAGCTCACATCTAGCTATATGACTATGCATAGTTGTATATGAAATGCATATGCGCGGAGATAATCCTTGTCTAAGCATGTGTAGCTCATACACATTATACTTTTAAGATAAGCTAATGCTAGTTGTACATTGTTTTGCTCCCAAATTCAATTGAAAGGGTATTGTTATTTATTCTCCGATAATTTGTAGTGTTATTCTACGTTGCCTTGATCT
>Ga0207693_10002419_pt1 | contig 16211 bp, 18 predicted proteins | sample LARL81metaG_FD_184347 | JGI IMG/M metagenome (GOLD analysis project Ga0207693, IMG submission 184347) | Corn, switchgrass and miscanthus rhizosphere microbial communities from Kellogg Biological Station, Michigan, USA - LAR L8-1 metaG... | ecosystem: Host-associated > Plants > Roots >...
TTGCTGGGTCAAAGTGAACGCTGCTCCGTGTAGTGCGTTGTGAAATCCCTTGGTTACCTCAAAGAAGTCATTGCCGCCAGTAATGACCTCCCACCCCGTTTTCACTCCGAGCTCATCCAAGAGCGGCACCAACCGGTTGAGCATCTCCGCAACTCCACCGCCCACGGCAGTGGAGTTCACCATCTTCACGCGCTTGCCCTGCAACGGCTGCGATACAAAGCGTAGTTCATCGAGTTGCGACTTGCCGATGATCGGTTCGTAGTCGGCAAGCTTGGGCGCTGGCGGAGCTGGAGGTGGTGTATCGGAGATCTTGGGTTTACGCCGTGCTGGCACAGCAGGGGACGCGGACTGCGTCGGCGCCTCGGTCATGGTTTCTGCTCCTGACGCCTGCGCTGAAGCCAAACGATTCGGGTCGTGCATTCGATCCCCTCCTTGCTAATAACTTAGGCTTGCTGAACTGCGCTGTGCAGGATTTGTATGATCTTTCGTCGAACGCCTTCGAGGGTGGATGTATAGATATCAATCTGATCTAGCCGCTTCGCCTCCTTTGAAATGCCCAGGTCGCGGCTCAGCCAGATCGAGAAATCATTGGACTCCAGCTTCCGTCGCAACCTGGCTTCGATGAAGTGATAATGGATTGAGTGAAGGCTGACGGCTCGGAGGCCTTCGATAAATTCCGGCAAGGTTGACGCTTGGCGCTGCGGAGGTAGAACGATTGTTCTGGAAGAACAGAAATAGAACGGAGCTCCCGCCTCGCGCTGCTGTGATTTGGGATTTTGTTCCCCGTAGTCCTCTACGATTTCTGTAAGGCGCGAACGCAGGGTCGCAAGCGAGGTAAATTCGCGCACATCAAGACTTGCCAGCCTCTCTCCAAGCCCGACCTCACCCAACTCGACATAAGCCCAATGGGCAAAGTCGTTCGAGAAGCCTTCTTTAATGAAATGGTGTTCTTCCAGCGTACGGAATGTGTGTTGAAAGATCGATTCCTCGGGACAACTGCGCAGAGCACGGGCGAGTTCTCCGATGTTGCAGGCCCGCTCCTTCTCGATAAAAAGAAGATGAGCTGCGGATTTGAATTCAAACGGATCGGCTGCCCGACGAGACGCTTCAATCGCCATATCGCTCTCCTGGCTGTGATCGGCTCTATGATTTTGGTAAAGAAGTGGGATGCAGGCAATCCGCCTACGGTTTTATACATACTTGTTTGAAGATCACTAAGGTTTTGACTGGATGCCTAATATTCGCCGCACCCGCTCTCATGAAGGAGCCTCTCCATGGTGGATGTGAGTCAGATCTTGCGGCTTCGAGCGAAGCACTTTTGTCTGTGAATTTGGCATTCACAACGAACCCCAAAATCAAGCGGAGGCTCAGCTGACTGTGGCAACGGTCCAATCTCAGACTCAGGATCAAAGTGCCGTTTCAACGGACCTGGCCGGCATGCCTCGCAACCCGTTGGGTGCGACATGGCGTGATGGGTTCTGTGACTTCACGATCTGGGCCCCCTTTGCGGAGGAGGTAGAGGTGCAGTTGGTTCGAGAGAATCGGTCGTTCAAACTCCATCCAATCGGACAGGGATACTTCAGTGGTCGTGCCCCTGACATCGGGCTCGATTCGCGCTACTTCATCAGTCTCGACAACAAACCTCAGCGCGGAGATCCCGCTTCCCGTTTTCAACCCGAAGGCGTTTTTGGTCCCTCGAGCATCGTCGATACGTCGGCTTTTTCCTGGGACGACCACGAGTGGCGCGGTATTGAATTGAAAGACTATGTTCTGTTTGAGCTTCACACTGGTGTCTATACCCCTTCCGGCACTTTCGACGAACTGCGCGAACGAATTGGCTACCTGAAGGCACTGGGCGTCACCGCAATTGAGATCATGCCGGTGGCGCAGTTTTCCGGGACCAGAAACTGGGGGTACGATGGCGTTTTTCCCTTTGCTGTTCAGAACAGCTACGGGGGGCCACAAGGGCTGCAGAAGTTCATAAATGCTTGCCACAGCGAAGGGCTCGCGGTAGTGCTCGACGTCGTGTACAACCACCTGGGTCCGGAAGGAAATTTCCTGGGCGAGTTCGGACCATACTTCACGGATCGATACAAGACACCTTGGGGCCAAGCTATCAACTTCGACGGCCCGCAGAGTGACCAGGTCGTCCGGTATTTCCTGGAGAATGCCCTCTACTGGTTAGAAGAGTTTCATGTGGACGCGCTTCGCTTGGATGCGATCCACGGCATTTTTGATCGGAATGCAAGACCCTTTTTGTCATTGTTAAGCAAGGCCGTTGCAGATGTTGCGCGCCGTTGCGCACGACAGGTTTACTTGATTGCCGAATCTGACCTCAATGACCCAGCTTATGTGAGAGAGCCTAAGGACGGAGGTTACGGGCTACACGCCCAGTGGAATGACGATTTCCACCATGCTCTCCATGCTCTCCAAACAGGCGAACGAACGGGGTACTACTGCGACTTCGGATCTCTGACTCACCTGCAGAGCGCATTTCAGCAGGGATACGTCTATTCAGGGCAGTACTCAGCATTCCGTAGGCAGCGTCACGGTGCCCCGCCCACCGATCTGAAGCGTTCCCAGTTGATCGTTTTTTCTCAAAACCATGATCAAGTCGGGAATCGAGGCTGGGGAGAACGAAACAGCCAACTGCTTGGATTCGAAGCGCAAAAGCTCTCCGCTGGAACTGTATTGCTCTCGCCCTTCATTCCATTGCTTTTCATGGGAGAGGAGTACGGCGAAACGGCACCGTTCCTCTATTTCACCGACCATTCCGACCACGGGTTGGGTAAAGCCGTCCGTGACGGACGCAGAGCAGAGTTTGCGGGGTTCCATGGAGATCAAGAAGTACCTGACCCGCAGAATCATTCTACGTTTCTAAGGTCAAAGCTCAATCACTCGCTCTCGACGAAGAGTAACCACGCGATCCTGTTGGACTTTTACAAAGCAGTCCTGCGCTTGCGCAAGGGTCATTCAGCATTTGAAGGTTTGGACGCTGCGAATATCGAATGCTCAGTCGCCGGAAAATGCCTGACTGTGCTCCGATCCAGCAAAGGACAGGAGTCAGTGATGATCTTCAACTTCGGGGACCAGCCAGCGCCATACTCACTCCCGGCCCCGATTGGTTCTTGGAACAAGATTGTAGATTCGGCTGAGACCAGATGGGCAGGGCCCGGCAGCGACGTGCCAATTGAAATCTCCCAGTCCTCGGAACTCAAACTGACACTTCAACCTCGTAGCTTTTGCGTGTTTGCAGAAAGAACCACCGCGCAAGAGGCAGCAGACGTCGACTCGGTGGGCCTCTGCGACCAAAAACATGAGTGAACTCAGGATTCCAGTTTCGACCTATAGGCTGCAGTTCAGCCATCAACTTCGATTCAACGATGCCAAAGCCCTGGTGCCTTATTTACACAAACTCGGCATAACCGATGTGTATGCCTCGCCCCTCCTGCAGGCACGCCGCGGCAGCTTGCACGGATACGATGTGGCGGACCCTTCTCACTTGAATCCTGAACTCGGAACCGACGAAGAATTCGACGCCTTAGTAGCGGAACTGCAAATCCATGGGATGGGACTCATTCTGGATATCGTGCCGAATCACATGGCAGCCAGCAGTGAAAACCCGTGGTGGATGGACGTGTTAGAGGACGGCCCGCGCTCGGCGTTCGCTTCACATTTTGAAGTCGACTGGCATCCTCCGAGCCGAGCTCTTGAGAATCGCGTATTGTTGCCCATCTTGGGGAAGACGTATGCCCAGACGCTCGAAGAACGAGAGCTGCGGCTCACCTACACGCGAGAAGGATTCTTTCTGCATTACTTCGACTTTACATTGCCTATTGCTACCCGTTCCTACAATCGGCTGCTCAACTATCGCCAGGACCGACTAGCAAGAATCACCGGGACCGATGCCCCGACCTGGCAGGAATTCGAGGGAATTCAGGCAGCCATACGCCAGATTCCGTCACCGGGAGGAACACCAACCGAGGCGGCCGGCGAAAGACGTCAACACCGCGAAGCGGTGAAGGAACGATTGTGGCAGCTCTACACAACCTCGGGGGAAGTAAGGCGTTTTCTCAACGGAAACGTACGGCTGTTTAATGGCCGGAAGGGCGTTGCCGCGTCCTTTCTCCTGCTGGACCAACTCTTGTCGGACCAGGCCTATGTGCTCGCGTTCTGGCAAACAGCGAATCAGGAGATCAACTACCGTCGCTTCTTTACCATCAGTGATCTCGTGGGCTTGCGGGTTGAAGATCCCATAACCTTTGAAGCGGTTCATGCCATTGCCTTGCGACTGGCCAGCAAAGGCATGGTCAACGGCTTGCGAGTGGATCACATCGATGGCCTGCGCGACCCACTTGGTTATCTTAGACGCTTGCAGGAGCGGGCGCATCCCGAAGCCGGTTCCCGCGGCAGAGATCTTTATCTTGTGGTCGAAAAGATTCTTTCCGAAGGCGAAGGCCTGCCAACCGAGTGGCCGGTGCACGGAACGACAGGCTACGATTTTCTCAACGCCGTAAACGGCCTGTTTGTTGACGCAAAAAACCTGCCCGAGCTTGAGGGCATCTACGCAGATTTCATCAACGAGAGAATCAATTTCTCAGACTTGGCGTACCGAAAGAAGAAGCAGGTGATGGACAGCCTGCTGGCAGTCGAGATGCGTACGCTCGGCCGCTATCTTGGAATTTTAGCGGCTCAAGATCGATACGCGCGAGAGCTTCCCCGTCACGAACTTACGCGTGCGCTCGTGGAAGCTACCGCCTGCCTCCCGCATTACAGATCCTACATCCGTGGCTTTGAAGTTAAAACTCAAGACAGGTTGCCCATCGAAAGAGCACTCCGGGAAGCACACCAGAGGAACACGAAAATTGATCCCGCCTGCTTCGCGTTTTTGCGGGAAGTGCTTCTGTTGCTACCCAGACCTCACTTGCTCCCAGAGCAGCGGGAGTCGCGCCTCGCTTTCGTGATGGCTTGGCAGCAGTTCACGGGTCCGATTACGGCTAAGGGCGTGGAAGATTCCGCCCTCTATGTGTACAACCGTCTGGTCTCGCTGAACGAAGTCGGATCTACCCCGCAGTGTGCCGATGTCTCCTTGGCAGGGTTTCATGCATTCTTGCAGAAGAGGCATCAAAAGTGGCCGTTTGGAATGAACGCGACCATGACGCATGATGCCAAACGAGCGGAGGATGTGAGAACCAGGATCAGTGTGCTTTCAGAAATACCGAATGAATGGAAGCGCTGCTTGAACAACTGGCGTCAATGGAACGAACCGAAGTGCCGTGAGGTGAACGGTGTTCGCGTTCCGGAGAGAAACGAAGAGACCCTCCTGTACCAGACGCTGATTGGGTCGTGGCCAGTCGGCGAGCCAGTGTGCGCCTGTTATACCCGACGCATTCAGGATTTCATGGTCAAAGCGGTACGTGAGGCAATGGTCCATACCCGCTGGACAGTTCCGAATCTCGATCACGAAAACGCTCTGGTGGACTTCATCGAAAACACCCTCCGGGATACGCCGGATAACAGATTTTTAAACGACCTGCGGCGCTTTGCCGACAGGGTTGCCTACCACGGTGCTCTTAACAGTCTTTCACAGCTTGTGGTTAAGGTCGCATCCCCCGGCGTGGCAGACTTTTACCAGGGTTCGGAATTGTGGGATTTGCGTCTGGTCGACCCTGACAACCGTCAAGCCGTCGACTTCAAAACTCTGGGAAAACTTCTCGGCTCTCAAAACCGCAAAGAGGAATCGCCGCCTGATTTGCTGCGTTGCTGGCGAAATGGCCGAATCAAGATGCACGTGACTCAACGCGGGTTGCAATTCAGGCAAGGCAACGGTTCGCTGCTTTTGAAGGGTGTTTATTTACCCCTGCAGGTGACGGGCGCGCATCGGGACGGTGTCATCGCGTTCGGTCGCAGGTACCGGGGGGACTGGGCGGTGGTTGTTGCTCCACGATTCACAGTTGGCCTTAGAGGGCGGGATTCCGGCTCATTGGCCGCTCGAGGCTGGAAAGACACCAGCGTCTCATTCCCCAAGGAAAGTCCAAGGCAGTGGACCAACACCCTTAACGGTGAACAGATAAGACTCCGCGAAACCGGTGACATTAAACTGGAAGAACTTTTCGAAAACTTCCCCGTCAGCTTGCTCTCAAATCAAGCCGCCAACGACAGCTAAAGCTAAAACGTGAAACGATCTCCCGGGGGCTACCCTCGGCTTGTTTTGTGGTAGCTACCGGAGACTCTGTATGGACATCCTTCCAACTGCAGGCCGAGAATGAGGGAAATGTGCATTTAAGGCTTAATTATGCGTAGAGCGACCCTAGGATTGACTATTGCTGCTGCGATGTTATCGAGTTCGGCGGTTCATGCGCAGTCAGGACACAAAACACCTTCCTTAACAGAAATCACGCCGCGTTCGGAATCTTCATCTTTGTTGTTAGGTCGTTCAGAAATGCAGGCTCCCAAACCCATTCCCGTCATTCGCCCATTGCGCTTTCAAGAGATCCCAGCAAGTCCCGAGGGAAAGCGCGGCGTTGAAAAACAAGCTTTGGATAGCTTGCCGGCGGGAGGGGGAACCGAGAAAGCGAGCGAGCCTGCCTTGTTGGTTATGCCCCAAACTAACGTCGCTCAATAGAAATTCTCCCTAATGGACCAGAAGGTCCAGTTCATTGTTTGGGCACAGTTTCCTTCGGATCAGCTTCGATCTTCACTTCAACCTGTGCGCCCTTTTTAAGGCTCACTTCTTCGCCATTCTTGTCGATCAGCGCATTTTCTATGCGAATCTCTTTATAGAGGTCATCCGCTCCTTGCACGGCAATTTCGGCTTTTTCCGGCTGCCCTGAATAGGAGGATTTGATGATTTTCTGAACCGTACCTGGTCGAGTCGTGCTCACTTTTTCGGTCATGACCTCTCCTGAGCCTTGTTGTCCCAACGCGTCGGATGGGACAGCTACGCAAACTGATCAAAATTGGGATTTGAAGGAAATGGGAGCAACTCCGAACATAGGGTCAGGAAAGCCCTTATTCAATACAGTAATCCACTGAGGCCGTCACTCAAGGAGATTCTTTGAAGCAGGCTACTACCGGTGGGGCGCCACTTCATCCGTTGCCGTATCGGGATCGCAGCCGGTTACAGCCTACACCCGATTGCACGTACCTATCGGTCATTCGAGGATTACGGCACCGTGGCGAAAAGGATCATGGTCGTCGATGATAACCCCGCCATCCGCAAGATCTTTCGTAACATCCTCGAATTCGACAGGGACTGGGTAGTCTGTGGTGAGGGCGTAGATGGGCGCGACGGAGTGGAAAAAGCTAAAGCGCTTTGTCCCGACCTCATCGTACTGGACGTGTCTATGCCCGTGATGAATGGGTTGGAGGCTGCGCGGATCCTTCACCAGATCATGCCGAACGTGCCAGTGATTTTGTGCTCTCTCCACACCGACAGAGTATTGGAATTGGAAGCGATGGGAGCAGGAGTTACGGCGGTATTTTCGAAGGCAGAAAACATGCAAACTCTGATCAGCAAAGCCCGGGAATTACTGAACACTGCATGAGCGAATCTCATGGCCTCCAGTCTGGAAACTTCAAAACTTCTCTCTTCAGAGAGAGCAATGTATTCGAGGCGTCATGCAAGGCATTTCTTTCCGCGTTCGCACCGCCGTCTTCGCCAAGAATTTGAAGTCTTCGGAATATTATGGACTCGGCCTCGGCAATCTTGGCTCGGAGCTTTTCGGGATCCAACTCCAAGGTTGCTTCCTGCACGATAGCCTGCCACTCGAATTTGTTTGGCTCGGAAACAGGACGCTCCACCTGCTGCTCCTTCATTTCGAGCGGAAGTCGAGAGCGGACAGCTTCGCCCTCAGGATAATTTAAGGGTAGCATCCCCTCTGGAGCGTCCGCCCCCAAGTGTGCGAGCGGTGCGGCGGAGGGAACAACAATTACTATTTAAGCGCATCTCTCAGAAATGGATAACGAGCGGCCAGTTCAAGAACCCTGACTCGCATTTCGCCTTCATCCTCCGCAATCAGAGATTGCAGCAGACATGACAATTCCTGCAGTTTCGAAAAGTCCTTCTCAACAGATAGCTCCCGGCAGATCCTCCGAATCAGCACGGCGTCGTACAAATCGCACGCTCCCGCGATGGCCCACACACATTGCACAATCGAAATTGTGGATTCAATCGGGTTGTTCTTGTAACGGCGGTTCGACGACAGCCAAGCCGTCGACTGCAATCTTTTTCAGCAGCAAGACCTGGCCATCACCCCGATTCGCAATCAAGTCCCTTTAGGATGAGCGGGTTTAAAGAAGCTAGCTTTTGGCATTCGAAATGCCCGTAGGGGTCAGACATTAGTTGCGGGCGAGGTGAAGAAAATGATGAATTGCCAACCCTGGCTCCATACAAATATTGTCGGGCTTAAGAAAGCGGTGCTGTGCGCAAATTGTGAGGTAATCAGCGAGGGACTCAATGGACATTGCGCCGCTTGTGGCAGCGAAGCCCTTCTTCGACTGCATGAACTGCTCGGAGGCACGGCCGAAGCCGAGCTTAACAACAGCTATGAAGTCAGGCAGATATTGAGAGAACGCGTGTCGGACAGCTTCTCTTTCGCAGCCTGAAGCTTGTCGCGGAAGGTTGACTTAGCGCTTGGTGTCCCAATCCTCTCGTTGAAAGAAGAAACGGTTGTGAAGAATTGCGTCCACGCCTTTAACTATTTCCCGGCCTCTGCTCTTTGTAATCGCCCCCTTGAATCCCACTTCGATGGCTGCCTCGACAAGCTGCTCTGACATTTCCTGAACGCTGATCAAGAGCAAAGGAAGTTTAGGATTCAAGTGCGAGATCGCCCGAGCGGCTTCGATGCCGTTTTTTTGTGGCATTCCTAAGTCCAAGATTGCGAGATCAGGCGTGTTACGTGCCACTTGCTCAACAGCATCCACGCCGTTGACCGCTTCGCCGCAGACCTGCCAGCCTGGCTGGGCCTCCAGCAGTCGGCGAAATAATCCGCGGATCGCTGGATCATCATCGGCGATCAAAATCCTTATCGGCATCGAATATCCAAGCGGTACTTCAGCGTTATCACTTGATTAACACCACCCGTATGTCGCTTCAATACGGATCTTCCCGTAGGGGAAACTCGGGCCGCAGATGGTTACTGCCGCTCTACCTGATATGAAGCGGGTGGCAGCGCAACGACGCTTCCTTGCCCTTTTTGATGCAACTCACTGTCGGGACCGGTCTGACAAGTTGCGGACGATTTGCTGGCCGAGTGCAATCGCGACATCCAGTTGTTCCACCATTCGGTAAAAATCTTGTTTCCTTGGATAAGGCGCATGAGTAGCTTTCCTCTAGGAGTTCACTCTAGGGATCCAGACCGTTGGTGCCCATCGATGCCACACCTCAGATCGGTCCATCGCACCCTGTATTCGCATATGAGCCCGGCACAGCTTGCGCCGGCGAACAAACCGTTGCACACGTCGCCTTCATCGACTCTCGGGTGACGTTTCGACCATGACTGAGCTTCTTGTCAGATTCCTCATTGGAGGCGCCGTAGTGTCTGTCTTCGCGGTCTGTGGCGATGTATTGAGACCTAAGAGTCTCGCTGGCGTTTTCAGTGCTGCTCCTTCCGTCGCGATTGCTACGTTGAGCTTAACGGTCATGGGTCAGGGAAACGATTACGGTGCATTGGAGGGCCGATCCATGATTGCCGGCGCCGCCGCATTCCTTCTTTACGCAATGTGCGCCCATTGGCTACTCATGAGCTATCGTCTCAGCGCAAGAATCGTTACGACTGCCTTGCTGCCGGTATGGGTAGCGCTCGCTTTCGCCCTCTGGCGCGTATTCTTGAGGTAAGGCATGCGTCCTCAGATTGATCTTAAGACTCTCGAACTGACGAAATGGCACGAATACCTTATTCGATTTGTATTTGGCGGATGTGTCACCGTATTAGCTGGTCTGGTCGCTCGCGAATTCGGCCCGGTGGTTGGCGGCCTCTTCCTTGCCTTCCCTGCAATTTTCCCGGCAAGCGCTACGTTGATCGAAAAGCACGAAACGGAGAAATGTGGCACCGAGAGTTACCGAAGGGAGGTTGGGAAAATAAAGGCTGGCTTTGACGCCGAAGGAGCGGCGCTTGGCAGTGTCGGGTTGGCAGTCTTCGGATGGATGGTGTGGAAGTTCCTGCCAGAGTACTCAACTGGAGCAGTGTTCGCTTCGGCATTCATAGCGTGGCTAATCGTGGCAACCGCACTTTGGGGCGTCAGAGTCGCGCTGCACAGACCTGAGCACTGATAATCATGATTCTTTCATAAATTTAGGATCTCAGAATTTCACTCGCGACACGGTGACCGCTCGCAATGGCTCCGTGGACCGTCCCGTTGCTCCCGGGTGAGGCGGTCGCTTCGCCGGCAAAGTAAAGGCCGGGCTTTAATGGCTTCGCCAACATCTCCTGTGCACCATCAGCGCCCACTCTCCCGTAACTATAGGCACCCCTGGAGAACGGATCGCTCTGCCAATCGTGAAAGTAAGCTCCTTCGAGAAGATGTTCGAGATTGGACAACCGCACCTGCAGTATCTGGCTCAGGGACTGTAAGCCACACTGAGCGACAAATGCATTGTCTTTCCCCGACAGCCGTTCAGCACACTGAAAAGGCGCCCATCCGGTGATCTGTGGCTCTCGAAACGGGAGGGTCGTCCACCAAGTTGGGAAATATTCGTTCTCCGTAAAGAGAAAACCCATGTTAGCTAGACTCTGGCCAGAAGCGCCCGGCGGGATAATCGAATCCCAGAAGCGCTCCCGAAATCGCAGTACCAGGCGTATAACCTTTCCCATCTGGAGTTTCTGCAGCGCCTCCCTTTTCTCCAGCGGCAGTGGCGGATGAAATTCAATCGCACCTTCCTTCCCAGGCTCTGTTCTCAGGATGGGTAGGGGCACGGTGACGACTACCTTCTTCGCTTGATACGAGCAGTTGCCGTCGGATCCCCGCGCCGACACCGTAACAATACTCTCCCTCCAATTGATGGCAGTGACGATCACATTGGTCCTCACGGTCACTTGAGATGCTGCGAGACGAGACTGAAGACTTTTGATCAAATCCGCGTAACCATTCTTTGATCGGAAAGCCCGCTCTCCCTTGACTTCCTGTTCTTCTCTCAATCCCTTTGCGAGCCAGTGCACGCCCACTTGCTCCGGATCGGCCGCGTTGAAACCAACCACGTAACGCCGAGCCCTCTCCTTAGCACGTTCTTTAACGGGCGAGTCTCCCCGACAACAGGACCGCAGGAAGTCGGCAAACGATTGGTCGGGAACACCGTCGTCCATTCGCTCAAGCACGCGATCCACATCGTCAGTGAAATCGCAAGGGCGCAGTCGGCCATCCGAACACCAGAGGTCCCCTTCAACCTCCACAATCTCTGCGTGTTCTTCCAGGAGAAGGTCCCAGGTTTGCGGCACGATTCCATGAATGAACTCCGCTCCCAGTTCTATTGGAAATTCGCTCGACGAACTGCGAGTCGTCAGTATCCGTCCTCCCAAACGTTCGCGGGCTTCCAAGAGAAGCACTGAGAGACCTGCCTTCCCCAACTCAACTCCAGCGGTGAGCCCAGCCGCACCCCCACCAATCACAATTGCGTCAAAGACACTTGAATCTGTCATGTCTGCACTCGAATGCTTAGTCCAGAGTAGAGAAAGCGCAAGTCGCACCAACCTACAGTTATCACCCGATTGTCGATCCATGCGCTGAAAAGTGTATAAAGGCGAATATTGTTCTGTACCACGTTGCGCGAAAACAAAACGGAGAACGAGATGAACGCCCGTCGTCTTGACAATTTCGGAGACCTCTACCGCGCGGCGCTCGCGGAGAATGACCCCGAGCTTAAGCAACAACTCCTCACTCACGTGAAGAAAGCGCTTGATCTCTGGGCAGAAGCGGACCGTAAGCACTCCAGCGCCGTACGACTTGCCTCGAAGCCGCCGCTACAGATCAGTCGCACCTCCGTGCATCGCGTCGCATAAACTACCAACTATCCCGCCCCTTATCGTCATCCCTTATTTTCAGCAGACCTGACTTGTTCAAGGAGATACCTTTGGCTAATCCATTCGTTCACGTGGAACTCAATACACCTGAGCCCGAAAAATCGAAGTCCTTTTATTCACAACTCTTCCAGTGGAAGCTGGAAACCGTTCCGAATCCAGCAGTTCCTTCAGGCTCGTACACCATGATCGAAGTGGGGAGCGGAACCGGAGGGGGCATCATGAAACAGGTCCTCGGCGGTCCCTCGGGCTGGTTGGCTTATGTTGAGGTTGACGATATCCGCGCGACTACTCAGAAAGCCGAGCAACTGGGTGGAAAGATCATGAAGGACATAACAGAAGTGCCGGGCATGGGTTGGTTCAGCTTTATTCAAGACCCGACCGGCTCCGTATTAGGTCTTTGGAAATCCAAGTAGTGAGGTGGACTACTGAGCGGTCCGCATATATCGGTTCTCAGCGGTCTACTGTATTGCGATGGGAACATCGATGTCCTATGGTGAGTTTAGCGAGACGACCCATACCCCCGCGCCGGACCCAACTCACCGGCGTGGGGTGTTTTTTAGCGACCTAATCGTGGCGAAAACATTGACACTACCACTACGTGGCAAGCTGATCCACACGAATAATTTGGTTGCGGATGGCATACAAGACAACTTCGCTTACTGAATGCAAATGCAGCTTGCGCATGAAATTGCTGCGATGCGTTTCTGCGGTCTTGACGCTGCAACCAAGAATTACGGCCACTTCCTTTGTGGTCTTGCCCTCAGCGATGAGTTGAAGGACTTCTCGCTCACGATTCGTGAGGGTTGGCAACGTCGCCAGACTTGACGGCGCAAAGTAGCTGTCCAGAATGTCCTGCACTCTCGAAGTGAAGAATGTGCGGTGACGTTCCAGGGCCTGCACGGCCGAAATCAAGTCTTTGGCCGCGTCTGATTTGAGAACAAATCCACGAGCGCCCGCTCCAAGAACCTCTCTGATCAGTTGCTCGGAATCGCTCATCGTCAGGATCAATACTTTTTGGTCCGGATTTTCATCAAGAATTTGGCGAGTGGCGTCCAAGCCATTGAGGGTTGGCATCGCGAGATCCAGGATTACGATGTCGGGTCGCAATTCTTTCGTCAACTGAACTGCTTGCCGGCCGTCTAGAGCCTCGCCGGCAATTTCCCATCCGGGCTGCGACTTCAGAAGGGAACAAATCCCCTGGCGCACCACCGGGTGGTCATCAGCAACCAAGATTTTTACGGACACTCTCGGACCTCGGGTTCGTGAGTTGTGTACTTCAACGTTGAAGGCTACCGCCGGTTCGTCAATCCCAGGATGAGCCGAACAGTTCACTTCTCTGCAATCTACGGGAAGCGTACCAGAGGGGTCATCCAAGTCGATACGGATTAGCCTGTAGGTCCGCCTGAAAAACCTCGTCGAACGAGGTCATTTCCTCCCGATTCTACTGGGAGGTTTCGATTGTGTGATTGAGCCGGGTCTTCGATTCTTTGCTAGGGAGTTGACATGACAGTAAGGTCCAAAACCAAACCCGGAGCACCGAGTCGGTCACTGAAGCGCTGGGTCTCGCGGGTCAAGACGGACTCGACGCATCCGCCAGCAGGGCTTTTTACAAAAGATGCGCCCACGATTGCTCGCACCCTCCGCTCTCGAAAAGTCTCACCCAAGGGACCAGCTTCAGGTCTTCGAATGCTGACCTACTTCATCAATCGTGCGGGTAAGGGATTGAGTCGTGCACGAAGAGCGGAACTGGAACGAGCGAAGCGCATTATGGTAAGGAAATCGCATGGTACGTCGTCTGGAAAAGCTCCTAGAAGGACGAAAGCCAAATGATCGCCGGTAGGGAGCGGAGTTGATCTTGGCCGGTGAATGTCAGGGATTCTGAGCTGCACATACTGCAGCTAGCAAGAGGACACTTGCCAGCATTATGCTGGGAACCGAGATCGCGAAGCTGTTTTGATTCCAATTCGCTTTGTCATCATTCGTGAACGTTCAGCTTCAAGATCTCTTTCAGCGCATGGCCCTTTGCCATTTTCATCTCAATTCCCAGGATCGCAGCGATTGTGGGTGCAACATCGAGATTGGAAATCTTGCCTAAGCGTACGCCCGAAGCGATCCCGGCGCCGAATGCCACAAAGATCGCTTGCATCTTTGGATCCGTATTCAGGTAGCCGTGAGTTCCCCCTTCGTCGATTCCCGTAACGTAGCTCCCCTCCGCCTCGTTAGCAAACGAATAGTCGGGGAGCGCAGACAACACGAGATCTGGCCCCTGATCGCTCGCACTCGCGAGTGGTAGTCCTAGTTCTGCGAACGAATTCGGCTCGTAAACTCGATCTATGCCCTCACGGTTGGCGAGTATCCTCCTGAGCTTCGGGACCAACTCTTCTTTTCTCGCCGGGTCGCTTACATACACCATCGCAGTCCCGCCCGTGGATGCTACCCACGCATCTCCGAGCATGTGTTCCAGGTCGCCAGTAATCAGGCCGCTCTCTCTAAGCAACACATTGGGGTGGAGTTTGTGTTTGATTTTGCGAAACCCATGGTCCGAGACGACGATCACGGTGGCTCGGCGCATCAGACCCTCTTCTTGCAGCGTGTCGACGATGCGCTTGACGTAGGAGTCAAGCAACGCCATCGCCGTGAAACTTGCATGACTCATCGGGCCGTACTCGTGGTTCGTGTCGTCACCCGTGAGCAGATGGAAAAGCAGAAGGTTGGGTTTGTGTTCTTTGAGGATTCGGACCGCTGCATCGGTCCAGATCTCGTCTTGCCAGGCTTGGCTGCTGTCTTCAAACTTCCGCAGTTGGTCTGCGGTTACCGTGCCATCGGCGATCATGGTCCGTTCGACGGGTCCGTCCGGATCAGGTAACTCCGGAAATTTCCACGTGATCGTCTTGGCTCCGTAGATGGCAACCCAGTCCACTTGTGCCGTAGTCAAACCAGCCCGATAGGCCACGTCATAAACAGTAGGCGCATGCACCAGGAGTTCCTTGTTGCGCCAAGGTTCGACCGACGGTTGAGCACCGCCGGGAGTGCGGACCAACAATCCGTTAAAAAGCACGCCGTGCTCCGACGCATTTACCCCAGCAACGAGAGCTGTGTGATTGGGCCACGTCACTGTCGGATTGATGGGTTGCATCGATGTCGCGCTCGCGCCTTCTCGCGCGAGTTTCCGGATGGTTGGAACGGGTAGTCTTGGATCATCGAGGGCATATGCGGGAAAGCCGTCCAGACTAATAAGGACCACTATGCGATCTTTGTGGATCTCGCCCCACACGAGCGAGGGGACAACGCACAGCAGTGTCCCGACGCCCATCAACCGCATCGATTTGAATAGGGATCTCAATTAGCCCTTGCAGGCTGCGGCTTGGCAAACGTTACGGCCACCGTTTTTATTTCGTACGGCTTCGTATGCACACTGATCTTGCCGCCGGCAACCGTCAAAGTGCCGCTCGACTGCTCCACCAAATTAGCCTCACGGGCAGACTGGACTTCCGGCGGCAATTCAAGCTTCACATCCGTTTCTTTTCCAGCCCATTCGTAAAATCTCAAAACAATTTCGTCGCTGTCTTCGGAGCCTTTGACAGCGGTCAGGACCACGTTATCTGCGTTCACACCAACGAAACTGTGCACTGGCGGAAGATCGCCGCTGTGATTCTTAGCGGAGGTCACCCCCAGCTTGTAATTCAATTCGTATCCGCGACGAACCGTACCAGCGTCTCGCCAAGTGCCGGCATGCGGGTATAACGAGTACATGAATTCATGATGGCCCTCGTCAGCATGGGGATCAGGCCAGGTAGGAGACCGCAACAAGGACAATCGCAGGACATTCCCCTTCGCGTCGTATCCGTATTTGCTGTCGTTCAGGACGCTCAATCCGTGTTTTGCGTCCGACAGGTCAGCCCAGTGCTGAGCCGGGACCTCGAATTGAGCCTGTTCTTCCGGCGTATTTCGGGTGGTGGGCCGTTCAATCGAACCGAAGGGGATTTCGTAGGTTGCAACTTTACTGTGGACGCTGACGGGGAACGCGACTTTCAGGAGGATGTGTTTCTCGTTCCAATCCACCTGCGCCTTTATGTCTACACGCTGCGCGTCGCGGTAAAGGGTGATGTCCTGAATAAAGGACGAGTTCTGGAAATGATGCTTCACGCGCACGACAGCGCGCAGTGGGCCGGACTCGATCAACTTCACTTCGTC
>Ga0207693_10002420_pt1 | contig 16210 bp, 18 predicted proteins | sample LARL81metaG_FD_184347 | JGI IMG/M metagenome (GOLD analysis project Ga0207693, IMG submission 184347) | Corn, switchgrass and miscanthus rhizosphere microbial communities from Kellogg Biological Station, Michigan, USA - LAR L8-1 metaG... | ecosystem: Host-associated > Plants > Roots >...
CAAATAAAAAGGACAGGTAGAAAAGCTAATGTCTTTGCAATCTCAGCGATTATTTTATTGTTAACAGCAATAACTTCTATGGCGTCTCGTAATAGCCCAGTCAACCGACTCCATAAAGCTGACAGCAACAATGAAGCAAAGCAACAACCAATTCACCAAAGAATTTGACATAAAAGACTTTTGAATTCTCAACAACTGATAAAAGCATCTGCACTGCTCCAGTGACACGCAGTTATACTATCGAGAATGTGGTGTTTAGACCAAACCTCACTAGTCCAAGTGCATATGTTCTGTAAGGAGACATTAACGTATCTTCGACGCAAAGGGGCGAAACTACTACCAACTCAAAGATCTTTCCAATCAGGCCTTCTCGAAAATGGTGCTCAGACGACGAATGACAAGACAACTGAAATGGTAGTAGGAAGTCTTAACTTTGACAGGAATGGTCCTTGACCCCATTTTATGTACAAATTACGAATCGTATAGGAGCATGTAGGAATTGACAATCAAGTCACAACACTGTAGGCGACAAAGGGCACAGTGACTAACACGCTAGGAGGTCGTGTCTCGAAAAAATGAATATGCTATTTGTTATTTCGAAGGTGAATCAACCTAGAGTTGACTTCTTAAATCCTTTAACCTATTTCTAAGAGTCACTCCTCTTACTCCAGCTGCATTTGAAATATACTCCTGTTTTATTTTTTCACCAGTCTCCATGCATGATATGTAAAGTATTGTTGCTGCAAGTCCCATAGGATCTTTTCCGTCTGAAAATATTTCATTTTTCGTTGTAATGTCATTCATAATATCAATCGCTTTGCGTTTTGTCTTTTCACTTAGATTAGTCTTATTTGCAACTTTGGCTATACATTTCATTAGATCAACTACTGGAATCTTAAGGTCAAGTTCAAAGACTAGCAGTCTGTATGTCTTTGCTAGAAATTTATATTTGACATTACTAATTGTTGCAATATCTTTTAGTTTCCTAGAAATTCCAATTTCTCTGCAAGCAATGTATATAGCAGCGTCCAATACTGCAGCTATTGATCTTCCACGACTAAATCCCCTTTCCTGAGCTTTTCTATAGATATAGGCTGTTTTCTCTACCATCGAATCTGATAGACCGAGTTTATCCTTCAATATGTCAAGTTGATCAAAGGCTTGTTTTAGGTTCTTATCTGTAGAAGTATAGTTCTGTGTTCTAAAGTCCTGTGTTCTTAACCTTTCCATTGTAGAACGTATTTCTGTATCTATCTTGTGTCCGCCAGCGTCCCTATCAGTTCTTCCAATTATCGTGGAAAGTCCCATATCATGCCTTGCAAGGGAAGTAGGAGCTCCTGTTCTGACATTAGTATTACTATTATTCATTTCTTCTGAACTTAAAAATGCACGTCGTTCTGGTCGATTTATATCATGTATTTTATCTGAAACTACCATGCCACAATTACTACAAATAACTTCTCCCGACTCAGGATCTGTTACTACTCTATCATTTCTTTTGCATATAGTGCATACTTGTTGTATTATCAGAGCTGTTACTCTTCCTATAGTATGATTGACCTCTATGAAATAAGTATGTTGATGCGCCAACGAAGTATGCATTGAAGTTGTTACATGCATTTGTATTTAGATAAGCAATCATTTGTGTTGCAACTTATCCTGCCAGAGCATACTCCTTCCTTGTCTGAGCAAAGTCTCAACTATTTCGCTACAATTCTTCTCAATAACTGGCATTAATCTCATATCTGACAAACTCTTGGGCTTATAATACAAACAGAATATAGAATAGTTTAATGGTGCTTGGCGATTCTGAATATGTAGAACCTAATTTTACAGCCTTTGCCGTTAAAGAGGTTCTAACATATCAGTTTTGTTTACGGCTCCGCCAAGCACTCATTTCAAGCCATAGTTATCGGTCTCATCTTTAATATTATAGTATAATTAATTGTATAAAAACATTGCTTTGAATCTAATAAATATCGCTATTACAGATATATATTACAATTATCTTATATATTACTATATTTTCATTAATATATTATAAATAATACAGAGTTCAATAGCATGGACTTTTCCATAGTGATAGTAAAAACACTCTCGAACCTTTTTATGCTAGTTAGTCGGCGTTATTCGATTCAACAGACAATACAATATGCAGTTTAACAAAAGACTAAAAGAAATTAATATGGGTCTGTTAACAAGGTAAATTGTAACAAGCTTTGGCTTCAGTTGGAAAGACTGCACTTTTAGTAATTCTTACTTTAGGCGCAGTCACTGGTGTTGTATTTTACTACTTAGCTGCAATGTTCACTCCGCAGCCAGGAGTAGTGGTTTCATTATATCGAAAAGATCTTCCAACTACAAGTGAAGCACAAGCAAACAAAGCTGCTGCCTCACCGGCAATAGATGAATCTAAATTCACTAACAAGGTTGCAATCACTATCTTAAAAGGTGCATCAACACAGGGTAATCCAAGCTATGATCCTGATACGTCAAAGGCAAGCACAGATGCACTCGTTACATGGACTAATGCCGATGTAACCATACATACTGCGACCAGCGGTAGCAGTCTACAGGATCCCAACAGCGGAAAACTGTTTGATTCAAATTTTTTGAATCCTAATCAAAAGTACAGTGTTCCAGCAAGCAAAATTAGTCCAGGAGACCATCCGTACTACTGTAAAATTCATCCGTATATGACTGGGAAAATCACGATAGGATAAAATTGGCTAACTTTTACCTTTTAATTATCATTTAATTCAACTATGTTAATATAATTCTTATATTATACTACTAAATATCGCTGTTAAGTACAATACTACTATTCGATAATGCTTATATTGCGTGTTTGGAGATCATTTGTAATGGCGTTTTTAGATGTTAAAGGCCTACACGCTAGTATTGAGGGAAAAGAAATTCTGACCGGTCTGAGTTTAAACGTTGGCAAAGGAGAAGTTCATGCACTTATGGGCCCCAACGGTTCAGGTAAGAGCACTTTTGCAAATGTACTATTAGGTCATCCAAAATATACAATCACATCTGGCGATATACTTGTTAAAGGACAAAGCATTTTAGATCTATCAACTGATGAACGATCAAAGAAAGGAATATTTCTCGGCTTCCAATATCCAATCGAAATTTCTGGTGTAGGTTACAGCCACTTTTTAAGAAACGCTTACAACACATTGAGTAAATCATTGGGCCAAGATCAGCAGAATAGAGAAGTTTTCTTAACTGTCAGAGAATTCCATGAATATGTAAAAAGAAACCTAGACTATGTCGGACTTGACCCATCGTTTCTTAGCAGATACCTTAACGAAGGATTTTCTGGCGGAGAGAAAAAAAGATCAGAGGTGATGCAAATGCTAGTTCTAAAACCAAACATCGCAATTCTTGACGAACCGGATTCTGGCCTCGATATAGATGCAGTAAAGGCTGTAGCTGAGGCAATTAATAAATTGATTATGACGGATGCAGGTGTAATTGTAATCACTCACTACGCTAGAATCCTAAGATATCTCACAAAGCTAGATTATGTTCATGTCATAGCGAGAGGAAAGATTATCAAATCAGGCGGCAAAGAGTTATCTGAAGAGCTTGAATCTAAGGGTTATGGTTGGCTCGGCTTAGAGGATAAATGACATAAAGTATTATTCGATTTTACTTTAGTGGTTGATGGTTGATCAGAAGTTCTAGATCTAGTTTTAAATATGGTTTTAGATTCTCCGTTCATTAAATGACTTCTAGTGAAGAGACAGGAAAGTTAACATCAGCATATCTAAATTTCTCATTCTTTAAAGTAGATCCAAAGTGGAGGTGGCTAAATGAAATTGGCAAAGAGGAGGCAGCAAAAGAATTTTTAAGTTTAATAGAAATTGCAAACACAAAAATGAAAGTTCGAACTTATTCTACTTTAGGATTACATGATGATGCAGAATTCATGTTGTGGATGGTTTCTGATTCAGTTGAAAAGATGCAGATACTAACATCCAAAATTTATTCTACAGTTTTAGGAAAATATTTAGAGCATTCGCAAATATATTTATCTGCTTCCAGACAATCAATATACTCAAACAAAGTAACTCCCGCATTTGCAACGGATGAACAACCTATGAAATACGCTATTGTTTATCCTTTCGTAAAATCAAGAGAGTGGTATTTGCTTCCATATGAAGAACGTCAGAAAATGATGGAAGAACACATAATGGTTGGGAGAAAATTTCCACAAATACGGCTGAATACATCTTATTCCTTCGGAGTCGATGATCAGGATTTCATGCTTGCATTTGAGACAAACGATTTAATGATCTTTCAGGATTTGATACTTCAATTGCGTGAAACTCAAGTTAGCAAATACGTAGTCAGAGATACTCCAATGATAGTTTGTATTTATAAGGGTGTTGAGGATATCATCAAAAGTCTTGGATAATGGCTGCACTTAAGGAATGGGCAGTAGTTTGTAAAGCCCTTGAAGAAGGAAGACAGATCTTACTACTAAGAAAGGGTGGGATTATGGAGTATAGACAAGGTTTCGAGGTAAAGCATGATGAATTTTTGCTATTTCCAACCTTTGAACATCAATCGAAGGAATCTATACAACCTGATTATCTTAGTGGATTATATAACGTACTACAAAATACCCCAACCAATGGTAAGAATAAGATAACTTCCTATGCAAAAGTTGTAGATATTAAGGAGGTTAGTGATAAATCAGTTTTACAAAAACTGGAGAAATACCATATATGGAACGATCGTTATGTAAATATCAGAATGGACTATAATCCTAAAAGACCTATGAGCGTAATATTACTACGAGTCTACAAAATGGATAATCCTATAGAAGTTGATATTAAACCTGAATGGGCAGGATGTAAGTCATGGATTCCTATTGAATTATCTGAGCATAATAATGACGAAGGTCGCCGACCTGTTTTAGAAGATCCAAAATTTAATCAGGCAATAGCCGAGATTAAGGAGGTTTTAAATTAAAATATGAAATACCGAAAATTGGGAAAAAGTGGTATTACAGTAAGTGAAATAGGATTTGGAGCATGGGTCATTGGTCTTGATTGGTGGGGAAAGAAGATCGATGATGATGACGCGATTAGACTGTTGAAACGGGCCTACGATCTGGGTATCAATTTTTACGAAACTGCAGACATGTATGGAAAGGGTAAAAGCGAAAAAATGATCGCGCAGGCTTTCAAAGATATGCGTAACGAAGTTGTTTATTCCACAAAATGGGGCTATGATATGTATAATGTTGAACAGGTTGGGCACAATGAGATAACACAAAGGCATGATCGTGAATTTTTAGAATATGCATTGCAGCAGAGTATGAAACGTTTACAAACTAATTACATAGATGTTTACAGTCTTCATAATCCGAAGATGGATGCTATAAAAAATGATAGTTTGTTCCTGTCACTTGATGGCTTGACACAGAGTGGAAAGATCAAAAGTCACGGTGTTGCACTGGGTCCGGCTATCGGCTGGGAGGATGAAGGGCTTTTAGCTATAGAAAAACGAAGCGTAGCTTGTCTTCAAACCGTTTACAATATCTTGGAACAGGATCCAGGTATAATTCTTTTAGATGCAGCAAGCAAAAATAATGTAGGGATTATGGCGAGAGTCCCAGATGCTTCTGGAGTGTTAACTGGTAAGGTTAATGAAAAAACTGTATTCGACAAGAATGATCATAGAGGAAATAGAAAGAAAGAATGGATTATTGAAGCAATGCAAAAAATTGAAAAAATAAAACCAATTGCAACTGCAAAAGGATGGAATATATCCCAACTAGCAATCAAATTCATATTATCACAAAAAGCAGTATCAGTAGTATTACCTACTGCCATTGACGTTGAAGAAATTGAAATGTTTGTAGAGATGTCAGATGGCAAGTATCTAAATGAAAACGAATCAGCTCAGATAATTGATCTTTACAACAATAACTTTTACAGCCAGCCTGTTATTCCTTCTAAATGAAAATTTGTCTAACATCACGCTTAATTGAAGGAATAAGACGTCCTATTACAACGAAAATTTGAAGATATGGCATTATCTATGTGTAATTGATGTTCCTTTAGTAGACATTATAAATTTTTTTTACAAAAAGTATATCATAATAGAATGGAAAAACATATGCTAGAAGTCAGAAGTTGAAGAACGATAATTGAAATAGAAAGGTTGAATATTACTTCTGTTCTTCAAAGTATTTTACTCTCTCCTTCTTAAATTCCCGTGAGCTAAATAATATTCTATAATCTTTAATCCCGACCATTTCTGACATCTCAGCCGCGATTGTTTCTGCTGCTTCTAGAGTTCGTGCATGAATCATGCTGAATAAGTTGAATCGCCAGTCAGGATAACTGGGTCTTTGATAACAATGACTTATCTGTGGAAAAGATGCTAGCTTATAGCCAATTTCATCAACCTTTTCTTCAGGCACGTTCCAAACCACCATGCCATTTGCAGAGAAGCCTGCGTCACGATGGCGTAATATTGCTGCAAATCTTCGCATAACCCCAATCTGCTCGTATTCTTTAGCTTTCACAAAGAGATCTGCTGTTGTGACGCTAAGGTTTTCTGCTAACGCCTTGAATGGTTCTGGAATTATTTCTAGATCCTTTTGCAATTCACGAATAAAATCTTTGTCACGATCTGTAAGATCAAATTTTTTTGGGTTTAATTTTTTAACTTCGTCTGTTGGCTGCGGTTTTTTTAGGTCTTCATTAACCATGTCAAGTCTAACTCCAATCTTGTAAAGTTTCAGAGTTGGTAATAATCGGTATTTAATAACGCCTTCAAGCGAGGCCATTCTATCTAAATCTGTTTTCAAGTCCGCGTATGGAGGAACTGCAAGTGTAAACCACATATTAAATTCATGATTTCTTTCGTAATTATGACTAACACCAGAATGTTTATTTACTTCGTTAGCAACGTAATCGATCTTATCAGGTTTAACTGCAAATGCGATAAGGGCGCTTCTATAGCCTAATCGTCTAGTGTCAAAAATGGCATTAATCTGTCTAATCAAGCCTAAGTCCTTCATGTACATGATTCGCTGCATGATTTCATCCTCTGACACGTTATAACGCTTGGAAATTTCGAGATAAGGCTTCTCAGTAAGGGGGAAAACCCATTGGATCTCATTTAAAAGCTGTTTATCTAACGTATCAATCCCCAAATCTACCTGCATTGATGTCGTCAAGTTAATTGTGTTAATTGTGATCTTCTCTATCCATTAAATACTTTCCACTTTTCATTCAGGATCTTATATATTACATATATAACCGATTACATGGGAGTACCTTGCGATCCGTCTGCTTTCTGATTGCAACTGAGTTGATGTACCTTCTGTAGTAAAACCTCTATCCTACATGACTGGCTCAATTGCCAACCCTGCATTTTGTTAAAACCTTCTAATTAAACAAAAGCAGGATCATTTATTTTTCACTGATCTTGCGGGGGCTATGCCATAATGGTATAGAATATGACAATCTATATTACAGTTCGGTTACAAGTTGATATCTATCATATTATGAACCAAATGGTAACAATTATGTATGAGGTGGTGAGGATCGTAGGAAAGAAAAATGAAGTTTGTATATACAGGTATTGCTATTATTTCCTTTTTACACTCTCAATAGACATCATTTCGTCGAATTGGTTATACATCTGTAAAAAACGTATCCCCTTCTCAGTTGTCCTATAGAATTGCCTTCCTTCTTCGTAGTCAATCAAACCATTTTCTAGTAGAACTGTCAGGTATTCCTTTAACTGGGCATAAGACAGGAAGGCTTTGTACATTATCCTTGTCTTGGTAGCTCCCCCGCCGTTGGCGGCTTCTAGAATTAATCCCACTATGTCAGTTCTGCTTCTATATTTCATAAGAATCAGATAACGAATGAATACTGAGTATTTATGAAAAGCTATACTATCGATCATGTTTTTTAATCATACTATTGGATGGATCAAGTGATCATTGTATTAGAACCAATAATACTTTTAACATGAATTAATAGAACAACAAAGTAAAAAACCAGATATTGGTGCATGCATGTCTTGATCTTCATGAATTTGAAGTTGACTTAGGTGTTCTGGAAAAACTTACCTCATTCAAATACTATTAGATCTAAATAGATTCCAGATATCTGGAGTCATACGATTATCCATAGAATAGAACGTCGCCTCAGGGGCTATTGATCATCATCTGGATTTTTGGACCGCCTTGCTACTGCAACGTTACCTGAATTATAGCCAGCCTTAGGAGATCTGATTGTTGGAAATCGTAGTTAGTCCAATTGTTGGAAAATTGTGTTCCCGATATGAAGTGAATGTCTCTGGATAATAAAATTTTATACATAGTCCAAAATACTGTCCAGTCAGCGACATGAATTAAAGGTAAGGAGGGTCAGAAGAAGGTGAAGACTAATTACTTGAAGTCAACTTCGTGGAGAACATTGGGTCAGCTTCAAAGAGGGAAAAGACGGTTAGTAGTCCTACTGCGATAGTGCTTAAACTAACATTTTCATAGCTAATAAGTTTGCATTAAGAATCCCTACGTAAAGCGCGGGGAGTGGGATTTGAACCCACGAGTTCTTTCGAACATGGGATTAGCAATCCCACGCCCTACCAGGCTAGGCGACCCCCGCTCTAACGCAGTAAAGATCCGATAGTATTATATTAATTATGGCAAATCAATTAGGAAATAATGTTTTGATAATTTGCCAGTCTGTGAATGAATAGTAGTGTTATAAAATTTATAAACTTCTTAGTTAAAAAGGTTATAAAATAGGCAGACTTGTTATACTATCGTTGAACCTTAGGGAGTCAAATGAGATATTTCGCAGAGCTATAATTAAGGCTTACTTTGAACCTAAATTTCTAAAAATGGAGTATCACAAATCTCCTGTTAAACATCCATTGATTCAGGAAGATGGTTTAACGGTAGAAGATCTCTTGCATTTATACTTTGACATTACCACAGGAAATGATTATCCTGACGGTGATGAATGGTTTACTATTGAATATCTGATCCCTTTTAATATAAAATTACCTGACAATTTGAAAGGGCCTGATTATTTTACAACAATTTCAATTTCAGAAGGCAAACATTTCTGGCGTCATAGGGAGTTAATTCGTTTCAAATACGGTAAGTCAAAAAAATTATTAGAATCCTTGGAATTTATAGATAAAAAATACCGCGAACTCAGCAAGAGCTTGAATGATTCATCAGTTATTAACCAGTTATAATTGAACTAATGCTCATTTTCTTTCCACTCCTGGTTCTTGAAAAAATAATCTATACCACCATTACCCCTTGCAGCACGCGGACTCCATCTAAAACTAACTTCATCATAAGCGTATGTGATTTCTTTTATGTTGGAGGGTAGTACCCCTAATTGTAGTGATACGATATCCACTAGATACTCAATTTTCTCAATACCCATTTCAAATTGTCTATTGTTCTTATTGGTAAGTGAAAATATTAACCGCGATTTTATTTCTGGCACGATTCCACAAAAATTTAAGAATGCTTTGATTCCTTTTTTACCTCTTCTTCGTTTCATTTCCTTAATAATGCCCTTGATTCTGTACCATCTTTCCATTGTAAAAAATTGAAAAAAAGATTCACCGAAGGGAACTGGAAATTCGATTTCAACCATACTGACATATTGACTATTGTCGTCGGTTGGAAGTTGCTCCTCCAATACCTCAAAAGATCCTTTTAATGTGCTGTATATTACTTCAATCTCAAAAGGTGCTAAGCCATAATAACGAAATTTGGCTATTTTGCCATTGTTCAATTATCAAGTTAAAAGATTTTAAAAATTAAAGTCTTTGCTACGATACGTAGGAGACAGAAAATATTCTATCCTTGCCAAGAACACTATTCCATCAAGATCTTTGACCTCTATAGTCTTGTTCATAACTAATAATAAATAATAAAATGCATCTTTTACAAAAATTATATAAATCGTTAAAAACAGTTTAATACCTGCAAAGTAGATTAACATTAATCATGCCAACAGCATATGTCTTAATCAATTGCGACCTTGGCTCTGAGGAAGAGATTATAAGAGAAGTGAAAAAATTATCTGAAGTTATTGAGGTCAGTGGAGTGTATGGTGTTTATGATATTGTTGTAAAGATTAAATCAGACACAATGGACAAGCTAAGAGAAACTATCACTTGGCATGTAAGAAGGATAGATAAAGTAAGATCAACTCTAACAATGATAGTAATTGAAGGTCAGGGAGATAAGGGCAAGAAACAACAGTCATTTTAGAACATTTGATGTTGTAACAGTATTATTCATAACTTCCTCTTCACTGTTAAAGGAGTTGACATACTTTAACTATCTTCCTTCCATTACCTATATCTAAGTAAAATATACCATTTTGATCTAGTCTACTTATTATAGTTTGGAATCCAACATAGAAGTCAGTCAGAGCTTTACTTCTACTTTCATTGAACCTTGCCGTTTGATTAGATCTATATACAATACAACACATCTTTTCATTTGCAATTTTACCAACCCCAACTCTTCAATATCATTATCACACCATTCTTGTAAAGTGCATGAGTTAATGTAATCAATTTCATATTCGTTTTCTTTAGGATTACATATTATCGGATGCATTGAATGAAGTTTTCATTAATGAAATGAAGTATTCTTTTGTTACTGTGGAATCTAGTCCGTCTTTAGAACACAGTACAAAATCAGTTATTGCTTTGATTGTAGAGTGGTGTCGTGTCGGGCAACGACTGCATTATTCATATAAATTTTCTTTCTTACACCGGGAGAATCTCCTGATCAGTTCTGATTCCAAAGCATACTCTATTATATTCTACCCAAATCTAAAAATATCAAGGTGGAAACTCCATATAATGATATCCTGAGTACAAATGGGTTGAATACTCTGATATTTAACAACCCCTACGCAAAGCTTTGTTTTACTACGATGCTCACGTCGCAATACCGAAAAGTAATTTATATCGACCTTGATACAACATTTACAGCATACGTTAAGGCAGGGTTATTACTGGAGAATACAAAAAATGCCCATAAGGTCATCAAAATCTACCTTGCTACTGAAGGTAGATTTGAATCAGTGTTAAGAGATACTATCGAATCAATGTCAGATTCTTCAATTGTCATTTTTGACTCTGTCAACAGCTTTTATAATATGTATTATAAAAAAATCGATATTGAATCAGGACGTGGCATAAGTAATCTTAATCATCTTCTTTCAATTTTTCTTATGATGCTTTTAAAAAATGGCAAACCTTTGAATGTTCCTATCCTTGTAACGAGTATGATTCGTTACAAAAAAGATAATGAATGGATTCAGTCTCCTGCCAGTAAGCGGCTTTTACAGAAAAAAAGTATTGTGAAATTAAATGTAGCGATGATGAATGGAGAAGATCTTTCTGTCGAGATATTAACGCATCCTGTTCTAGCTTCAAAGACAATAACTTTTCGAAATCAAGGGGTTAAACTTTGAAATTTATCAGCCTAAACCTTTGAAATTTATCAGCGTGAAACCTATCATCAAAGATATCATAAGTACAGTGAAACCTGCCGCTAATAACCCTTCCTGGGTTTTTGGAGTTATTGCTTTCCCTGATCTATAAAGCAAGAAAGCTCCAACCATTCCCATAAATAAAATCATCATTGTCACGATTGTTTCGCCTATTGTTTGAACTGATCTTGAAGGTAAGATGAATGAGCTTGTACCCCGTCGTGATCCTTCTATGATTGAATTAAATAAGCCAGAGGCCAAAGCAAAAAAGACTACAAGGTAAGCAACAGCAGCTATGAGTACAAGTTTAGATGATCTACGATGCATAGACGGATACATTAGAAGATTGTTGTCTATAAATAAGTCTATCTGACAAGATATCTGCTCCTTTACATTTGTCATAATACTATATTGATTCTGTATATGAGCAACTGTCGAAAATTTTTTCTTTAATATGCTTTGATGAACTCTATATGGAGAAAAAATGTTTTGCATGTGCACGGAAAGCCTCTACAAGTAAATACTGTTCCTACCATGCTCAAGCTTTTGATAACCTTAAAGAACAGTATAAGACATGGGTCCATGCGTATGATACTATTTCATGGAATGATTTTTTGAATAAATTGTTACAGATGAATGAAACAGGAAGCTGGGTTAAAGACGTAATATTTGTAGAATTAAAAGAGCAAGAAAAGATGGATAGATAGGGAAGAGGATGAATCAGAAACCATCTTTCTTGATCTTACATTTCGCCCATGCCGCCCATGCCGCCCATGCCGCCCATGCCGCCCATGCCACCTGGTGGCATGCCGCCGCCCGGTGGTCCACCAGCTGATTTTCCAGAGGCGATTACATCATCAATTCTAAGAAGCATCGATGCAACCTCTGTTGCTGATTTAATAATCTGCTCTTTTACAGAGAGTGGTTCTACAATATCTAATTTTGACATATCTGCAATTTTGGCGTTTCTTGCGTCAACTCCAGTCCATTTGGAGCCCTTGCTCTGCTTTGCGCGTAACTCTGTCATGCTATCAATTGGATCCATACCTGCATTTTCTGCCAATGTAAGTGGAATTACTTCTAAAGCTTCAGCAAATTTTTGCGCTGCAAGCTGTTCCCTGCCTGAAAGTGTACTTGCCCATTCGCCTAATTTGCCTGCCACATGCGCTTCAGGAGCACCGCCACCAGCAACGATCGCTGGTTTTTCAATGACATCCTTTGTAACCATCAGCGCATCATGAATAGAGCGTTCGGCTTCGTCAACAACCCTTTGTGAGCCACCTCTGATTAGTATTGTTACTGACTTAGGGTGCTTGCATCCCTCAATAAATACCCATTTGTCTGTCTCTACCTTACGTTCTTCGACTAGATCAGCGGAACCAAGGTCTTTAGACGTGAGGTCTTCAAGGTTGTTTATTACTCGTGCGCCTGTTGCTCTCGCTAGCTTGGTCATGTCGCTTTCCTTAACTCTGCGTACTGTTAAAATATTGGCCTTTGCCAGATAATGTTGTGCAATGTCATCGATGCCCTTTTGACAGACAACTACATTGGAGCCTGCAGTAATAACCTTATCAACCATACTCTTTAGCATCTTGTTCTCTTCTTCTAGGAACATGTTCATTTGCTCTGGAGAGTTAATGTTTATCTTGGCATCAAACTCTGTCTTTTCGATCTCAAGAGCAGAATTTATTAGTGCGATTTTTGCTTTTTCTATTCTTTTTGGCATTCCACCATGAACGACTTCCTTGTCTAGTACAATGCCTTTGATCAATTTAGTGTCACGCAATGAACCACCTGCCTTCTTATCCACTTTTATATCATCGATATCCACTTTGTTACCAGATTCAATTTTTTCTGATACCTGTAATATTGCACTAACTACAATCTGCGCTAGATCATCAGATTCTTTTGAGACAAGCTTTGTTTGCATGGATGTCTTTGCAATCTTAGTCAGTTGTTCTTTTTCACTTGCGTTAACTTTCTGAGCAATGTTGCTAAGAACATCGAGAGCCTTAGTGGCGCTCTTCCTATAACCATCAACTATGATTGTCGGATGAACATCCTTTGCAATTAGTTCTTCTGCTTTTTCAATCAGAGCACCTGCTAATATTACCACAGACGACGTACCATCTCCTACCTCATTATCTGTTGCCTTACTAATCTCTACCATCATCTTGGCTGCTGGATGTTGTACATCAATCTCTTTCAAAATTGTTGCACCATCATTTGTAATCGTAACGTCACCAAGAGTATCTACTAACATCTTGTCCATTCCTCTAGGGCCAAGAGAGCTTTTTACTATTTCAGCTATCAATTTTGCAGCAGTAATATTATTTTTCTGTGCATCGCGACCCTTTGTCTGACTAGCACCCTCTTTCAATATTAATACTGGCACTCCGCCAGCTGAACCTTGTTGAATTGACATCTTTCATTCACCTAAAATTTATAAAATGTGGGATATTTTGGGATATTTTAAACTTACTATAAAGTATGAATATATACCCACATAGTGAAACTAACCTCTTCACTTTCCTTTTCGATGCTTATATAGATGTATGTGTTAGAAGCGACTATTGTATATGCTTTTACTATGTCTTGTCTGCTCCGTTAACTTAACGTTATTGTAGCAAGAAAGATGTAAATTTTAACCTATCAGTTTCCATTTTCAGAAATAGAATGAACTTAAGCCAATTTCTGACAATGTCGTCTGTCACGGCCCTCAATTCTACATGGGAAAATGACCATCAAAACATTATGGTCTATCTATAATATGCTGAATGAATCTTCCACAATCATCCTTAATTCAATTCAATACCTCGACCATCTACAAGCATCATTGTACAATTGAACACATATTCTTGGAAAACAGGAAAGTTGAAAGTTCATCAATAGAATTCAAGATTTGCAGGCCTTCTCTGCTTTATATGATATATCTTTGCCAAGGTTAGCTGGGATATATCCTTACTTAGAAGTCCTTCAACAGTGCTAATTATCTAATTATAATCATGTCGATTAACCGTTAACGCTTGATTTAATTTCATTAGTGCAGATGTCGCTACAGCAATGACAACAGCGAATGATATTAGCCAGATAAGTACTAGGTGTTAGGATTTAGCTTTGCATTCTTTGGAGAATTATATTTTTTCATCAATATTTTGAGCTCTTCGAGTTTTAACTTTTTTTCTGCTAACCTTTCAAACCACTTTTACATATCCTTCTTTTTAAGACCAAATGTCGAACTATTTCTTTTGTAGTATGGAAACAAGGTGTCACAAGGTGCAACACTGTGCAATATAGTTTAAAGCCGATATATAGCCACGAAAAACACTCGTCACGTAGTCGGATATATTGGATACCAAAGTTATGGAACAAATATTTAGCGACTCAGCAAGTTTTTTATTATAATATAAAAACACATGGTACAGTTTTGTAGAATTATTTAATTAACTATTTACGAATTCATGAATCCAATTCGCAAAGCAAATACCGGATGAGCATTTTCATCTGTTGTTGACTGGTTGTATAAAATTGATATTTTTAAGGTTAACACAAGAAATTATTAAATATGACTGAAGGAAGGGGATAATATATATAATAAATTGAAGCCAGGATCTGGCAAGCATTTAATATTTCAATAGTTTGGAGCACTAGTTGTGGTAATACAAAATACGAAACCTAAGATTTCGTTAAGGACACAAATTGAAGACAAGAAAAAGATTATGGTGTTACCTGGAGTTTTTGATGCATTGAGCGCTAGAATAGCAGAACGGGTGGGATTTGATGCAGTGTTTCAAACAGGTTATGGATCTGCAGCAGCATTATTAGGGATGCCTGATTTTGGATTTCTAAATGCAGGGGAAACTACATGCAATGCTCGTAGAATCATACGTGCAGTAAACATTCCGGTAATCGTTGACGTCGATACTGGTTATGGCAATCCATTGAATGTATGGCATCTTGTTCATGAGCTGCAAAGTTTGGGTGCGGCGGGAATTTTTCTTGAGGATCAGATATGGCCAAAAAGATGTGGTCATATGATAGGAAAGGATGTTATTTCTAAAGATGAGTATATTTTGAAACTAAAAGCAGCATTAGAAGCTCGTAAAAGTAGGGACTTTATCATTGTATGTAGAACAGATGCACGGGCTCCGCTTGGATTGGATGAAGCCATTGAACGTGGAAAAGCGTACCGTAAGGCGGGTGCAGACGTAATCTTTATTGAGGCGCCTAAGACACTTGAGGAATTAAAAAAAATTGCTAATGAGATTGATGCACCGTTAGTAGCAAATATGATTGAGGAAGGGCTAACACCTAATGTATCTGCAAAGGAACTGCTAAAGATGGGCTATAGAATCGCAGTATTTCCATTATCCGGGCTTTATGCTGCAACTTTCGCAATAAAAGAAGTATTCTCAGAACTAAAAAAAACTGGTACAACAAAAGAGAGACGTAAAATGATGATTACCTTCAAAGATTTTAACAAGCTTGTAGACCTGCAGAGATATATGGCTTTAGAGAAAAGGTACGTCTGAATAAATTTGCGCCCTCGGATATGTAGCAGCTGTTATTGTACCTACTGTTGCTACTAATACAACTGCAAGTGCTGCTACAGCGACGATTGGTATTGCCACAGACCTTCCATTTAATGTCCATGTCATAGAGTCAAGTTTCACTCAAACCCA
>Ga0207693_10002421_pt1 | contig 16205 bp, 16 predicted proteins | sample LARL81metaG_FD_184347 | JGI IMG/M metagenome (GOLD analysis project Ga0207693, IMG submission 184347) | Corn, switchgrass and miscanthus rhizosphere microbial communities from Kellogg Biological Station, Michigan, USA - LAR L8-1 metaG... | ecosystem: Host-associated > Plants > Roots >...
GGATTTTATGCGATGCGCGCATTCTCAATATTTTCGAAGGCGCCGCCGAAATTCAGGCCCAAGTCATTGCCCGGCGGCTGCTCGACGGGTCGAATTAAATTCACTCGCCGACGCGGGGCGAAGCGCAGCAGGATGATCGCGGAACGAAAGCCGTTCCGGCCGAATTAACTAAAGGTCAAGGCGAGAGCGTCCGCGCTCGGCCATTTTTCGGCAGCATTCCAGTACGCATCTCAACAGGGGATTGGATCGCTCCGCACAACGCGTTTGTCTTCGTCGGCGATGGGACCAAGGCGCTGGTTTTGCGCAATGAAGGCGATGCGCAAATCCTCAATCTGAAGACCGAGCGCGTGTTCACCGACGCAAATCCGCCGACCCATGAGCAGGGGACGGATCGTCCGGGCCGCGCATTTTCCTCGGTCGGCGCGGGGCGATCCAGCGTCGCCCAAACCGACTGGCATAAACTCGAGGAGCACCGCTTCGCCGGAGAGGTCGCGGCCATGCTGGAGCGGATCGTGCGCGAGCGCGGGGTCGAAGCTCTGGTCGTGGTGGCGCCGCCGCGAACGCTTGCCGATCTGCGCAAGGCGTTTCACCCCGACGTGAAAAAGAAAATCGTCGCCGAGATCGACAAGGACCTTACCAAATTTCCGATCGATCAGATCGAGAAGCATCTGGCGAATGCCTAGAAGGCGAAGTTTGGCTTGTAAGGCCACTTGAGCCCACTTGAGCGCGCTTGGCGCGGTGCAGGTTTCGGGTGGCAGATCGGTTGCTTTGACAATAATTATCATTCGCAGTCGGAATTATCCGCAACGACAAGCTCAGCCCGCGGTCGGAATGGCTCAAACGCAACGATCAATCGCGCAAGCCAAATCGCCGTCGATCGGCGAGCGCGTTGGTGGCCTCGATTGGTCCGCGATCGTCGCCAATCTGGACGAGCATGGTTGTGCGACCACGGAACCGTTGCTTACGCCAGAAGAATGCACGGCTTTGTCAGAGAGTTACGACTCTGATGAACTGTTTCGCAGTCGGATAGTGCGCGGCACGGTTTTGGGCGTGGCGAATACAAATATTTCGTCTATCCGTTGGCGCAGATCGTCGCCGCGCTGCGCGATTCGCTTTATCCGGCTCTGGCGCAGGTTGCCAATCGCTGGAACGAGGCCCTCGGCATCGATTTAACGTATCCCTCCACGCACGCCGCTTATCTCAGGCGCTGCCACGCCGACGGACAAAGCAAGCCAACGCCACTCGTTCTCCGCTATGGTCCCGGTGACTTCAATTGCCTGCATCAGGACATTTACGGCGAAAATGTCTTTCCGCTTCAAGTGGCATTTCTGTTGTCCGAGCCGAAACGAGATTTTGCCGGCGGCGAGTTCGTGCTCACGGAGCAACGGCCGCGTATGCAATCGCGCGCCGAAGTCGTGCCGCTGCGGCAGGGCGAGGGCGTGGTCTTTCCGGTCCACCACCGTCCGGTTCGCGGCGCTCGCGGAATTTATCGCGTCAACATGCGCCACGGCGTGAGCCGCCTGCGCTCCGGCCGTCGGCACACACTCGGCGTCATTTTCCACGATGCCGCGTGACGACGGGATCGGCGCCGGTACTACAACATCCGCTCTTCTATTTTTGTCCGCTCCGGCGCCGGCGGCTCCTTGAGTAACAGTCCAACGTTGCCGGAGAGAATGCGCTCGCCGTCCGCTCCGAGCGCCCGCAGTTCGTGGACGAAATCGCGCACCGCTTCGCGCTTTCTGATTTCCTGCGGATAATCGGTGGCGAACACGATGCGTGAGGCGGGAATTTCGCTCAAGCCCGCTTTGATCGCGCGGATGCCGCCGGCAAAGCCCGCCGTGTCAAAGACGAGATTGTGCCGGATGTAATGATCGAAGTCTTTTTTGGCTTTGCGGCCGTGGCGCGCATTGCCGGCGGTACCCCAAAACTCCTTGTCCTGAAAACAGCGGATGCGCGCCAGCATCGCGGCAACGCCGCCGGCAAGATGCGCCATATGCACGGTGAGCGTGGGGTGGCGGTCGAACACGCCGGAATTGATCAAGCGAATGGTCGCCATGATCAATGAAAATTCACGTCCGACCGCGCGCGCGGTGTCGTAAGCATCGAACTGCTGGGCGTGATTGAGTTTTAACGCCGGATGCACGAAGACGAACATTTCGAGCTTGGCGACCTCGTTCCAGAACGGTTCAAGCGCCGGATCGTCGATGAATTTGCCGTCGAACTCCGAGGTGATCACCACGCCTTGGAAGCCGAGCTCATGGCGGCAGCGGGCGAGCTCTTTGAAGGCCGCGGCGCCGCCGAGCGGATGCGCGTGCGCCGCGCCGATGAACCGCCCGGGATAATCGCACTCCGCTTGCGCGGCTTTGTCGTTGACGAGACGCGAGGTCGCGAGATCCGCGCACATGCCGGCGGCGCTGGTGAGCCAGGCCGCGTCGATATCGGCTAGGTCCATCATGCGCACGTGCTCGTCCAGGTCGTAAAGCAGCGAATGCACTGTGTAGCTCGGCGCGCCGAGCGCATCATAGTGCAGGACCAGCCGGTCGCCCGGATCGTCCTTGATCAGTTCGCGCGGCGTGAAATGGTGCTGGAAGTCGACGATCATGGCGGGCGTTTCCTCAGAGCTCCTGGTATTCTTCCGCAAGCAAGTAATCCGACTTTCTCTCCCGCTCAAGCCAAGCTAGATATATGCGCCATGGCCAGCTTCATGTCCCATATCGGGGTCCCGATCGCGATCGGCGCGGTCGCCATCGTCCTGCTGCTCGGTCTCGTCAACATGATGCGCGGCGGCTCGCCTCATCGATCGCAGCAATTGATGCGGCTGCGCGTCTTGCTGCAATTCATCGCCATCGTCGTTATCATGTTCACGGTCTGGCTTATGGCGAAATAGCTGCGCGAAGCGCGATGGTCGTTCTGAACAAAATCTACACGCGCACCGGCGATGACGGCAGTACTGCGCTCGGCAGTGGGGGGCGGCGCAAGAAATACGATCTGCGAATCGCCGCCTATGGCACGGTGGATGAAACCAATGCGGCGATCGGTGTCGCGCGGTTGCACGCGGCCGGCGAGGCTGCGCTCGATGCCGCGCTGGCACGGATCCAGAACGATCTGTTCGATGTCGGCGCCGACCTTTGCACGCCGGGGCAAGGAAAGGGACCTGGCGGGGCGCGGTTGACCGTCACCGATAAACAGGTGGCCTGGCTCGAGATCGAAATCGATCGGCTCAATAGCGAGCTTGCCCCATTGCGCTCATTCGTCCTGCCGGGCGGCAGCCCCGCCGCGGCCTATCTGCATCTGGCGCGGACCATCTGCCGGCGCGCCGAGCGGTTGACCGCCGAGCTCAAGGATAAGGCCGGGGAGAGCGTCACCCCCGAAGTGCTCAAATACCTCAATCGGCTGTCGGATTATCTTTTCGTTGCCAGCCGTTACGCCAATGGCAAAGGCTCGGGCGACGTGCTCTGGGAGCCCGGCGAGAACCGTTAAGCGGCGTTGACCGGACGGGGGATGGCCGGTAGTTTGCCGCACCGCAGCAGCGCGCGAATTCCCTCAATCGCGCCAGCGTATAAAACAACAACAGCAGCAGCCTTTCTCATGAAAATTCTGGTGCCCGTGAAGCGGGCGATCGACAAAGACGTGAAAATCCGGGTCAAGCCGGACGGCTCGGGGGTCGAGCTCGGCAACGTGAAAATGTCGATGAATCCGTTCGACGAGATTGCCGTCGAAGAGGCGATCCGGCTGAAGGAGGCCGGCAAGGCGACCGAGATTGTCTGCGCCTCGATCGGATCGGCCCAGGCCGGCGAAACTATCCGCACCGCGCTTGCCATGGGCGCGGACCGCGGCATCCTGGTGAAGGTCGACGGCGCGGTCGAGCCGCTTGCGATCGCCAAAATCCTCAAAGCCATCGCCGAGGCCGAAAAGCCCGGCCTGATCATCATGGGTAAGCAGGCCATCGACGACGATTGCAACCAAACCGGCCAGATGCTGGCGGCGCTACTCGGCTGGCCGCAGGGCACCTTCGCATCCAAGGTGACGCTCGACGGCGATGCGGTCACGGTCAGGCGCGAGGTCGACGGCGGCCTACAAACGGTGAAGCTGAAAACCCCCGCAATCGTCACCACCGATTTGCGGCTCAATGAGCCGCGCTATGCGTCCTTGCCCAATATCATGAAGGCGAAAAAGAAGCCGATCGACGAAAAGACCGCGGCCGATTACGGCGTCGACATCAAGCCGCGGCTCCAAGTGGTCAAGACCGCCGAACCGCCGGTGCGCAAGGCCGGCATGAAGGTCAAGAGCGTCACCGAATTGGTGGCGAAGCTCAAAGAGGCGGGGGCGATCTGACATGCCGACGCTTCTCCTCGCCGAGCACGATAACACCTCGCTCAAGGACGCAACCAACAAAGCGCTGACCGCCGCGAAACAGGTCGGCGGCGAAGTGCACATTCTGGTCGCCGGCCAAAACTGCAAACCGGTCGCGGAGGCTGTAGCCAAGCTTGACGGCGTGGGCAAAGTGCTGCTCGCTGATGCGCCGGCTTATGCGCACATGCTGGCCGAGCCGACCGCGGCATTGATCGTGTCGCTCGCTGGCCCGTACGAGACGCTGATGGCGCCCGCCACTACGACCGGCAAGAACATCATGCCGCGGGTCGCCGCCTTGCTCGATGTGATGCAGATTTCCGATATCACCAAAGTGGTCGCGCCCGACACATTCGAGCGCCCGATCTATGCCGGCAATGCGGTGCAGACGGTGCGCTCGGGCGAACAAAAGCGAGTGATCACTGTGCGCACGGCGGCGTTCCAGGCGACCGGCGCCGGCGGCTCGGCCCCGATCGAGCCGGTCACCGCGGCGGCCGATCCGGGCGTCTCCGGCTTCGTCGGTGAAGAACTCTCAAAGTCCGAGCGTCCAGAACTAACCTCGGCGAAGATCATCATTTCCGGCGGCCGGGCGATGCAAAACCGCGAAAACTTCACCAAATATATCGAACCGGTGGCGGACAAGCTTGGCGCGGCAATCGGCGCCTCGCGCGCCGCCGTTGATGCGGGCTACGCGCCGAACGACTGCCAGGTCGGGCAAACCGGCAAGGTCGTGGCGCCGGATCTTTACATTGCGGTCGGTATTTCCGGCGCTATTCAACATCTCGCCGGGATGAAGGATTCGAAGATCATCGTGGCGATCAACAAAGACGAGGAAGCACCCATCTTTCAGGTCGCCGACTATGGCTTGGTTGCCGACCTTTATGCGGCCCTGCCGGAGCTTGCGGCGGAGCTGGACAAGGTTAGGCGCTGAGGAAATCTGGCGCCTGCGCCGAGATCGTCGTAAAATTGCGTAAGGTGAATCGAAATGGTCGAGGTCAAAGAACGCCCCAAAGAACGAACCGGCCCGCGCGCGCAGCCCGCGCGCGCGGGCGAGGCGAACGACACGGCACCTCCGTTTAGCAAGATCGGCGTGATCGGCGCCGGGCAGATGGGCAATGGCATCGCCCATGTCTGCGCGCTGTCCGGCTTTCACGTTTTGCTGAACGACGTCGTCGCAGACCGCATCACAGAGGGTCTCGCCACCATTAGCGGCAATCTGGCGCGGCAGGTCAGCCGTCAACGTATCAGCGACGAACAGCGGCAGGCGGCGATCAAGCGCATTTCACCGGCCACCACGCTCGACGAGCTCGGCGATTGCGATCTCGTCATCGAGTCCGCGACCGAGCAGGAAGAGATCAAGCGGAAGATCTTTAGCGCGCTGTGTCCGGCGCTCAAGCCTGAAGCCATTGTCGGCAGCAACACCTCATCGATCTCGATCACGCGTCTGGCCGCGGCGACCGACCGGCCGGAACGCTTCATCGGCATTCATTTTATGAATCCGGTGCCGCTGATGGAGCTGGTCGAAGTTATTCGCGGCATTGCCACCGACGACGCCACCTTCGAGGCCACCAAGCAATTCATCGCCAAGCTCGGCAAACAGATCGCGGTGGCGGAGGATTTCCCCGCCTTCATCGTCAACCGCATCCTGCTGCCGATGATCAACGAGGCGATCTATACGCTCTATGAGGGCGTCGGTAACGTCGAGTCGATCGACACCGCAATGCGGCTCGGCGCCCACCATCCGATGGGCCCGCTCGAGCTCGCCGACTTCATCGGTCTCGACACCTGCCTTTCGGTGATGCAGGTGCTGCACGAGGGCTTGGCCGATTCCAAATACCGGCCATGCCCGCTCTTGGTGAAATACGTCGAAGCCGGCTGGCTCGGCCGCAAGACCCAGCGTGGCTTCTACGATTATCGCGGCGAGAAGCCGGTACCGACCAGATAATCAGGAATCGTAGTCAGTAATCAGAAAAGGCGAGGCGCCGTCTGATCACTGACCAACTGATTACTGATTCCTGTTCAGGCTGCCGCGGCCATTTGCGGCGCGGTCTCACGCCAGCACGGCAGCGCCGAGACGCGTTCGAACCAGCCGCGAATGTGCGAATAAGGCGCCAGCGGCAATTCGGCCTCTTTCGCGTAGAACAACGGCGAAGCAACGGCGAAGTCCGCGATCGTGAGCGCATCGCCGACCAGATATTTTTGTTTGGTCAGATGCGCGTCGAGCATCTTTGCCTCTTTTTCGTAAGCCGCGACGCCTTTGGCGATAATAGCCCGGTCGGGCGCTCCGAGATTAAGAAATTTCTTGACCAGCCGCTCGAACAGCACTGGCGACCAAACGTCGCGATTCCAGTGCGCCAGATTCCAGCTCTGCCAGCGCGTGATGTCGGCGCGCGTGCGCGCATCGTTCGGCCACACCGCATTCGGCCTTTTGGCGGCGATGTATTGCATGATCGCCATGGTTTCCCACAGCCTGAAGTCGCCGTCGATCAAAGCCGGCGTGCGAGCGGTCGGATTGATGGCGAGGAAAGCAGGCGTCTGCGCGCCGCCTTTGGTGAGATCGACGAACTCGAATTCGAGCGGCACGCCGAAATAACTGGCGAGCGCGCGAACCTGCCAGGTGTTTGGCGAGGGCGGGAAGCCGTAGAGTTTCATGACAGACTCCTTTTTGGATGACAGATGACTAGTCACAGCATGAGGCGGATTTTGGCTCCTGGTATGACGTTTTTGCATCTACCGCCGCGCCGTCATAGCGATCGTGGTGGCGAACCCAGGCCATCGACCAGGCCAGCGCGTCTTCGTCGCGGCCTTTCGGTGCGAGATCGAGGAAATGATAGGCGCCGATGAGGATGTCGAGGCCGCGGCCATAGGTGGAATAGGTGTGAAAGATTTCGCCGGCGGCGTTCTTGTAGAACACGCTCGCGCCCGGTCGCTCCTCGCTCGGGAAGCTCTCAATGAATTCGTAGTTGTAAAAAACTTTGCCGCCGGCCTTTTCCTCCGGCGTGAACGACACCTGATAATCAGGATTGAAATCGCTGCCGAACGACGACACCCACTTGAAGCGCCATCCCATGCGGCGTTTGAAAGCTTCAATCTCCGACAGTGGCGCCCGCGACACGACCACGAACGAGACATCGCGTTGCGCCAGATGGACCGCCGCTCCGTCGAAATGATCCGCCAGGTACGAACAGCTCGGGCAGCCGGCTTCCCAGCCTGGACCGAGCATGAAGTGATAGATGATCAGCTGGCTTTTGCCGCCGAACAAATCGGCGAGGGATTGTTTGCCGGCCAGCGTATCGAAGACGTAGTTTTTGTCGACTTTCTCCCACGGCAAATCGCGGCGTTTGCGGGCGAGCGCGTCGCGGGCGCGGGTGAATGCCTTTTCCTCGGCGAGATGAGCTTTGCGCGCGGCGATCCATGCGTCGTGGGAAACGACCTTGTGCGGTTCCATCTGCGCCTCCTCTCGATTTGTGGCCGATCACTTCAAATCGGGCTCAATCGGCCGGCGTCATCCAGCCGATCCCGGCGCCGCCGGGTTCTTGCAGAATGACGATGCGGCCGACATTGGGAACATCGAAGGCGGGCTTCATGATCTTGGCGCCGGCGGCGACGGCCTTCTTGACCCGAGCGTCGACGTCGTCCACGGCGATGTAAGGCATCCAGCCCTCGGGCACGCCGGCGTAATCGGGGCCGCCGATGTCGAAAATGCCGCCGACCGGTTCGTCACCCATTTTCGCGAGCCAATAGGTGCCGCCGCCCGGCATCGGCATGGCGTCAAAACTCCAGCCGAGAGTGTCGGCATAGAATTTCTTCGCTTTAGCGACGTCGCGCGCCATCAGCTCGTTCCAATAAAATTTTCCGTGCGAATCCGTCATCGTGAACTCCCTGCTGTTGTCCCGGTCGATCTACCGGGACGGATGGAAGGTCGCGCAACTTAATTCGAGCTCATGACAAAGCCGCAAATATGGCCGCGACCAATCCAGAGGCCCGCAGCTATGCGACTAATTTCTCGAGCTTGTCGAGCGCGCGGGTCCAGCCGCCCTGGTGACGATCCCGTGCTTCTTCGTCGAAGAATTGCTCATGGGTGAGCGTGAGCAGCGAGCCATCGCCGTCCGGCTTGATTTCGACCGTGACCAGCGATTCGCGCTCCGGCGTGGATTTCCAGGCCCAGGTGAACACGAGCTTCTGGTTCGGTACGAATTCGCGATAGACGCCGCTGATATCGTGCTGTTCGCCGTCCGGGCTTTGCATCAGCCAGCGATAACGCCCGCCGACGCGCGGATCGCACTCCACCTTGAGCACTTTGACTTCGCCGGGACCCATCCAGCCTTTCACTTTTTCCGGATCGGTCCACGCCGCGAAGACCTTGGCCGGCGGCGCTTTGAGCCGCCGCTTGAGCGTGAGGCTCGGTTTCGTGGTGGTTTGGACTGCCATGATTCTTCCTCCAAAAACGCGGCGAGACTGGAAAGCCGCTCGGACCAGAATTTTTCGTATCGATTGAGCCACTCGAACGCGTCACGCATCGGCTCGGCGTCGAGCCGACAGGCGACGGTGCGTCCGGCCTTGGTGCGTTTGACGAGGCCGGCATCGGACAGCACATCGAGATGCTTCATCACCGCCGGTAACGACATCGCGAACGGCGTGGCGAGTTCGCTCACTGACAGCCCGGGCTGTTGCGCGAGCCGCATCACCAGCGCGCGGCGCGTTGCGTCCGACAGCGCGGCAAAGGTGCGATCGAGCGGGGCGGCTGAAAACCTTACCATGTGGTTAAGTATAGTGAAGGCGGCCGTCGAGTCAACTATGGCGACAGGCGCCGTTTGCCGCTGTGCTACAGTATCGAGGTCAAAACTTCCGCTTTTCACAATCCTTTTTGCTTGTCGGGAGCCCACACATGAGCCGTATCGCCGCGATGGTGCTAGCTATATTGCTTTCGAACGCCGCGCACGCGGCCGAGTACATGGAGAAGACGCCATTCCAGTTGTCGCGCGCGTTTTCTCCGGCAGTGGTGACGTCCGGCGGAATGATAGTTTGGATCGCCGGACAGACCGCCACCCAGGACAGCCAAGGCAACAACATCGCCAACAATTTCGAAGCGCAGGTAAAGCAAGTTTTTTCTCAAATCGACGGCGTTATAAAGCACGCCGGCGGAAGCCTGGACAACATCGTGACCATGACGGTGTTCATCAAGGAATCCCGTTACGGCGATAGATTCGTGGAAATGCGCAAGGACTTCTTCAACAACGGAAACTATCCGGGCAGCGCTCTCATCACGGTGACGAATTTCGCTCGACCGGGGATCGAGATTGAGATTCAAGCCGTCGGCGTTGTTGGCGACGCCTGCTCGAGCGACAATCCCTGCTCGGCTGAAGCAAAGGCGAAGAAAGCTCAGAATAAATGATTGATGCTTTGCAAGGTGATCGAATGACGAAGCGAAAGGGGGGCGCAAGCGTTAGCGGGTGGCGGTCTGCTTAAGCTGACAACGACTACCGCTGCGGTTGCCGCATGGCGGCGCTGACGAGCCTCACGCCGTCGTCGCTCGCCCATTCGGCTGGGCCCGCCATCGTGCCGATCTCGCAGCCGGACGGATCGACGATCACCGTCGTCGGCATGCCGAAGGCCTTGCCTGCGGTTTTGAGCTCCTCGAACACCCGCGCGCTCGGATCGGAATAATTGGCAAGGTGCACAATCGCGACGTCTTTGAGGAAAGTGAGCGGTTTTTGCGGGTCGCGGGTGTCGATGTTGACCGCGACCACTTCGAAATCGGCCCCGCCGAGGAGCGCCTGCAAGGCGTCTAGCGCCGGCATTTCGCGGCGGCACGGCACGCACCAGGTCGCCCAAAGGTTGAGAAGAACGGTGCGGCCGCGCCAATCGGCGAGCCTCAGATCGCGGCCCTTGGCGTCCTTGAACGCAAGATCGGGCACGCGGAACGGGGTCTGCGCCGGCGCCAGCGCGGCGACCTCGCCACGAACCAGCGGCGCAATCCGTTTGGCGGTATTAACCGCGCCGCCACAGGCGGTCTCGGCCGGATTGCTTGGCCGATGGGCAATCTCGTATATCCCCGCCAAGACAATCAGAATGACGAGCGCCGTGGCGGTCGAAATCAGGCGCCAGCGGCCGATTTTCTGCCGTAACGGCACGGACGGCTCGGTCGCGGCCGTGGTATTAGGCTTTGGCGCGGGCTTCATGAGAATTTCGTTATGAGCAACACAATGTGGGGCGGACGTTTTGGTTCGGGCCCGGATCCGATCATGGAGGACATCAACGCTTCCATCGATTTCGACCGCCAGCTTTATCGGCAAGACATCGCCGCCAGCAAGGCGCATGCGGCGATGCTTGCCAAAAAGGGCATCATCGCGGCGCAGGATGCAAAGCGGATCGCTCACGGTCTAGACACGATCTTGTCAGAAATCGAGGCGGGCAAGTTCGTCTTCAAACGCGCGCTTGAGGACATTCACATGAATGTCGAGGGCCGGCTGGCCGAGCTGATCGGGCCGGCGGCGGGGCGGCTGCACACCGCGCGCTCGCGCAACGATCAGGTCGCTACCGATTTCCGGCTGTGGCTGCGCGACGCGATCGATGAGATCGACGGCGCGCTCGCCGCCTATCAGCGCGCGCTCGCACGCAAGGCGCTCGACCACGCCGCGACGGTGATGCCGGGCTTAACCCATTTGCAGCCGGCGCAGCCGGTGACGTTCGGGCATCACCTCCTCGCCTATGTGGAAATGGCGGCGCGCGACCGCGGCCGCTTTGCCGATGCGCGGGCGCGGCTTAACGAGTGTCCGCTCGGCTCCGGCGCGCTCGCCGGCACGTCGTTTCCGATCGATCGCGCCATGACGGCGAAGGCGCTCGGTTTCGCGCGGCCCACCGCGAACTCGCTCGATGCCGTCGCCGACCGCGATTTCGTGCTGGAGACGCTGTCGGCTTGCGCGATCACGGCGCTGCATCTGTCGCGGCTCGCCGAAGAGATCGTGATCTGGTCCTCGCCGCTGACCGGCCTCGTTCGCCTGTCCGATAAGTTCACCACCGGCTCCTCGATGATGCCGCAGAAGCGCAATCCGGACGCGGCTGAACTCGTGCGCGGCAAGACCGGACGAATCGTCGGCGCGCTGGTCGGGCTTATGGTGGTGATCAAGGCGCTGCCGCTCGCCTATCAAAAGGATCTGCAGGAGGACAAAGAAGGGGCGATTGACGCGATCGGCGCGCTCGCGCTGTCACTCACCGCGATGACCGGCATGGTGCGGGACATGGCGCCGGACAGCGCGCGGATGGCGGCCGCGGCGGCGGAAGACTATTCGACCGCGACCGATCTCGCCGATTGGCTGGTGCGCACGCTCAAGCTGCCGTTCCGCGAGGCGCATCACATCACCGGCCGCATCGTGGCTGAGGCAGCCGAAAAGGGCGTCGCCCTCGACAAGTTTCCCCTGAAAGCCATGCAGGCGATCGAGCCGCGGATCACCAAATCCGTGTTTGATGTCCTTTCCGTCGCCAATTCGGTCAAGAGCCGGGCTGTCTATGGCGGCACGGCGCCGAAAAATGTGCGCAAGGAGGCCCAGCGCTGGCTCAAGCGGCTCGGCAAAAAATCGTAGCGCTGCGGCAAGCATTGATCCGACACAATGTCGCCGCGCCGCTGCGATGTGATAGCCTCGGTTGGGAAAGATCTGGGGGTTCGTTTGAACTATCGCGCCACGGGAATGAGCGGAATTGCGCCGGTTTTTGCGATCGGCGTGCTGGTCGCGTGCGCGTTGGCGCTGTCGGCTTGCGGCCGCGCTGGACCGCTTGAACCGCCCCCCGGGCCGGCCGGCGTTCCGGCATCGAGGACACAACTGACACAGCCCGACGGCTCGCCGGCGCCAGGCTCGACCCAGGATACCGCCGCCAAAAGCGGGTTCGACGCCCAGGGCAATCCGGTTGCCACGCCCAGTCAGAAACGCACCTTCGTCCTCGATCCGCTGCTGCGATAGCGGCCTCAGTACGTCATCCTAAGGTGCCCGCCAAACGGGTCAGGCCCGAAGTGGCCGGCCCGACAAGCTCCGCGCGGGCCGCCAAGGATGCCGCCGAAGCGCTCGGGCCAGCACCCTTCGAGGCTCGCTCCGCTCGCATCTCAGGGCGACGGCAAACGCTGACGAGCATGGTCAAGTTTTCCAACTCATGCTCTAAACACATCCCATGCACCATTTCGCCTATCGCGACCGCATGCTCCATGCCGAGGCGGTCAATCTTGCCGAGCTTGCCGACATCGTTGGCACGCCGTTCTATTGCTATTCCAGCGCCACCATCGAGCGGCACTACAATGTCTTCGCCGCCGCCTTCGCCGATGTCGATGCGCTTGTTTGTTACGCGCTGAAGGCGAATTCCAACCAGGCGGTCGTCACCACGCTCGCTCGGCTTGGCGCCGGCGCCGATGTTGTGTCCGAAGGCGAACTTCTTCGCGCGCGCGCCGCTGGCATTCAGCCGCAACGGATCGTTTTCTCGGGCGTCGGCAAGACTGCTCGTGAACTCAACCTCGCGGTCGAGCACGGCATCCTCTGCGTCAATGTCGAATCCGAATCCGAGCTTGAGCTTCTGTCCTCGATCGCCATCGCCAAAGGCCGTACCGTCGACATTTCGATGCGCGTCAATCCGGATGTCGATCCAAAGACGCATGCCAAGATCGCGACCGGCAAAGCCGAGAACAAATTCGGCATTCCGATCAGCCGCGCCCGCGAAGTCTATGCGCGCGCCGCCAAGCTCAAAGGCGTGCGCGCCATCGGCGTTGACATGCATATCGGTAGCCAGATCATCGACCTGCAGCCGTTCCGCGATGCTTTTGCCTTGCTCGCGGAATTTGTTGGCGTGCTGCGGCGCGACGGTCATGCCATCTCGCACATCGATGTCGGCGGCGGGCTTGGCGTGCCGTATCGGGAAGACAATGAGCCGCCGCCCGATCCCGACGCCTATGCCGCGATCGTCAAGGGCGCGACGCAAAATCTCGGCTGCCGCCTGATCCTCGAACCGGGCCGGCTCATCGTCGGCAATGCCGGCATCCTGGTAACGCGGGTGCTGCATATGAAGCACGGCGACGCCAAGAACTTCGTCGTCGTCGATGCCGGCATGAACGACCTGATTCGGCCGACCCTTTACGACGCGCATCACGACATCCGTCCGCTGCGCGAGCCGGCGGCCGGCCGACGGCGAATCGTTGCCGACGTTGTCGGTCCGGTTTGCGAATCAGGCGACTATTTTGCGCTTGAGCGCGAACTCGCCGCGCCGGAAGCAGGCGACTATCTGGCGCTGATGACCGCCGGCGCCTATGGTGCGACCCAATCCAGCACCTATAACAGCCGCCCCCTGGTGCCCGAAGTCCTTGTTCGCAAACACGAATGGGCGCTGGTCCGGCCGCGCCAGGGGTTCGAGGAGTTGATTGCGCTCGACCGGCTGCCGCCCTGGCTATGACGGATCCGTGAGTTTGACCGGATTTTGGCTCTGATTTCGCTTGCCGGGCGTTGTCTAACGGCAAGCGCCCCCTAACTCAGCCAAGGCAAAGTCAGGCCAAAGCCGGGACAAGGCGTTGCCAAAGGCGCGGGCCAAAGTGCCATGGCGCGGCCCTCATGTTACCCTGTTGTCGCGCGATGTTCGGCCGGAGAAATCTGTGACGGAACAGCCTGTGGTCCAACCTGCCGAGACAAAGCCGGCCGACCTGCCGTCGCGGCTTGCGGCTGCGGCGCGCCGCGCGCGCTACGCGATCCTGTGGGAACGGGTATGGCCGCCGCTCGCGGCGCTCGCCACCGCTGCCGGATTATTTCTCGCTTTGTCATGGCTCGGGCTGTGGCTGTGGCTGCCGCCGCTCGGCCGCGCCGTGGGCCTTGTTTTCTTTGGCGCGCTCGCGCTGTGGGCGGCGTTTCCATTTTTGTTTTTGCGCCTGCCGGGTTTCGCCGACGCTTTGCACCGGCTCGACCGCGTCAGCGGCTTGCGGCATCGGCCGGCGACGACGCTCGCCGACCGACTCGCGGTCAATGCCCAGGACCCCTATGCGCTGGCGCTGTGGAATGCCCATGTCGCGCGCTCGCTGCAAAACGGCAAGGCGCTGCGCGCCGGCGCGCCGGCGCCGCGCGTAGCCAGACGCGATCCTTACGCCGTGCGCGGCCTGGTGCTCATCGCCGCGATCGCGACCTTCATCGCGGCCGGCGGCGAACGCTGGCACCGCGTCGCGGCGGCGTTCGATTGGCGCGGCGTCGTCGCACCGGCGAATTTCCGCGTCGACGCCTGGGTGGCGCCGCCGGCCTATACCGGGAGGCCGCCGATCCTCCTGCCCGGCATCCATCCTGGCGAGACCAGCACAGCCGTGGCGGCGACCGACGGGCCGATCAGCGTACCGGTCAACTCGACGCTGGTGGTGCGCGCGACCGGCAAGCTCAAGCTCGAATTGTCGACCACCGGTGGGCTCGTCCCCGCCAATGAAGAAGGCCGGCCGCCGGCCGGCGCCGAAGAGCATCGCTTCACCATCACGGCAACCGGCGCGGCGACGCTGCGCGGGGCCGGCGAGAATCTGGTCTGGCCGTTCAATGCGATCCCCGACAAGCCGCCGACTATCGCGCTGATTAAAGATCCCGAGCAGCAGAGCCGCGGCGCGCTGCTATTGTCGTATCGGCTGGAGGATGACTACGGCGTGTCCGAGGCGCAGGCGACCTTCGCCCGCAAGGACAATTCCGGCGGCCAGGCCGCGCGTCCGTTGTTTGGGCCGCCGGACTTCGCGCTGGTGCTGCCGCAAGCGCGCACCAAGAACGGCACCGGCCAGACCATCAAGGACCTCACCGACCATCCCTGGGCCGGCACTGAAGTCACGATGACGCTCGTCGCCCGCGACGATGCCGGCAATGAGGGGAGAAGCGAGCCGTTCGACTTCCGCCTGCCGGAGCGGGTTTTCACCAAGCCGCTGGCGCGGGCTCTAATCGAGCAGCGCCGCAATCTCGCGCTCGACGCCAATTCGCGGCCGCTCGTCACCACTGCGCTCGATGCGCTGGCGATCGCGCCGGAACGCTTCACCAAGGAAGCCGGCATCTATCTCGGTTTGCGCTCGGTCTACTGGTCGCTTGAGCGCGCCAAGAACGACGACGATTTGCGCGATGTCGTCAAACGGCTGTGGCAGATGGCGGTCGGTATCGAGGACGGCGACATTGCCAATGCCGAGGAAGCTTTGCGCAACGCCGAGAACGCGCTGCAGCAGGCGCTCGACCGCGGCGCCAGCGATCAGGAGCTTAAGGCGCTGATGGAGCAGCTGCGCGCCGCGATGGATCGTTTTCTCCAAGTAATGGCGGAACAGCTGAAAAACAGCCGTGAGCTCGCCCGGCCGCTCAGCCCCAATACGCGCGTGCTTTCTTCGCGTGATCTGCAAAATATGCTCGACCGGTTGGAGAATCTGGCGCGCAGCGGCGCCAAGGACGCCGCACGCCAGCTTCTGCAGCAGCTGCAGGAGATGATGGAAAATCTGCAGATGGGCATGCCGGACATGGATGAGGGCGACGAGGACATGATGTCGGCGCTCGACGAGCTCGGCGACATGATTCGCCAGCAGCAGCAATTGCGCGACCGCACCTTCCAGCAGGGCCAGCAACGGCGTGAAGATCGCCAGCGCGGCACGCGTGAGGGCAAACCGGGCCAGCAACAGCCCAACGGCAATTCGTTCGGCGATCTGCGGCAGAACCAGCAGGCGCTGCGCGATCGGCTCAACAAACTGCTTGAGGATCTCAAGAGCCGCGGCTTCGGCCAGAACGATCAAAATCAGCAAGGGCAGGGCACTCCTGGGCAGGGCCAACAGGGTCAAGATCAGCTCGATCAGCTCGGCCGCGCCGGCGACGCCATGGGCGATGCCGCCGGCAATC
>Ga0207693_10002422_pt1 | contig 16205 bp, 16 predicted proteins | sample LARL81metaG_FD_184347 | JGI IMG/M metagenome (GOLD analysis project Ga0207693, IMG submission 184347) | Corn, switchgrass and miscanthus rhizosphere microbial communities from Kellogg Biological Station, Michigan, USA - LAR L8-1 metaG... | ecosystem: Host-associated > Plants > Roots >...
AACGCCCCGAAGGGACCGGGCCGTCAGCCGATCTGCTTGCCCATCAGCGCCACGATGCCCTCGACCTCGCGCGCGAAGGCGCCGAACTCGGCACTCGGGATCTGCTGGGCAGCGTCGGAGAGCGCCTCCTCGGGCCGCGGATGCGTCTCGACGATGATCCCGTCGGCGCCGACCGCGGCGGCCGCGCGCGCCAGTGGCAGCACCAGCTCGCGCTTGCCGGCGGCGTGCGACGGATCCACGATCACCGGCAGGTGCGTCTCCTGCTTCAGCACCGCGACGGCGCCGAGGTCCAGCGTGTACCGCGTCGACGTCTCGAACGTCTTGATCCCGCGTTCGCAGAGGATGATCCGCTCGTTCCCCTCCTTGGCCACGTACTCGGCCGCCATCAGCAGCTCTTCGACCGACGATGAGAGGCCGCGCTTCAACAGCACCGGCTTGTCGGCCCGCCCGACCTCGGCCAGCAGCAAGAAGTTCTGGCTGTTCCGCGCGCCGATCTGAATCACGTCCGCCGAGTCCAAGACGGACTCGACGTGGCGGGGATCCATCAGCTCGGTCACGACCGGGAGCCCAGTCTCCTCGCGCGCCTCGCGCAGGATCGCCAGCGCCTCGTCGCCGAGCCCCTGGAACGTGTAGGGCGAGGTGCGGGGCTTGAACGCGCCGCCGCGCAGCATCGTCGCCCCCGCGGCCGCCACCGCTCGCGCCGCCTCCAGCGTCTGCTCGCGGTACTCGACCGAGCACGGCCCCGCGATCAGGCCGAAGTAGTCCTGCCCGATCTTGCGGCCGTCGACCTCGATCACGGTCGGATCCGGAGCGACCTCGCGCGCGACCAGCTTGTACGGCTTCAGGATCGGCAGCACTTGTTCGACCCCGGGATAGCCCTCGAGCGGCAGCGTCGCGAGCAGCTCCCGCTCCCCGATCGCGCCGATCACGGTCGCCTCGCGCCCGCGTTGGACCCGAGCCGAGACGCCCGCCTCCTGCAGCCGCGCAAGCACGTGCTCGGTCTGGTCGGCGGTCGCGCCCGACCCCATCACGATCAGCAGCTCCGGTGACCCGTTCGTCGCCATCCGTCACGAAATGTAGTTGCGATACTGGAGCCGAGAGCAATGCGCATCTTCAGCGGCATCCAACCCACCGGCGCGAAGCAGTTCGGCAACTACTCGGGCGGCTTCCGCCAGTACGCGGCCACGCAGGAGGAGGGCGAAGCCTTCTTCTGCATCGTCGACCTGCACTCGATCACGGTCTCGCACGACCCGAACGAGCTGCGCGAGTCGACGCTCGACCTGGCGGCGATGCTGTTCGCAACTGGAATCGACCCTGACCGATCGACCGTCTTCGTCCAGAGCCACGTCACCGCGCACGCCGAGGCCGCTTGGCTGCTGAGCTCGGTCGCGAGCTACGGCCAGTTGGGCCGCATGACGCAATTCAAGGAGAAGTCGGAGCAGCACGACTTCGTCTCGGCGGGCCTCTTCACCTACCCGGTGCTGATGGCCGGTGACATCCTCCTGTACCAGACCGACCTGGTCCCGATCGGCGACGATCAGAAGCAACACCTCGAGCTCACGCGCGACATCGCCGAGCGCTTCAACAGCCGCTACGGCGAGACCTTCAAGCTTCCGGAGGGGCGGTTCGCCGAGACCGGCGGCCGGATCATGGACCTGCAGGAGCCCGAAAAGAAGATGTCGACCACAGCGGGTACCCCACAGGGGACCGTCCTGATGCTCGACCCTCCTGACACGATCCGGAAGAAGGTCCGGAGCGCCGTCACCGACTCCGGTACGGACGTCCGCTACGACCCCGCGGACAAGCCCGGCATCTCGAACCTGCTGGAGATCATGTCGGTCGCGACCGGCGAGCCGATCCCGGAGCTCGAGGCACGTTACGACGGCGGCGGCTACGGGCCCTTTAAGGCAGACGTCGGCGAGGCGCTCGTCACGCTGCTCGACCCGATCCGGCTCAGGTACGACGAGCTCCGCGCGGATCCCACTGAGCTCGAGCGGATGCTCGCCCACGGCGCCGCCAAGGCACGCCAGACCTCTGCGCCCACGCTCGAACAGATGTACGAGCGCATGGGCTTCGTCCGGCCGTAGCCGCTCGTTACCAGGCTTCCACCAGTTCGATATCGAAACGACTCCCATCTCGGGCCCAGAAGCCTTAGGGTCCCCCGGTCATCGAGGAGGAGGAGAGGCATGAGTAGACGCCTGAAGGTTGCGGGCGCGCTTGCCATTGCGCTCGCGCTCGCCGCAGTGACAGCAGGCAGCATCGCGCAGGTCGGCGCCGGCAGTGCGTCGGCTGCAAACGGACAGAAGGGCTGCGAGCTCCACGGCCAGGCCAACCCGCTCAAGCACGTGATCTACCTGCAGTTCGACAACACGCACCTGTTCCGTGACCGGACGAACGTCGCGTCCGATCTGGAGCAGATGCCACACCTGATGAATTTCTTGAGCGACAACGGGACGCTCAGCGACAACGAGCACACGATCCTGATCTCCCATACCGCGGGCGGGATCCTCAGTTCGCTGACCGGCCTCTACCCTGACCGAACCGGCCAGGCAGTCTCGAACTCGTACGGCTTCTTCCGGCCCGACGGCTCGGTCGGCTTCTCGTCGTCGTTCAAGTACTGGACGGACACCACGGACGGCGGCAACCCGGCGAACAGCCCGCCGACGCCGTCGGCCGACCCGAACTTCAACATGGTCACGGACGGCGGCAACAACACGCCGGCGCCATGGGTTCCGTGGGCGCGCGCCGGCTGTGACGTCGGCAACGTCTCGACCGCGAACGCCGTGCTCGAGAACAACAACGCGATCACGTTCCGCACGAGCCCGGCGGCGACGTCGCTCGCGTCGCCCGCCAATGTCGGAGACACCAACGTCAAGGTCAACAGCACGGCCGGCCTTGCACCGGGACAGAAGGTGGTCATCGAGCGGAGCAACGTCGCTGCCGAGTTCAACTCCATCAAGACTGTCGGTACGGCCGGCCCACTCGGGACCGGCATCGACCTCGACACACCGCTGACCAACGGACACGGCAGCGGAGCCGCCTTCACGGTCTACACGCTCGACCCAACCGGGGACATGACAAAGGTCTTCGGGGAAGGTTCGCCCGAGTGGATCGAGGGCCGGAACGCCCAGGTCGCGCCTAGCGGGACGGCCGCGGCGGCACGAGCGCTGACCGACTTCGTCGGCATCGCGGTCCACTGTGGCGCCGGTGGGGGCGTCTGCAAGAACAATCCGAATGCGCGAGACGACGTGTCACCCGACGACCCAACCGGGTTCCAGGGCCTCTTCGGCGCTCTCTACGTCAACCCGGCGATCAACGACGGGCACGACTTCGTCGACGACACGACCGGCGCACCGGTGACCAACCCGTTCGGCCATCCGGGCTTCCCCGGTTTCGACGGGGTGCCCGCCAAGGTGACCCTGGGGTATATCGCGCAGATGCAGGAGGCGGGCGTACCGGTCACGTTCGGCTACATCTCGGACGCCCACGACAATCACACGTCCGCGTTCCCGGCGCCGTTCAACCCCAACTTCCCCCGCGCCTCCGGGCCGGGCGAGTCCGACTACGTGCAGACCTTGCACGAATACGACCAGGCCTTCGCGACCTTCTTCGACCGCCTGAAGAAGGACGGGATCACGAAGGAGAACACGCTGTTCGTCGTCACCGTCGACGAGAACGACCACTTCGCCGGCGGCGTCTCGAACGACGGCACCTGGAGCCACACGTTCTGCAACCTCGACACGCAGACGTCGTGCCCGGCAAACCAGATCGGCGAGGTGAACGCGAACCTGCGCTCGCTGCTGCCGTCGCCGACGACGCAGCCGGCGTTCTCGGTGCACAGCGACTCGGCTCCGACCGTCTATGTGAACGGGAACCCGGGCCCGACGAATCCGACGCTTCGACAACTCGAGCGGGACGTGTCGAACGCGCAGGCGCTCGACCCGTACGTCAGCGATCAGAAGACGCCGGTGGCGCTCTACCTTGCCGACAAGATCGGTGAGCGGGCGCTCCACATGCAGACCGCCGACGGCCAGCGAACACCGTCGTTCACGCTGTTCGCGAACCCGGACTACTTCCTCACCGCGGGCCTGGCCCCGTCGCCGGCGCCCGCCGGCACGCCGGCCAAGATCAACTGCCCCGACGCAGCGCACGGAGCGTTCGTCTGCGTCGACTACCACTTCGCGTGGAGCCACGGTGACGCGACGGACGACATAGGCCGAGCGTGGCTCGGCATGGTCGGCCCAGGGATCCAGAACCTGGGCCTGACCAGCAGCGTTTGGACCGACCACACGGACATCCAGCCGACGATGCTCTCACTCGCCGGGCTGACCAACGACTACGTCCCCGACGGACGGGTGATCACGCAGTTCCTGAAGAAGAAGGCGTTGCCGCACGGGATCAAGAACCAGGCGGCCGCGTTGACCCAGCTCGGAGTCGTCTACAAGGAGATCAACGCGCCGTTCGGCCCGGTCTCCTTCGACGTCCTCAACGCGTCGACGAAGGCGCTCTCGAGCGGCAGTTCACTCAATGACAACACCTACAACGCAATCTCCGGCCGGATCACGTCGCTGACGGACGACCGGAACCTGCTGGCCGCGCAGATGCGCACCGTGCTCAACAACGCCGCTTTCGGCGGACCGGTCCCAAGCACGAGCCAGATCGAATCGCTCGTGATTCGGGGTGATGCCATCCTCACGCGTGCAAACCAGCTCGGAGTCGGTTACTCGCCGTAACCGGCCCGCAAGCGTTCGACCTCGGCCCCGGTGAGCTCGCGAGAGTCGCCGGGGCCGAGCCCTTTGAGGGTCAGGCCGGCGTAGCGGCTGCGGTGGAGCCGCTTCACCGGGTGGCCGACGGCTTCCAGCATCCGTTTGACCTGGTGCTTGCGGCCCTCGTGGATCGCGAGTTCGATCCGCGAGGGAGCGAGGCGTCTAGCCTTGGCCGGCGCGGTGCGGCCGTCGTCGAGCTCGATCCCTTGCTCGAGCCGGCGGAGCGCTTCGTCGCTCGGCTCCCCCACGACCTCAGCCTCGTAGACCTTCTCGACCTCGTAGCGCGGGTGTGCAAGGCGGTGGGCGAGGTCGCCGTCGTTCGTGAGCAGCAACGCCCCGGTCGTGTCGGCATCGAGCCGCCCGACCGGGACGACTCGGACCGGGAAGTCCGAGACGAGCTCGACGACAGTCGGCCGGCCGTGCGGGTCGCTCGCCGTGGTGACGACGCCAGCAGGCTTGTGGAGCAGGACGTAGGCGAGCGACTGGCGCGCCAGCGGCTTGCCGTCGAGCTCGACCCGGTCCTGCTTGCCGACGAACGTGTTCAGCCGCCCCGGCTCGCCGTTGACCGTGACCCGGCCGGCCTTGATCAGCTCATCCGCCTTCCGCCGCGAGGCGACCCCGGCTCTCGCGAGGTAGGCGTTCAGGCGCACGAGCGGCTCCTCGCTTCCACGAGCCGAATTTTCACTTCTGTGACGCCTGCGTTTCCCACGCGCGCAACTCTCGCGGCTACGCTCGCCTCGGGGAGGAGGTCGGGACGCCTTGATTCACGCGCGTCAACAAACCACACGCGTGCACCCGGCGACCGTCATCATCACTCCATGCCGCACTACGTGAGCCTGATGCGCTGGACGTCACAGGGCGTCGCCGGTCTGCCCGCGTGGCGCGATCGCGTCGAGGAAGGCGAGCGGATCATCGGCGAGGCGGGCGGGAGCCTCGTCGGCGTCTACGTCACGCTCGGGCGCTACGACGTGGTCGAGATCTTCGAGGCGCCCGACGACGAGACCGCGGCCGAGATCATCCTCAAGCTCCAGCGCCACGGCGCTGAGCACACGGAAACGCTGCGTGCGTTCACGCGCGACGAGGCCGAAGAGATCATCCGGAAGCTCTAGGCAGTTCAGGCCGAGCGCTGCTCGGCCACGGCCTCGAGCCGCTCGCGGATCACATCCGCATCTCCGCCGAGGTCGTCGAGCCGCGGCAGCGCCGCCAGCGACTCCAGGCCGAAGACACGTTCGAACAGCGGCGTCGTCCTGTAGCGGATCGCGCCAGCCGCTTCGGCGTCCCGCCCCGCCTCGGCGATCAGGCCGCGCTCGACCAGCCCCGCGACGACCGAGTCTGCTGCAATCCCGCGGATCCGGGCGATGTCCGGCCGCGTGCACGGACCGAAGTAGGCGACGATCGCAAGCGTCTCCATCGCCGCCGCCGAGAGACCCCGCTCGACAGGCCGCTCGAACAATCTGCCGCAGGCTTCGGCCGCCTCGCGCGAGGCGCGGAAGGCCCAGCCGCCGGCGACCTGCTCGAGCACGATTCCGCTCCGGCCTTCGCCATACCGCTCGGCGAGCAACCGCAGCGCCGTTTCGATCCGTTCCGGGTCCTCGTTCGCCGCGACGGCCAGGTCCTCGACCAAGAGCGGCTGCGAGGCCACAACGAGCAACGCCTCGACGACGCGCGCGAGGCGGTCGACTGGATTGGCGGTGATCAGGCGGAGCGGGCGATCCATTGCGAGTCATCTCCTTCCTTCGCTGTCGGCGCGCGTGTTCCTAGAACCCGGATGGGCGCAAACGAGGACGCCTGCTCGAGCGAAACCTCTCCGGCCTTGCGCAACTCCAGCATCGCGAGGAACGCCACCGCCGCCTCGACGTGGGACAGGCCCGCCACCTCGGACTCGAAGTCGAACCGGCGCCGACGCCGCAAGACCGCCCGGAAGCGCTCGAGGAACTGAGAGACCGGCGGGAAGCGCAAAGCCATATGCCCGAGCGAGAGCTGCGGCGGCTGGGTCGCAAGCAGGCGCAGCGCGGCGCCGAGGCGCTCCGGCTCCTGCGGAGCGAGCTGCCGCTCCACACGCGGCGCCAACGGAGCGGGGCCGAGCCGGAAGAACCGCTCCGATTCTTCGTCGAGCCGCTCAGAGAGCCACGCCGCGGCCTCCTTCATCCGGCGGTAGTCGGCCAGGCGCCGAGCCAGCTCCTCGGCGGCCTCCTCCGGCTCGAGCTCCGAGAGCTCCAGCGCTTCCTCCGGAAAGAGGCCGCGAGCCTTCAGCTCCAAGAGCGCCGCCACCAGGACGAGGAACTCCCCACATGCGTCCAGGTCCAGACGGCCGCGCTCTTCCAACCGCTCGCAGAACGCGAGCACGATCTCGGAGACATCGACCTCTGCGAGCTCGAGCTCCTCGCGAAGCACCAGCGTCAGCAGCAGGTCGAACGGCCCCTCGAAGGCGTCGAGGTCAAGCTCGAGCTCGCGCACGATCACGGGCGGGAAACTAGCGGCGCTACCGGACGCGGCCCTTGGGCACGGCCATCGCCGGGCCGGTCGGCTCGACGCGGCGGGGCCGGCCGACGTCACCCGGCGCCGACTCGTCCTTCCGAATGAACTGCCACCAGATGAAGAAGGCGGTCGAGAGGACGAAGAGCACGATCGAGACCCAAGCGTTGATGCGCAGCCCTAGGAAGTGATGGGAGGGGTCGACGCGCAACAGTTCCTCGAAGAAGCGCCCGAAGCAGTAGTACGCGACGTAGAGCGCGAACAGCCCGGGCGGCTTGATTCGGAATCGCTTGCCGACGTAGAGCAAGATCGCGACGCCGACCAGGTCATAGATGAACTCGTAGAGAAACGTCGGGTGGAAGGTCGTGTTGCCGAGGTACTGCGGCACCCTGTGCTCGAAGTCGATCTTCAGGCCCCACGGCAGGCTGGTCGGCTTGCCGTAAAGCTCCTGGTTGAAGTAGTTGCCCCAGCGGCCGATTCCCTGCGCCAGCAGCAGTCCCGGCGCGACCGCGTCCATGAACAGAAAGACGCTCGCTCCGGAGCGGTGGACGATCCACGCGCCGACCAACGAGCCGAGGAGGATTCCGCCCCAGACGCCGAGGCCTCCCTGCCAGACCGCGAACGGCCCCCACCAGTGGTTGGGCACCTCGTTCCAGCTCGTGATGTCGTGATAGGCCCGCGCCCCGATGATCCCGGCCGCGACACCCCAGACCGCCACCCGCAGCACGAGATCCGGGTCGCCCCCGAGCCGCTTCCAGCGGATCCACGTCAGCCAGATGCACGCGACGATCGCGAGCAGCAGCATCAGGCCGTACAGGTGAATCGGACGACCGAAGATGTGGAAGACGCCGGTGTGCGGCGACGGGATCGAGGCGAGCAGGAAGGTCACCGGCGCGACATTCTGCCGGTCGCGCCGAAAGCCTGCCTACCTCTTCGCTAGAGCAAGATCTCGACTGCTACCGGAACCGGGCAGCCTTGAGAGATCAAATCGATCGCGAGATGGAGGTCGACGTCGTGTCGTTCCGCCAGCCTGGACGCTTCCTGAACCGGGTAGCCGGCGCGCTCGAGCTCCTCTGCGCGCCACTGCTCGATCCGGTCGAGCTCGGTGTCCAGGGCTAGCTGGGTTTCCGCCGCAGTCATACCCAAAGATTCGGTCGCAGACGGCAATCGGTTGTCCCCTTTCCGGGGGGTTCCGACCAGCCCGAAGTTCAGTTCGTTACGCTCCGGCCCATGCTGGCACGAGTGGCACGCTATGAAGTGCCGCCGGATCGCTGCGACGAAGCGGTCGAGGCCCTTGCCGACTCCGCCAAGGAGATCGCCGATATGGACGGCTTCCAGAACGGCTATGTGTTCGTCGACTCCGAGACCGGAGAGACGATGACCGTGGTGTTCTGGCAGAACCATGCGGCGGCCGACAACAGCGCCACGCACGCGGCGACAGCCCGGCAGCGCGCTGTCGCGGCGGTCGACGGCGAGGTGCAATCGGTGCAGAGCTTCGACGTCGTCCGCGAGATCGGTGGCTCCTAGGGCCCGAATCATGGCTTACGCCGTTGGCCACTCTTCGGCCGTGACGGCGTAGAGCAGGTGGTCCTCCCACACGCCCGCTATCTGGAGATAGCGGAGCGCGAGCCCTTCCTTGCGGAAACCCGCCTTCTCGAGGACGCGAATCGAGGCGAGGTTGCAAGGAATCACGGCTGCCTGCACGCGATGGAGCCCGATCTCCCCGAAGGCGACATCGACGGCAAGCCGAACCCCGGCGGTCGCGTAGCCGCGACCGTTGTGCCGCTCCGAGACGAAGTAGCCGAGGTACGCGTTCTCGAATGGCGACGGCGAGATCCCGCTCAGCTGCACCCTCCCGACGAGCTCGTCGCCGGCCTCGAGGAAGACTCCGAGGTCGGCGAAATCCTCCGCCTCGCGGAGCCTCGCGAGCCCGCGCTGCTGGGTCTCCAGCGTGAAGAACGTGTCCGGCCGGACCGGCTCCCAGCGATCGAGGAAGACCCGGTCGCGCACAAGCACCTCGAGCAGAGCCTCGGCGTCGTCGACCTCCAGCTGCCGTAGATAGATCGTTATTTCGCGCTAGTCCCCGGCCGCACGAGGCGAACGGCACGCAGGAACGGCGCAGCGACCGCCGCGCCGACCAAAGCGGCGAGATTGAGGATGTTCGTCGTGGTGCAGGTGCGGCACGCGTTGCAGCACGCCGGCGCCATCTCCGCGTAGCGGTTCATGAACGGCACCCACCTCGCAGTTCGCGCGCTCAGCATGCTCAAAGTCTAAGCCCGCCCGCGCAGCTAGGCTCATCCCGTGCCCCGCCTCGTTGGCATCAACCACGTCGCACTCGAGGTCGGAAGCGTCGACGACGCGCTCGAGTTCTACGGCCGGATCTTCGAGCTCGAGCTGCGCGGCCGCGCCGGGCGGATGGCCTTCATCGACATGGGCGACCAGTTCATCGCGCTCGCCGAAGGAAGGACGCAGCCGCCGGACCGGGCCCGCCACTTCGGCCTCGTCGTCGACGACAAGGAGGCGACCCGCCAGGCGCTGATTGACGCCGGCGTCGAACTGCAGCCCGGCCGCGGGCTCGACTTCCGCGACCCCTGGGGCAACAACATTCAGGTCGTCGACTACCGCGACATCCAGTTCACGAAGGCGCCGGCGGTCCTTCGCGGCATGGGCCTGGACGACCTGGGCAAGTCGGATCAGGCGCATGCAGAGCTCCGCGACAAGGGCTTGAGCGACATAGCCGGCTAGTGCTCTTCGAGCCGACGAGCCACGAGCCAGTCGTCGACACGCCCTGGAGCGAAGAGGCAGCGCGGGCGGCGATCGCCGCGATTGTCGCCGACGCCGAGAGCGCCTTCGACGACGAGGCGCCGTGGCCCGCTCATCCGCTGGACGAGGACGGCGGGCCCCTACGCTCGCCCACGTCGCTCTACCTGGGAGCGAGCGGCGTCATCTGGGCTCTGGACGAGCTCGAGCGAGTCGAGGCAGCGGAGCTCACGAGCAGCTGGGCGACGACAGCGGTGGCTCTGCACGAGCGCTATGTCGCCAACCCGGACTTCAGAGACGAGCTCGGACTCGAGGGACCGGTGCCGTCGTTGTTGGCGGGCGAATCCGGGATCCTGCTGGTCGCCCACCGGCTCGCGCCGGCGCCCTGGCAGGAAGAACGGCTGTTGGCCAGCATCCGCGCCAACGTCGCGAATCCGTTCTGGGAGCTGATGTGGGGATCTCCGGGCACGATGCTCGCAGCGCAGGTGATGTACGAGCGCAAGGGCTCGGAACGCTGGGCCGAGGCCTGGCGCGAGTCGGCCGACCGGCTCTGGCAAGAGTGGGACGACGACCTCTGGCTCCAGGATCTCTACGGCAGAGCTCTCCACGTTCTCGGTCCGGCGCACGGTTTCGCCGGCAACGTCTTCGTGCTCGCGCGCGGGCGGTTGCTCGACGAGGAAAGGCGGAGCGAGCTCGAGCGGCGTGTCGTAGCCGTAGCCGACAAGTACGCACAGCGAGCCGACGGCTTCGCCCAGTGGCCGCCGGCGCTCGAGCCCGGAAGCTCGACCGAGATCAAGACCCAGTGGTGCCACGGCGCACCCGGCATCGTCGCGTCACTGGCGACGATCGCGGCCGGCGATCGGCAATTCACGGAGCTGCTCGTCGCCGGCGGCGAGCTCACCTGGCGCGCTGGCCCGCTCGCGAAGGGCCCGGGCCTCTGCCACGGAACCGCGGGCAACGGTTACGCGTTCCTGAAGCTCTTCGAGCGCACCGGCGACGAGCTCTGGCTCGACCGAGCGCGCGCGTTCGCGATGCACGCCGCGGCCCAGGTCGAGCTCATGCGGAGCCAGTACGGCCGAGGCCGCTACAGCCTCTGGACTGGGGATCTCGGCACCGCGCTCTATCTGTGGAGCTGCATCTCCGCAGATGCCGACATGCCGACGCTCGACAGGTGCTAGAGGTAGCGGCGCAGAAAATCGAACGTCCACCGCTCGCCGGCTAGCCGCTGCCGGCCCTTCCACTGATGCCTCCCGTGCGGATAGACGTGCAGCACAGCTGGGACGTGCGCGGCTTGCAGTGACCGGTAGAGCGCCCGCGCTTCGCTGACGGGAACGGCGTCTCCGCTTCCGCCCGAGAGCACCAGCGTCGGCGGCAGTGCCCCGACCTGGGCGCTGTCGTCGAAGGCCGAAAGGACAACCAGCGCGTGGAACGGGCTGTGCCGAAGCGGCGTCGTTCCGGCGCCATACTCGCCCGTCGCGAGCGCAAGGCCGCCGCCGAGCGACCAGCCGATCGCCCCTACCCGAGCCGGGTCGATCCGCGGCATCCGCTTCAGCGCGGTCGTTGCGTCGACGACGATCCGCTGCCAGGTCGCGAACGAGGTCTCGATCCGCGGGCTGCCGCAGAACCCGCGCTTGCTCGGCTGGGGCGTGAGCCCGAAGTAGTCGATGTAGTACGTCGCGACGCCGTGGCTCGGAAGATCGCGCGCGAGCACCTCGTCGATCCCACCAAACCCGCCGCAGCCGTGCAGGACGACGACCGCGGAGAGCCGGGCCGAGTTGGTGGGCCGGCAGAGCGCCGCCCGGACGCTCCGGCCCGAACTCGAGAAGTCGGCCCGGTGGCAGAGCGACGAGATGCGCGGGAACGGCGGTAGCGACGCGCTCGGGCCGCTCCCAGCCGCAGGGCAGACAGCGGCGACGAGGTAGGCGGCAGCCACGACCGCGGCCCGCCCGGCTCGTCCGCAAGGCATGTCGTCCGACAGAGTGCCTGCCGTTGACATCGTCTGGGCGGAGGAAGAGACTCGCCGCCGGCAGAGCCATTTCAGGGCAGGCAGGGAGGAACTGCGGTGAAGAGACTTTTGCTCACGGGGTCGCTGCTGGCGACCCTCGGCTTGGGACTGCCCGGTGCGCTGATGGCGGATCCTGGTGGCCCCAACTTGCAGCAGCCGACCGACCTCACATGCGACAACGGCATGAAGCTCACCGTCAACCCGGGCACGCTCACGAACCGGGGCCGGGTGGCGTGGGACGTCAACGGAACCGGAGTCTTCGTGACCGCCTACTTGGCGATCACGAACGGCACCGAGACAGATGTCCTGTTCAACAGTAAGCCAGGCCTGAAGAACCTGACCACATGCAGGGGGGACATTGGCGGAGGCTTCACGGTCATCGCCACCGGGTTCCTGACCCCACGTTAGCCCGGCGAAACCGTCTTAGAGGGACTGGCACCCGCGGGTGCCAGTCCCTCTAACCGTCGGTACCAACGCGTTACAGTCGTGTCGAAGCCGGCTCAGGCTGCTCCGACCTTGACGGCCGCATTGGCGGCAAAACGTGCAGCGGAGGGCCGGCTTCGTTTCGGTCCGCCCTAACCACAGCACTGATTGAGCTGCACAGTCAGCTGGGCGTCTCGGCCCAGGAAGGACGTGAGTGGGGTATTCAAGGGCCCCCAGGTGATCGACGGATCCTCGCTCGTGACACTCCCCGTGGGCAAGGCTGAGACAAACCCACCCTGGCTCAATGATTCAACCACGAAGTGACCTCCAGAGGGATCGGTCAGATTGAAGTGGGATTCAGTCGTCACCTTGCTCCCCGCAGCAGCGACCCACTTCAGATGGACGGCGACCGTGATCCTGGGAAAACTGACCGTCCGGTTGGAAAAATCGGGATTCGCGCAGTTTGGCGCGCGCTGCTCGATCCCGGACACCTGGACGTCACCGTCAACCGATGCGAAGTTCAAGCCTCCGCTCACGACCACCGCTGACGGGCTTAGAGGGACGAAGGCAGACAGATCCCGGAAGACGTTCTCGTCAGTCGCCGTGTCGCAGAAGCGCTGATTCACTGACATGAGGATTCCGGTGAACCGGAGCGGCGGTGCGCCGGCGGTGAGGAACATCCCGTCGTTGCCGGCGGCTGTGACGAACGTGTTGTACTGATCGCCGAGGCTCCACTGCGCGAAGGCGAGGCTCCCGGCCGTCCGTGCCATGAAGGTCGATGTACTCGGTCCGGCCTGCGCCGTGGCCGGTGTCATCGCGAGTGCAGCTGCCGCCGCAATCGCAAGAAGCAGTCGTTTCATCCGATTTCCCTCCCTGATGACCCCGTGGGCTGCTCGTCCCCGCGACGCTACGCCCCGTTTGTGAGGCCACAGCGTGCGCTTTGTCAGGGCTTAGGAAGTTTGTTGCAAATGTTCCGTTAACCGATTAGGTAGGCCTAGACGACCGCGGCCTCGCCGAGCAAGGCCTTGGCCTCGGCGAAGAAGTCCGGAACCGGCTGCACGCGATAGTCGTTGCCGAGCTGCAATGTCTTCGGCCCGGCCGACGTCTCCAGCGCGACCACGACCGGGGCGTCGCCTGGGTACTCCTTGACGAGCGCGGCGAGCTCGCGGATCAGGCCCGCTTTCGCGCGCAACGCGTCGATCCGCAGCAAGACCTCACGCCGCTCCGGCGTCGCCTCGAACGTCGAGACCTCGATCGCGATCAGCTTCGTCTCCCCCTCCTTGTGGTCGATCCGCGCCTTGACGACGAGGATCGCGTCCGCCACGAGCAGCTCGTGCGACGACGCGTAGACGGAGTTGAAGACGACACACTCGGCCGAGCCGATCACGTCGTCGAGCCGGACGAAAACCATCGGCTCGCCCTTCTTCGTCGTTACCTGCTTGATTGCCGAGACGATCCCGCCGACGGTGACGATCTCGCCGTCGCGCCGTCGCTCGAGCTCTGCCAGCGAAGCGTCTGTCTTGCGCCGCAGCTGGTCGCGTACGGCGTTCAACGGATGCTCTGACACGTAGAGCCCCAAAGTCTCCTTCTCCAACCGCAGCAGCTCGTTCTTCTCGTACTCGTGCGCCGGGATCTCGGGATGGTGCTTCGGCGCGGTCTCGACCTCGTCCCCGAGGTCGAAGATCGACCCCTGGCCAGCGATCTTGTCGGCCTGCGAGCGGCCGCCCCACGACAGCGCCTGCTCGACGCACTCGAGCATTCCGCGCCGCGTCGCGCCTGTCGAATCCAAAGCCCCGCACTTGACCAGCGACTCCAGTGCCCGTTTGTTCGCGCACTGAGGATCGACCCGCTCGGTGAAGTCCCAGAGCGACTCGAACGGTCCCCCCTCCTCGCGCGCCGCGATGATCGCCCGAGCGGCTGGATCCCCGACGTTCTTGACCGCGTTCAAGCCAAAGCGGATCTTCCCCTCGACCACCGCGAAGTCGTGCGCCGACGAGTTCACGTCTGGCGGCAGCACCTCGATCCCCATCTCTGCGCACGCGGCGACGTAGAACGGCACCCGGTCCTTCGTGTTCATCACGGACGAGATCAGCGCCGCCATGTACTCGTGCGGGTGATGTGCGCGCAGCCAAGCGGTCCGGTAAGCGATCAGCGCGTAGCAGGCCGCGTGCGACTTGTTGAACGAGTAGTCCTGCGACTGCTCCATGTCCTTCCAGAGCTGGTTCGCGACCTGCGGGGTCGTGCCGGTCTTCGCGCAGCCCTCGAGGAACTTCTCCTTGAGGGACGCCATCAGCTCGTGGATCTTCTTGCCGATCGCCTTTCGCAAATCGTCCGCTTCGGCCGGCGTGAAGCCGGCGATCTGCTTCGCGATCTCTAAGTAGGACTCTTGGTAGATACAAATTCCGAAGCTCGAGCCGGTGATCGCCTCCAGCCGCGGATCGATATACGCGACCTGCTCCTGGCCGTTCTTCCTCCGCGCATAAACCGGGATGTAAGCCATCGGCCCGGGCCTGTACAGCGCGACGAGAGCGATCAGATCTTCAAACTCGGTCGGCTTCACCTGCCGCAGCGCCTCGCGCATCCCGGACGACTCGAATTGGAAGACGCCGGCCGCATCGCCGCGCGCGAGCATCTCGTAGGTCTTGCGGTCGTCGAGCGGGATCTTGGCGATGTCCAGTCCGTTCCCGACCAACTCGACCGCCTTGTCGATCACGTCGAGGTTTCGCAACCCGAGGAAGTCCATCTTCAGCAGCCCGAGTGCCTCCACGTCCCACATCCCGAACTGGGTCACGACCTCCTGGTCGGCGCCCTTTTGCTGCAGTGGCACGATGTCGGTTAGCGGTCGGTCGGAGATCACCACGCCCGCTGCGTGGATCGAGTCCTGTCTGATCAGCCCCTCGAGCGGCTTCGCCAGATCGACGATCTCCTTGACGAGCGGATCGGCGTCGTATGCCTGCTTCAGCTCGGACCCGCCTTTGAGGCACTCGTCAAGGTAGACCTTCGGCCCTTCTGGGATGAGCTTCGCAATCTTGTCGACCGTGCCATAAGGAATCTCCAGCACGCGCCCCGCATCGCGAACGGCCGCTCGCGCCATCATCGTCCCGAAGGTGATGATCTGCGCGACCCGGTCGCGCCCATACTTCTCGGCCACGTAGTTGATGACCTTGTCACGGCCGGCGACAGCGAAGTCGATGTCCATGTCCGGCATCGACTTGCGCCCCGGGTTGAGGAAGCGCTCGAACAAGAGGTCGTAGCGGATCGGGTCGACGTCGGTGATCTCGAGGCAGTACGCCGCGAGCGACCCGGCGGCCGAGCCGCGGCCCGGTCCCACCGAGACGCCGTTCTTCTTCGCGAAGGCGATGAAGTCCCAGACGATCAGGAAGTAGTCGGCGAAGCCCATCTCCTTGATCGTCTTCAGCTCGAATCGAAGCCGCTCGGTCAGCTCCGGCGTCACCGAGTCGTACCGCTTCTCGAGCCCGCGCTCGCAAAGCTCGACCAGGTAGTCGAACGCGTTGCGCCCGTCCGGCACCGGGAACTTCGGCAGCAGGATCTCGCCGAGGGTCAGCTCGACATTGCAGCGCTCGGCAATCTCGAGCGTCCGAGCGACCGCCTCCGGATAGTCCGCGAAGTCGGCCGCCATCTCGGCCGGCGTCTTGAAGTAGAACTGGTCGGTGTCGAACTTCCAGTGGTTCGGGTTCTTGAGCGAGTCACCCGACTGGATACAGAGCAGTGCCTCGTGCGCGCGCGCGTCCTCATGCATCAGGTAGTGGACGTCG
>Ga0207693_10002424_pt1 | contig 16197 bp, 16 predicted proteins | sample LARL81metaG_FD_184347 | JGI IMG/M metagenome (GOLD analysis project Ga0207693, IMG submission 184347) | Corn, switchgrass and miscanthus rhizosphere microbial communities from Kellogg Biological Station, Michigan, USA - LAR L8-1 metaG... | ecosystem: Host-associated > Plants > Roots >...
GCCCGCAGCCCAGCTGACGCGATCATCCTCGACGTCCTGATGCCCCGCCTCGACGGGCTCGAGCTGGCGCGCAGGATGCGCAAGGCCGGGGACCGCACGCCGATTCTGATGCTCACCGCGCGCGACGCGATCGACGACCGCGTGGAGGGGCTCGACGTCGGCGCCGACGACTACCTCGTCAAGCCGTTCGCGCTGCGCGAGCTGCAGGCGCGGCTGCGGGCGCTGCTGCGCCGCTCCGACGACGGAGCGCAAGGCGAGGCGCTGTCCTACGCCGACCTGGTGCTCGACCCGGTTGCCCACGAGGTCCACCGCGGCGATCGCCTGATCGAGCTCTCCAAGACCGAGTTTCTGCTGCTCGAGCTGTTCCTGCGCCATCCTCGCCAGGTGCTGACGCGGTCCACGATCTTCGAGCATGTGTGGGGATACGACTTCGGACCTACGTCCAATGCGCTCGGCGTTTACATGGGATACCTGCGCCGAAAGACCGAGGCCGGCGGAGAGTCGCGCCTGCTGCACACGGTCAGGGGCGTCGGGTACGTGCTCCGGGATTGATCGGAGCGGCCGGGCTTGTCACTGCGTCGCCGGATCTCCTACGTAGCCGCGGCGACCACCGCGGTGGCGATCGTACTGGCGGCGCTCGTCTGTTACTGGGTGGTCCGCAACCAGCTGCGCGGGCAGGTCGATGACGCGCTGAGGGCACAAGCCACCGCCGTTGAGCGGGTTGGCGCCCGAGCGCTCGACCAGCAGCTTCCCGGGATCCCTCCGAACATGGGTGGGCCCGCGCAGTACTTCCAGGTCGTGACGGCCGACAACCAGCGCGAGGGCGACTTCAACCTCCCGATCGACGCGCAGGTGCGCGACGTCGCCGCCGGCAACCAGGTCACCTACCTTAAGGACGTCCAGGTCGGCGCCAGCCATCTGCGCGAGCTGATCATGCCCGTGCAGGTGACAGTCGGTTTGCAGTCCGAGACGGGCGCGGTCCAGCTCGCGCGCCCGCTCAACGGCATCGATCACGTCCTCTCGCGCCTGCGCGTGATCCTGTTCCTGCTGTGCGCCGGCGGCGTCGCGCTGGCGGCGGTGCTCGGAAGGCTCGCCGCGCGCCAGGTTCTCGCGCCGCTCGCCGAGGTCGCCCAGACCGCCGAGCACATCTCCGAGACCGAGGACCTGACCAGCCGCATCCACGTCCACGCCGACGACGAGGTCGGCCAGCTCGCGAGGCGCTTCAACGCGATGATCGAGCGACTGCAGGGCTCTCGCGAGGAGCTCGACGACTCGGTGCGCGCGCAACGCCAGCTCGTCGCCGATGCCTCGCACGAGCTGCGCACGCCGATCACGAGCCTGCGCACCAACATCGAGGTGCTGCTCGCGGGCGGTCGGCTGTCCGATGATGACCGCCGTCGGCTGCTGGCCGACGTCGTCGAGCAGAGCGAAGAGCTGAGCGCGCTGATCGGCGATCTGATCGAGCTTGCCCGAGGTGATCTTCCGCACGACATGGTCGAGGACATCCGGCTCGATCGCATCGTCGAGGAGTCGATCTCGCGTGCGCGCCGCGACCATCCGGAGGTTGCGTTCGAGGCCTCGCTGCAACCGGTCACAGTGGAGGGCGTTCCTGAGCGTCTCGGGCGAGCCGTCAACAACCTGCTCGACAACGCCGCCCGGCACTCCCCGCCGCACGCCGTCGTCGAGGTCACCGTCAACGCCGACGGCCTGCGCGTGCGTGATCACGGCTCCGGCGTGGACGAGGCCGACCTGCCGTACGTGTTCGACCGCTTCTACCGCGGCAAGAACAGCCGCGGACGCCAGGGCAGCGGACTGGGCCTCGCGATCGTGCGCCAGGTCGCTGTCCAGCTCGGCGGCTCGGTGGACGTGTCAAACGCTCCCGACGGCGGAGCGATCTTCTCCCTGCGGGTCCCGACGGTCGACGCCGACGAGAGCCAGCAGGACGTCAGGCTGTGGGCGGGCGAGCGACGCGCGCCTGTCTAGCGATCAGGAAGCGCTTTCGCAGAAACCAGAACATCACCGAGAACACGGGGACGATCACGAGCAGCAGCAGCAGACGCGGATTAGGCTCCCCGACGAGCGCCACGAACGCAACCTCGGCGCCGACCGCGGGCAGCGCCGCCAGCAGGATGGTGTGCGAGCGATAGCCCGAGAAGTGCTCGCGCGCCGTGATCTCGACGACCCCGAGCGTGCACACCGCTACGCCGGCGATCAGCGCGGGCCCTCCCTGCTGAATGATGCCGACGATCAGGCCGACGGCGCCGATCGCGATCCCGATCTCCGAGATCGGCAGGCCGCCGAACGGGCTCGGCGGACGTTCGCCGTAGGCGCCCATCGGGTTGCGCGGGGCTCGCTGAGGGGCCGGCGCCGCCGCGCGAGGCTCGACTCGCTGCGCGCGCCGCTGTGAGGGAACCGCTCGCGGGACCGAGTCGGGATTCCGCCGCTTACGCGACCGGCGCTTTGACTTCTGGCTCGCCACGGTGGCGCCAGCATAGTGCTCAGCCCAAGGATCGGGCCCTACTTCCAGCGGCTACCGCCGGCACGCAGATCGCGAAGCTCGCCGACGACGCCCGACTCGACCCCGTCTGCCTCTCCGCCGGTCGGCAACAGTCGCACGGCGAGCGCACGCTCGACCACGCCCCCGCGGCCGTCGGACTCGACCCTTAGCACTCTCGCCCCCGCGCGCGACGACACGCACTCGGCAAGCTCGGTCCCCTCGAACACGAGCGCCGCGCCGTCATCGGCCGCGTAGCCCGGCGCAAGCTCGCCGGCCGCGACGGCCGCGCGGTACACCGGCAGCCGCTGGACCTCGCCGTCGAGGTGTACCGACAGGCTCCCGTCCAGCAGCCCCAGTCCGCGCACCGCCTCCGGCGCCCCGGCGCTCATGCTGATCCCGCCCCCAAACCAGCACATCGCGCCGGCGCTCAAGCCGGCGAGAACCACGCCGGCCTCCCAGGCGCCGCGCAGCGCCTCGTCGACGCCGTGCTCGCGCCACACCGCAAGCAGGTTGCGCATCGACCCACCGCCGACATAGATCGCGTCCTGGGCGAGCAGGTGCGCGACCGGATCGATGCGGTCGCGAGCGAGGTGAAACAGCGACAAGATGCTCGGCTCGCACGGCCAGCTCCCGAACCGCTCGTAGAAGCGAGTGACCTGGTCACGGGGATCGCCGCTGGCGGTCGGGAGAAAGCACACCTTCGGCACGGGTTTGCCGGTCAGCGCCAGCACGAATGCGTCCAGCGCCGGACTGGGGTCGTCCATCGTGAACCCGCCTCCGCCCATGGCGAGGATCCGGCCCCGATGCGCCGCGTTCACGCTGCCAGTGCCTCGCCGGCTGTCACCGCCCCAAGGTAATGGACCGGCAGCTTGCGCTCTCGCACTCCGCCTCGCGCGTCACGGCTCACCTGAAATGCCCGGGCACCGGGCCGCGAGCTCACCACCCGCTCGAGCTGCGTCCCGACGAAGTGCAGCGCCGCCGCGTCACCGGCGCCGTACCCGGCGGGGATCCCGCCGGCGATCGCCTTGCGAAACGCCTCCCGGCGACCCGGCTCGTCGTCGTAGTGCACGGCGTTGCTCCACGGCAGCAGGCCCATCGCCCCGATCATCCGAGACGGGCCTTCGTGGAAGCCCGAGACAGCATGCGAGAACCAGCACAGCGAGCCCGCCGACCCGCCGCACATCACGACGCCCGCCTGCCACGCGGCGTGCAGGGCGTGGTCGATTCCGTGCGCGCGCCATGTCCCCAACAGCGACACCAGGCTGCCGCCGCCGACGTACACGAGGTCCTGGGAGAGCAGGTGCGCGAGTGGGTCGCCCACGCCGGTCTCGCGGCGAAACAGCGAGATGTGCGACGGCTCGCAGCGCGACGCTCCAAACGCGCGGTAGAAGCGGACGACGTAGTGGTCGGCGTCGCCGCTCGCGGTGGGCAGGAAGCACACGCGCGGCCGCGCGACGCCCGTCAGCGACAGCACGTAGTCATCGAGCAGCGGGTTGCCCCACTCGGTCGAGAAACCGCCGCCGCCAAACGCCACGATCTGAGGTGGCCTCCCGGACATGCGCGCAAGGTATGTGCAGCGGGTGCGGCGGTCTTTGGCCTTGCGGCCAAGCTTGCGGGGCGCGGACTGGCCCCGATGTCAGCCCGTGGTGGCGGTCTCCGGAGGCGTCGACGCGTCGGCGAACTCGCGGAACAGGCCGGTCACGACGAACACCGTCTGCTCGGCGATGTCGACGGTGTTGTCGCCGATGCGCTCCAGGCACCGCGCGACGAGGATCATGAACATCGCCCATTCACGCAGCTCTGCGTCATCGCCGATGTCGACCGCGCGCCTGAAGATGTCGCGATTGAGCCGGTTGATCTCCTCGTCCTGGCGCACCAGGTCCTGAGCGAGATCGACGTTGCGCCCGCCGAACGCGTCTTTGGCCTGGGAGACCTGGGAGTGCGCCAGCTGACCCATCCGCTCGATCGCGTCCAACAGGTCCTTGTCCTTGGGCGCCTCGTGCCCGGACAGCGGCACGAGCTTGGCGATGTTCACGCACTGGTCGCCCATCCGCTCGATGCAGCGGATGATGTGCAGCAGCGCCGCGACGATCCGCAGGTCACCGGCGACCGGCGCCTGCCTGGCCAGCAACGACAGGATCCCCTGGTGGACCTCCAGGTAGCGGCCGTCGATCCGGTCGTCGTCGGCGACGACCATCCCGGCCAGCTCAATGTCCTGGTAGCTGACGGCCTCCAGCGCCCGGTCGAGCTGACCGAGCACCAGGTCCATTCCGCCGAGCGTCTGGCGCTCGAGGTCCCTCAGTGCTTCGCGAAAGGCGTGACGGGTCTCCTGCATGCGCTAGCGGGCCTCCTCCACTATCCGAACTTTCCGGTGACGTAGCGCTCGGTCCGCTCGTCTTCGGGGGTCGTGAAGATCTTGTTCGTCGGCCCGTGCTCGATCAGCTCGCCGTCGAGCATGAACGCCGTGGTGTCGGCGATGCGCGCGGCCTGCTGCATGTTGTGGGTGACGATCACGATCGTGTACCGCTCCTTGAGCTCCTCGACCAGCTCCTCGATCTTCAGCGTCGACACCGGATCCAGCGCCGAGGCCGGCTCGTCCATCAGGATCACCTCCGGCTCGACGGCGATCGTCCGGGCGATGCACAGACGCTGCTGCTGGCCGCCCGAGAGGCCGATCCCGGGCTCGTTGAGGCGGTTCTTGACCTCGCCCCACAAGCCCACGCCGCGCAGTGCCTTGTGGACCGTCTCGCGGAGGTTCTCGCTCTTGGTTCCGGTCAGGCGCAGGCCAGCTGCGACGTTGTCGAAGATCGACATCGTCGGGAACGGGTTCGGCTTCTGGAAGACCATCCCGATCGCTCGCCGCACCGCCGTCAGGTCGACCTTGGCGTCATAGACGTCGAGGTCGTCGAGCATCACCTTGCCCTCGGCGCGTGCGCCCGGGATCTCCTCGTGCATCCGGTTGATGCAGCGCACGACCGTCGACTTTCCCGAGCCGGACGGGCCGATCAGGGCCGTCACCTCGTTGGCCGGGAACTTGATGCTCATTCCTTTGATGGACTCCTGGCCGCCGTAGTAGGCGTGCAGGTTCTCCACGGTCACGGAGTGCGCGGCGCGTTTGGTCTCTGACGGAGCTCGCTGGGCGGGCTCGGCTGTCTGTTGCGGCTGGCCGGCAGGCTGATCAGGGGAAGACACGTCAGTCGCGTCCTTGTTCTTGGTGTCAGTTTCGGGGTTCATCCTAGGCGGCTCCTTCGCGAGGCGGCGCGCGCGATCAGGTTCAGAAGCAGAATCATCAGCACCAGCGTAAGCGCAGCGCCCCAGGCGCGTGTGACAACTTCGGCACGCGGCGACTGAATGTCGTTGTAGATCTGGATTGGCAGCGAGTTCATCGACCCGTTCAGGTTCCCGGTCAGAGTCTGGGCGAAGGCGACCGTGAACAGCAGCGGGGCGGTCTCGCCGGCGCCGCGCGCCACCGCCAGCAGCGCGCCTGTCACGAGCCCCGAAAGCGACGTCGGCAGCACCACGCGCGTGACGACGCGCCACCGCGGCGCGCCCAGAGCCAATGCCGCCTCGCGCAGGCTGCCCGGAACCAGCAGCAGCACGACCTCGGATGACCGCACCACGATCGGCAGCATCAGCAGCGACAACGCGACTGCGCCCTTCCAGCCGGCGAAGGTGCTGCCGCCCGTGCGGGCCAGCACCAGCACGATGTAGACGAACAGGCCGAACACGATCGACGGGACGCCCGTCATCACATCGACGAAGTAGCGCACCACGTTCGCGAACTTGGACTCCTTGCCGTACTCGGTCAGATACAAGCCCACGCCGATCCCGATCGGCACCGAGATCAAAGTCGCAAGCGCGACGATCTCGATCGTCCCGAGGATCGCCGACCGGATCCCGCCCGGATAGCCGAGGAAGTTGCCGTTGGGGTCGGTGGTGAAGAAGTCCTTGCTCCACGCGGACAGGCCCTTGTGGAACAGGTAGTAGATGACGAGCACCAGCGGCACCAACGCCAGCACCGTCCCGGCGCCGAGGAGGCCGCGCATCGCGACGTCGGTGCGCCGGCGCCTGGCGCTGATCGGTGCGAGCTGGGTCATGCCGCGGCTCCCGCCGGCGCCTCCGGGGCGACCACGTCAGCGGCCATGCGCTTGCCGGCCGTCGACCGCACCACATAGCGCCGCGCGATGATGTTGACGAGCAGAGTCAGCACGAACAGGACCAGTCCCGCGGCGAACAGGGCAGAACGGTAAACGGGCGTCGAGGCCGCCTCGCCGAACTCGTTGGCGATCACGGCCGACAGCGTGTAGCCCTGGGAGAAGATCTGCTCTCCGAGCTTTGGCGAGTTGCCGATGACGAGCACAACGGCGATCGTCTCGCCAATCGCGCGGCCCAGACCGAGCATCGCGCCGCCGGTGATGCCGGCCCGCGAGTACGGGAGCACGGCGATCCGGATCATCTCCCAGCGCGTGGCACCGAGCGCCAGAGCTGCTTCCTTGTGCTCAGAAGGCACCGTCGAGATCACCTCCCGAGCGATCGCCGAGACGATCGGCAGGATCATGATCGCGAGGATCAGCCCGGCGATGAAGTAGCTCGGCCCCGCCACCGTTCCTCCGACGAACGGGAGGAACGAGAACGTGTCGGCGAGAAACTGCTGGAAACCCTTCAGGTCCGGGATCAGCACAAACACGCCCCACAGGCCGTAGACGACCGACGGCACCGCCGCCAGCAGGTCGACGAGGATCGCCAGCGCCCCGCGGAACCGTCGCGGGCACAGCTCGGTGACGAACAGCGCGGTTGCGATCGCCACCGGGACGCCGATGACCAGCGCGATCGCCGACGTGATCACCGTCCCGAGGAGCAGCGCCCACGCCCCGAACGTGCAGCCCGCGTTGCCGGCGGTCGCGCACGCCGCCCCGTCTTGCAGCTGCGAGACGTCCCAGTTGTTTCGCACGAAGAAGTTGAGGAAGCCGACGTGGCCGAACGCCGTCGACGACTGCCCGATCAGGCGGATGAAGAAGTACGCGATCAGGACCAGCACGCCGGCGGCCAGCGCGCTCAGGCCCCACTGCAGGACCCGGTCGGGCAGCCGGTGCAGTGGCGACCGCTCGAGTACTGAGCGGCCGCCCTGAACCGTTGAGACGCTCGCGTCCACGTTCCTACTGCAGCGGCGATCCGTTGCAGGTCAGCGTCTTGAGCTGGGCCTGCGCCTTGCTCAGCAGCGAGGCGGGGAGCGGCGCGTAGAACAGCTGCTTCTCGACCCCCTGGCCTGCGGAGCTGAGCCCGTAGTCCAGGAACTTTTTGACGCCGGATGCGGCACCCTGGGCGATCCCGGCCTTGCACATGTCCTTGTAGACGATCACGAACGTCTGCGACGTGATCGGGTACGCGGTCGGGTTGGGCGAGTTGATCGTCGAGATCGTCAGGTCCGGCGGGACCTTGATCCCCTCGGCCGCCGCGGAGGCCGCCGCGAGCGTCGGAGCGATGAACTTGCCGGAGCTGTTCTTGACCGACGCGTACGTGAAGCCGTTCTGCAGCGCGTAGGCCTGCTCGACGTATCCGATCCCGCCGGCCGTCTGCTTGATCGCCGCGGCGACGCCCGAGTTGCCCTTGGCGCCGGTGCCGACCGGCCACTTGACGATCTTGTCGGGCATGCCGGCCGCCGCGGTCCACGCGGGGTTGTAGGCCGACAGGAAGGTCGTGAACGCCTTCGTCGTGCCCGACGAGTCGGAGCGGTGAACGACCGTGATCGCAGTGCTCGGCAGGCTCATGCCTGAGTTGAGCGCAGCGATCTCGGGGTCGTTCCACTTCTTGACCTTGCCCAGGAAGATGTCGCTCAGCGTCTTGCCGTCGAGCTTGATGCCGCTCTTGACGCCCGACAGGTTGTAGGAGACGGTGATCGCGCCGAAGCCGATCGGGAACTGCGCGACGGGGCCCTTGGCGGCCTTCACCTCATCGGGCTTCATCGCCGGGTCTGAGCCCGCGAAGTCGACCGTGGCCGATTGCAGCTGCGCGACCCCCGCGCCCGAGCCGACCGCGTTGAAGTTGACCGTCAGCCCCTGACCCTTCAGCGTCGATCCCCATTGCATGTAGATCGGCGCCGCGAACGTCGAGCCGGCGCCGCTGATCGTCCCAGAGCCGCCGCTCGAGCTCGATGAGCTCGACGAGGACCCGCCGGGTGCGGGCGCGCTCGAGCTTGAGTTCGAACTGCCGCACGCGGCGACGAGGAGCGCCGCTCCGATTGCGACCGCTGTCGCAGTGATCTGCCGTTTTCTCAAGATCATCTCCTTCACTAGATGTGCGCCGTAGTCTCGGGCGGACCGGCGGCTCAGTTGTTAATCGGTTGTGAACCGCTGGTGACGGTTTTGTTCGTGTTCGGCGGCGAGGCGGTAGCCAAACCCGAAGTGCGTGTGAATGAACCGCCATCCCGGCAGCGCTTCCTCAAGCTTCACGCGAAGCTTCCGGACGTACACGTCAACCGACCTGTCCCCGGGCTTCATCTCCCTTCCCCAGACCAGCCGGAAGAGCTCCTCGCGCGCCATGATCCGGTCGGCGCGCCGCGCAAGCTCAGTGAGCAGACGCAGCTCCCGAATCGAGAGCATCAGGGCTCGGCCACGGGCGCGCGCGAGATGCTCCTCGGGGAGGATCTCGAGAGGCCCTACCTCGATCACCTCGTGGGACGCCCTGTCAGCGGTGGCCGCCATCCGTCCCAATGCTGCTGGGGCGGGGGCCGTCTGACGTTACGAGTACGTAACTGAGATGTGAATAACTTGTGATCGAGTTTGCGCGGCGGCGCGCGGAAGCGCGTCAGCCGGCGAGCGCGGGGTCAAGCCCCGCTTCCTCGTCGAGCAGGTCCGCCGAGAGCTCGGCGTCCTGACGTTCGTCGACCTCGGGGTGACGCCCGTGGTCAGGCTCCGGCGCGAACCGGTAGCCGACGCCGAAGTGCGTGTGGATGTAGCTCCATTCGGGGGACGCCGTACGCAGCTTCTGGCGAAGCTTGCGGACGAACACGTCGACCGAGCGGTCCCCGTGGGCCATCGCGTAGCCCCACACGCGCTCGTAGATCTCCTCGCGACGCAGCACGCGGTCGGACTGCACCAGCAGGTGGAGGATCTCGAACTCGCGGGCGGTGAGCTCCAGGCTCGCCGTGCCACGGTAGGCCTGGTAGAGGTCGGGGCGGATCGTGATCTCGCCAACGGTCGCCGCGGCCTCGAGCGCCGGCATCTCCGTGCGCCGGTGGCGGCGGACGGCCGCCTCCATGACACAGATCAGCTCCTCGGGGTGGCACGGCTTAGTCACCCAGGCGTCGGCGCCGAGCCGCAGGCCACGAACCCGCTGCACGACCGACGAGGGGCCGGTGCAGACGATCACAGCGAGGCCGGGCAAACGCGCGCACACGCGCTCCAGGTACTCCCAGCTCCCGGGGCCAAGCACGGCCACGTCGACGACGAGGGCGTTGAGGCGCATGGCGACGAGGACTTCTGCGGTCACTGCGCTCGATAGCGCGCGGTGGTCCCACCGCAGCGCATCCAGTCGGTTTGTGAGGACCTGCAGGAACCCTGGGTCGCGGTCGATCACGGCTACTCGGAGCCGAGTCTGGGACCGTTGCGGGGACGCCCCTGCCTGCGCCTCGCTTGTATCGGCGGACATGCGGAGCACTCTATCGGGGTCCTTCGGATGCCATCCGGGAGCACCGATTCCAGTAACAGGATCTTTACACGCAAACAGCGAGAATCGGGCCCCGGTCCGCTACAACAGGTCGAGCGCTCCGATCGTGGGGAAGGGGAGTGCCCGATCGGACATCATCAGGACCATGATCAGAACGCTCGCCCTTCTGGCCGCCGTCGGCCTCTCGATCTCTGCCGCCGGGTGCGGCTCGTCGTCGAAGTCGTCCTCGACGAGTTCGAAGACCACGTCGACTTCGTCGACGACGTCGCAATCCTCCGCGTCCCAGCGCTCCAAGTCAAATGCAACGTCGACGGCGTTCTCCAACCTCCCCGGCGCGGAGCACCCGCTCGCCCAGGGCTTTCCGCCCGTGCACGGGCGGTCGCTTCAGGAGATGGCGGGCCTGGTCAAGGGCGAGGTTCAGTTCGGCGCCGCCACCGGCTCGTTCACGCCGGGCACGCGGCGCGTCGCGTTCGCGCTGAACTCCAGCTCCGGCGGATTCGTCTACGCGCCGACGGTGATGTACATCGCAAAGTCGCCGAGCAGCCCCGCCAAGGGCCCGTTCCTCGCCCCTGCCGACCCGATGCTCGTGGCGCCGAAGTACCGCAGCAAGCAGAACGCCGGCCCGGGCGGAATCCAGGCGATCTACTCCGCCAACGTCCCGTTGCCCCACGCCGGCACCTACGACGTGCTGACGATGACCGAGCTGCCCACGGGGCTTGTCGGGGGCACCGGCGAGGTGGCCGTCGCCAAGTCCTCGCCGATCCCGGACATCGGCCAGAAGCCTCCGTCGATCGCCACCGACACGCCGTCCAGCGTCCACGGCGATGCGGCGCTGCTGACCACGCGCGTGCCCGCCGAGCAGATGCACTCGGTGTCGCTCAACCAGGTGCTCGGCAAGCGCCCCGTGGCGCTGTTGTTCTCGACACCCCAGCTGTGCATCTCGAAGGTCTGCGGGCCGGTGACCGACATCGCCGTGTCGCTGCAGAAGCAGTTCGGCAACAAGATCTCCTTCATCCATCAGGAGGTCTACGTGGGCAACCAGCCCAACAAGGGCCTTCGCCCCCAGATGAAGGCGTTCCACCTGCAGACCGAGCCGTGGCTGTTCGCGATCAACAAGAAGGGCGTGATCGTGGCCCGGCTCGAGGGCGCGTTCGGGGTCAACGAGCTTCGCCAGGCGCTCCAAGCTGCTCTGAGGTGAGGTAACGGAGCGCGCAATCGTCCCACCCGCGGCCCCCGCCGGCCCGGGTGGGACGTTTGCTCCTTCCCATGGAGCAAACATCCCGCGTCGCGGCGGGGGTGTTTCCAGCGGGACGTTTGCACGCTCGCCTTCCAGCGGGACGTTTGCACGCTCGCCCGCCATCGTCGCTCGCCGGCCCATCCCCACACCGTGAACGCCATCTGATATATCAGTTGGCGTATGAGCGGATCGGCCCCCGGATCGCGCCGGATCGTCGTCATCGGCGCGGGCATCGTCGGCAACAGCGTCGCCTACCACCTCGCCCGGCTGGGCGAGACCAACCTGACGCTGATCGACAAGGGTCCGCTGCCCAACCCGGGCGGCTCGACGGGGCACGCCTCGAACTTCATCTTCCCCGTTGACCACTCCAAGGAGATGACGGCGCTGACGCTCGAGAGCCTGCGCCAGTACAAGGAGCTCGACGTCTTCACCGAGAGCGGCGGGATCGAGATCGCCCGCACCGAGGAGCGGATGGAGGAGCTGCGCAGGCGGATGGCCTCGGCCAAGTCGTGGGGCGTCGAGCCGGTGTCGCTGGTGACGCCCGCCGAGGTCAAGGACCTCGTCCCCTTCATCGATGAGTCGCTGATCCTCGGCGGCTTCTACACCCCCGGGGCGGGCGTGGTCGACTCGTTGAGAGCAGGCACGCTCATGCGCGAGCGCGCGGTGGAGGCGGGCATGAAGGTGTCGGCCAACACCGAGGTGCTCGGGATCGACGTCGAGGACGGGCGCGTCCAGAAGGTCCGAACCACTCGCGGGGACTTCGACGCCGACCTGGTAGTGATCGCGTGTGGCGTGTGGAGCCCACTGATCGCAAAGCTGGCCGGCGCCTCGATCCCGTTGACGCCGATGGTCCACCAGATGATCGACATCGGACCGGCGCCCCGCTTCGCCGAGACCACCGGGATGATCGAGTACCCGATCGTCCGCGACATGGACGTCAACATGTACGAGCGCCAGGAGGGCACGGGGCTCGAGATCGGCTCCTACGCGCACCGCCCGATCGCGGTCGACCCGCGCGAGATCCCTTCGATCGAGGAGTCCGCGCTCACCCCCACGGAGCTGCCCTTCACCCAGGCCGACTTCGACCCGCAGATGGAGCTCGCGCTCGAGCTGATGCCCGAGATCGTCGGCGACGAGTCGGTCGGCGTGAAGTACGCGATCAACGGACTGCTGTCGGTGACCGGCGACGGCATGCCGCTGCTCGGCGAGACCCCCGAGGTCCAGGGCCTGTGGTCAGCCGCCGCGGTGTGGATCAAGGAGGGCCCGGGCGTCGGCAAGACCGTCGCCGAGCTGATCGTCGGCGGCGAATCCGAGATCGACGTGTACGGCTCCAACATCGCGCGCAGCTACGACCACCAGCGCACCAGCGGCCACGTCGTCGCGCGCGCGTGCGAGGGCTTCAACAAGATGTACGGGATCGTCCACCCGGGCGAGCAGTGGGAGTCCGACCGCCGCATTCGCCTCGCGCCGTTCTACGAGCGCGAGCGGGCGCTCGGCGCCGTGTTCTTCGAGGCTGCAGGCTGGGAGCGTCCGCAGTGGTATGAGTCAAACGCCGGGCTCGTCGACGAGTACGGCGACCGTGTGACCCGCCGCGAGGCCGAGTGGGAGTCGCGCTGGTGGTCGCCGATCATCAACGCCGAGCACCTCGCGATGCGCGACCGCGCCGGCATGGTCGATCTCTCGGCATTTGCGATCTTCGACGTCACGGGTCCGGGCGCGCTCGAAACCGTCCAGCGCGTGGCGATGCGCCAGATGGACGTGAAGCTCGGCCGCGTCGTCTACACGCCGCTGCTGACCCCCGGCGGCGGCTTCAAGCAGGACCTCACGATCATGCGCATCGGCGATGACAGGTTCCGCGTCGTCACCGGCGGCGCCTACGGGATGTCGGACCTCAAATGGTTCGCCGACCACCTCCCCGCGGATGGAACGGCGCAGGTAAACGATCAGACGAACGCCTGGACCACCCTGGGACTGTGGGGGCCGAGAGCCCGTGACATCCTGGAAGCGATCACCGGCGATGACGTGTCGCACGAGGGATTCCCGTTTGCCACGTGCAAGACGCTCGAGGTCGACTCGATCCAGGTGCTCGCCTCGCGAATCTCCTATGTCGGCGATCTCGGCTGGGAGCTGTACGTCCCGATCGAGCAGGGCGCGCGCCTGTGGGACATCGTCGAGGAGGCCGGCCGGCCACATGGCCTGATCCCGATCGGCATCGGCGTGTACGGAACGACCGGGCGCCTGGAGAAGTGCTATCGCGCCTACGGCGCCGAGCTCGAGAGCGAGTTCAACGTCGTCGAGGCGGGAATGGCGTGGGGCAAGGTCAAGGACCAGGACTTCATCGGCAAGCAGGCGCACGTCCACCACCGCGAGGAGGAGCCCGCCGCGGTCATGTGCACGCTGACCGTTGACGATCACACGTCTGCAAGCGGAGTCAAGCGCTACATGCTCGGCGGCGAGCCCGTGCTGACCCGCGGCGGCGAGCCGCTGACAGACCGCAAGGGCCGACGCTCGTATGTCACCAGCGCCGGTGCCGGGCCGTCGGTCGGCAAGCACATCCTGATGTCATACCTGCCGCCCGAGCAGGCGGTCGTCGGCACAGAGCTCGCCGTCGAGTACATGAACGAGCGCTACCCGGTGACCGTCGCGACCGCCGACTCCACGCCGCTGTTCGATCCTGAGAACTCTCGAGTGCGGTCGTGAGCATGAACGTGCTGGTGTGCGTCAAGCGGGTGCCGCTGACCGGCGGCAAGATCGTGCTGACCGACGACGAGCGCGCGATCCAGACCCGCCACCTCGGCTTCACGGTCAGCCCCCACGAGGAGTGCGGCGCCGAGGAGGCCGTCCGCCTGATCGAGAAGCACGGCGGCGCTGCCACCGTCCTCACCCTGGGACCGCCAGAGGCCGAGGAGCAGCTGCGCGACCTGATGGCGATCGGCGTCGACCGCGGCCTGCACCTCGTGACCGACGGGGCCGAGTGGGATCCGCAGGCCACGGCCGCGGCGATCGTGGCGGCGATCAGACAGCAACCCGAGCAGCAGGACCTGATCCTGTTCGGCAACGAGTCCGCCGACGCCGGCAACTATCAGGTGGCGATCCGGGTCGCGCACGCACTGGGCGTGCCGGTGGTCACGGGCATCAAGGCGATCGCGGTCGAGGATCAAGCGTTGCGCTGCGAGCAGGAGGTCGCCGGCGGGCGCGACGTGTACCGCGTCCCGATGCCGGCCGTGGTCACCGTCAAGGAGGGCATCAACCTCCCGCGGTACCCGTCGGTGCCGGGCCGCCTGCGCGCCAAGCGCAAGCCCGTGGACACGATCTCCCCCACCCCGAGCGAGCCGCGCCTCGAGATGGTCAAGCTGAAGCTCCCGGAGGGGTCGGGCAAGCAGGCGCAGATCCTTGGCAACGGACCAGATGCCGCGCCCGCGGTCGTCGAGGTGCTCGCGGAGGTGGGCGTGCTGTGAGCGTGCTGACGCTGATTGAGGCGCCCGACGACGAGCTCTCGCTGCAGGCATATGCGTTTGCGCAGGCAATCGAGCCCGACGCGACAGCGGTCACGATCGCCGGCGGCGCCTACGCGCCCGCGGCATGGGCACAGGCGGTCGTCGACCTGATCGCGCAGAGGTCGCCGAGCGCTGTGGTCGCACCGGGGTCAGACCGCGGCAACGAGGTCATGGCCCACGTCGCCGCGCAGCTCGACCAGCCGATGGCGGCCAACTGCGTGTCGGTGACGCCGGGCGACCCGGCGACCGTCGTGCGCGTGCGCTGGGGCGGCAGCCTGCTGGAGGAGGCCCGCGTGCACGGCTCGCCGCTGCTGGTCACGACCGCCCCGCACGCCGTCGCGGCGGCGCCGGCGCCCGAAGTCGAGACCATCCCGGCCGCCGGCAACGGCACGGTCTCGGTCACCGAGCACGTCGCCGCGACCACCGCTGGCGTCTCGCTGACGGACGCAGACGTCGTCGTCTCCGGCGGACGCGGCGTCGGCTCGGCCGAGGGCTTTCAGGTGATCGAGGAGCTCGCCCAGTTGCTCGGCGGCGCCGTCGGCTGCTCACGCGCCGTGACCAGCGCCGGCTGGCGACCGCACACCGACCAGGTCGGCCAGACGGGCACCAAGATCTCGCCGGAGATCTACATCGCATGCGGGATCAGCGGCGCGACCCAGCACATGGCCGGCTGCAAGGGCGCCAAGAAGCTCTTGGCGATCAACGAGGACGGCGAGGCGTCGATCTTCGCCAGCGCCGATTACGCGGTGATCGGCGACCTGCACGAGATCCTGCCGGCGATCAGCGCCGAGATCCGAAAGGCGAAGGGCACATAGCCTCGCCGCTCGCCGCGGTCGCGCTGGCAGTCGCTCTGGGGGTCAGCGGCGCGCTGTTCGGCCGCCGAGTCGGACTGCTGGTCCGGCTCGCCAGACAGGCCCAGCCCGTGTCCCGCGGGGGCGACATCCCGAGGCGCGTCGAGCACGAGGCGACGATCGTGCTCGGCCAGCGCAAGCTGCTCAAGCGCCTCGGGCCGGGGCTGATGCACGCGTTCATCTTCTGGGGCTTCCTCGTACTGGCACCGACGATCGTGATCGCGATGATCTCGATCGTCGACAATCACGCCACGTTTCCGTGGCTGGGCCACCAGGGCTGGTACGCGCTGCTCGTCGACATCTTCGCGGTGCTCGTGCTGATCGGCGTAGTGGCCGCGCTGTATATCCGCAAGGTCGTCAAGCCCGGGCGCTTCGACGGCAGCCACCTCGGCGAGGCGGACCTGATCCTCGCTCTGATTGCGACGATCGTGCTCACGCTGCTGCTCTGGC
>Ga0207693_10002425_pt1 | contig 16194 bp, 16 predicted proteins | sample LARL81metaG_FD_184347 | JGI IMG/M metagenome (GOLD analysis project Ga0207693, IMG submission 184347) | Corn, switchgrass and miscanthus rhizosphere microbial communities from Kellogg Biological Station, Michigan, USA - LAR L8-1 metaG... | ecosystem: Host-associated > Plants > Roots >...
AACGCGACGCGCGCCTGCTCCTGACCGGCGAGACGCTGTCGCTGCTCGGCGACCGGGCGATGTTCCTGGCCCTCGGCATCTGGGTCAAGTCGCTCACCGGTTCGAGCGCCGACGCCGGCCTGGTCTTCTTCGCGTACGCGCTGCCGGGACTGCTCGCGCCGGCCGCCGGCCTCGTCGCCGACCGTGTCCGCCGGCGGACGCTGCTGATCGCGACCGAGCTTGCGATCGTGCCACCGCTGCTCTCGCTCCTGTTCGTCCATGACCGCTCCCAGCTGTGGCTGATCTACGTGGTGGCGGTCCTCTACGGCGCCAGTGGCACCCTGTCCGGCTCGGCCCGCTCGGCCTTGCTCGCCGAGATGCTCCCGTCCCGTCTGCTGCCCCAGGCCAACGCCGCGCTGCAGACGGCGAGCGAGGGGATGCGGCTGGTCGCCCCGCTGGCCGGAGCCGGGCTCTTCGCCGCCTTCGGCGGCGGCGCCGTGGCCTGCCTGGACGCGGCCTCCTTCGTCGCCTCTGCGATCTGCCTGGCCGCGCTCCACCACCGGGCGCCGCGACCGGTGCCGCACGAGCATCACCTGCTCCGCCAGGTGACGGCCGGCGTCGGCCATATCAACCGCACGCCCATCTTGCGGCGGGTGATCGTCGCCCTCGGCGTCTCGCTCCTGGTCGTCGGGTTTGCCGAGACAGCGATCTTCTCGGTCGTCGGCCAGGGGCTGCACCGCGACCCGTCGTTCCTGGGTGTGCTGGTGTCCGTGCAGGGGGTGGGCGCGATCGCCGGCGCCCTGGTCGCGGCGCCGCTCCTGCGGCGCCTCGGCGACGGCCGCTTCATCGCGCTCGGCCTGGCCTTCTTCGCGGTTGGCGACGGTTCGCTCGTGACCTCCAACATGGTCGTCGCGCTGACCGGCATCGCCATCGCCGGAGCCGGGCTCTCGTGGGCGCTGATCGGGTTCGGGACGACCGTCCAGCAGCAGACGCCGCTCCACCTGCAGGGCCGCGTCTACTCGGCCGCCGAGCTCGTCCTCAGCGTTCCCCAGACGCTGTCCATCGGGTTCGGGGCGCTGCTGGTCAGCGTTGTCGATTACCGGCTCCTGCTGGCGGCCATCGCCGCCGTGGTTGGGGGCACGGGTCTCGTGCTCGCCGCCCGCAGTCCGGGCGGTCACTACACTCCGCCGGATGCTGAGCTCGCTCGCCCACTGGGTGCAGGATCAGGTAGCGGCGAACGGCCTGCAGGCGGTGTTCTGGCTGACGCTCCTGGGGAACGCCTGCATCCCGATCCCCAGTGAGGTCACCCTGGTCTACGCCGGTTACCTGGTGTCCCAGGGCACGCTGGTCCTGTGGCAGGTCGTGCTGGTCGGCACGGTGGCCAGCCTGGTCGGCTCATGGCTGGCCTGGGCGGCCGGCTGGTATGGCGTCGACTCGGTGCTCGTCCGCTCCGACCGCAGCCGGCGGCACGTGGCTCACGCCCACGAGTGGTTCGACCGCTACGGCGCCCCGACCGTGTTCCTGTCGCGGATGGTGCCGGTGGTGCGGACCTTCATCTCGCTGCCCGCGGGGATCGCTCGCATGCCGCTCCTGCAGTTTTCCATCTACACCGCGGCCGGCTCCTTCATCTGGTGTCTGCTGCTCACGGTGCTCGGCGATCAGGCGGGGTCGAACTGGGCCGAGTGGCACCGCCGGATCGGCTATCTGAACTACGTCGTCGTCCTGGTTGCCGCTGCCCTGCTGGTGGCCTGGCTACTGCGCCGGAGGCGCCGGACCCAGGTCTAGACTGGGCGACCGTGCCGGTGCCCCTGATGGACATTCGCAGCCAGTACGCCGACCTCTTGCCGGAGATCAAGGAGGTGGTCGGCGAGGTGATCGATTCCGGCCGGTTCATCCTCGGCCCCCACGTTCGCGGCCTCGAGGAGGAGCTGGCGGCGGCGGTCGGCGGCGGCCTTGCGATCGGCGTCGCCAACGGCACCGACGCGCTGATCCTCGCCCTGGACGCCCTCGGTGTGGGCCCGGGCGACGAGGTGGTGACCACGCCGTACACGTTCTACGCGACCGCCGAGGCGATCGCCCGGGTGGGCGCGACGCCGGTGTTCGCGGACATCGACCCGCAGACCTTCAATCTCGACCCGGCCGCCGCCGAGGCGGCGATCACCGAACGCACGCGGGCGATCGTCGTCGTTCACCTGTTCGGCCAGGTGGCAGAGCTGGACGCCTTCCGCGAGCTGGCCGACCGCAACGGCCTGGCGCTGGTCGAGGACGCGGCGCAGGCGTTCGGCGCCTCCCGGGAGGGCCGGGTGGCGGGGTCGGTCGGCGACGTCGCGACCTTCTCCTTCTTCCCCACCAAGAACTTGCCCGCGATGGGCGACGCCGGACTGGTGCTGACGACCAGCGACGAGCTCGCCGAGCGTGTGCGCATGCTGCGCTTCCACGGGTCGCGGGACAAGCGGACGTTCGAGTACGTCGGCGTCAACTCGCGCATGGACGAGATGCAGGCGGCGATCCTGCGCCGCTTCCTGCCGCATGCCGAGGGCTGGAACGACGGCCGCCGGGCGGCCGCCGCCCGCTACCGCGACCTCGGCCTGGGCAAGCTGCTCGAGATCCCCGCCGAGCCCGCCCGCTCGCGCCACGTCTACCACCTCTACGTCGCCCGCAGCCAGCGCCGCGACGCGCTCGCCGCCGGCCTCCGCGATGCCGGCATCGGCAATGCCATCTACTACGCGACGCCGCTCCACCTGCAGCCGGTGTTCGCCGATCTCGGCTACCGGCCCGGGCAGTTCCCCGAGACCGAGCGCGCCTCCCGCGAGGGGATCGCGCTGCCGATGTTCCCGACGCTCGACGAGCAGCGCCAGCGCGAGGTGGTCGACGGCGTTCGCTCGGCATTGCGGGCGGCTGCTGCTGCCTGAGGCCTCGTTGCGCGTCTGGATCGACCTCACCAACTCGCCGCACGTCGTCATCTTCAAGCCGCTGATCGAGCGCATGCAGGCGCGCGGCTGGGAGGTCTCGGTGACCGCCCGCACCTTCGCCCAGACGCTCGAGCTGCTCGAGCTGCACGGGATCGAGCACACCCCGATCGGCCATCACGGCGGCGGTTCCCGGCTGGGCAAGGCGCGGGCGGCTGCCGACCGGGTGGCCGCGATGACCCGTTTCGGGCGGCGGGGCCGGTTCGACGCCGGGCTGGCCCACGGCTCGACCGACCTGCCCATGGCCTGCCGGGCGCTCGGCATCCCGAACACGACCATGTTCGACTACGAGTACGCCCATCTCCAGCACTCACTGAACTGCCGGCTCGCCCAGCGCGTACTGGTGCCCGAGGCGATCCCGCCGCAGCGGATCGCCCGCTACGGCGCCCGCGGGCGCAAGCTCGTCCGCTACCCCGGCCTCAAGGAGGAGTACTACCTCGCCGGCTTCCGCCCCGACCCGGCGGTCCCCCGGTCACTCGGCCTGGACGGCGATCGGATCGGCGTGGTGCTCCGCCCGCCCGCCGACGTCGCGCTCTACCACCGGTTCGAGAACCCGCTCTTCGACGAGCTCCTGACCCGGCTCGGCGAGCGCGACGACGCGCGCACGGTGGTCCTGCCGCGGACGCCCGAGCAGGCGGCGCGCATTCGCGGGCTCGGGTTGGCGGAGGTGGTCGTGCCCGAGCGGGCGATGGACGGCCACAGCCTGGTCGCGGGCGCCGACGTCGTGGTCAGCGCCGGCGGCACCATGAACCGCGAGGCGGTGGTGCTGGGGACGCCCGTCTACACGACCTTCGCCGGCCGTCTGGGCGGCGTGGACGAGGCGCTGCTGGCGGATGGCCGCCTGCGGCGACTGACCGATCCCGACGACCTGGTGCTCGAGCGGCGGCGCGGGCCGGCCGGCGAGCAGATTCGCCGCGACCCCGACCGGCTCGTCGACCTGGCGCTGGTGGGGCTTATCAAACAACGCTGATTGATAAGCTGGGCGAATGGATCTTCGCCAGCTGCGGACGTTCGTCGAGGTGGTCGACCGCGGCTCGTTCTCGGCCGCGGCGGAGGCGCTCGGGGTGACCCAGCCGGCGGTCAGCCAGCAGATCCAGAGCCTGGAACGGGCAATCGGGACGCCGCTCGTCGACCGTTCCGGCCGCCGCGCCACCGCCACCCCCCGCGGCGAGGTGGTGCACCGCCATGCGCTTCGCCTGCTGGCGGTACGCGAGGAGCTGGAGCGGGAGCTGAGCGAGGACCGGGCGGAGCTGACCGGGCACCTGCTGGTCGGCGCCTCGACCGGTCCCGGTGAGCACGTCCTGCCGTCGCTCCTGGGCAGCTTCCGGCGCGCCAATCCGGCGGTCACCGTCACGCTCCGCGTCGAGGCGACCAGCACGATCGTCGAGCGGGTGCTGGAGCGCGAGCTGGAGCTGGGCGTCGTCGGATCGCGGCGGCCGCACCGATCGCTCCGCTACGAGCCGTTTCTGCGCGACCGGGTGGTTCTTGCGGTGCCGCCCGGGCACCACTTCGCGGGCCGTAGCGCCAGCCTGGCCGAGCTGATCCGCGAGCCGCTGATCGTGATGCAGGAGGGGGCGGGCGTGCGCAGCGTCATGGAGGCCGAGCTGCGCCGGGCCGGGGTTCGCCTGCGCGACCTCGACGTCGTCATGGAGATGGGGCTGCAGGAGTCGGCCAAGTCGGCGGTCGAGGCGGGCTTCGGCGTGTCGTTCCTGTCGGTGACGGCGATCGCCAAGGAGCTGGCGCTGGGCACCCTGGCCACCGCCGATGTGGCAGGCCTCGACGCGGTGCGCGACTTCTGGTCGGTCCGCCCCGCCTCCGGGCGGCCGTCTCGGGTCACCGAACGGTTCGTGGAGTGGTGCAGGGCCGAGCTGCCGCTCGCCGCCGATCAGGCCTCGGCCGGCGGCTCGCGGTCGTCCAGGCTCGACCAGTAGCTGGCGGCGAGGGCGGCCGCCAGCCGGGGATCGGTGTGGGCCGGATTGAAGACGTTTCGCGTCGTGTCGGCGCAGACCTCGATCTCGGACAGGCGCACCTGCCCGAGCGCGACCAGGATGTCCGCCGGCAGGTGCAGCTCGTCGGCGGTGTAGTGCCGAAAGCTGAGGTCGGGCGCCCGTTCCATCAGCTCCGGCCAGTCCGGGCAGGAGCGAGTGGCTGCCATCAGGCCGGGGCCTCCACGGGCCGCCTGCGAAGGACGTCCACGGCCAGTGCCAGGGCAACACCAACGATCAATCCGACGCCGGCCGCCACCACCAGGGACGAGCGGCGGTTGGTCGCCGTGACGCCGTGCCCGACCGCCACCGTGGTGATCTGCGGCGCCTCGATGCCGGTGGCGCTGGCCAGCGAGATGGTGTCCTCGGAGAGCTGGTTCTCGGTGGTGGCGATCGTCGCCGTGTTGGACGAGATCTGCGTCAGCAGGCTCGCCATGACTGCGGCGTCGGACGGGTTCGAGCCCGCCTTCCCGGCGAGCACGCCGGCCGCCCGCTGGGCGCTCGCATTCGCCGCCCGGAGCGTGGTGATCGACGAACGCTCGGTGGCGATGGCGACCCGCAACTGGTGGATCTTGATGGTGCTGTATGTGGAGGCGCCGTTTCGCACGGACGCTGCCAGCGAGTTTGCGATCGCGGCCGCCTTGCGGGCACCCCATGGCCCCTGGGCGTTGACCGAGTAGTAGGGGGCGGCGGTGGTGGACTTGGCCGCCTGGGCGGCTGCCCCGCCTCCGCTGCCGGGGGAGATGAGATGCGCGGCCACGTTGCCGTGAATGTCCGACACCGGAACGCCGGACGCCCGCGAAGCGGCCTCGAGTGCCGCCTGGGAGTTGATCGTGGCGGTGACCGCGCTCGGGTTCGAGAAGGGCGGGTTGGGAAAGACTGCGCTGCCGTTGGGCGTGGTCGGCTGGCCGATGTAGACGATCGCGCTCGCCTGGGACTGTCCGTGGGCGGCCGACACCCCGTGCAGGAAGACGACGGCAATCGCCACGACGATCGCGATCACGACCACGTACCAGCGGCGGAGAACGCGCCGGGCGTAGTCGGAAACGCGCACCTCCGAGGTGCCGGCGGAAGGGGAAGGGGCCTCGGACATGGCCGGGTAGTCTACCCAGGGCCCGTGCCCGACACCCCCGCCGATCGCCCGCTATCTTTGGCGCTGATTGATCCGTCGGGCTACTCCCGTCCGTACGATCACGAGCTCGCCCGGGCGCTCGCCGGGCGCGGTCACCGGGTCACCCTGTGGACGGCCGGGTTCATCCACGGCGAGGCGCCCGCCCCCGACGGCTACGAGGTATGCCAGCTCTTCTACCGGCACGCGAACCGCGTCGGGGGTCGTCTCCGCCAGCCCGCCAAGGCGGCCGAGCACGTGCTCGACCTGGGGCGGCTGCGGCGCCGCCTGCTGGCCCGGCGGCCGGACGTCGTGCATGTCCAGTGGTCGGTGCTGCGGCCGGTCGAGCGGCCGTTCTACCGGATGCTCGAGCGGGCGGGGCTGCCGGTGGTCTTCACCGCCCACGACCCGCTGCCGAACGCCGGCGGTGCCGGCCGGCGGCGCTCGTTCGCGGCGACCGCCCGCGGCTTCCGGCGGGTGATCGTGCACAGTGACTGGGGTCGCCGGGCGCTGATCGGGGCGTGCGGCGTCGAGCCGGCGCGGATCCGTGTGATCCCCCACGGCGAGCTGGCATATCTGCGCGACCAGCCGGCGGCCGCGGTGCCGGTCCCGGGGGGCGGGCCGTTGGTTGCGCTCCCCGGCATCATCCGGCCCTACAAGGGGGCCGACGTCCTGCTCGCCGCCTGGCCCCGCGTGCGCGAGCGTGTGCCGGAGGCGCGGCTGGCGATCGCCGGCCGGCCGATGATGGACATCTCTGCGCTCGCCGCCGACCAGCCGGGGGTGACCCTGGTGCCGCGCTTCCTCTCCGACCCAGAACTGTCGGCGCTGCTGGACGCCGCCGACGTGGTGGCCCTGCCCTACCGCTCGATCGACAATTCCGGCGTGGTGTTCGCGGCGCTCGCCCTGGGCTGCGCCGTCGTCATGAGCGACGTCGGCGGCTTCCGCGAGCTGCACGACCGCGACGGCGTGGGCGAGCTGGTGCCGGCGGGGGATGCCTCGACGCTCGCCGATGCGGTGGCCGAGGTGCTGGCCGACCCGGACCGGCGTGACCGTCTGCGGGCGGCAAGCCGGGCGGCCCGCGACGGCCGGTTCGCCTGGCCGGCGATCGCCGCCGATACCGAGGCCGTCTACCGGGAGGTCACGGGTTGAGCGGCCCGCCGCTCTTCATCGTCGCCTGCGACCGCTCGGGGACGACGATGCTGCGGCTGATTCTCGACCGCGGCCGCGATCTGGCGATTCCCACCGAGTCGATGATCCTGGTCGACTTCGCCAATGTCCGCGACCGCTATGGCGGCCTGGCCACGGATGCCGAGTTCGACCGCCTGGCCCGGGACGTGTGGCGACATCCCAAGGTCCGCGAGTGGAACCTCGCGAGCGGGCCCCCGGACCGCGCCGGCCTCAGCGGAGAGGCCGCCTACCGGCATGCGCTCGAGGCGCCGTTCGCGGCCTACGCCGGCGAGCGCGGAAAGCCTCGCTGGGGCGACAAGACGCCGCTTTACGTCCACCACCTGGACGAGGTGCGGCGGGTCTTTCCGGAGGCGCGGCTCGTCGTCCTGGTGCGCGACGGACGGGACGTCGCCCTTTCGCTGCTCGACGTTCCCTTCGGCCCGGGGAACGTCTGGGGCGCCGCGCGGATGTGGCGGTCGGCGGTCGAGGCGGGCGATCGAGCCGCCGCGGCATGGCCGGAGAGCGTGCTGACGGTTCGCTACGAGGACCTGGTCGACGCGCCCGAGCAGGTCGTTCGCGAGGTGTGCACGTTCGCAGGGATCTCCTACTCCCCGGCCATGCTGGCGATCGAGGAGGCGTCGGCCGGCAACGTGGCAGCCGGCCAGGAGGGCTGGTTCCGGCGGCTCTCGGAGGGGATCAGCCGCGACTCGGTCGGCCGCTGGCGCCGCGAGATGACCCGCGACCGGGTGGCGCTTTTCCAGGCCGAGGCCGGCGATGCGCTGACCCGGCATGGCTACCCGCTGGATGACGCCGGACCGCCGCCGCGGATCCCGGCCGCCGCCTACGCGGCCCAGAACTGGGCGCTCAAGGGGTGGCAGTTCGGCCGTCTGCACATCGTTCAGGAGCGCGGCCGCGAGGTTCCCCAGATCGTCCGCCGCCACCTGCACCGGTAGGTTCTGGCACGACGGTTCGCGCTTCAACGGTGGGCTGTACTGCATGGTGGCGGCTGGTGAATAAGAGGGGCCAGACCCCTTTTTGCAGTCGTTGCCCCCACAACGCTAACGACCGGCTCTGTATGCCGGAAAGAACGCGCCGTCGGCGGGGACGCCCGCCTCCTGGCAGAGGGCTCGATACGCCTCGGGGTCGTGCACCGCGCGGCCCTGCACGTACGGGGCGCGGCCGGCGCCGACGGACTGCTTGAACGTGGCCAGCGCGTCACCGGCGCGAAGTCCGCCGCCCAGGTGCAGCGTGTGCAGACCGCGCTCCCGGGCGTGCCGCATCGCCTCCCAGAGCAGAAGGTTCGTCGCCGCGTCTCGGCGCCCCGCAGCGGTGCTCCCGGAGAGGTGGTAGTGCATCGCGCCGCCGCCGCAGATGAAGAGCGCTGCCGCACAGTCGGCGTCCAGCATCAATAGCCGGTCGCCGAGTCGGTCGAGGCCGGCGAAGTAGGCGCGGTCGAACAGGTACGCGTCGTCGGCGTCGGCCCGCTGCATCGTCTCCTGGTAGAGGTCGTGGAAGCGCCCGAGGTCGCGGGACTCGTGTGCCCGGACGCCCCGCCGCTCGGCCTTGCGCAGCTTGTTTCGCGCCGTCGGCTGCATCTGGGCGAGCAGCCCCGCGTCGTCCAGCCGGGTATCGACGGTGACGGTGTCCTGCACCGGCCGCAGCTCGACGTCGTCAAGGCCGTGCTGGTTCTGGAGCAGCGGGTGGAAGCGGATGAACTCGCTCACCACCCCCTGCTCGCGGCAGGCCTCCCGGAAGCCGCTGCGCCAGTCACCGGTGCCCAGCGGACCGCCGTAGCCATAGGCGCTCGTGATGTCGGAGCGCCCGCGGCCGAGCGGCCGGACGAGAAACGGATAGACGACCCCGGGCGCGGCGAAGGCGGCCAGGTCGGCCTCCGCCGATGCGGCAGCTGCCGTCAGGTACTCCGGCGAGAGGTAAGGGTCTGGATCGCCGGTCAGCCCGGCCAGCGCCTGCGCGTAGCCATCCGTGTCCAGCCAGCTCACGCCGGCTGGGCCGAGCCGTCGGCGGGGACGTCCTCGACGAACTCCTCGCTCTCGTCCTCGGCGTGGAAGCCCAGCCGGAAGAGGACGACGGGGACGGTACGGGCCAGGATCGCCAGGTCGCCGACCAGGCTGACCCGCGCCACATACCGCTGGTCGGCGGCGATCATCTGCGATCGTCGCAGCGTGTTTCGCCCCTCGATCGCCGCCAGGCAGGTCAGCCCGGGGCGGACGCGCAGCGTCGGCCGGTAGTGGCTCAGGTAGCGGTTGACGATCTCCGGCGGTTTCGGCCGCGGCCCGACCAGCGACATGTCGCCGCGCAGGATGTTCCAGATCTGCGGCAACTCGTCGATCGAGGTCGCGCGGAGCAGCCGGCCGGCCGGGGTGATCCGCGGGTCGTCGCGGTCGAACCACATCCCGGCGCCCTGGGCGGCGGCATCCTCGACCATCGTCCGGAACTTGTAGATCGTGAACTGACGCCCGTCCCGGCCCACGCGGGTCTGGGTAAAGAGGAGCGGCCGGCCCTGCGTCCGCCAGAGCACCGCCGCGGCAGCGCCGGCGAGCGGCGCTGCGACGATCGCCATCGCGCTCGCGCCGGCGAGGTCGAGGAGGCGCTTGCCACGGCGCTCGTAGAGCCCGGAGCCGCTCACGGGCGTGTCCCCTCAGCCTTGCTCCAGGTGGCGGGCACCCCATGGCGGAGGTACCCGGCCAGCGCGATCACCGTCGCCAGCGTGACCAGCATGTAGTAGTGCAGCACGCGGAGGATGCGGATGCGGCCGCGGGTCAGGATCGACATCCCCACCAGCGCCAGGCCGGCCAGCTGGACAGCGAGCACCGCGGCGTAGAACCACCCCTGCCCGGCCAGAAGCGCGCTCGTCACCAGCAGCAGGATGTGCAGCGGCCCGCTCCAGTAGCGGAGCAGGCGGTGGCTGAAGAGCTCCGTCCAGTACACCGGGCCGACTCCGAGGCGGAACATGCGGCCACGGAAGAGCATCAGCCAGGCGTGCTCGAACATGCGCACCTTGCGCCGGAACTCGTCCTCGATGTCGGTGGTCATGTTCTCGATCGCCCGCGCCGACGGCTCGTAGACCACCCGGCCGCCGTTCTGGACGAGCAGGTAGGGGAACGACATGTCGTGCCCGAAGCGGGGATCGACCTCGCGGTAGGCGCCGCGGCGGACGGCGTAGATGGCGCCGTTCGAGCCGGTGATCGAGTGCACCGCCGACTCCTTGGCGCGCAGCCACATCTCGTAGCGCCAGTAGACGCCCTCCTGGTTCGTCCCGCCGGCCGGATTGACCAGCCGCACGTAGCCGCAGTCCATCGCCACCTCGGGGTCGGCGAACGGCTCGACCAGGCGGCGGAGCGCGTCCGCCTCCCAGAGCACGTTGGCGTCGCCGAAGGCCACGATCTCGCCGTTCGTCTCGCGCACCGCCATGTCCTGCGCCGCCACCTTGCCGCCGCGCGGGCACTCGAGCAGGCGGACGCCGCGGCCGGCGTAGCCGCGGACGATCTCGTGCGTGCCGTCGGTGGACGCATCCGATGCCACCACGATCTCCAGCCGGTCGGCCGGATAGTCGAGTGCGAGCGCGTTCTCGATCTTGGCCTCGATTACGCCCTGTTCGTTGTGGACGGGAATGATCAGGCTGACGCTGGGCACGATCTCCCGCTTCGCCACCGGCCACGGGCGCAGCCGCGCCCAGGCCGCGATGGCCAGCGGATACCCGACGTGCGTCCAGACGAGCGCCGCCAGGCTGGCCCAGAAGATGAGCTCGAGTACAAGCGTCATGCCGGGGTGATTGTACGAGCGCGGTCGTGATCCTTGGCCCCAGTGCCCCGGGTTGCCGCTGGAGAATTCGGTACCGGTATGGTCCGCCCATGCCAGAAGGACTCTCTGGCGACGAGGTCGGGAAGGAAATCGCCGCGCACAGGGCGCACGCCGCCGAACACGGGCCGGACCGAGGACGGTCGTACTGGCTCACCATCACCGAAGCGGTGCTGCTCTCCGTGGTGGCGGTCGTGGCCGCCTACTCCGGCTACTCGGCCGCGCAGTGGAACACGCACGCGTCGGTCGAGCTGGCAACCGCGGCAGCCGACCGCACGAAAGCCAATCGAGCTGATCTGGAAGGGCTGGCGCAGCGCAACTTCGACGCCTCCACCTTCAACGCCTGGTTCACCGCCTATATCGCCGGCAATCGACGGGGAATGACGCTCGCCAAGAGACGGTTCTCGAGCACGTTTCTCCCTGCGTTCAACGCCTGGTGGGCCACCCACCCGTCGACGAACCCGCACTCGCCGCCGGGGCCGACCTATATGCCCCAGTATCAGCTGCCGCAGGCCACCATCTCTCGCATATACGACGAGAAGGCCGATGCCGAGTTCAACTCCGGATCCGACGCCGGAGCGACCTCGGACAAGTACATCCGGGTGACCGTCTACCTGGCGACCGTGCTCTTCCTGGTGGGCATGAGCAGCCATCTCCCCGTTCTCGGTGCCCGCTACGGCCTGCTCGTCGTGGCCGTGTCGCTGCTGGTTTTCTCGGTCATCCAGCTGCTCCAGCTGCCGCGGCCGCCTGGCTGAGCGGGTTTCCCGCCGCCCAGCGGCGCCGGGCCGCTGAGCCTCTCCTATTCTCAGGAACATGCCTCGTTTCACCGGCTATGTCCGCAGCCTCAACCCGGACATCCCGCCTCCCGTGCGCATGCTCCAGCTGGGCGGGCTGCTGAACTCCTTCGGGAACGGCCTGGTGCTCCCGTTCCTGATCATCTACCTGCACAACGTGCGCGGCATCTCGCTGGCGCTGGCGGGGCTGATCGTCGGCACGAACAGCGTCGTCAGCCTGGTTGCGGGGCCGGCCTTCGGGCCGCTCATCGACCGCGTCGGCGGGCGGGCGGTGCTCCGCATCTCGCTCGGCTTCCTGGCGGTCGGGTTCGGTGGCTACTCGCTCGTCCACCAGCCCTGGCAGGGCTTCCTCTGCGCCGCCCTGGCGGGGATCGGAAACGGCGGCTTCTGGCCCGCCCAGTCGACCCTGCTGGCCACCCTGTCGCCGGTCGAGATGCGGCCGAACGTGTACGCGTTCCAGCGCATGATGATGAATCTCGGCATCGGCCTCGGCGGGCTGGTGGCCGGCCTGATCGCCAACACCTCCGACCCGAGCAGCTTCACCTGGCTCTTCCTCGGCGACGCGGCCACCTTTGTCGGCTACACGGTCGTGCTGTCGCTGGTTCCCGAGGCGGCTCCCCCGCCGGCGGCCGCGGCGGCGCGGCGGGAGCGGCCGGGCAGCTTCGCCGACGTGCTCCGCCACCGCGCGTTCATGGCCGTCGTCGGGCTGAACCTGGTGCTGATCACCTGCGGTCTCGCCCAGATCGACGTGCTGCCGGCCTACATGCACAATCACGCCGGCGTCAGCGAGATCGGCATCAGCGCGGTGTTCGCTGCCAACACGCTCTTGATCGTCCTCCTCCAGCTGCCGGTCACCCGCAGCCAGCGCGGCCGCCGGCGGATGCGCACGCAGGCCATGGTCGGGTTCGTCTGGGGCGCCTGCTGGCTTGTCGTCCCCGTGATCGGGGGCGCGGTCTCGGGCGCCGCCGCGGCCGCGCTCTTCGCCTTCGACGGCGCCGTCCTGGGAATCGGCGAGTGCCTCCACGGGACCGTTCAGGCGCCGCTCGTGGCCGACCTCGCCGACCACCGGCTGATGGGCCGCTACATGGCGATCTCGGCCTTCTCGTGGAGTGCCGGGTTCGGCCTCGGGCCGGCCTTCGGCGGGTTCATGCTCGGCCGTTCTCCGACGCTGCTCTGGGTGATCACCGGCAGCGTGTGCCTGCTGGCCGGCTTCGCGGCGCCGGCGCTGGAGCGCGTGATCCCGCGTCAGGCACGCCTGACGCCGATGCCGGCCGGTGTGGTCAGCGGCGGCGACTGAGCCGCCCGCGCCGGCGCGAAGATCGCCGACCCGGCCACGGCAAGCAGGGCGAGCGCGAAGAAGTAGTCGAAGGACATCGTCAGGTACGAGATGTTGGCAACCGCAGTGCCGATCAGCGCGGCGGTCATGCCCAGGCCGAGGCGGGACATGTCGCCGTCGGCCGTCAGCCGGATGCGCGCGGCGCTGGCCACCAGGTAGGCGAAGTAGGCCAGGTAGACGGCCAGGCCGACGATCCCGGTCTCGACCAGGATCGCGACCCACGCCGAGTGCGGCCCGTAGTTCGACTCCCCGGTGATGAACTGGTAGAAGACCGCGAAGGTGTTGAAGCCCATGCCGAAGAGCGGATTCGGGTCGAGCGCCGGCGGCACGAGCTGGTAGAACTGGAGGTGGGTGGCGACGCCGCTGGAGCTGGTCGAGAGGCGGGCCGAGATCACCGTGTGCACGAAGTGGATCTCGCGGTAGACGACCGCCAGGGCAAGCAGGGGAAGGCCGATCGAGAGCGCCAGGACGCGCGGGCGGGGGAGTGAGCTGCGGGCGAGCGGCAGAAGTACGAGGAGGCCGGCGATGTCACCCAGCGCCGCGCTGCGCGAGAGCGTCAGGATCTGCACCACGAAGATCCCCAGCAGGAGCAGTCCCAGGCGGCGCCGTGCGGGGCGGTCGTGCAGGTAGTAGGGGAGCAGGATCAGGAGCGGGGCGCAGAGCATGACGCCGAGGTGGTTGGGATCGGTGGTCAGGCCGGTGACCCGGTACACGTTGTGGCTGCCAACCCGGCCCAGCACGTTGATCCCGGCGGCCGTGGTCGGGGTGGCCGTGACACGTGCGAAGACATGGTCGAGGCTCACCGCGGCCACCACCTGGAGGCCGAGCTGGGCAACACCGTAGACGCAGTTGACGACCGCTCCGGCGGTGAACCAGCGGATGCCGCTCATGAACAACGGCCGGCCCCGGCGGGCCACGTGGGCGACCCCGCAGACGAGGAACGAGAAGTGGACCAGCCACGACCCGATGCCCTTCAGCCAGAAGGTGAGCGCGTCCTGGTTCTGGAGATCGAAGTAGCCGGCGAGGTAGACCACGCCGAACGTGGCCATGAACCCGAGCAGCGTCATTGCCGCCGGCGTGACCGTGGTGTCCCGGCGACGCACGCGGTCGACGACGAAACAGGCCACGAAGGCGACGGCGAGCAGGTTCGTCAGCGTCAGGGTGACGCCGGGCGTGTTCCAGCGCACCTTCTCGAACGTGAGGACGGCCAGCGTCGCCAGCAGCAGCCGGTCGAGAGTGCGCGGGCTCACGCCCGGATCCCCCGCAGAAGCTCTGCGAGCTCCTTCGACTTGGTGCGCCGGGACAGCCGTTCGCGGACCTCTTCCGGGTACACGATGTCGGGCAGGCCGCCGTTGTTGCGGCGGTCGATCATCTCCTCCAGGGCCTGCGAGAGGCCGTCGGCGTCATCGGAGTCGCGCACCTCCCCGGCGTCGTAGCGCTCGATCAGCCCGGCGGCCACGCCGTGCGTCGGCACCGCAGCCAGGATGGGCCGCCCGGCGGCGAAGTACTCCCACAGCTTGCCGCAGGGCACGGTGTCGCCACGGCCGCCGGCGTGCTCGATGAGGAGCAGCAGCGCGTCCGCCGACCGCTCGGCGGCCAGCGCCTCGGCGTAGGGCCGGAATCCCGTCTCCTCCCAGGAGTCGTCGATGCCCAGCGAGCCGGCCCATTCCCGGTCGGCGCCGCGCATGTCGCCGACGAAGCGCACCAGCACGCGCCCGCGCAGCTCGGGCCGGCGTTCGAGCAGGCTGCGCACCGCAAGCAGCGTTGGGCGCGGGCTGCGCTCGCCGAAGAACGAGCCGGCATGGACGACCGTGAAGCGATCCCCGGGGTCGTAGGCGAGCGACCGGAAGTCGGCGAAATCGGAGCCATTCTCGATCACCGCGGTCTTGCCCCGGGCTGACGGATGCATGCCGGCCAGCTCGTCGGCGATGGCGTCGGTGACCGCGACCAGGCGGGTCGCCCGGCCGGCGACCAGCCGCGCCATGCGGCGGTTGGCGGCCGCCTTCAGGCGCAGTCCGGGGTTGTCGTTCAGGCGATGGATGTTCTCCAGCCACGGGTCGCGGAAGTCGGCGACCCAGGGCAGGCCGGTGCGGGCGGCGACGGCAGCGCCGATCAGGTGCAGCGAGTTCGGCGGAGACGTGGTGACGATGGCGTCGATGCCGCGGCTGCGGGCGATCCGGATCGCGGCGGGTACGCCGTTCAGAAACCACGGCACCGCCTTGTCCGGCACGAGTAGGCGCGGCCACAGGTGCTTCGCCTCGACCGCCAGCCGGCCCAGGCCGCTCGTCCCCCGCAGCGCCTCGCCGCGATATGACGCGCGCGGCCCGTGAAACGGCACCCGGTGCACGACGGTCGCCTCCGGGATCTCGTCCATAAGCGGCGTGTCCACGGCGACCCACTTCGGGTCGTCGGGTGCGAGCACGTCGACGTCGACGCCGAATTCGGGCAGGTAGCGGCAGAACTTGAGCGCGCGCTGCACGCCGCCGCCGCCCGCGGGCGGGAAATAGAAGGCGATCAGCAGGACGCGCATGCGGCGAAAGTGTACGTTGGCCCGGTGCAGCTCCCCGCCGGCTTTCTGGTCGTCACCGAGACGACGCCGTTCGAGCAGGACGTCCACGCGCTGGTGCGGGCGGTGCCGCCAGGCCGGGTCACCAGCTATGGACGGCTGTCCGAGCTGGCGGGCGCCCCCGGCCGCGCCCGGGCGGCCGGTCGGGCGATGGCGCGCTGCCCGGAAGAGGTTCCCTGGCACCGGGTCGTGAACGTGCGCGGGAGGCTGGTCCCCGGCCACGAGCGCGAGCAGGCTCAGCTGCTGCGGGCGGAGGGGGTGTCGGTCGTGGCCGGCCACGTTCGTCCGCCGATTCCCTGGTGGGACGGCGCGGTCACCGCAAGCGAGGCGAGGAGCGCCATGCAGATCCAGGTCGCGGGATCCTCGAAGAACGAGTTGTAGAAGAGGGAGCTGGCGAAGATCGTCACGAAGACTGCGGCCAGCGTGACTCGCACGCCCTGAGCTGCGGCTCCCCGGGCGGCCGTCAGCAGC
>Ga0207693_10002426_pt1 | contig 16193 bp, 13 predicted proteins | sample LARL81metaG_FD_184347 | JGI IMG/M metagenome (GOLD analysis project Ga0207693, IMG submission 184347) | Corn, switchgrass and miscanthus rhizosphere microbial communities from Kellogg Biological Station, Michigan, USA - LAR L8-1 metaG... | ecosystem: Host-associated > Plants > Roots >...
CTTCGGTAACCACTGAACCGATAGGCCGCCCATTGCGTCGTAGGTGCAAAGTTAAATTCGTAATACTCGGTGCTAGAGGCCCGGACAAATGCTTCGAAACAGGTATGTCGCCAAAGCTGGTCGCTGCGCGCGGACGCCATGACTGGCGGGATGCAGAGCTCGTCGATGTTTCCGGTCACAATGTAAGACAATACCAGGCTATAGGGGCGCGGACGCGTGAGTGCTACTTCGATTTGTTTTGCTGCAGAGCAAAGCGAGTGAGGATGAAGTTTCAATAGCTGGCGCATACCCGCATTCTATAGCTTGGATCATTCTTGTCACACGTTGTGTCAATTGTGTCTTTGCTCCCAGGTTTGCCGGCCGGCCCCGGGCCAAGCCGCTCCGCTACGCCCTCGTGCGAATCAAGTCTGCGGCACGTTCGGCGACCATGACGGTCGGCAGATTGGTATTGGCGCTCGGGATGCGCGGCATCACCGAGGCGTCGACCACGCGCAAGTGGCCCACGCCGTAGACGCGGCAGGCGCGGTCGACGACCGCCATCGCATCGTCCGGGCGGCCGATCTTGCAGGTGCCGACCGGGTGCGCCATCGGCGCGGCGGCGGCGAGTATTTCGGCGTCCGACAGCGGCGAGCTCGAGCCGCGATTGGCGAACCAGCGGCCGGGACGGATCGCCGCGCCGATAATCGCGCGGCTGACGAAACCGGGCGCATTCAGCGTGGCCTTGGCGGCCAGCGCCAGGACTTGTCCCGTCAGCCCGGGCCGGTTGAACTGGTGCAGCGACATCACCGGCGGCATCAGGAAGGCGTCACGATAAGTTGCCGCCACGCTTTCCTCGCGCAAGATGCTTTCGGCAAAGCGCACTGCCCTGAGCATGCGCGGCGGGTCGCGTGCATCCTCGAACATGCCGAAGGCGATGTGCGGCGGCACGTCCGCGTCGGGGCTCGCCAGCGTCACCGCCCCGCGCGAATGCGGCGCATAGAGCGCAGCGCCGAACATGGCGACGTCGGCGCCGTAGCTGCGCGGGCTCACCCGCCCGATCAAGAACAGCAACAGGTCGGCGGGCGGCGCGCCGCTTTCGCCAGATGAGAGCCGCATGCCGGCGACCGCGAAGCGGCGCAGATGGCCGGCGAGCCGCGAGCGCGGCGGCAAGGTCAGCGCGATGTGCAGATAGGGATGGTTCTGCAGGCCGCGGCCGACGCCAGCCCGGTCGAGCCGCGGCGCGATGCCGAGCCGTTGCAGCTCAGCGGCCGGTCCTATGCCGGCGCGCAGCAGCATTACCGGCGAATGGATCGCGCCCGCGCTCAAGATCACTTCGCGCGCCGCGATTTCCTTGACTACGCCGTCGCGCTGGATGGCCGCGCCGCACACCTGCAGTCCATCGAATTTCAATTCAGTCGCGCGGGCGTCGGCCATGATCTTCAGGTTGGCACGGCGGCGAACGGTGGCGCTCAAATAGGCGCTGGCGCTCGAGGCGCGCGCCATCATGTCCTGGCTGAGCGGCATCGCAAAAAAGCTCTCGACCGGCCGCTCGTTGATATCGTCGTTGAACGCGAGGCCGCGCGCCGCCGCGGCGCCTTCGATCGCGGCGACGAAAGCAGGCCATTCTTCGCGCGGCATCCGCCGCACCGGATAGGGGCGCGGCGTCGACTGGCTCTGGTCGCGGTCGGCGTCGTTTTCCAGCCGGCGGTAGTAGGGCAGCACATCGCTCCAGCCCCAGCCTTCGGCGCCCGCCGCCACCCAGGCGTCGAAATCAGACGGCACGCCGCGCAGCGCCCAAAGCCCCATCACGCTTGAGCCGCCGCCCATCACGCGCGCCTGCGGAAACGGCTGCGACGGCCGCCCCGGCGAGCGCACCGCTTGCAGGCCGGGCCAGAAATAATCCGCGTTGAGCGAGGACGCGGGAAAAGTATCGGCGATATCGGCGGGGACCGCACCGGGCGGGGTGTCACGCCCGGCCTCGACCAACAGCACGCGCGTGCCCGGATCTTCCGACAGGCGCGCCGCCAGCACCGCACCGGCGCTGCCGCCGCCGATGATCAAAAAATCGGGCTTGTCCATGATGGTGTCGGAGAAAGAGTCGCGCGGCGGGATCGGGTGCCAATCAACCCATGCAAAGCTCATGATGTCGAGCGATGTCCAAAACATCATTTATGATGCTTGACAGTCTATAATAACAGTACAAAATATCATTCCAAAAGCCCTTTCGCAGAAGCTCCGATGATCACTTCCGCCCAAATGCGGGCCGCGCGGGCCTTGCTCGGCATCGACCAGCGTCAATTGGCGCAGTATTCGGGGCTTTCGCTTCCCACCATCCAGCGCATGGAAGCGAGCGGCGGCGTCGTGCGCGGCAATGTCGATTCGCTGATGAAGCTGGTCGAAGCGCTGGCAGCCAACGGCATCGAATTGATCGGCGAGGGCGCCGCCTCGGGCGGCGGCGGCCGCGGCGTGCGGCTCAAGGGAGCGCCCCGGCCATGATGACCGTCTACGCGCTCGCCGGCGTCGCCGTGCTGCTGGCGCTCGCTCCCATCGCGCTGGCGTTCGCCGCCTCGGCGCGCGCCACCGACGCCGTCTACGGCGTCGCCTTGGTGACGACCTCGGCCCTGTGTGTCATCGCCATGGCGAGCCTGTTCGAGCGGCCCGCCGTCGTCTCGACTGCGGTGCTGCCGATCGGACTGCCGTGGCTGGGCGCGCATTTCCGTATCGACGCGCTCGCCGCCTTCTTTCTGGTCGTGGTCAATCTCGGCGGCGTCGCGGCCAGCCTGTTCGCTCTCGGCTACGGCCGGCACGAGGAGTTGCCGCAGCGCGTTCTGCCGTTTTACCCCGCTTATCTCGCCGCCATGAACCTGGTGGTAATGGCCGACGACGCTTTTAGTTTTTTGGTGGCGTGGGAGTTCATGTCGCTGACGTCCTGGGCGCTGGTGATTGCGCATCACCGCGACGCCGGCAACATACGCGCCGGCTACATCTATTTGTTAATGGCGGGTTTCGGCACCTTCGCGATGCTACTCGCCTTCGGTCTGCTCGCTGGCGACAACGGCAACTACGCCTTCGACACCATACGCGCGGCGCGTCCGGCCGGCGGGCTGGCCGCGCTGGTGCTGATCCTGACGCTGATTGGGGCCGGCTCCAAGGCCGGCGTGGTGCCGTTGCATGCCTGGCTGCCGCTCGCGCATCCGGCCGCGCCCAGCCACGTCTCCGCGCTGATGAGCGGCGTGATGACCAAGGTCGCCGTTTACGGCTTCGTGCGCGTCGTGTTCGACCTGCTGGGCGCGCCGGACTGGTGGTGGAGCATGGTGGTGCTCGCGGTCGGCGGCGTCACCGCGGTGATGGGCGTGCTTTACGCATTGATGCAGCACGATCTCAAGCGACTGCTCGCCTATCACACGGTGGAAAATATCGGCATAATCTACATCGGCCTCGGCCTCGCGCTCGCCTTCAAGGCGCATGGCATGGCGGTAGCCGCGGCGCTGGCGCTGTCGGCCGCACTTTTCCACGTATTCAATCATTCGGTGTTCAAAAGCCTGTTGTTCTTCGGCGCCGGCGCCGTGCTCAACGCCACCGGCGAGCGCGACATGGAGCACCTCGGCGGTTTGATCCACCGTATGCCGCAGACCGCCTTCGTGTTCCTGGTCGGTTGCGCCGCGATCTCCGCGCTGCCGCCGCTCAACGGTTTCGTTTCGGAGTGGCTGACCTTTCAGGCCATTCTGCTGAGCCCGCAATTGCCCTCGTGGGGATTGAAATTCCTGGTGCCGGCGGTCGGCGCCTTGCTGGCGCTGTCGGCGGCGCTCGCCGCGGCGTGCTTCGTCAAAGCCTTCGGCGTCAGCTTCCTCGGCCGCGCCCGCACGCCGCAGGCCGCCAACGCGCAGGAAACCGACAGCAATTCGCTCGCCGCCATGTATTTCCTGGCGGCGCTCTGCCTGGTCGCCGGCGTACTGCCCGGCATCTTCATCGATGCGTTGGCGCCGGTCACCCACGCCCTGGTCGGCACGAGCATGCCGCACCAATCCGGCCTTGATTGGCTCACGGTGGTGCCGATCGCGCAGAGCCGCAGCTCCTATAACGGGCTCTTGGTGTTCTTGTTCGTGACGCTGTCCGGCTCGATCGCGGCCTTCGCCATCCACCGACTCGCCTCCGACCGGCTGCGGCGCGGTCCGGCTTGGGATTGCGGATATCCCGACCCGAGCCCGGCGACGCAATACACGGCTTCGAGCTTTGCCCAACCGATCCGCCGCGTGTACGGCACCACGGTGTTTCGCGCGCGCGAGATCGGCGAGATGCCGCCGCCGGGCTCGACCGCGCCCGCGCGCCTCACCGTCATCTTGCACGATCTGATCTGGGACGCCGGCTACGCGCCGATCGCCGCCTTTATCGGCTATGCCGCCGACCGCCTCAACGTCCTGCAATTCCTGACGATTCGCCGCTATCTCACGCTCGTCTTCGCGGCTTTGGTGCTGCTTCTGCTGGTGCTGGCGATATGGCAATGATCCGCGACCTCGCCCTGCAAGGCGCGCAGATGCTGTTCGTGCTGGGGCTCGCGCCCCTGCTCACAGGCTTTGTGCGCAAGGTGAAAGCGCGCCTGCTGCGGCGCCGCGGACCGCCCCTGTTGCAGCCCTATCGCGATCTCGCGCGACTGCTGCGCAAGGAGGTGGTGCTGGCCGACGGCGCCTCCTGGCTGTTCCGCGTCATTCCTTACATCGTCTTTGCCGGCACCTGGGTGGCGGCCTCGCTGGTGCCGACCTTCGGCAGCGGACTTTTGTTCTCCTGGTCGGCCGATCTCATCGCCATCATCGCGCTGCTCGGCAGCGCCCGCTTCTTTCTGGCGCTCGCCGGGCTCGACGTCGGTACCGCTTTCGGCGGCATCGGCTCCAGCCGGGAGGTGATGATCGCCTCGCTGGCCGAGCCGGCGATGCTGATGATCGTGTTCACGCTGGCGCTGATCGCCGGCTCCACCCAGCTCTCGACCATGGCCGCCTACATGGTCTCGGCGGCGGTGGGCTTGCGCGTTTCGCTCGGGCTTGCGCTGCTCGCGCTGATCATGGTGGCGATTGCCGAGAACGCGCGCATTCCAGTCGACAACCCGGCGACCCATCTCGAGCTGACCATGGTGCATGAGGCCATGGTGCTGGAATATTCCGGCCGTCATCTCGCGCTGATCGATTTGTCGTCGGAGCTCAAGCTGCTTCTGTATGTTTCGGTCATCGCTTGCCTATTCGTACCCTGGGGCATCGTGCCGCCCGGCGCGGATGCGCAGGCGATCGCCGTCGGCCTCGCCTGTTATCTCGGCAAGCTCGCGGCCGGCGGCGTGCTGCTGGCCGTGTTCGAAACTTCCATCGCCAAGATGCGGGTGTTCCGTGTGCCGGCCTTCCTCGGCGCCGCCTTGATGCTCGGGCTGCTCGCCACGCTGCTGCTGTTCGTCTCGGGGAGCCTGTGATGTTGCGCGGCAATCTATCGTTCGACGTCGCCCACCTGCTGGCCGGCTCGCTGGTGCTGGTGAGCTTCATGCAGCTCTACCAGGATCGCCTCTACGCGCTGCTCAACATTTTCGCGCTGCACGCGCTGGTGCTGGCGGCTTCGGTCGCCTGGCAGGCCTTCATCCAGGACGCGCCGCATTTGTATCTCACCGCTACGATCGCGCTGGTGTTCAAGGCCATCGTCATCCCGGCCGCGCTGCACCGGATCATCGTTCGCCTCGGCATCCACCGCGAGATCGAGACGGTGGTCGGCGTCGGTCCCGCGATGCTGCTCGGCATGGGCCTGGTGGCGCTGTCGATGGTGGTGATGCTGCGGGTCACCGCCGACGCCGATCCGCTGGCGCGCGAGGATCTCGCTTTCGCGCTCTCGGTGGTGCTGCTCGGCCTGTTGATGATGGTGACGCGGCGCAACGCCGTGAGCCAGGTGATCGGCTTTATGTCTCTGGAAAACGGCCTGGTGCTGGCGGCGACCGGCGCCAAAGGCATGCCGCTGGTGGTCGAAATCAGCGTCGCCTTCTCGGTATTGATCGCCTTCATCGTGATCGGCATCTTCCTGTTCCGCATCCGCGAACGCTTCGACACCGTCGACGTGCAGGCGCTCGACCGCTTCCGCGGAGAGCGGCAATGATCGACGCGCTCGCCGGCGTGCTGCTGATCCCGGCCGCGGCAGCGGCGCTGCTTGCGCTGTTGCCCGGCTATCGGATGACGGCGCGGCTCAATGTGGTGGCGACGCTGCTCACGCTGTTGACCGCCGCCTCGCTGTTCGTGGTCGCGCCGACGTCCGGCTCTTACCTGCTGGTCGACGACCTCAACAAGGTGTTCATCGTGCTGACGACCTTCGTCGGCTTTACGACCAGCGTGTTCAGCGCGAGCTATATCGGCCACGAGATGGAGAGCGGCCGGTTGACGCCGACTTTCGCCCGCTTCTATCACGCCATGTACCAGACCCTGATGTTCGCCATGAATCTCGCGCTGGTCGCCAATAATATCGGCCTCATGTGGGTGGCGATCGAACTCGCCACGCTGACGACCGTGCTGATGGTCGGCATCTACCGCACGCACGAGGCGCTGGAGGCGGCCTGGAAATATTTCATCCTCGGCAGCGTCGGCATCGCGCTCGCTCTGTTCGGCACCATCCTGGTCTATATGGCGGCGCGCCCGGTGATCGGCGAAGGCGTTGCGGCGATGGTGTGGACGGTGCTGATCACCAAGGCAGCCCGCTTCGACCCGGCTTTGCTCAACGTCGCCTTCGTCTTTTTGCTGCTCGGCTACGGCACCAAAGTCGGCCTCGCCCCGCTGCATGCTTGGCTTCCCGACGCGCACGCCGAGGGCCCGACGCCGATTTCCGCCGTGCTCTCCGGCCTGTTGCTCAATGTCGCGTTGTACGCGCTGCTGCGCTTCAAGATGCTGCTCGCGCTCAACCCGGGGGCGATCGCACCCGGCCCGCTGATGGTGACCATGGGGTTGATCTCCTGCGTGTTCGCGGCCTTCATGCTGTACCGGCGCCGCGACATCAAGCGCATGTTTGCCTATTCCTCGATCGAGCACATGGGCATCATCGTATTCGCCTTCGGCATGGGCGGCGCGCTCGCCAATTTCGCCGGCCTCTTGCACATGACCATGCATTCGCTGACCAAGTCGGCCATTTTCTTTGCGGTCGGCCACATCGCGCAGGTGAAGGGCACGCAGAAAATCGCCGACATTGGCGGGCTGACGGTGAGCAATCCAGTGCTCGGCTGGGGCCTCGTGCTCGGGGTGGTCGCCATCGCCGGGCTGCCGCCGCTCGGCATCTTCACGAGCGAATTCCTGGTCATCAGTTCGACCTTCGCGCGCGAGCCTTGGCTGGCGGTCATCCTGGTGTTCGGCATCCTGGTCGCGCTCGGCGGTCTGTTCCTGCGGCTGGGCACGATCGCCTTCGGCGCGCCGCGGGGGCCGACGGCAAAAGCGGACGCGTCCTACGTGCCGATGTTCGCGCACCTGGCCATCGTGTTCACCGCCGGAATTTACATGCCGCCGGCGCTGGTCGCCGGTTTCCAGAACGTCGCGAAGCTTTTGGGCTAGCGCCATGATCGTGCCGCGCAGCAAGGTGACGGAAGACGGCTGGAACAAAGCCGCCGACCGCTTGGCGGCCGGCGAAGCGACTTTGCTCGGGTTGTGGGCCGACGCGCCGGACGTGCATATGGCGTTGCTCGAGGGCGCCGACGTCGCCCTGGTTACTTACACCTGCGGAGACGGGCGCTATCCCAGCATCGGCGCCAAACATGCGCCGGCCATTCGGCTCGAGCGCGCGATCGGCGACTTGTTCGGTCTCGATGCTGTGGGCGCAACCGATGCGCGGTCGTGGCTCGATCTCGGGTTCTGGGACGTACGCTATCCGCTCGGCGGCAAGGGCGCCGCGCAGCCGCCGGCCCCTTACGCGTTTCTGCCGGCGGAAGGCGACGGCCTGCACCAGATCCCGGTCGGACCGGTGCACGCCGGCATCATCGAGCCGGGCCACTTCCGCTTCACCGCCAACGGCGAGCATGTGGTGCGCCTGGAGCAGCGGCTCGGCTACGTGCACAAAGGCATCGAAGGCCTGATGGCCGGGGCTTCGCTCGAGCAGGCCGCCAAGCTCGCCGCCCGCACCTCCGGCGACAGCACGGTGGCTTATTCCTACGCCTTTGCGCAGGCCGCCGAAGCGGCCCTGCGAATACAGCCGCCGCGGCGCGCGAATTACCTGCGCGCGTTGATGGCGGAGCTGGAGCGGCTGGCCAATCATTTCGGCGATATCGGCGCGATCTGCAACGACGCTTCGTTCGCGCTAATGCATGCACAATGCGGCATATTGCGCGAGCGTACGCTGCGCGCGGCGGCGGCTTGCTTCGGCCACCGCCTGATGATGGACGTGATCGTGCCGGGCGGCCTTGCGCGCGACATCGCGCCCGAGGGCGCCGCACAATTGCGCGAACTGCTCGCGGAAATCCGCAAGGCGTTCCCGCGCCTGATCGAGCTCTACGACAACACCGCCTCGCTGCAGGACCGCACGGTCACTACCGGCATCGTTAAACCGGCGCTGGCGCGGCAGTTCGGCGCCGGCGGCTATGTCGGGCGCGCCTCCGGACGCGCTTTCGACGCGCGCCAGACTCCAGGTTACGCGCCTTACGACGAACTCACTTTCGAGGTGCCGGTGCTCGAAGCCGGCGACGTCAATGCGCGGGTCTGGATCCGCATCCGCGAGGTCGAGCAAAGCCTGGCCTTGATCGATCAGATCCTCGAGCGTCTGCCGGCCGGCGGCGTGCTCACGCCGGTTCGCTCCAAGCACGGCGGTGCCGAAGGCTTGGGCTTGGCGGAAGCTTTCCGTGGCGACGTGCTGGTCTGGCTGCGGCTCGATGATAACGGGCGGGTAGCGCGTTGCCACCTGCGCGACGCGTCGTGGTTCCAGTGGCCGCTGGTGGAGGCCGCGATCGAAGGCAATATCGTCGCCGATTTTCCGCTCTGCAATAAGTCGTTCAACTGTTCCTATTCCGGGCACGACCTCTAGCCATGCGCAGAACGCTGTTCGATAGCTTCACTCGTGGCGCACTCACCGAACCGGCGCCGCCGCCGGACCCGGCGGCGCTCGCCGAACTCGCCGATAGCGTCAATCGCGCGGCGCGGGCGAGGCTCGGCCGCTCGCTGTCGATTCGGCAGGTCGACGCCGGCTCCTGCAATGGCTGCGAATTGGAAATCCATGCGCTCAACAACGCGTTCTACGATCTCGAGCGCTTCGGCCTGCGTTTTGTCGCCTCGCCGCGCCACGCCGACGTGCTGCTGGTGACCGGCCCGGTGACCAAAAACATGACCGAAGCCTTGCGGCGCACCTACAACGCCACGCCCGATCCGAAGTGGGTGGTTGCCGTCGGCGCCTGCGCGGCTGATGGCGGCATCTTTGCCGGCAGCTATGCCGTCACGGGCGGCGTCAAGGACGTCATCCCCGTCGACTTGCACATCCCCGGCTGTCCGCCTGCGCCGCGCGCGCTGCTGCAAGGTCTACTCGCGTTGCTGACCCGTAGCTGAACTCACTTTGCCGAAGCCGATTGTCGGGTCAGCAGACGCTTGCCCGGCTTCGCATGATGGTGAGCGCCAGAATCTGCGCGCGCGCGGCGATCGAAGCGAGTTCGACATATTCATCCGGGCTGTGGGTGCGGGCGCCGACCGGTCCGACCGCGCACAGCGTCGGCGCGCCGACCCCGGCGGAAAACCCCGCGTCCGAGCAGCCGCCGGTGAATATGCCGGTGATCGTCGCGCCGAGCGCCTGTCCGCAATCGCGATAAAGCTCGAACAGCCGCTTGCCCGCCGGCGTTTGAACGAGCGGCAGAAACTCGGCGTAAGGCTCGAATGTTGCGCTGGTGCCCGGGACTGTCGAGCGAGCGATGATGGCCTCGATCTTGCCCAGCATCGTGGCGCGGTCCGTCGGGTCGACGTAGCGCAGATCGATTTCACCTTGGGCCGACGGCGCGACGGTATTCACCGTCTGGCCGCCTTTGACGACACCGACATTGACCGTGATGCCTTTGGCGAGATCGGTCAGCGCGTGCAGCGCCACGATCTTATGCGCGATTTCGCCGATCGCGCTGGCGCCCTGTTCGAAATTGGCGCCGGCATGCGCCGCTTTGCCGGTGACGGCAAAGCGCATGAAGATGCCGGCTTTGCGGCCGGTGACCACGGCGTTGCCGGGCCGGCCCGGCTCGGCATTGAGCACCAGCGCCGCGCGCTGCGCCTCGGCCTCAATTATGGCGCGCGAAGATGGCGAGCCGATTTCCTCGTCGGCGGTGAACAGCACGGTAACCGGCGCCGGTGCGGCGGAGAATTTGTTGAGCGCGGCGGCGACGAAGCAATTCATGACCAGACCGGCCTTCATGTCGGCCACGCCGGGGCCGAATCCGTGCGGCCCTTCGATCCGGAACGGCCGGCGTGACGCCTCGCCGTCGGGGTAGACGGTGTCGCGATGCCCCATGAGCAGAATACGGCGATCGCCGGGTGGCCCGAGCGTGGCGCGAATGGCATTGCCGAATGTGTCGTTCGGAATGATGTCGTAGCCGATCGCTTGCGCTTCGAAAAAACGGCAGATGGCCTCGCCGGCGCGGTCGACGCCGGCTTTGTTGTAGGAGCCGCTGTCGATGTTCACCAAGGTTTTAAGCAAAGCCTGCATGGCGCCGCCTTGCGCTGCGAGCCAGTCGAGCGTTGCGTGTTCATTGGTTGAAAGACCTTGGGCGCTCATGCGCGGCCCAGTCTTTGTTCGGCTTCGCGCGCGGCGTCTTCCATGGTCATGAACACCGCGCCATCTTCGACAAGCTTGTCGACCATGTCCTCGAGCGCCAGCATGCGGTAACCGCGGCCGATCACGTAAGGATGCATGGTGTAGGTGAGCACGCCCCAGTCGACCGTCCTCTTCATGTAGTGAAACTCGTCTCGCCAGCTCTGCATCACCGCCCGCGCCGGCTGCATGCTGGCGAGGATGGTCGCCGGCGTGCGCACGAACTCGAAATGCGGGTAGTCGTCGAGCGACCAGCTGATCGGCATCTCGATCAGCCGGGTTTGCTCGCCGAAGCGGAACGGCTCGCCGAGCTTGGCGACGTCGCCGCGGCGCGCGCGATACGGCAGATAGTCGGCGCCCATCAGGCTTGAATCGTATTGGAATCCGTGCGCCAGCAGAAGTTCGATGGTGTGATCGCTCAAATCCCAGGACGGCGAGCGGTAGCCGCGCGCCTTGCGCCCGGTCAGCCGGGCGATCGCCTCGTTGGCGCGCACGAGGTCGGCTTCTTCCTCCTCGCGCGTCTGACTGGCCGGCGGAACGTGCGCCCAACTGTGGTGCGCAACTTCGTGCCCGCCCGCAACCACCGCGCCGCATTCCCGCGGCCAGCTCTCGATGGTAAAGCCGGGAATGAACCACGTCGCCTTGATGCCCCGCGTCTTGAGGAAATCGAGAATCCGCAGCGCCGCGATCGCGCCGAATTCACCGCGCGACAGCGGCGTCGGCGTGGTCATGCCGCGCGCGATGAAGCCCGATTGGGTGTCGAAGTCGAAGGTGAGACAAACAATGTGGCGGGGCATGACAAACCAAGTTGGCCTCGCCCAAGATCGCGGCGTCGGCGGGGCATGATAGAAAGGCGGGCAGGGGGGTCAATGGCGGTCAAGGACGTCGGCATCATCGTCAACGGCGCGACCGGGCGCATCGCTTCCACGCAGCATCTGGCCAATGCGCTGGCGCCGATCCGCGCCGAGGGCGGGCTCGCGGCGGGCGCCGATCGCATCATGCCGCGCCTGCTGCTGGTCGCTCGTAATGCCGAACGGCTCGCCGATATCGCGCGCAGGTCCGGCGCCGACGGCTGGACGACCGATCTCGATGCGGCCCTGGCGCGGCCCGACTTCACGGTGTTCTTCGACGCGGCGGCGACCATGCAGCGGGTATCGGCGCTGAGCAAGGCGATCGCGGCGGGCAAGCATATCTACAGCGAAAAGCCGGTGGCGCCGTCGGTGGCCGAGGGGCTTGCCTTGCTGCGCGCCGCGCGCGCAAGCGGGCTCAAGCACGGCGCCGTCGAGGACAAGATATTCCTGCCGGGGTTGCAGAAGCTGAGTGCGCTCGGCGCGCGGGGATTTTTCGGGCGCGTGACCGGCTTCCGGCTCGATTTCGGCTGGTGGGTATTTGATGGCGGGGAGCGTCCGAGCCAGCGGCCGAGCTGGAATTATCGGCGCAGCGGCGGCGGCGGGCTCACCTTGGACATGTACCCGCACTGGCGTTACGTCATCGAGGGCATGCTCGGACCGATCCGTCGCGTCACCACGGCGGCCGCGACCGCGGTGGCGGAACGCGTGGACGAGGCCGGCGAACCGTTCCGCGTCGATGTCGACGACACCTCGATCACCTTGGCCGAGCTGGCGAGCGGCGCGGTCGGCACCATCGCGTGCTCCTGGGCGACGCGCGTGCGCCGCGACGACCTTTTGACGATGCAGATCGACGGCACCGGCGGCTCGGCAGTTGCCGGATTGCATCGCTGCTGGGCGCAGAGCGCGGCGGAAACTCCGACCGTGCGCCACTTCAATCCCACGGTCGACATCGGCGCCGATTATCGCGCCGACTGGAAGGAAGTGCCGGGCGCCGGCAACTACACCAATCCATACCGGGTCGGCTGGGAGCGTTTTCTCCGTCACATCGCGGCGGATGCGCCGTTGACCAGCGACCTTGCCGCCGGCATCCGCGATGTGCAACTGGCGGAAGCCTGCTACCGCAGCGCCGCCGAGGGCAAGTGGATCGCGCTCGATGACGCTGCCGGATAAGCGGGAGCGAGCGCCTTGCCGCGGCGACGCGCGCTAGACATAATTCCGCGGTCCATCCGGATGGCGGTTTCCGCGCAAAAGATCAAGGTCGGCCCATGAGCAACCAGCAAGAAGAATTGTCGTTCGTCTATTTCCCGGAAAATTACCGATGGTCGCACGGGCTGCTGATCGGGCTGAACATGGCGCCGTGGGGCGGGGCGGAAATCGGCGAGGTCAACCGCATCGGCCTGCGGTTGAAGCATTGCGTCGGCGACGACGACGCCTGGTTCCGCGAATGGGCGCGCGAGGCGCGCGAGGTCGAGGACCGCGGCCGCGCTTTGATCGGCGACGGCCGCACCACGAGCGGCGCGCAATATCTGCAGCGCGCCAGCGCCTATTATCATGTCGGCGAACGCTTCCTGCAGCCCAAGAGCGAGGCCGGCAACGACGCCTATATGCGCGGCGTGCGGGCCTTGCGCGACGCCGCTGAATATCTCAAGCGGCCGCGGCTCGAGCACGTGGAAATTCCCTATGACGGGACGAGCCTGCCGGCGATCTATGTGCACGCCGAGCCGGTGAACGGCGGCGGCCCGGTGCCGGCCGTGGTGTTTTTCGATGGCCTCGATATTACCAAGGAGATTCAATATTTTAAAGGCGTGGCCGACCTGGCGGCGCGCGGCATTGCCTGCCTGATCGTGGACGGCCCGGGCAACGGCGAGAGCATCCGCTTCCGCAATCTCTATCTGCGCCACGACACCGAGCACTACGCCACGCCGGTATTCGACTGGCTGGCGGCGCGGCCGGAAGTCGACCCCAAGCGCATCGGCGTGATGGCGATCAGCCTCGGCGGCTATTACGCGCCGCGCGCGGCGGCCTACGAACCGCGCTACGCCTGCTGCCTCGCCTGGGGCGCGCAGTGGGACTATCAGAAGATCTGGCGCGAGCGCTTCGAACGGCTGGCGCGCGCCGACACGCCGTCGCTGTCGGTCGCCCACCAGCACATCGCCTGGGTGTTGAACGCCAGTTCGCAGGACGACGTGCTCAAGCGGCTGGAACCGTTCAAGCTCGACGGCGTCGTGCAGAAGATCGCCTGCCCGTTTTTGATGCTGCACGGCGAAGGCGACGAGCAAATCCCGCTCGCCGAAGCGCAGAAATGCTTCGACGCCGTCGGCGCCAAGAACAAGACGATGAAGCTATTCACCCGCGAAGAGGGCGGCTACCACCACTGCCAGATCGACAACCAGAGCATCTGCGCGGCCTATATGTGGGATTGGCTCGAACAGGTGCTCGAGCCGGCGCGCTAGCCCATCACTGCTGGCTGACCTTGATGTTGTTGTCGCGGATGACGGCGCCCCAGCGTTCGACCTCGCTATGCACGAAGGTGCGGCCGGCCTGCAGCGTGAGCTGATCTTTGGGGAAGGCGTCGAAGCCCTCGTTCTCCCACTTCTGGGCCAGCGCCGGATCGGTGACCACGGCTTGCAGCACGGCATTGAGCTGTTTGATGATCGGTTCGGGCGTGCCGCTCGGGGCGAACAAAGCCTGCCAGTAGATGATGTCGAACTTCGGCCCGAGCGCCTTGACCAGGCTCTCTACCTTCGGAAGCTGCCGCGGCGGCTCTTTCGAGGTGACGCCGAAAGCTTTCAGCTTGCCGGCGAGCACCTGCGGCACGATCGACTGCGGCGTGCCGATGAACAGATCGACGTGGCCGCCGAGCAGATCGGTCATCGCCGGCGCGGCGCCGCGATAGGGGATCTGGTCGAGGCTGATTTTGGCTTCCTGCGCCAGCAGTGTGGTGGTGAGGTGACCGGTGGCGCCGTAGCCGGGGATCGCCGCCTTCAGCGTCTGCTTCTTCATCAAGGCGTGCAATTCCGCCCAGTTGTTCGGTTCGAGCGTGTTGCGGCCCACCAGGATGAGCGGGTTTTTGTTGACCAGCATCACCAGCGTCAGGTCTTTTTCGGTGTCGAACGGGAGGCTCTTGTAAAGCGTGACGTTGGCGGTGATCTGCAGATTGTGCAGCAGCAGCGTGTAGCCGTCCGGCGCCGATTTCGCGACCTTGTTGGTGGCGACGATGGTGCCGCCGCCAGTGACGTTCTCGACGATGACGTTCTGCTTCAGCCGCATGGAAAGCCCGGCCGCGATCTCGCGTGCGGTGGTGTCGGTCGGTCCGCCCGCCGGATAGGGCACGATGATGGTGATGGTGCGGCTCGGATAGTCTTGCGCCCCCGCCCGCGGAGCGGCGGCGGCAAGCGCGAAAACGGCGAGTGCGACGGCAGCCATGCGCCTCATGATCGGATCCTCCCGGTTGTCTGCTTTTGCGGGAAGCTTACGCCGCGGGAATGATCGGCAACAAGAGGTAAGGCTCCCGTCCGGCGGCAAAGTGCAGCGTATTGCGGCCGGAAAAGACCGCCGCCGGGCGGTCGTCGCGATCGATATGCAGGAACGGCCCGACGCCTTTCATCGGGTAGGGCGCGTGCGGCAGCGCGACGTCGCGCCCGTCCACCTCGTAATCCTTGCCGCGCACGCTCAGCGCCAGCCGGTAGCCGGGCGGCAGCACGATCGAGGTCGGCCAGATTTCGACGTCGAGCTCGACCGGCTCGCCGGGCGTGAGCGGCCATTCCTCGTCGTGCGTGTGCCAGGGCCGGTAAGGCAGCGATTTTTGCGCGTCGAGCTTGCGGTGCGAGGCGCGCAGCCAGCCGAGGCCGACCGGTGTGCGCGGATCGTTGGAGCCGATGAAAGTGACCTCCTGGCCGGTCGGGTCGAACACGCGCAGCACCAGGAACAGGTCGGCGTCGGTCGTCTCGGAAGAAACCCAGAGCTTGGCGGCGACCGGTCCGGTGATCTCGAGGCTCTCGCTAAGCGCGGGCGTACTGAAGGTAAGGCCGTCGCCCGTCGTCTCGTAGCTCATCGTCGTCGCAGCGGTCGGCGCCTTGGTGTCGAGCCCGCCGCCGGGCGCAAGAAAATATTTGGTCCAGCGCGTGCGGGCGAGCGGCCATTCGTTTTCGGCGCGCAGCACGAACTTCTCGCCCGGATGGCGGATGTTGAGCGACACCCGCGGCTGCTTATTCCAGCCGGTGTCCTCGCCCTTGAGGAAATGGCCGAAGAAGCGTTTTTGCAGCGCCTCGCCGTAGCGGCTGTAGAAATGGGTGAAATGGGTGTCGCCGTGCGCTTCCAGCCATTTCTGCGGCGAGCCGGCGCGCATAAAGCCCTCGAAATTGCCACGCGTGTGCAGGCCCATGCCGCCCCAGTTGCCGGCGGACAATAGCGGCGCCGCGATGTCCTCGAAGGCCGCGGTGCGCTTGGCGTAGTAGTCGTCGATGAGCCGGCGGCGCTTGGCCTCGCCGGGCGTGTCGGCGCGATTCCGGGCGAGCTGTTGTTCCGGCAAAGTCTGCGGTCCGGCCACCGGCTCGCCGGTGACCGCACTTTTCGCGCCACGCTCACCGACGCCGT
>Ga0207693_10002427_pt1 | contig 16182 bp, 16 predicted proteins | sample LARL81metaG_FD_184347 | JGI IMG/M metagenome (GOLD analysis project Ga0207693, IMG submission 184347) | Corn, switchgrass and miscanthus rhizosphere microbial communities from Kellogg Biological Station, Michigan, USA - LAR L8-1 metaG... | ecosystem: Host-associated > Plants > Roots >...
ATCGGCGCGAGACCCAGACTCGTCGGCGCTCCGCCGACGACTGCGTCCTCCACCGACGCGTCGACAAGGGTGATCTCCGGCGTTGGATCTGGCGCGGACACATCTGCTGCTTCCGCCGCGCGCTCGATCTGTACGCGCTCGTCTTCATCACGACGGGCGAACTCAGCGGCGAACCATTCAGCACCGACGCGGGCCGCCGACCGTTGGGCGTACGCGAGCAGCGCACGTTCCATCCGTTCTTCTTCGAGGTCGGCTCCGGGCGTCACCGAGGTGTCGTCCAGACGCCATGCGACGAAGCGATCCCCCTCATCGCGCATAGGGCGGGTATCGGCACCGGGCCTGCGAATCTTGCGCTGAGCAGCTGACACTGCGTTCGGGAGTTCGTCATTCCCTTCGGCTCCTAAGCTGCAGGTCGGTCGGATAGGGGAGGTCGTATGACAGGCAAGGCTGCATTCAGCGACGAGGAGTGGAAGCGGATCTGTCGAGCGCCGTTCGTGGTGGGGATGGCGCTCACGATCGCGGACCCGGGCGGTCCGATCGAGATCTCCAAGGAAGGGATGGCGACCATCCGCTCGGCCACCGTCCCGCCGAGTCAGGAAGAGCTGCTCGCCGCGGTCGCGCTCGACATCCAGGCGCAGATGCAGGCGAAGCACAACCCGGCCAAGGACTTCAAGCCGACGAGCGCACCGACCGCAGCTGCAGAGATCCTCGATGAGTTGCGCGCCGTCGACGGGATGATCGCCGCCAAGGCGACCCCGGAGGAGACCGAGGCGTTCCGCACCTGGATGATCGTCACCGCGCAGGCCGCCGCCGATGCAGCGAAGGAAGGCGGGTTCATGGGCTTCGGCGCTGAACGCGTCAGCGCCGGTGAGCAGGCGATGCTCGATCAGATCAAGAGCGCGCTCGGAAGAAGCTGAGCGACGCAAGGGACCGGTTGACGGATAGCGGGTCCGTCCGTCGGGGGAAACCTGAACGACGGACTGTATGCGAGCGCCCGATGCTCAATCATGCCTGCGGGGAGACTTCCCCTTTCTCCTCTCCAGAGGGGGCGTGGGTTTCCAACGTGGCCCGCGAGTCTTCCCAACAGCCATGGGCTCGTCTTCCAGGCGGGCCCATGGCGTTAACCAGCGGCGATGCGCGTGGGGAGCTGTGGTGAACCTGCGCGATTCCGCCCTGCCGCTGGGCGCTCGCGCTCCCGAGTGATACGAAGGAAGGCGTGACGCGTCTCCGCCGTTCCCCGGGTTGGGCCGTAACTGTCGTGCTGGTCGTGCTGGTCGTGTTGGCGAGCATGGCGTTCGGGATCTCCAAGTCTCGCGCCGAAACGGTCCCCAACCTTCCGCTGGTCACCGCCGATCAACTCCTCGCGTCGAGCATCACCGCGATGAACGCCCCCGGCTCCATCTCCGGCGACGTCCGCACGCGCCTGGACATCGGGCTCCCTGAGATCCCCGCGTCGCTGAACGGCGCGGCCCAAGGGGTCGGGTTCACGAACGCGCTCAGCTCGATGATCGGGGTCCAGCGGTTCCGCGTGTGGAGTTCGCAGGACGGCATCCGCGTGCAGCACGTGATGGATCTGCAGGAGCAGGACCTGGTGGCGAACCCTTCGGAGGCGTGGTTCTGGGATTCGGCGACCGCGACCGCAACGAAGTTGCGTGCGTCGGGGATCACTGCGTTGCCGACGCCACCGACCTCCTCGCAGGACCAGATGGCGAACGTCGATCCGGTCGTGCTTGCGAAGCATCTGCTCGCCAAGGCGTCGACGTGCGGCAGCGTCAGCGTGGGCGTGCCGGAAGTGGTTGCCGGGCGCGACGCATACGTTCTGCACTTCACGCCTTCGTCAGACCGCACGCTGGTCGGCGACGTGGCGATCGCGATCGATTCGCAGTCACGCCTGCCGCTCGACGTCTCGGTCACTGCTGCCGGCGCGTCGGCACCGTCCGTCGAGGCGGGCTTCACGTCGGTGTCGTTCGACCCGATCGACCCGTCGATGTTCACGTTCACGCCGCCCGCCGACGCGACGGTGCAGGACGTCACCGGCCAGGTCTCCGACGCCATCTCCCAGGCGAAGGCCCATCATCCTGACATCCCTGCGAGCGAGCGGCCGGTGATCAGCGGATCGTGTCTCGACACGTCGGTCGCGGTTCCGCTGCAACAGCCGCTCCCGTCGCAGGTCACGCAGCTGCTTCCGTTCAGCGGTCCCCTCTGGTCCGCGATGACCGTCGAACACAGCGGGCAGGATTGGCTCCTGGTCGGGCCGGTCGACGTCGCGACCTTGCAGGCCCGTGCCGCCGCGCTGCCGTGACGGCAGCGATCCGAACGGTCGGTCTGAGCAAGCGGTACGGCGACCTCGCCGCCGTCGACGGCCTCGATCTCACGGTCGAGCGCGGCGAGCTCTACGGTTTCCTCGGCCCGAACGGCGCCGGCAAGACCACGACGATCCGGATGCTTCTCGGTCTGATCCACCCGAGCGGCGGTGAGATCGAGGTGCTCGGGTCGCCCGTCAGTGCAGGCGAGGGACCGCTCGAACAAGTGGGCGCGCTGGTCGAGGAGCCGGCGTTCTGGCCGTACCTCTCGGGCCGGCGCAACCTCGAGGCGTTCGCGCGTGCCGGCGGCAGCCGAGCCGATGTTCGCGCGCGACTCGACCGGATCGACGAGGTCTTGGACACGGTCGACTTGACCGCGGCGGCCGGCAAGCGCGTCAAGGCGTACTCGCAGGGGATGCGTCAGCGTCTCGGCATCGCGCTCGCGCTGCTGGGCGACCCGGAGCTGCTCACGCTCGACGAGCCGACGAACGGACTCGATCCGTCGGGGATGCGCGAGATCCGCGAGCTGTTGCGCGGGCTCGCCGATCGCGGGAAGACGATCTTCATCTCCAGCCATCTCCTTGCGGAGGTGGAAGCGATGTGCGACCGGGTCGGCGTGATGGCGCGGGGCCGGCTGGTCGCCGAGGGACCGCCCGGGACCCTGCGCGGCGCCACCGACCGGATCCGCATCACGGTGGACGATGCGGAGACCGCTCGCGCGTTGCTCGCCAAGTGGTCCGACGTCACGGTGGCACCGACGACGCTCGGGCAGGGGATCCTCGATATCACGCTCTCCGACGGAAGAGGCGCCGCCGACGTCAACGACGCGCTGGTGCGCGGCGGGATCCGCGTGCACGCGCTCGAACCGCAGCAGGACACGCTCGAGGACGTCTTCCTCCATCTCGTGGAGGGCATCGATGTACCGCGTTGAGCTGTCGAAACAGGTGCGGCGATGGCGGACCTGGCTGCTCGCGGCCGCGCTCGCCGGCATCCCGGTCCTCGTCGTGATCGCCGTTCGTCTGTCGCCGCCCGAGCCGCAGAACTCGCAGGACGCGCCGCCGTTCCTGTTGCAGATCGTGCGGAACGGGCTGTTCGCGCCGCTCACCGGGCTCGCCTTGGTCCAACCGTTCTTCATGTCGGTCGCGATCGGGTTGTTCGCCGGGGACGCGATCGCGGGGGAGGCGCAGACCGGGACGCTGCGGTACCTCTTGATCCGCCCGGTGCGGCGCGGCCGGCTGATCGCATCGAAGTACGGCGCGGCGATGACGTTCACCGGCGCGTTGCTGGTGATCGTGATCCTCTCCGGGTTGTTCGCGGGAGGGGTCGTGTTCGGGATCCATCCGATGCCGACGCTGTCGGGCACGTCGCTCTCGGTTCTCGACGCGCTCGTTCGGATCCTTGCATCCGGCGCGTTCATCCTGCTCGCGGCCTCGGGCATCGTCGCGGTCGGCATGTGGATCTCGACGCTCACCGACTCGGGTCCGGGGGCGATCGTCGCGACGGTGATCGTCGCGATCGCGAGCCAGATCGCCGATCAGATCCCGAGCCTCCACCGGATCCAACCGTTCCTTCCCACGCACGGCTGGCTCGGCTATACGGGCCTGTTCCGATTCCCGATCGACGTGAGCATGATGCGGGACGGGCTGCTGATCAGTGCGGCGTATACGGCGGTGTTCCTCACGCTCGCGGTCTGGCGCCTGCGAGGCCGCGACATCACGGCGTGACGCGGCTATCCGTGTCTCCCTCCGATGACGGCTATGACGGAGGAGGTTGCAGGTATTCGAAGTGCATCCCGTCGGGAACGAGGAAGTTGCCGCCCCAGTTGAGGCCCCACTGCTCCATCACCGCGACGAGGCGCTGATCCTGGGTGGGGGTCCCGCCGAAGGGGTTCTCCGGAGCGTTGATGTCGATCGCCGCACCGTAGGCGTGGAACGAAGGCGGCGCCGTGGAGGTCGCGGCGAGCAACTTGGGGTTGTAGCAACCCGCGTTGCTGTGAACCAAGTCACCGAGTCCTTGGCGTTGGAGTTGCTCCATCGCGCCGATCAGCGCGGGGAAGAACGCGGCGTTGCAGGTTTCCCTCCCGAGCAGCGGAACCGACTTGGTCACGAGATGCGAGGAGATCCACGCGGGGTCGATGTGGATCGTTGCGGGATCGGCCGCATCCGGATACGCGGAGAACTCACCGAACACATCCTTCAGGACAACGGGAGGCGCAGAGCCGGACGAGACCCGGACGTATCGAACCTCGCCCGGCTTCGCGACCCGGGTCGGAACGCCTGGCGACAGTGACGGCTGGATCTCGTGCAAGAACGTGTTGTCGCTCGGGTGCCCGCTCATCGTTGCAAGCACGTACCGGTCATCGACGACGCCGAGCTGCGCTCCGGTCGTCCGCGAGACCAACATCTCGCTCCAACCGACGACCGGGTCGGGCACGACGGCCCCGACCGTGACAGCCTGCGAGCCGAACACGAGCCGCCCGCCGACGCCGAAGCCGCGGATCTTCGAACTCGTCGCTCCTAAGACGGCTTGCCCTTCCGCCAGGGTCGTCTTGACCACGGTCCGGTACGCGGAAGGAACGAACGGGCTGTAGCGGCTCGGATCGACCGCGAAGGCGTCGATCGGAACGCGGTAGGGCGCCGCCGGATGCGTGACGACCTCCCCGTTCGCGTCGCGCGACTGGGTCATCCACAGCGTGTCACCAGCCACGACGACGGCAGCCTGAACACCTGGCAGCGAGCCAACCTGGCTTTCGGACGAGCTCGGTAATCCACCGGGCTGCCACGCCAGATACGCCGGAGGCATCGCCGTTTCGGCTATCGGGGCCGACACGCTCGGCGAACCGGTGCTCGGCGGGGGCGCCACAGCCGTTGTTCCGCCCGCGTCTCTCGAGAGCGCGACCCCGGCGGCGATCACGGTCGCGACAACGAGCGCGACGAACGTCCGTCGCCGACGGACGATCGCTCGTCGCCGCGCACGGCGGTCTCCATCTTCGTTCCGGATGGAGTCGATGGTGAGAGATCTCCTTCGAGGAGAGCGCCGACGGGTTGGCCTCCATCGTACGGACGGCGGACCGTTCACCTCTCGTCTCGCGAACCTCTTGACGGAGCGCGGCGGCGGCGGTATATATCCCTAGTGTCCTAGTGTAATAGGAGGCTAGATCCTGATGATCGTTTTCCGCATCGACACGAGGTCGGCCATCCCCCCGTACCTCCAGATCGTTCAGCAGGTGAAGCACGCCTTGCGCCTCGGGATGATCGATCCCGGCGACCAGCTCCCAACGATCAAACAGGTCGTCGCCGACGTGGCCATCAACCCCAACACCGTGCTCAAGGCGTACCGCGAGCTCGAGCGCGAAGGCCTCGTCGAGGGACGGGCAGGGGTCGGCACCTTCGTGTTGAAGCGGCCGGACGGTCCGCCTCCGCCGCTGCTGGGACAGCTTCGGCGGAGCCTCGACAAGTGGCTACGGAGCGCGTTCGACGCCGGACTCGACCACGAAAGCATCGCGTCGTTGTTCGAGTCCGGGTTGCGTGACGCGCTCATGGAGGAGGAGGAAACGGCATGAACCCCACGGCCCTCGAGGCCGCTTCCCTCGGCCGGCGTTACGGCGGGAAGTGGGCTCTGCGCGACTGTTCGCTGTCGCTCCCGACCGCTCGCGTCGTCGCGTTGGTCGGACCCAACGGCGCCGGGAAGACGACGCTCCTGCATCTGGCGACGGGGCTCCTCCAACCCACCAGCGGATCCATCCGCATCCTGGGTGAGATGCCCGGCGCGAACCCGGACATCCTCGGGCGGGTCGGCTTCGTCGCCCAGGACATGCCGCTGTATCGCAGCTTCACGGTGTCCGAGATGCTTCTGCTCGGCGAGAAGATGAACCGAACCTGGGACATGAACCTCGCGCTCGATCGCATCGAGTCGCTCGACATCCCGCTCACGCAGAAGATCGGCACGCTCTCGGGCGGACAACGCAGTCAGGTGAGCCTTGGGATGGCGCTCGCCAAGCGACCGGAGCTCCTGCTGCTCGATGAACCGCTGGCCAGCCTCGACCCGCTCGCGCGCCGGGACTTCCTGTCGGCCCTGATGGAGAGCGTGGCCGACGACGGCGTGAGTGTCGTGTTGTCGTCGCACCTCGTCACTGACCTCGAGCGCGTGTGCGACCACCTGGTCGTCCTGCGGAACGGCCGGGTCGCGGTCGACGGCGAGATCGCTTCGCTCCTCCGGAGCCACCGTCTCGTGAGCGGTCCACGTCACACCGGATCGCTGAACGGGGTCGGCCAGGTGATCGACCGGACGGATACCGACCGGCAGACGATCGCCCTCGTGCGGACCGATGGGCCGGTGTTGGACCCCGCGTGGGAGGTCGGCAACGTCGACCTCGAGGAGATCGTCTTGGGGTACCTCGGGGGCCGTGACGGATCGGCCGAGCAGCCGCTACGAGCCGTCAAGAAGAGCCGATCGGAGGTGGGATCGTGATCTGGGTTACCTGGCGCCAACATCGGGCGCAGGCGCTCGCGACGTTGATCGGACTCGCGGCGATCGGCATCTTCTCTTTGATCACCGGACCTCGGATCGTCGCCGCGTTCCGAGAGCTCCACGCGTGCACGGTCGTGCCCGGTCAGGATTGCTCGTTGTTGCAAGATTCATTCGACCAGCGCTTCAACGGCCTCCAGTTCGTGATCCCGCTGTACATGGTGATCCCACTCCTGCTGGGGGTCTTCTTGGGTGCTCCGTTGATCGCGCGAGAGGTCGAGCAGGGTACGCATCGGCTCGCGTGGACGCAGAGCGTGACACGCGACCGGTGGGCGCTGTCGAAGATCGGTCTGGTCTTCGGGTTCGGGCTGGCCGCGCTGGCGCTGTTCGCGTGGACGGTGACCGTTTGGAGCGGTCCGCTCGTCGATGCCTCCGACAGCCGCTTCGGGTTCGGCTCGTTCGACCTGCGCGGGATCGCGCCGATCGCGTACGGCGTGTTCGCGCTGGCGCTCGGCACGGCCGCAGGCGCCTTGATCCGCAAGACGCTGCCGGCCATGGCGGTCACGCTCGGCGGCTTCGTGGTGGTTCGCGTCTTCGTGGAGGTGTTCCTCCGGCCGCGGTACCTGGCGGCGCAGACGGTCTCCTACCCGTTCCTGCAGGAGAGCCCCCGTGCCGGCCTCGGCGACTGGATCATCCGGTCGAACATCGTCGATCCCACCGGGCGATTCGTGTCGCCGGACGGCGGGATCAGGGTGGATCCGCAGGCCTTGGGGCAGGCGTGCCCCGGGTTCCCCAGGGCGGCGGGGCTCGACAAAGAGCAGGTCGGGAAGTGTCTGTCGCAGCTGGGCGTGCACACCATCGATACGTTCCAGCCGGGGAACCGCTACTGGCTGTTCCAGGGGATCGAGTCGGCCATCTTCCTGCTGCTCGCGGCCGGTCTGGTCGTGTTCGCGATATGGCTGATCCGTCGACGCATCTACTGAGGGAGGCGGCGGCGTCTCACCTGGTTGATCGGAGACGATGTCGGTACGGCGAGCGTGACTAGTCAGACGCGGCCAACGGACCACCGACCAGCAGAGTTCCTGCTCGACCCGTGACCGGGCGATAGACCAACCGTTTTCGTAGCAGCGGGCGCTAGCTGCTGGCGGCTGAAATCCCCCATCGAGGGGAGTCGTCGCTTGGCAATCGGGTTGTACGGTGCAGGAACCTCCGCGGCGCGGAAGCCAACCGGCCACGTCGACTCGATCGGTCTTCGAGGCAGATGAGCGCCTGTGGCGCTCGATCCAACGCCATCGGTTGCGCGCACCAACGGCGCACCCGAGGAAGGAGGTTTCCCGTGCACACCTCTCGCACTTCCGAACACGCCGTCACTCATGAACGATGGAGCGGTCTCGGAGGAATCCGCACGGTTGTCGTAGTCATCGCGGCGATGTTGCTCTGCAGTGCGGCGGCCGCGGGCGCGGCGCAGTTGATCACCGGCGCCGACGTCAAGAACGGATCGTTGACCGGCGACGACATCAAGAGCGGATCGATCCCGAAGGGCGACCTGCAGAAGGCCGTTCAGCAGGCGCTCGAGAACCGCGTCACCGGCGCCCTTCCGACGAACGGATTCAAGGCGACCGGTAACGGCGTCCAGAACACTGCAGACGGCGTGATGTTCGGGCCCTATACGGACGGCGGCACAGACGGCGGTTCGATCTGCACCACCTCGATGAACGGCAAACCGTTCAGTGACGTCACACACCTCGCGTTCGAGGCGAGGTACGTGGCGGACACCGCCACCGGCGGCGTGGGCGTGCCATATCTACGCGTGTTCCTCGTGAACAATGCCCATGACGCGATCTTCTCGCCGAACACGCAGTCGCCCGATGCCGATACGCAGCAAGGTCCGTTCCACACTTGGGTCGCGACCGCAGGATCCTGGCGTTACGACGACGACAGCGGCTCCGGTCCGGATTCGCCGTTCGACACGATCCAGAGCGCTCACGCGAACGAGAAGATCAGCAAGATCTGCATCTCCGTCGGCAACACGGCGGGCACGAACCTCAGCGGTCTCCTGCGCACATGGGAGGTGAACAACAAGGACTACTCGTTCGGTCAGTAAAGAACTCGCTTGCCGAGCAGCCCGGCCCGCCTGCGGGGCCGGGCTGCTCGTCAGATCACTTCTCGTTCGGGTCATCCGCAGACCCCAGCCGTGCCGTAGCCTCCGAGGATCATGGGAACGAGCAGGCTCCCGGCCGTCAGGATCAAGACCTCGATCGGGATCCTGCTCCTGGTGATACTGGCGGCCTGTTCACCTGCATCGACGTCTTCGGCGAGGGTCGCGACGCGGGCCTCTGCACCGGCAACGCCACGAACATCGCCGGCACATCCGAAGCACACGCACCCGTCATCGAAGCCGACGCATCCGAAGCTGTCCCCCAAGCCGGCGTCATCGAAGCCGCCCGTCACCGCTCGGAACATCCCGAAGGCCGATCTTCCACGGCACGCGCTCACCCCTGGGGTCGCCTTGGCGGTCGGCCGAGCCCGTGTCTGCACACCCGGGTACGCGAGCGCGACGCGAGACGTCTCCGATGCGGAGAAGGCGGCGGTCTACAACCGATACGGGGTGGTCTGGGTTCCGTACAAGCACGAGGTGGATCACCTGATCTCCCTCGAACTCGGGGGCTCGAACGCGATCCGGAACCTGTGGCCGGAGCCGTACGCGGGGCGCTGGGGCGCTCGTACGAAAGACGTTCTGGAGAACCGCCTGCACGACCTCGTGTGCGAAGGCAAGCTCACCCTCCGGTCGGCGCAGCGGCAGGAGGTGGGGAACTGGGTCGCCGCGTATCGGAAGTACGTCGGATCGCCGCCATCGAGCGATGGTTCTTCGACCCAATCATCCGGCGGTTTCTACGCGTCTCGCTATCCGACAGCGTCGACCATCTATTGCGCGGACGACCCCGCCTGGCACGACCTGTCGACCACCTACCTGGTGCACTTCGCGACGTTCTCGCAAGCCAAAGCGCGCTTCCCGGGGTACCACCTGCATCAACCCTGCTGACGGATCAGCCAGACGTGCAGTCGGGCAGCGCATCGGCGGCGTGCGCCATCTTGGCATTGGCAGGTCCGATGTCGCGGTGAGCCTGCAGTGTCTTGACCATGTTCTGCACCGCGGCGAGGAGCTGCTCGACCGCGGCCGCGTCCTGCGTGTCGCCGGCATCCCTGAAGCGTTGGGCGTCCGCAGGGAGCAGACCGGCGAGCTGGCTCATCGCGTTGATGCGGAAGCTGGTCTGCAGGAGTTGTTCGTCGTCGCAGAACGCGGCGAGGGCCGCCGCCTGCTGGTTGTTCGTCTCTCTCGTGCGGAGCGTGAACGCAAGGACGGCTCCGACGACGACGATCGGGATCAGCACGACCACCACCTTGCCGACCACGCGCAGGTTCGACCACCACCGAGCGACCGAGGCGGCGGTCTTCATCGGACGGACGATCCGCTCACGTCTTCGGGAGGTCGTTCCCGTACGGGCAATCGGTCTGGTACGGCAGGATCAACGGCTTCAGGTCGGGGGGCTGCGTGAAGTCGAACGCTCCCGACAGCGGGTCCGCCTTCGCGTCCCTCGCCGTGAGGGGCTTCACGCCGAACGTGTTCTCGATGAATGCCAGGACGGACCCGAACTCATACGTCGTGCTGTCGATGGAGCCGCCGTCCGGGTTCGAGCCGCTGCGGGTCCACGGCGAGATGATGAGGGCCGGCGCCCGCGGGCCGAGGCCCATGTAGTCGAGGTGCGGCGGTGGGACGTGGTCGTAGAAGCCGCCGAAGTCGTCCCACACCTGGATGATCGCCGTGTCCTTCCAGTACGGGGAATGCATGATCGCGTTCACCTGCTGCACGGTCCAGTTCTCACCCGCGCAGACGGACACGCCGCTCCCCGGGTGCTCGTTGTAGGAGACCGGCGGGTTCACCCACGAGACCTGCGGCAGGTGATGGGACTTCAGATCCGTCAGGAGCTGATCGGGGGGCTGGACGTTCTTCCACTCGGGCCCGAAGCGGATGTGCTTGACCTCCTCGAGCGCGTTGTAGATGTTCTGCGTGTCCGCGTAGTACTTCCACGTGACGCCGGCTTTCGTGAGCTCATCCGGGAGCGTCGGCAGGTTGAAGCAGTTCCGTTGTTTGTGCCAGAACGATGCGATCTTGTAGACGTATGACGGGTAGTGGCCGCCGAGTTGATCCTCCCAGTTCATGATCTGCTGCTGATCCGCGCTCGAGATGTTCTGGTTGAACGCTTCGACGTTCATGCTGGGGTTGTCGCAGTAGAAGCCGCCGGCCGAGCCCGTCCCACCGGCCGAGTAGTTGTCGACGAGACCGTATCCGTCCGCGGCGACCGTGTAGACGTGCTCGGGGTTGGTCGGTCCGAACGCCGATGTGAAGAAATGGTCCGCGAGCACGAAGCGGTCCGCGTACTTGTAGTAGTCGGGTATCTGCGACCGGCTGAACTCGGTGTACCCGGTGAGGTCTTTCGCGTACAGGATGCGGTTGAAGCCGTCCATCTTGCCGCCGTCGATCGACAAGAGCCCGGCCACGAAGCCGTGCTCGATGTCGTGCGGCGCGACGTCGATCCCGGGCTTCAGCGGGATGGTCTTGGTCTGGCCGTTGACCCAGATCTGGCCGGTGGTCGTGCCGTCCGCACCGGGGTACTTCCCGAAGAAGTTATCGAAGCTCCGGTTCTCGTCCACGATGAAGATGACGTGCTTGATCGGGTTCTTGCCCGTGAGGGATCCCGGAGATCCGGTGGCGGTGGGGGACGTGGACGTGGATCGCTGAGCGTTCGTGCTCGTGGACCCCGACGGCCACAGCTGCCAGGCAACGAACGCCGCGATCACTGCAGCGAGGACCGCGACGAAGATCGCCCGGCGTCGTCTGGTCTGACGCCGGTAGGTCGGGCCGCCGGAAGCGGGTGGGCGGAAGCTCGGTGCGGACATCGAACGAAGGATGCTACGCGGCGTCGGGAAGTGCGAGGACCCTGTGGGCACTTGGCGTACCGTTCAGCCGTGATCCTCCGCAAGGTTCGCGACCCCCGATTCGTCACCATCCGCCGCGGAGGGACGCTCACCGACCCCGACCATCAGCTCTTAGCTCTCTGGGCAGCCGCCTGCGCAGAGCACGTGCTGTCCCTCTACGAGTCGGCACAGCCGGCGGATCCCCGGCCCCGAGAGGCGATCGAGCAGATACGGGCTTGGTCTCGAGGCGAGGTCACCATGTCCCAGTCGCGCGCGGCGGGTGGTCACGCCATGGCTGCGGCGCGAGGGTTGCTGGGAGCGCCCCGTCATGCAGCGTTCGCTGCGGGGCAGGCAGGGGTTGTGGCACATGTCGCTGCGCACGAGCTGGGTGCTGCGGCGTACGCGATCAAAGCGGTGCGCGCAGCGTCGCCCGTAGGCGAGAGCCAACGCGCCGGGCGGCTCGAGTGTTGCTGGCAACGCGAACAGCTGCCTGAGGCGATCCGCGAGCTTGTTCTGGACGATGAACGGTTGCGCAACGAGATCTGCTGGTCGGTGTTCGACTGCTGACCTAGCAAACCCAGTTCCACATATCGGAACTCAGTTCCGATATCTGGACATCGGTGATGGACGTGGCCGCGGCAGCCGTCTGCCGAGTCGATCCGTACACCTCGCACGCCGGGAGCAGCCCGGCCCCACGGGCCGGGCCGGGCTGCCCGAACCGGCGCCCCCTCCGCGTTACGCCGGCGGTGTCACGAAGCCGACGTTCTGCATCCGCAACTCGAGCGTCGGGTTGATGGTCGAGCCGACGACGTTCTTCTGCATCAGGTAGTTGATCGTTTCGTAGTGCGCGAAGATGATCGGCGAGTCGTCGAACACGATCTGCCTGATCTGCTTGTACAGGCCGAACCGTGTCTGATCGTCGGTCTCCGTGCGCGCCTGGTCGATCAACTTGTCGACCTGTGGGTTGGAGTACCCGGTCGAGTTGATGTCGCCGCCGGTGTGGATCACCAACGCATAGAAGTTGTCGGGGTCGATCGTGCGCTCCTGGTACGCGGACGTGATCTGGTAGTTCTGCTTGATGAAGGCGTTGAACCACACGCCGACCTCGACCTGCTTGATGTTCACCTTGAAGCCGACCGGCTCCAGCTGCTGCTGCACGACCTCCCCGGTCTTCAACAGCTCCGGGTACTGCGGCAGCCCGAGGAACTCGACCTCCACCGGGAGCGTGACCCCGGACTGCTGCAACAGCGACTTGGCCTTGTCCGTGTCCGGCGTGACCAACGGCGCGCCGTCGTACCAGCTCGAGCCGGTCGGCACTTCCTCGATCCCGGATTCACCGGCGCCGAAGTACGCCACCTGTCGGATCGCGTCGCGGTCAAGCGCCCAGTACACGGCCTGCCGGACCATCTTGTTGTCGAACGGCGGCTGCGTCGTGTTCATCGCGATGTAGTCGGGGATCCCGGCCGTCGCCGATGTCACGTAGTTGTACGCAGGGTCGTCCTTCAACGTGTTGAGCTGCTGCAGCGGCACCGCGTCGGCCCAGTTCAGGTCGCCCGACTGGAGCGCGTCGATCCGGCTCTGGTCGACGTTCAGGAACTTGAACTGGATCCCGTCGAGGTAGGGCTTGCCCGACTCGAAGTAGCTGTCGTTCTTCTTCAAGGTGATGTGGTCGCCCTGCACCCATTCGACGAACTCGAACGGGCCGGTCCCGACGGCGTTGCGCGACGGGTCCTTGGCCTCGATCGCGGCCTGGTTCACGATCTCGCCGTTGTTCGCCAGGTTGGACAGGAACGGCCCGAACGAGGTCTTCAGGTGGAACGTGACCTGGCTCGCCCCGGTCGCCTCGATGCTCGAGATCGCGTCGTAGAGCGGCGCGTACGAGCTCGCCGTCTTGGGATCGAGGATCCGGTTGAACGTGTAGACGACGTCGTCCGGTCCGAACGACTCGCCGTTGTGGAACTTCACGCCGTCGACCAGGTCGAAGACCCAGGTCTTGTCGTCGGTCGCGGTCCACTTCGTGGCGAGCTGTCCGTAGAACTTGTTGTTCTCGTCCAGGTCGATCAGCTTGTTGAAGATGTTGTCGTAGACCTGCGCGCCCGTGTAGATCGTCGACGTCGCCGGGTCGATCGTGTCGGGCTCGCCGGTCAGCGCCGCTTGCAGCGTGCCGCCGGCCGTCGGCGCGCCGGTCGCCGGTGCGGCGACCGAACCGCTCGACGTCGTGGTCCCGTTGGAACATGCCGCGAGTACCGCGCCCAGGCTCGTGGCGCTCAGCGCCAACGTGCTGAACCCCGCCGCGCGCGCCATGAACGAGCGCCGCGAGATGTTGCCGGTCAGGAAACTCCGAGCGAGCCGTTCCGCCCGCTGCTCCTCGTCGTTGCGTTGCATGTGTCCCCCCTCTCCGCTCAGCGGTGCTCGCCGAGCCAGCCCAGATACGTGCGGTTGAAGTCAGCTGGGTGCTCCCACATCGATGCATGGCCTCCCTTCGATGTCGCCCAGTCCGCCTTGGGGAGGCCCTCGTGCAGCTTCTTCGAGAGCGAGACGGGGATCAGGATGTCCTCTTCACCTGCCATCACGAGCACGGGGTAGCCCTGGATCCTGTCGAGCCGATCGTCCGTGTCGTGCGCCTGGATCACGTGGAGCTGCGCGAGATAGGCCTCGACCGACATCGGCATGTCGGCCATCTCCATCTCGAATTCCTTCAGCTCGTCCTCTCTGTTCCAGAAGAAGTCCTGGGTGAAGGCCCACAGCGTGACGTCGCGCATGATGAAGGGAACGCCGGTGATCGTGGCCATGTCGTGCCACATCGAGAACATCCGCGAGCAGAACGGCCCTGGGTTGGCGTAGGTGCTCGAGAACATGGCGGTCTTCAGGTCGGCGCCGTGGTTGATCGCGTACTCCTGCGCGATCATGCCGCCCATCGACGTGCCCATCAGATGGAAGCCGGTGAGGCCGAGCTCGTCGACCACCGCCTTCGCATCGTCGGCCAGCATCCGCGCGGTGTACGGCCCCGGTGGTGCGTCCGACTTGCCGACGCCGCGGTTGTCGATCCGGAGCACGCGGTAGCCGGCGCCGAGGAAGTCCTCCATCTGGAGCACCCACGTCTCGAGGTCATCGGCGAGTCCGTTGATCATCACGATCGTCTCGTCGCCGTCACCGTCGAGCTCGTAGTGGAGATCGATGCCGTTCGTCTGGACCATGGGCATGGTTGTGTTCCTTCCTATGAGGCCGAACGTTCCAGCTCGGCGCGGGCGACGTGGCACGCGGCCGTGTGGCCGGTGCCGAACAGGGTCATCTCGGGCTCGTCGGTGGTGCAGCGGTCGATCGCGACCGGGCAGCGCGTGCGGAACCGGCATCCGGATGGGGGAGAGATCGGGCTCGGGATCTCGCCGGTGAGCGGCGCCGCGACGAGCGGCCGCTCGGGGTCGGGGTGCGGGATCGACTGCAGGAGCGCCTGCGTGTAGGGGTGACGCGGGTCGCGGAAGACCCGGTCGGTGGGGCCGGTCTCGACGATCTTGCCGAGGTACATCACGGCGGTCCGGTGGCTGATGTGCTGGACCACCGAGAGGTCGTGCGCGACGAACAGGACCGCGAGGCCGAGGTCGCGCTGCAGCTCCGCGAGCAGATTGAGCACCTGCGCCTGCACCGAGACGTCGAGTGCGGAAACCGGCTCGTCGGCGACGATCAGTTTCGGCTCGGGCGCGAGGGCGGCGGCGATCCCGACGCGCTGACGCTGGCCGCCCGAGAGCTCGTGCGGCCGACGGCGCGCGAACGACGGGTCGAGCCCGACCCGGTCCAGGAGTTCGACCACTCGCTCCTTGCGGTCGGCCTTCGTCCCGATCTTGAACGCGTCGAGGGACTCCGCGATGCTGCGGCCGATCCGCCAGCGCGGGTCGATCGAGCTGAACGGGTCCTGGAACACCGGCTGGACCTGCTGGCGGAAGCTCGCGAGCTGGCGGCCCTTGAGCGCGGTGACATCGCGGTCGTCGAACACGACCCGGCCGGAGGTCGGGTTGATCAACCTGAGGACGCACCGTGCGAGGGTGGACTTGCCCGAGCCGGATTCGCCAACGAGCGCGAGCACCTCGCCGGGATGGATCTCGAGGTCGACGTTGTCGACGGCGTGCACGACGGCGTCGCTCCCGAGGAGGCCGCGGTCGGTGGGGAAGTGCTTCACGAGATCCTCGACACGCAGGATCGGCTGCCCGGACTGCGCCGGCGCGATCTGGTCGGAGAACGCGACCTGGCTCACGCGGCACCTCCGGCGTTCGCGTGGTTGGGCTGAGCTTCGGCCTTCGTCGCCTCGGAGAGCCAGCAGGCGATCAGGTGGTCGTCGGTTTCGTGCGCCAGCGGCGGCACGGTCGCGCACTCGTCCATCACATACGGACACCGCGACGAGAACCGGCATCCCGGCGGTGGCGCGGTCAGGTTCGGCACC
>Ga0207693_10002428_pt1 | contig 16181 bp, 14 predicted proteins | sample LARL81metaG_FD_184347 | JGI IMG/M metagenome (GOLD analysis project Ga0207693, IMG submission 184347) | Corn, switchgrass and miscanthus rhizosphere microbial communities from Kellogg Biological Station, Michigan, USA - LAR L8-1 metaG... | ecosystem: Host-associated > Plants > Roots >...
CGATTTCGAGAAAGCCGTTGAAGCGGCTACCGAGCAACGCCTAGCCGCACGGCACGCCAAAGAGCGGGCTGACGCCTTTCATGAGGCGGGCCGCGCCGCCTATCCCGACTGGCAGGATCGATGCTCCGCGCTGGTCGCAATGGGCGCCGACGCGCAAATGAGTAGCCTGCTGGTCGAAATGAAGGACGGCGCCAAGGTGGCGGCTGCCCTGCATGACGATCCCGACGAATTGGAGAGAATAGCCCGGCTGACCACGCCGACCGCGCGCGCAATCGCGCTTGGCGTCTACGCCGGCCGCCTCGACGCCGCGCAGTCTGTTTCCTCCCCCTCGCGCGGTGAAACTGGATCGGTGTCGGGACGTGCGGTGTCCCGTGCGCCGGCACCGATCCGCCCTGTGCAGGGCCGCGCCAACCCGGCATTCAACGAATACGCCGCGGGCGATGCGAGCAACGGCAACGAGGCATTGGTTGACTACTACATGAAGGCCGACCGCATCCGTCGCGGCTTGCCGGGATAGTTGCATCCGAAACCGTCGCGTCCGGTATAGACGCCGCCCCACCAACCCGACCGAGCTGGGATAACGCTCGCGCCCGTGCCTGCCGCTGCTCGCCGCACTACTCGCCCCCCATCGCGACAGAGGAATCAGCCCGAATAACGCAACCGCGTGACGGGCAATCCATGCACTCTGTCACGAAAGGCGCGCGGCTATGGCCACGTCAGCTACCAACACCCTTCTTACCGTCGATATGATCACCGCGAAAGCGCTGGCGATCCTGCACCAAAAGCTGAATTTCGTTGGCTCGATCAATCGCCAGTATGACAGCAGCTTCGCGCAGACTGGCGCGAAAATCGGCGATACCCTCCGCATCCGGTTGCCCAACCAATACACCGTGCGGACCACGATGACACTGGCGCCGCAGAACACCACGGAGCTGAACACGTCGCTCGCCGTGACCAACGTTTCCGGCGTGGATATCAGCTTTTCAACGACTGACTTGACGTTGAAAATTGACGATTTCGCCGCCCGCTACATCGAGCCGGCGGTTGCCGTGATCGCCGCCAACATCGAAAGCCGCGCAGTGGCTATGGCGAAGGATGTCTATAACAACGTCAACGGCCAGGGCAGCGCCCAGACCCTCAAAAACTTCCTCACCGGCCGCAAAATCCTGCTCGATAACCTCACGCCGCAGTCAAAGCAGTGGTTGGCGCGCGTCAACACGCAGGATAACGTCGATCTGGTGGACAGCCTCAAAGGCTTGTTCCAACAGTCAACCGCCATCGCATCGCAATATACGGACGGCGTGATGGGCGTCACTGGCGGTTTCGAGTTCGCCGAAAACACGCACTTGAACACCTTCACCCGCTCGGCCGCCGTCTCCTACGCGGTGTCCACCACCAGCACCACCGGCGACAGCACGCTAGTCGTGAAAACCGGCACCGGCACAGCGCTGCAGGGCGAGGTGTTTACTATTGCCGGCGTCAATCGTGTTCACCCGGAAACCAAGGTGGACACCGGCGTGTTGCAGCCGTTTGTGCTCACCGCGGATGCTGGTGGTGCAGGCACGCAGACATGGAGCATATCGCCGAGCATCAACTACGCCTCGCCGCACGCTGCACGCGACAACCTGACCAAGCTGCCGACCGCCAACGACGCGATTACCTTCATTGGCACGGCCAGCGTCGCGGTCGGGCAGTCGCTCGTGTATCACCCGGACGCGTTCACCTTCGCATCGGCCGACCTAGTAATGCCGGGTGGTGTGGACATGGCAAGCCGGGCGCAGAAAGAAGGCATAAGTATTCGCCTAGTCCGCCAGTATGATATAAACAATGATTATTTGCCTTGCAGGCTCGATGTATTGTGGGGGTGCAAAACTATACGGCCGCAGCTTGCGTGTCGTATGTTCGCAAACTAGCACAATACTTGCGCTATAGTCAATAGCTAGCTTGCCGGCAAGGGGCGGTTTCTCCACCGCTGTTGCGCGTGTTGGCCGAGCGCGCCCTTGCCGGCGTCGGCCGCTTTCTCAAAGGACCAGACACCATGCCCTTTCAACCCGGCACCCGTATGCACTCGGGCGAGGCGATCAACACCAACACCGCGACCGGCATTCCCCGCGTTGTCGTGCCCGTCACCACCGATACCATCACCCTCGCTGCCGATGACACCGTGCTTTACGTCAATCCAGCGGGAACCATCGCTGCGCTGACGATCAAGCTGCCGCCTGTCGCCGGCCAGCCTAACGGCAAGGTGGCGCGCATCAGCTTCGCGCAGATCGTGACCACGTTGACCGTGCAGGATAGCGCGGCTGGTGCGGTGGCAACCACCGCGGGCGCCGTCGCGACCGCCCATGAATATCGTTACATCAGCAGCGCAATCGGCTGGGTGCGCTGGGCATAGGGGCTAATCCAATGATCAAACTGCGCTGGCCGCTGCTGGCAACGGCTGGGCTGTTGTTGGCAGGCGCGGCCCCTACACCCGGGCCGGGCGTGCCGACCTCGACCGGCACGTTGCAGGGCACGTTTCCGTTCTATTGGGATGGCTCGGCTTTCCAACCGCAAGGCAATAGCTCCGCGATCACCGTTGGCACGGCGGGCACGCCGTCAACCGCCGTGGTATCGGTGCAGGGCATAACCGGCGGAACCACCGTGCCGGTAACGAACCTGCCGTCCACCTCCGCAACCTACGGCATCACGCCGGTTGTCTCGGCATCGCTCGAAAACAGCCACATACTCGATGCCTCGCCGGGCAATCTCTATTCCGTCTATGCGTCGAACCTGACCGGCGGCGCCGCCGGCAACCTGCAAATCTTCAACGCCACATCGGCCCCGGTTGATGGGGCCGTGACGCCGATTGTGTGCGTCCCGTTCAATAGCAACGGGGTGGCGCTGGCTAACTATCTGAACGGCCCGCCGGCTGTCTTTGCCACCGGGATCACCGCGGTAATTTCATCTGCAACGAGTTGTTTCACCAAAACAACCGGCGTTCTGACCGGCTTCATTTCGGGGATGGTGAAATGAGCACGAACAAGATGCGATGGCTGGCCGGCGCTGCGGCACTGACTCTGCTGCCGGCTGTCGTGCTGGCGCAAAGTGTCACGCCGGGCACCGAACGCGCCATGCAAACCGTGCAGTTCACCGCCACCGGCGGCAACTCGTGGACCGTGCCGGCGAGCTGCAACGGTGGCGTGACGCCGTGTGAGTTCTTTGTGTCCGGCACGGCTGGCGGTGGGGCCGGCGGATCAGGCCAGAACAGCGCCAACACGGCCGGCGGCGGTGGTGGTGGTGCCGGTTCATCGGTCGAGCGCGTGCGCTATCTGGCCGCGCCGGGCACCGTCTGCACGGCCACCGTGGGCACCGGCGGCACGCCGGGGGCGGTTGGCAGCAACGGTGGCATTGGTGTGCAGTCATCGTTCCTGTGCACGGGCGGCCTGACGATCATCATCCGCCCGGGCACGGGCGGTTTGGCTGGCGCTGCAGGCGTTGGCGGGGTGGGCGGCGCCTCGGTTTTCAACAATGAAGGCATGGGCGGCGCGGCCGGCGGCGCCGCGGGAACGGCTGCCGCCGTGTCGGCCAACTCGACCGTGGCGTTAGCTGGCATCATCGGCGATCTGCGCGAAGGTTGGCCCGGCGGTGGCGGTGGCGCTACGGCTGGCACGGCCGGCAAGGGCGGCGCATGGCGCTGGCGCTTAGGCGACGGCGTGGTTGCGGGCACCGGCAACGGTGCAGGCGGCGGTGGTGGCAGCGGGTGGTTCGGGCTTGGCTCAGTCGGCGGCATTGTCGGCGTCGCCGGTACGACATGCACCGCGAGCGTGGCGCAAGGCTATGGCGGCGGGGGCGGCGGGGGCGGCGCTAACTTTGCTGGCGGGGCTGGCTGCGCCGGCATGATCGCCATTTCCGGCAACTGGTAATGATCACCAGCACCGGGGACCTGGTGACGTTCTGCCTCCGTGCGAGCGGCATCAACGGCGTCGGCCAGACGCCATCCGCGGAGGACAGCAACACCGGCTTGGAACTGCTGGCAATGCTGGTTGCGCAGTGGCAGCGCAAGCGGTGGCTTGTGCCGTCGCTGATTGACCTGCCGATCACCAGCACCGGCGCACAGTCGTACACCATCGGCCCGGTGCGGCCGACCATGCTCCATGCGGCTTATGCCCGACTGCTGCCGGCCGGGAGCAACCCGCTGGATGTCTCGCTTGGCATCATCGAATCACGCGAGGATTACAGCCAAATAACCTTGAAATCGCTGTCCACATGGCCGGCGGTGGCCTTCCTCGACACCGCATGGCCGACCGGGCGAGTGTATGTCTGGCCGATCCCGCCGGCCGGGCAATTCGAGCTGCATTTCATCTTCCCCGCGGCGCTGCCGACCTATACCGCGCTCACCGATCCGATCGATCTGCCGCCCGAATATCGCGAAGCGCTGCTGTGGTCCTTATGTGTGCGGCTACAGATGACATACGGGTTGCCCGCGCGGCCGGATCATGTGGCGGCCATGCACCAAGCGGTGTCCGTGGTGTCGGGAGCGAATACGCAGATTGGCACGCTGGTTTCACCGATCGGTGCGCGCCGTGGCGGCTCGATGGCGGCCGGATCCTCGCCGAGCTTCATGTCCGGCGGGATGAGCTGATGTCCGACATCGTTTATCCCGCGAATGGCTTTCCCGAAGGGGAGGACGTGCGGTTTCCGCCAGCGGCCGAATTCCCGGTGATCGGGGTTGGCCCGGCAGGGGCCGATGGTGCAGCCGGAGCAACTGGAGCAACTGGAGCGACTGGCGCGACTGGCGCAACCGGAGCGACCGGGCCGACGATATGGAACGCCGGCAGCGTCACCGCGCTAGGCACCCATCTGGCAATCACCGGCACGACGCTGGACACCGCCGGTATGGCGCCCCTGGCCAGCCCCACATTCACCGGCACACCGGCCGCGCCAACCGCCGCGCCGGGCACCAACACCACGCAGCTTGCCACCACGGCATTTTCCGCTGCCGCGATCACCGCCGCGGCCTACACCCTACCGACGGCCAGCACGTCGGTTTTGGGCGGCGTGAAGGTGGATGGCACCTCGATCAACATCACCACCGGGACGATTTCGGCGATCGGCGCCCCACCGTCCGGTGCGGCCGGCGGTGGCCTGACCGGCACCTATCCTAACCCGACCGTTGCCACCGTGCCGGCCACGGCACTGCCCAACCCGTCAGCCTCGACGCTCGGCGGGGTACAAAGCGCTGCCGCCGTCTCGCACAAATGGATTGCCAGCATCAGCACGGCGGGCGTGCCATCGCTGACGCAGCCGGCAGCGTCCGACGTGTCCGGCTTGGCCACATCCGCCACCACGGACACCACCAACGCGACCAACATCAACAGCGGCACGCTTGCGGTGGCGCAGGGCGGCACCGGGCTAGGTGCGGGCACATCGGGCGGCGTGCTGGCCTACACGGCGACAGGCACCCTCGCGAGTTCTGTCCTGCTCACCAACCACGCGCTTGTCGTGGGTGGCGGTGCAGGCGTGGCGCCCGGCGTTGTCGCCTCGCTCGGCACGTCCACCACGTTGCTGCACGGTGCCGCGGCCGGCAATCCGACATGGAGCGCGGTTGACCTCGCCGCGGACGTGACCGGCAATCTCGGGGTGTCGCATCTGAACAGCGGCACATCAGCCAGTTCCACAACGTTCTGGCGCGGTGACGGCGCGTGGGCAACGCCGATCGATACGAATATCTGGAATGCCGGCACGGTATCGACGCTTGGCAACGGCATTGCGCTCAATTCCGGCACGATCAGCGCCGACACGCAGGGCACCATCAACGCCACCGCCACCGGCACGATCAACCCGGCCGGCATCCAAAGCGCGATCGTCAATATGGGCACGGTGAACACCACGCTCACCTGCTCGCCCGGCTACCAGGGCCAACATTTGCGGCTGGAAATCAAGCAAGGCGCCACCGCGCACACCGTCACCCTCGATAGCACCTTTGCCTTCGGGCTCGACATCACCAGCTTTACCGCCACCGCCACGGCAAACGCGCGCGATCTGCTGCAACTGATCTGTGTAGACGGCACCCACTGGGCGGTTGCCGCGGTCAATCACGGGTTCAGCGTCTAGTGGCAATCTCGGTTCGCGCGACCTCGACCGGCGCCAGTGCCAACGCAACCACCGGCACGATCAGCCTGCCGGCCGGCACCACCACCGGCGATGTGACGTTCATTGCGTATTTTCAAACGATGACGAACTACAACACCGGCACGGTGCCAACGATGACGCCGCCGACCGGGTGGACCGTGCTCTATAATTTCGGTTCGTCGGTGGTTTGCTATCGCGCCTTTCAAGGCGGCGATCCAAGTACCGGCATTACCTGCACCTCGACGGCGACGAATTGGTGGGAGTCGGTTGCCATTACCTATAGCGGAGCGGATACCACCACCCCCATAGATTGCTTCGCCGCTAACCCCCGGTTCGCCGGCAGCGGTGGCACTTTCGCGATCCTTCCGTTGCTGTGTCGCGCGCCATCGCTAAATCCGAATTACAATAATTCACGGCTGCTGTGTATCTTCTCTGAGGGCGGCTCGGCCGGAACGACAATCGCCCTGCCGAGCGGACTGACTGCGCAAGTCAATACAGCGGTCGGCCCGGCTTTGCGCATGGCCGACAAGGTGCTGACCGATGGCACGCCAACCGGCACGTTTGATGCGACCGTGACCGGCGCCAAGGCTAATTTGTTCTTTGGCATGTCAATCGTCGTGAAGGCTTCCGGCGCAGCGGCGGCAACGCTTGCCTCGGCACAGCCAACCGTCTGCGGCTTCTGCAACGATGAACTGAACACTTCGACCGTCACGCTGTTACTCGATCGGCTGAATGTGCAAAACAATGACCTTGTGGTGTTCGCCGCGAGTGGACCTGATACGGTCACATCGCCCCCGTCTGGCTATACGCAACAATCATCCCAACTAGGCGCAATTATCTATACACACCCCTGGCTGACAGGCGACACAACCGCGCCGGTTTTCACGTTTAGTGCCGGCAGCTTCAAGGCATGGGCGGTGGCGCTGATCCGCCAAACCGGGGTTGGTTCGGGTGGAGTCAATCAGGATCAGATCGCCGTCACGACGGCAACCGCTACATCCAATCCAACCACCACCACCACGACACAGACGCCAGCCGGGGCGAATGACTTGCTCCTGGTGGTTTTCGGCTCAAGCACAACGATCGCCGGAACTTGGTCGGCAGTCACCGCTGGATTAACCGATGAGGTCATAAATCCATCTGGCCCCGGTTTGCGGTTCGGTTGGGTGCTCCCTGCAGCATCGCCCACCGGCACGTTTTCCGCGACTTGGACGGCTAGTTCCGGTTCAGTAGCGTTAGCCTCCGCTGCGCAATTGATACGTATCGGCACAGGGGGCGCCACGCCGCCAGCCTCCGGCTTTCTGTTCGCCGCATGAGCCGTATCGCGCTCAATGCCGGCGCCTACACCGCGCGCAGCGTGATTGCGAGTGCACAGCGCAGCGTCAACCTGTTCGGCGAGCCGATCCCGGGCGCGCAGGGCGAGCCGGCACAGATGGCGCACTATCCGACGCCGGGGCTGGCGCTGTGGGGCACTGTGGGAAGCGGGCCGATCCGGGCGATCCGGCAGGCATCCAACGGTGTCACCTATTGCGTCTCGGGATCATCCGTCTACAGCCTGTCCGCGCCGTCATCCTCGATCGGCTCGATCACGCCGGGGCTGCACGGCCCGGTGAGCATGACCGATAACGGGCTCGATCTGGTCATTGTGGACGGCACATCGAGCGGTTGGAAAGTCAATCTCGCATCCGGCAGCTTTTCGCAGATCATCGATCCCGGCGCAGTGTTCACCGGCGGCACGCGGGTTGATTATGCGGACACGTATTTCGTGTTCAACCGGCCGAACACGCCGCAGTTTTACATTTCCGACAGTTTGAACACGACATTCGATCCCTTGTGGTTTGCGAACAAGGAGGCGACTGCGGACAACCTCGTTGTCGCCGTCGTGGCTAAGCGCGAGATTTGGCTGCTCGGCGAGCGATCTAGTGAGGTGTGGAACGATACGGGCGCGGCTGATTTCCCGTGGGCGATCGTGCCCAACGTTTTGATCCCGCACGGCTGCGCGGCCAAGTTCTCGCCGTGTGAGGTTGACAACGCGGTGCTATGGCTGTCGCGCGACCGGAACGGGCAGGGCATCGTGGTATCCGGCGCCGGCTATGAGGCGAAGCGGGTTTCGACCTATGCCATCGAGGCCGAATTTACGCGATACAGTCGTATCGATGACGCGATCGGGTGGACGTATCAACTCGGCGGGCATCAGTTTTACGTGCTCACGTTCCCAACGCAGGACGTGACATGGTGTTACGACATCACGACGGGCTTGTGGCATGAGTGGCTGTGGATCGACACCAATGGCGTCGAGCATCGGCACAGGGGTATGTGCGCCTACAACGTGAGCGGATCGGTATTCGTCGGCGACTGGCAGAACGGCAACGTTTATTTTCTTGATAATGCGATCGGCACCGACAACGGCAGCCCGATCAAGCGGGTGCGCGGCTATCCGCACATGCTGAACGATGGCAAGCGGGTGTTCTGGCGGCAATTCCTCGCCGATATGGAAACCGGGACCGGCGGCTACGATCCGACCGGGGGCATTCCGCCGCTCGGTATCAATGCGCCGCAAATCTCGCTTCGATGGAGCGACGATCGAGGCCACACCTATGGCAGCCCCGTATTGAATGACCTTGGCGGTTCAGGAAGCTATCTGCGCTCGCTGCAATGGCAGCGCTTAGGGTATGCCCGTGATCGGGTGTTTGAAATTTCGTGGTCTACACCCTACGCCACGGCGCTGCTCGGCGCGTGGGTGGACGCTACACCGGCGCAAAGCTAATGACGGCGCAAATCGCGCAACTCGTGGTGCCGAGCGACGGACTTGGCTCGCCGACCGGCGCCATCGTAGACTGGCCGCGCAGTAAAATCTATCTCTGGCGCTCTAACGCTTCATCGATCCGCAGTTATGATGTCTCGCTGACCACGCAATCGCCGATCCTATCGGCGGCCCTGCCGCTGGAAACATGGGCCGCAGACGCCGATCCCGTCACCGGAAACCTTGTTCTGCAGACCAATACCGCGGCTGCTAACGGCTCGCCGATCGCGCTGTATGACGCTGCGACACTCACGCAGCTTGCCAGTTTTGGCATAAGCACGGCGTTCCCAGCCTACCCGACAAGCGTATGGGCCGGACAAGCACTGGTTGGCGTCGAATGCAACGGCGTCGGCTATGCGCTGGTGAAGGAAAGTGAGCTGTCCGGCCATGTGGCAGCAATCCGCACCGATACGATGGCGCACGCTGGTTTTTATGCCGCGGTGGTGTCGGGCTGCACTCTCAATCGCGCCATCATGTGCCGCGGCGCATCCGGCGCAGCCGGCGGCTCGGCGTTTCTGACGTGGGAAGGCGCGATCAACGGCCAATCGGCGACGATCCCGCTTTACAAGGTGACGATTGCGCCGGGGGCCGAGACATACAACCCCGCAACGTGGCCGACCGCCAACACGCACATTACCAGCGCCACCATTGGCACTATCGCCGCCGCCTCGATCGATGCCGCGTGGGCTACGCTGCAAGCTAACTCGATCGGCTATGACAGCACGGACGGCAATGTGCTGTTGGACGTGACGGGGGCCGGTGGCGGCAGCGCGCGCTACATCGCCAAGGTGAATGCGGCGACCGCGGCGGTGATCTGGAAAACCCCGCTTGGCGCATCAGGTGCGGCACTGCCCGGCTATCACGTCGGACGCAGCCGGGCCGGCTTCCTGCCATCCGGCGCGTTCGACACCGTGAACACCAGCACCGGCGCGCTGGCCACCGAGGCGCTGTCCGGGTTGGGCAGCATCAGTTCGGTGATGTCGGATGACACAAGCGGGCTGATCCTGCTGCGCTGTGCCTATACAGCCGGCACCGGGGCGCCCGTCGCGGTGTCCGGCACGCCATCGAGCTTCACCAGCTTTGCCCTGATCGGCGGACTGCTGATCCCGCCGGATTTCCCCCTGACCGGAGTAGTCAAAGTGCTGCTGCCGCCTGCTGAATTGCAGTTCTGCGATGCCATCGGTGCCCCCTATGCCGGCGGCACGCTTGAATTTTACGAACAGAACACAACCACGCCCAAAGATACGTGGAACAGCCCGCTCGGCGGCGACGCCCATCTGAACACCAACCCGCTTACCCTCGACAGTGCCGGCCGGGCGCTGATCTATGGGGATGGGGCCTATCGGACGGTGCTGCGCGATGCGCTCGGCAATCTGGTGTGGGATCAGCCGAGCTTTACCTATGTGAGCGCCTGCATGGTCCCGGTGGTTGGCGCGGCTGACCTCGCGACCGCGCGGCAGGCGATGGGCATCACGGACGCGATCGAGGCGGAGGCACTGGCACGCGCGGCCGCAGACAGCGCGGAGGCCACCGCGAGGGCGTCAGCCGACGCTGCGCTACAGGCGGCGCTCGATGCCGAGATAGCCCGCGCAGAAGCCGCGGAGGCGGCGCTAGGGGCATTGATCGCCGGCCTGCCCCCGCCAGCCTCACCCGGCAATGTGCAGGGCGGTAGTGCGTCGCTCGATGCCAGCGGGCATTGCCACATCACATTCCCAACGCCGTTCGCAACAGCCTGCGACAGCTTTGTGGTGACGGGGCTCGCGGTAGGGGTGTGGTCCGGCGCGTTCAACGTGGCCAATCAAACCACCACCGGGATCGACGTGTGGGGATCGATCTTTGGTTCGCGCACGCCGGCATCGGGCGTGGTGTTTTTCTGGCTCGCGACAGGGCATTAGGCAATGACCGTCATTCTGCTGCCGAGCCCGGAGCTCCAATTCTGCGATGCCAACGGCCTGCCGTATGCGGCCGGGACGATTGAGACATACGTTCCGGGCGGTAGCACGCCGAAAGCCACATGGAACGATCCGGCGGGCGGCGGCGGGCATCTGAACACCAACCCGCTCATTCTCGACAGTGCCGGGCGCTGCACACTGTACGGCGATGGGGCTTATAGGCTCGTGCTGCGCGATGCGCTCGGCAATCTGGTATGGGATGCGGTCACATCCTCCGTGGTGTCGGCGGCGATGCTGCCGGTGGTGCAGGCGGCGACGATCGCCGATGCCGTGGTAGCGCTCGGCATCCAAGCGCTGATCGATGCGTCGGTTGCCGCGGAGGCGACGCTACGCGCGGCAGCCGACACGACGCTGCAAACCAATATCGACACGCAGGCGACCAACCTCGCCAACGCCGAAACCACCATCAATGCTGCTATTGCGGCCGAGACGGCAGCCCGGATCGCCGGCGATGCCACGCTGCAGGGCGAGATTGATACCATCAATACAGCGCTTGGCCTGCTGCCGACCAATGCCGCCGGCAGCGTGCGGGTGGGTGAGTTCTCGACCGTATCGCCGGCTTTCGACATCACCTTTTCGCCGGCTTTCCCGACCGCCTGCGTCGATCTGAAAGTTTATCCGATCGACCCGGTGATTGACCCGTCCGTTTTCATCTCGTTTACGCTGGTGTCGGCCAGCCGCGTCACCGGGAACCTGCAGGACAATTTCGCCGTGCCGGTGTCCGGCCCGGTCAAATACGTGGCGTGCGGCTACTGATGGCGATCAATCCGCTTTCGGCGAGCGTGCCGGCCGCACCGATCGTGGACAGCGACGGCAACGTAACGACGGTGTGGCGCGGATTTTTCCTGGCCCTGCAGGCGCGCACCGGCGGGGCGCCCGGCGCCTCGACCGGCACCATCAACACGGGGCTGACCACCGAAACGGCCAACCGGATCGCCGCGGATGCCGCGCTGGGCACGGCGATCAGCAACGAGGCAGCGGCACGCGCTACGGCGATTGCCGCCGAACAACTCGCACGGATCAACGCTGACACCGATTTCGCACACGGCATTTCTGAGAACACCACGGCGATTGCGGCCAATCCCGGCGTGCTGCTGGAATCTGGCACGGCTGGGCTGAAAATCAGCCGGCTACCGGCATTCAATGCGAGTATGCCAGCGCTAGGCACCGAGCTTGTGCCGATTGTCGAGGGCGGTGCCACGACGGCGATCCAGCTTGGCCAGCTTTATCGCTATTCGGTGCAATGGCTCGATCTGGTGGCAACCAACCCGCTCGATGCGATCGGTGGCAGTGGTGCAGCCGGACGCGAGGTGTATTTGCAGGCAGGTAACGGCGATGGTGTCGGCGCCGGTGGCGGATCGTTTGTCTATGGCGGCGCAGGTGGCGCGACCGGCGTCGGCGGTGAGGTTCAGCTTCTTGGCGGCAGCGGGGGTTCCGCATCGGGTGATGGCGGCGCCGTGGTTGTCCAAGGTGGCGATAGCCGCAGCACCGGCGGCGCGATCACTATCCTTGCCGGCGCAGGCGACACCGATGGCGGCGGGATCAACGTGCTCACAGGGGAGGGCGCCGGGATCAGCGGCACCGTTTGGGTGCAAAGCGGCCCGCTCTATCCCGCCATCAATGCCGGCAACACCGGGGACGCCTTCATCTTTTCCGGCGAGGCTGCCGGCAACTCGGGCGCGGCCGGCGTAGGGACCGGCGGCGCAAATGGCACCAGTGGCGACGTGAACATGAGCACGGGCACCAGCGCCACCGGGGCATCGGGCAATATCCTGATGCTCACCGGGAACGCGAACGGCGCCGACGCGGGCGGGCTGTATTACACCGGCGGTTTGGTGGCCAGCGGGAACGGCGCGGGCGGTAGCCTGATTTTCAGCGGCGGGCAGGGTAGCGGCACCGGCGCTGGCGGTCGGATGCAATTCGGCGCCGGCGATTCCGGCACGGGTGCCACCGGCAACGGCGGGGCGGTCGATCTGGTTTCGGGCGCCTCTCATGCGACCAACGGCAACGGCGGCGACATTACGCTTACGACGGGCGCCGGCAACGGCACCGGACACCGCGGGCTTGTGGTGCTGAACGGCCTGCCGACCGCAGCCCCGGCCACATCGGGGGCGATCTGGCGCGACGCTGGCGCCGGCAACGTGATCAAGTGCGTGCCATGAGACACTTTCAGCAGATCGCGCAGGGGGTGGACGTGCTGCCGGTGCAGCTCGATCTGTATCGCCAGCCGGCCCTGTGGAATGAACGGCCGGCGCGCACCGCGGGCGGCGGCTGGTTTGACGGCACGGATGACATATGGCTGCGGTTTCGCGAGCCGGCCGAGCTAACGTCGCGTGACGCCTTCGCCGAGCCGTTTACGCCGGTGTTCTATCCGGCATGGCACGCGCTGCCGCATGTGCGGCCGCTGGTGTTTGACATCATGCGGCGCGTCGAGGCGGTGCAGCTCGGCGGCGTCCTGATCACGCGCGTCCCGGCCGGCGGGCTGGTGGCGCCACACGATGACCGGGGCCGCTGGCACCCCGAGTTTTTCGCCACCAAGGCATACGCGCCGATCCTGTCCAACGATCGGTGTGTGAGCACATGCGGCAATGAGCGGGTGGTGATGAACACGGGCGACGTGTGGCTGTTCAACAACCTCGAAACGCACTCGACGGTCAACGACGGGGAGACGGATCGGGTGACGCTCATTGTCTCGATGCGCGTCGAATGAAGCGCGCGGCCAATCAGCCGACCGGCGAGCTGTATCTGTATGCCGGGATTTACCTGCGCGAAATGCGCACGCCGGACGCCGGAACGATCATTCCGCAGCATCGGCACCGATGGGCGCACCTAAGTTACCTCGCCGCTGGCGGGGTGCGGGTGTGGCGCGATGATCGGCTGGTCGGCGACTTCTGGGCACCCGATGCGATCAGGATCGAGGCCGGCGCGCTGCATCGGTTTGAAACGCTGGCACCGGACACGCTGATCCTGTGCATACACGCAACGGACGCCGCCGAGCCGGAGATTGAGGCGGAACATCAGCTAGAATTGGAGTGCTAGGCAATGCCTTGGGGTATCGCCGCGGGTGCCGCTGTCAGCGCGGCCGGATCGATCATCGGTGGCGGCCAAGCGGCAAAGGGCGCCAAGCAGGCGGCCGATGCGCAAGAGAAGCAGTATCAGCAAACGCGGTCCGATCTGCTGCCCTACACGCAGGCCGGCTATACCGCGCTGCCGACGCTCGAAAGTTTGGCCACCAGCGGGCCGAATGCGGGTGGCCCGAATTATATCGATCAGGCGGCAAAGATCAGGCCGGACAGCGTATTCACACAGGCCGATCTGGAAGCCACGCCGGGCTATCAATTCACCCGCACGCAAGGTTTGAAGGCGACGCAAAGCGCGGCTGCAGCGCGTGGCTTGGGGGTAGCGGGCGCCGCGCTCAAAGGGGCCGCGGCCTATGCGACGGGGCTGGCTGACAGCACATACAGCAACCGATTCAACGAGGCGCAGACGGCGTTCTCGGATGTGTTGGGCTTGAACCAAGCCTACCAGGGCAATGTGCAGAATCAGTATCAGCGGGCGCAGGGGTTGGCGTCGCTTGGCTCGAATGCAGGGGCACAGACCGGCACGGTCGGCGCCACCCTAGCCGGCAACCAGGGCAACTATCTCAATCAGCAAGGGTTGTCACAGGCCGCCGGGACGGCTGGCGTGGGCAACTCCGTGACCGGCGGGGTGAACAGCTATCTCGGCTACAACGCGCTGCAATCGTATTTGGGCAACAAATCCGGTGGCACCGGCGGCTATACGGCGGCCAATCAGCAAGCCGACATTACGAAATATGGGTGAATGATCGATGGCTGATCTGGAAAACCTGCTGCAATCGTCGGGGCGATCGAGTTCCGTGCTTGGCGCGATTGCCAACCCGGCACAGGTGAACGTGCTGGGCGCGTATGGTGCCGCGGCGGATACCGCGGGCAAGATTTACGGCGTGCAGGATTTGCAGTCGCAGAAAGCGTGGGGCGAGGCGCTACAGCAATCCACCGGGCCGGATGGGGTGACGGACTACCAGAAAGCCAGCGCCATCGCCGCGCAAAACCCGCTGGCGGCAATGGGCATGATGAAGGGGCTCACCGGATCGACGGCGCTATCCGGTGCGGTGCAGACGCAAGGCACCGCACGGAATCAGATGCTCACCGATGCGATGTCATCGGCGCTCAATGCACCGGACGATCAGTTGCACGATGCGGTGGTGGCCGGCACGCAAAAGCTGGTGGCAAGCGGGGCGCTGACGCAGGAACAGGCGCACCGGGCACTGCTGAACATGCCATCCGATCCGGCGCAGCTTCGCACACAGATGGAGCGCAACCGGATTTCCTTGCTGCCGCCGGGGATGCAACAGCCGGCGATCTATGGCGCCAAGGGCACCACGACGGACGCCAACGGCAACATCATCGGCACATCGCAAAGCCTGCAGTCCGGCGCCGTCACACAGGCGCAGCCTACCGGCACCGGCCCCTACCAAGGCATGTCACCGGAGCAACGCAACACCATCGTTCAGGTGCCGTATCCGCAGTTTTTAGAAGATGGCAAAACACCCAACCCGAATTGGGGCCGCACGTTCCCGATGAAGGCCGGCGATCTGATTCCGATATTGCCCACCACGCCACCCGGCCAAGGCGGGGGTGTGCCGGCCAGTCTGCGGCCGAAGCCCGCGGCCGGTGGTCAACCGGCGCCAAATGCCCAACCGGCACCCGCGCCCGGCGGCCAGCCAAGCGCCCAACCGGCAGCGGCTCCCGCTGCGCCAGCGGCTCCCGCTACGCCGGCAACCTCCGTGGGCACCGGACCAAGCCCCGCCGACATCGAGCAACAGAAAGCCGACGCCGCCAACAACGCCGCGACCTTTCAAGACATCAGCAACCGTGCCGTCGCCTCGCGCGATCGATCCTCGATCCTTGGCAACATGCTCGGCGACACCACGCAATTCTCCACCGGCGCGCTGTCCAAGATCACCGGCAACCTGCGCAATGTCGCTATCTCGTTGGGGATGCCGGGGATCAATGTCGAAGGCCAATCGGCCAAGGAATCATTCAACAAGCTGGCCGCGCAGCTCGCGCAGGCGCAAGGCGCCGGTGCGCCTTCCGATGCCCGACAGGCAATGGCCGTGAGCGCCAACCCGCACGAGGAATTGTCACCGGCCGGTGCTGATCTGATGATCCGGCAACTGCAGGGGAATGAGGATTACTTGCAGGCGCGCGCCAAGTTGGCCGGCTCTGGCGATCAGCGCGACATCAAGAAATTCGAGAACGAAACCGGCGTGAAACTCGATCCCCGCGCTT
>Ga0207693_10002429_pt1 | contig 16177 bp, 16 predicted proteins | sample LARL81metaG_FD_184347 | JGI IMG/M metagenome (GOLD analysis project Ga0207693, IMG submission 184347) | Corn, switchgrass and miscanthus rhizosphere microbial communities from Kellogg Biological Station, Michigan, USA - LAR L8-1 metaG... | ecosystem: Host-associated > Plants > Roots >...
AGAAGCGCGCATACCAGATTTCTGCCGCGATGGTGTCGCGCTCACGCTCCTGCGGCGTGAGCTGTGATGAGAACTCTTACTTGGCTTTCGTACCGCCGGCTTGAACAGTCGTTGGCGTTTTGAGATAACGATCGTACCACGCCAGGTAGCGCTCGAGGCGATCCTTGCGATACGTCGGCAGGGTGAGTCCGTGATACTGACCCGGATAAATCACCAACTCCGTCGGCACGCCGAGTGATCGTAGCGCCTGGTACATCTGCTCGCCGCCGATGATCGGAACGTTGAAGTCGGCCGAGCCGCCCATGAACAGAGTCGGCGTCTTGATGCGATCGGCGTGGAAGAACGGATATGAGATCTTGATCCACAGATCCTGCGCCTTCCATGGCGGACCGATCTCCTGATTGTATTGCGTGATGTATTGATCCGTGCCGTACATCGACAGTTGCAGCGCGCTACCCGCGCCGGCAACCGCGGCCTTGAAGCGCGGCGTAGTCGCGATCGTGTAATCGGTCAGAATGCCGCCGTAGCTCCAGCCACCGATGCCGAGTCGGTCGGCGTCGGCGACGCCCGAGCGAACTGCTTCGTCGACGGCGCCGAGAAGATCCATCACTTCCTTGTCGCCCCAGTCGGCGAAGATCGCCTTCTGGTACGCCGACCCACGACCACTCGAGCCGCGGTAGTTCACGGAGAGCACAGCGTAGCCATTCGCGGCGAAGAATTCACGATCGAAGCTGAAGCTATAGCTGTCCTGCCCGTTCGGTCCGCCGTGGATGTAGAGGATCATCGGCAGCTTGCCAGCGGGCGCGTTCGCCGGCCTAACGAGGACGCCGTGCACCTCCGTGCCGTCCTTGCTCTTCGACGAGAAACCTTCCGTCGTTGCGAGTTGCAGTTGAGCAAAGAGCGAGTCATTCTGGTGTGACAGCTGGCGCAGTGCGTTGTTCTCCCACGCGTATACCTCACCCGATCGCTCGGGCGTCGAGCTCATGACGACGAACTTGCCGCCGGCCGTGGAGTACGACGACACCACGCGCTTGCCGGAGATCAGGCGCTCGACCGAACCGTCAGCGACGCGAACGCGCGCGAGCTGCTGCTCACGATCATCCGACAGCAGCACGTATACCGACTTCCCATCGGCGCTGAACTGCGCGTTGGAGAGCGGGCGATCGAGCGCCTCGGTGAGAACGCGTGCCGGCGTACTGCCGTCGCTCGCGACGATTGCAAGCTTGCTCAAGTTGTACGCTTGAAACTTCGGCTCATCGCCGCGGAAGAACGCGATCCACTTTCCATCGGGACTCCATGCCGGACGGCCACCGTCGGGACCGACAAAATCGGTGAGCCGCTTCGGCGTCGCACCGGCCCGTGCCTCGATGACGAAAACGTCATCATCGCGTGAACGATCCGGCTCGGCGACCGGGCCACGGACGAACGCAATCATGCGTCCATCGGGCGACCAACTCGGCGAGCCGTCGTCGTCGAGACTGGAAGTCAGCGTTTCCGTCTTTTTCGTCTCGACGTCGAAGAGCGAGAGGTGGCTACGCTTCGTGCCAAGATAGCCGGCGACGTCGCGCTTGAAGTTGTACCGGTTGATCACGATCGGCTTCGGCGTCTTGTGTTCCGCCGTGTCTTTGCGCGCGATCGAATCTGTTTCCTCGTCGACAACGAGAATCATGCGCTTCGAATCGGGCGACCATGCGAACTCCGAGACGCCACCGCGGAGTTGGCTCACACGCTGCGCTTCACCGCCACGACGATCGAGCAGCCAGATCTGCGCGCCCTTTCCCTCCTGCCGTCCGGACAGAAATGCGAGATAACGGCCGTCTGGGCTCCAACGAGGGGTGCTCTCACTTTCAGGACTCGACGTCACGCGAATCGTTGTCGCGCCGTCCCAGCTCGTCATCCAAACATCGTTGTCGGACTTGTCCTTCGCCGAATCGATCGTCGATACGGTATAAGCGACCCATCCTCCGTCGGGAGAGATTTGGGGATCACGAACGTCCTTGATGTGGTAGAGGTCGCCGCTGCGCAAAAGACGTTTCGCCTGGGCGTTGGCTGGTGACGTAATGGCGAGGAGCAGTGCAGAGCTCGCAAGCAGTGCAAGCGCGGCGAACGAGCGGCGCATGACAATCCTCCAGGAGGAGTTAGGCTGGGTAAGAAGCGCAGGCAGGAGGCGCTAAATATCGGCTTTCGCGCATGTCGCCGCGAGGGGCGGCTCGGGATGCTCACCAGCGAAGCGCCTTCGAGCAGATGAGCGATGAAGCGAGAAGGATGACAGACCGATCTTTACTGTTCACCTCGCCGGCACCACCCTTGCGACTACAGTCCGAGCCATGAGCCTGCCGTCAGCGTTGAATCGGGACCGAGCCCCGTCGCTCCCGTCTAATCTCGACGCCCTCCGATCGCGCATCGAGTCGATCGCTCAGAAGTCGAACGCGCGCGCCGTCGGCGTCGCGCTGCACGACACCGAGACGGGTGTCGAATTGCGTTACGAGGCCGATCGCTGGTTTCACGGCGCGAGCACGATCAAGGTCGCGATTCTCCTCGCCGTGTACGGGGAGATCGACAGCGGCCGTCTCGTGCCGCAATCTCGCTTACACGTACGGAATCGATTTCTGAGCGCGTATGACGGCTCACCGTTTCGCGTACTCGCCGATCGCGATGCGGACTCGGAGGTACACGCAGCGATCGGGAAGACGATGCGTGTGAATGAGCTGGCGCTGCACATGATCGCGACGAGCAGCAACCTCGCGACGAACCTTCTCCTCGATCTCATCGGGCTCGATGCGGTTCAACGCACGATCGACCGCTTCGGCCTAACGGGACTGGACGTGAAGCGTGGCGTCGAGGACGAAAGAGCGTTCCAGCATGGTATCATCAACCGCGTGACGGCGGACGGCCTCGTCGCGTTGTTGGGGCTCATCGCTGAAGAACGCGCTTATTCGCCACAGCTGTCACGGGAGATGCTCGACATTCTCCATCAGCAGGAATTCAAGAAAGGCATCCCTGCCAGGCTGCCGCGCGAGGTGCGTGTCGCGCACAAGACCGGTGACATCTCCACCGTCGCGCACGACGCGGGCGTCGTGTACGCACCGGGACGCAAGCCGTACGTGATTGCGATTCTCACCGAGTGGAGCCCAGATGCGGGGCATCGCTCGTCGACAATCGCGTCGCTGTCACACGCCGTGTACGAACACCTGCGCGGAGCGCCGGAGCATGGCTGAGGCGCGCACTGACTCGCTCCGCATCGTCGATGGGTATCGGCTGGACAAGCCGCGGCGCGACGCGCTGGTTCCCGGCGGAGTATTGCGCGACCGCGAGGGTCGAACGCGGCAGCTTCCGCGCTACTTCTACGAAGTGGAATCGTGGGATGCCGCAGTGGAACATGAGCTCGCGCCGCATTTCCACATGTGGGAATTCATTCATACGGATGTCCGCGAGGCGCCGCCGCTCCGCTTCTTTCCGCGGCACGTGCCGTGCGCTGTCGTCCTCACTGCTGCCCTTCTCGAACGCTTTCGGGACATCGTTGGCGAGCCGGTGCGCATCGCCGCCAATGGGGGTTATCGCTCACCGCAGCACGCGCTGACGAGCCACGCGTCGACGCACTGCTGGGCGTCGGCGGTGAACATCTATCGGATCGGCGACGAATACCTCGATGCGCGCGATCGCATCGAGCACTACGCTGACATTGCGCGCGAGGCGCTCCCGGGCGCGTGGATCCGGCCTGTCGGCGAGGATCGTGGCTTTGCCGATGATCATCTGCACATCGATTTCGGCTATCTCGTCGCCGTGCCGCACGATGCGCCGGGCGATCCGTACAACCCGAAGCTCGAGGGCGACCCGCTTTGAGCGGGCGGCGAGTGGCGATGGACTCCCGCCGATCGAAAGCCAGCAAGCGCGAGCGGCAGGCGCGCCTAACGGCGCGCGCGGCTCGCGGGCCTGCCGTCAGCGCCCGGCCCGCGTCGTCGATGGCCGCGATCGGCCTCGAGGCCGAGTTCGTCGTCGTGATGGACGGCGCTCCGGTCAAACCAGAAGACGTCTTCGGCTCTCCGCGGCAGATCGTGCGCGGGCCGCTGATGCATCGCACGGGGCGATCGTACCATCTGCCGACCGGAAGCGCGGTCTACTTCGACACGGGCGTCATCGAGCTGGCGACGCCGATGATCGAGATCGAGCGTGGTTGCGCGGCGCGCGCTGGGCGCTCGCTCTGGGAAAGCATCCTCTTTCTGCGCCGCGAGCTCGACGACTGGCAACGGCGCCACGAACGAGAGGTACGACTCGTCGGATTTAGTACTCACTATAACGTCTCCTTCGATGTCCCAGCCGACGAACGCCACCGACATCGCACGGTCGAGCGGCTTGCCCTGTTACTGACGTATCTATTGCCGGCGCCAGTCATGCTGCTCGCCGCAAATCGCCAATCGACCGGCATCGGCGTGCGTCCACGAGGCAACCGCATCGAAGTCACGGCCGATTTCACCCCCGATGCCGCGCTCATGATCGCAACGGCGACGGTCATCGTCGGCATCGTTCGCGAGGTCATGACGTGGCCGAGCTATGATCTCGCCGAGCTGTATCGCGCCAACCTACCGATCTTTCGTCAGTTCACGCCAGCGGCGCATAGCTCACGCAAGGGCTGGGTAGCACGCTATTCGTGCTTCCCGCGCAATCCATTTGCCGCTCACGTCGACGACGATCGGTGGGATGTGTGTAACGGCGAATCGCTCTCGTTACGCGAGATTGCCGGTCGCATCACGAAGCAGTTCTGGCCCGCGATCCGCCGTTACGCCGATCCGTTCACTCTCCGTCTCATCGGGGGAGTGATGGCCGGTCGTACGCCGTCGCTGCTCGAGCTGGCCGATCGGCCGCCGTCATACGAAAGCGTCGGACAGCTTTGCTCATGGGACGATCTCTTTCCCGAACACGAGCTGCCGCGGTCACGCTATGAGCGAGTGCTCATTCGCGCCATTCACGGCGACCGCCTCCACCTCGGTCGCGACGAGTGGTACACGCCCACCGGGATGCGTGGCTGGTCACACGTCGTCTTTCGCCGCGAGCGCGACCGGAGCAAGCACGTCTTCTCGCTCGACTATCTCCTCCGTCACCTGGATGATTGGGAACGGTGCTAGGTCTCGGTGCTCGTGCGGGAAGCGTCCAGCATCTGGCACCTCCTACGGCGTCCGCGCGTGCCAGTCAGCGAGCGCCTTCGCCTCCTTCTCCGGAGTGATCGCGAAATGCGGCGCGTTACGACGCGCCTCGGGCACCGACGGCCACCAGGCGAGCGTGTCGCGAACCGTCGTCGCCAGCGGCCGGAACGTGAGCCCCGCTGCTATCGCCTTCCGGTTGCTGATCGACATCATTCCGTCATCGTTTCCCGCCAGTCGCGCCCAGGGAATCGCTTCGTCGATCTCGTGCGCGGCAAGGAACGGATAATCATCGACCCAGGTGAATTTCACGTTCGCGTCGAGCGCTGCCTTCGCCTGCTCGAGGAAGCTCGGCATCGTTAGAGTCTCTCTCGGACCAGCGGCGTTGTAGATGCCGGATCGCTGCTCCTCCAACAGCCGCACCATCCACTCGGCGAGATCGCGAACGTCGATGAGTTGCACCGGATCGTCGTGACGCCCCGGCGCGAGGACCTCGCCGCCGCGAGCAAGCCGTACTGGCCAGTATGGGAAACGATCACTCGTGTCACCCGGACCAACGATGTACGTCGGCCTAACGACGAGTCCGCGGTCGCCGAATGCCTGCAGGACCTCGCGCTCGCACCGCGCCTTCGCGACACCATAGGTCTCGGAGCCATCCTTGGGATCAGCGACATCGACGTGTGGCGCCACCGACTCATCGAGACCGCGCTTGAGATAGGGGTAGTACACGCCGGTCGACGAGGTGAACAGATAACGCCCGGCTGCGTCCTTGAGCTGTTGCGTCGATTGCCGCACGTAATCCGGATTGGTCGCCGAGTCGTCGACAACGGCGTCCCATTTCTTCCCGATGAGCGCTTCGAGGTGCCCGTCGCGATCGCCCGTCAATCGCTCGACATCGTTAGGCAGGTCCGCCTGACGCCGCCCGCGGGTGAAGATCGTGACGCGGTGGCCGCGCGCCACCGCATGCCGTACGAGATGCGGGCCGATGAAGCCAGTTCCGCCGAGGATGAGCAGATTGAGCGAAGAGCCGGACGGTTGCGCACCGAAACGCACCGCCGCCTGCGCGAGCGTGGGCGTGACACGCCCGAGTAGCGCACCGCCAAGGACCGTCCCCGCTTTCAGGAAATCGCGTCGCGTCGTCATAGTCGGCACCGTTGAGAGACAGATTCTGCGGTCGCCCACATGTTAGGCGCCGGACTCGCGCCCAACTACCCGCCCGACGAATTCCTTACACGACGCCGCTTAGCGCGTCCAGATCATCACCAGTCCACAGAAGCCATCAGTCATCTGACTCGCGTATTCACGCGGTATCGTCGCCGGGCCGGAATACACCTCGATGCCATACACGTCCTCGAGCGAGACATGATCCGCGGCGTAGCCCCATTCCATCACTCGCCCATCGAGTCCCACACGCATGATGCATGGCGCGCTTTGCCGGCCGCGACGACCGTTGTCGACGATCTTGTTCCCCCGCGCCGACGCGAACAGTCGCACGCCCATGCTGTCGACGACGCGTACGCCAGGCGCGCGCCTAACGAGATCGCTGACCACGACCGGCCGCCGCTGCTCGATCTCTGTCCGTGTGAAGAACGTGCCACCCGTGTGATGTGCCAGTCGGTGCTCGAAGCCTTCGACCTTGGGCGACCAGGAGGCCGCCTCTGTCGCCACCGACACCGTGTCGAGCGTCTGCGCGGCCCGACGCATCTCGAAGACGTACCGTGTGTCGCTGGGCGACGGGGCCTCGACCTCGGCGGAGAGTGAGTCGTAACCGAGCCGGCGCACGAACACGGCAGTGCGACCAGCAAGACTCGTCGCGAGGGTGAACTCACCCTGTTCGTTCGTCGCCGTTGCTGTCCCGTCGCCTGTCGAAACGCTGGCGCCAGCGATTGGCTGCCGCGTCGACGCGTCGCGAACCTTGCCGAGAATGACAACTTTCGCCGTGTCCGGTTGTTGTGCCTGGCTCGGTGCGGCAAGCCCAGCGAGCAGGACCAGACACAGGCGCATCAACGCCCCTACTCGGGACGCGGGCGGCTTGGTGAGGCTCATCAGCTCGCGCGGCGCACGGCTATGATCAATGCCGCACCGGCGAGGATCGCGACTCCCCCGACTATCGGTGAGATCGGAATTGTTCGCTGCTCGCGGGTTGTCACTTGCACGGGGCCGACGTGAGCGACTTCGCGCCGCTGCGTGTACGTGATGCCCCCGTAAGCGACGCCGATCAAGCCGAGCACGACGAGAATGAGTCCGACGAGCGTTCCCACTTTCATTGTATGTTCCTCTACGCTGTAGTGCGCGCCGCCTCGGGCGAGAGGACGCGACAGTAAAGAATACGGCGAAACGCGATGGTTTGCTCTGGCGGAAAGCGCGGCGCCCACTGCATTCTCCCGCCTCGACGCCCGCCCAGGTCCTGGCGGCCGACGTTCCTCCCCTTCAACATGCGCCGATCAGTCATTCTTCTGGTCCTCTCGCTCGCTGCCGCTTGTCGAACGCCGGTCACGACCGCGTCAGGTATTGCCGGCGAAGCATATGATCTGATAATCGAAAACGGACGCGTCGTCGACGGAACAGGCGCCGCCTGGTTCTTCGGCGACGTCGCGCTGCGTGGCGATCGTATCGTCCGCATCACACGGCGCGGCGCGCTGCATAACGCCGCGGCCAGGGAGCGCATCGACGCGGCCGGACTGGTCGTGGCACCCGGCTTCATCGACATCCAGGGGCAGTCGGGCGGTCTCTTTCTCACCGGAGACGGCCGCGATGTCGGAAAAATCTCGCAGGGCGTGACGACCGAAATTCTCGGCGAGGGCTCGACGCCCGCGCCGATCAATCCCGCGCGATTGGGCGAGTCGATCCAGGGCGGTGGCGCGGTCGATACGGAACTCGTGAAGCGCTTCACGGAACCGCACGGCTTCGACAACTGGCTCCGCGCGATGGCCACGCATGGCATCTCGCCTAACGTCGGGTCTTTCGTGGGTGCCGGTACGATTCGCGTCTACGGGATGGGACTGGCGATGGGCGACGCGAAGGGAGCGGCGCTCGATTCGATGCGCGCCGCGGTACGCCGCGCCATGCAGGACGGCGCCTTCGGCTTAGCGAGCGCGCTCATCTATCCGCCCAATACCTTCGCGTCGACTGAGGAGCTGATCGAGGAGGCGAAGGCGATGTCGCCCTATGGCGGTGTCTACATAACGCACATGCGGTCGGAGGCCGACAAGCTCCTCGAGGCGATTGATGAGGCAGCCCGCATCGGTCGCGAGGGAGGTGTGCCCGTCGAGATCTATCATCTCAAGGCGGCGGGCGTCCGCAACTGGACGAAAGCACGGGCAGCGATCTCGAAAATCGACTCGGCACGGGCGGCGGGCCTCGACATTCAGGCCGACATGTACCCGTACACGGCCGGCGGAACCGGCCTCACCTCGTGCCTTCCACCCTCGGCGTCGGCGGAAGGCCGACTCTTTGACAACCTCGCCGATCCCGCGGTGCGCACGAGGCTTCGCGCCGAAGTCGAGCATCCGACAAGCGATTGGGAGGATCTCTGCGGGCAGGCGACGCCTGCCAACGTGTTGATCACCGATCTGCGCCGGCCTGAAAACGCGCCATACGTCGGCAAGCGACTTTCGGAAATCGCGCAAATGATGAACACCGACTATCTCACCGCAGCGATGAACCTGATCCTGAGTGAGCGCCGGCGAGTCGAAACGATCTACTTTCTGATGAGCGAGGACAACGTCAAGCTCCAGCTGCAGCAGCCGTGGATCAAGATCGGAACGGATGCCGCGGGACCCGAGCCCGATAGCGTCCGTGGTCTGTTGCACCCGCGGTCGTACGGCACCTATCCGCGCATTATCGGAAGGTACGTCCGTGATGAGCATGTACTCACGCTCGAGGACGCGATTCGGAAAATGAGCTCCGCCGTGGCGAGCCGGCTCGGCATCGCCGATCGCGGCCTGATAAAGCCGGGCATGTACGCCGACATCGTCGTGTTCGACCCCGCCACGATCATCGACCGTGCGACTTTCGAGCAACCCAAGCAGCTATCCACCGGCGTACGTTATGTGTGGGTCAATGGCACACTCGTGTGGCGAGACGGTGTCCACACCGGCGCGAAACCAGGTCGCATTCTCCGTGGCCAAGGTTACGGCGCCTCCCGGTAGAATCATCCCCGCGCCCTGTGCACGCGTCATTGAAGGGTGAAGATTCGTTTGGCCATTACCGCGTCTATCTCGTTTTCGGACCAAATCCCATGCGCTTTTTCCTCGCCGTTACCCTTGCTCTCGCGACTGTCGCCGTTCCAGCTCGCGCCCAAACGAAGCAGCAACTGGTCGAAGACTGGGAACGGCAGCGCACGAATGTGTTGGCCTACATCGATGCCATGCCCGACTCGGCGATGGCCTTTCATCCGACCGTCGGCGTTCGCGACTTCGCGCAGCAGATCGTCCACGCCGTCAGCACCAATCTGGAGGTTGCGGCAATCTCGTTGCGCGGACTCAAGGAGGCGCCCTTTGTCCTCGATACGACGCAACTCCATCAGAAGGCCGCGCTCCGTGACTACACGGATCGCGCGTACGGCTTCTTGCTCGACGCGCTCAAGGGCGCGACGCCGTCGCAGCTACTGAAGCAGTCATCGGTGTACAATCTTCCCGCGCAGTCGGCGTCACGCTGGCTGACGTTGAGTTACGAGCACGCCGTGTGGACATTAGGCCAAACGGTTCCCTACCTGCGACTCAATGGTGTAACGCCGCCGGGATACAAGCAGCCGTTGTAGGAATTACTGTTTCGTCGAGCAGCGGAAGCGTGTTCCGACAAGGAGAGACTCGCGTCATTCGTGATCAAGTCTTGCCGCCGCGCTGTTGAGAGAATGTAGTGCAACAGGGAGGATCGTCTGCGCCCAGAGTTTGTACATCTCACGCGACGGATGCAGTCCATCCGCGGCGAGGAGAGAACGGTCACGCGCCGCACGACGGGAGTCGGCGGTGATATCGACGAATTGCCCGCCCGCTTGGCGGGTGGTCTCCCTGGCAATGTCGTTGAACGCGTCGATTTCCGCTGCGATGACTGTCACGCCACGCGGATCGGACCGCGCGAAGGGCGTGACACTCCAATCCGGAATCGACACAACGATCAAACACGGCGCGTCGCCGCCGACAAAGTTCACGGCGCGCGACAAGAGCTTCAAAAAACCCTCTCGAAAAACGCTGCCCGTGAGTCCGCGGTATTGATCGTTGACTCCAATAAGCAGTGTCACGAAATCGTAGTCTCGCTCTAGGGGCGGAGTCATCGAGTCGATTGCGGCTAGTAATTCCGCCGTCGTCCACCCCGTCCGCGCGACGATCATCGGATCGGCCATCGACACGCCGGCGTCTCGCATCGCGGCCGTAAGTTGCACCGGCCAGCGCTCACTCGCATCGACACTCTCGCCAATCGTGTACGAGTCGCCGAGGGCGAGATAGCGACGCATCACGGCGCGACGTAGTTCTTCGAGATCAGGTCATAGTAGGAGCGAACGGCGCCGCTGTCATACGTCGCGACGAACGCGTCGAGCGTCTGCAATATCTGCGTCGAATAATGGCCTGGGACGTTGAGCGGATGTGCGCCGGCCGTGCCGAAACCATAGCCATAGCCGAAGAAGCTGCGGATCATCACACTGCGGCGGTCGCGGGGAAGGAGCTTCACGTTCTCGGCGAACTGTGCGAAGCCGCCATCTCTGATGAGATATTGCTCGACGTTGGAAATGTAGAGCGCCGAGACCTTCTCGCCGCGCTCGCCGATGTATTGGCCGATGGCCGGGAGCGCGTGCTCGCCCGCGGCATTGCCGACGACGGGAACGATCAGATCGCGGGCCTCGAGGCCCTTGACGAACTGGAATGCGTCCTCTGATGCCAGGTAGTTGGCCTGGTGGCCGGACCGGTCCTTCTCGAGGAGAAGCTGGCGATACGTCGGATGGTAGGGACGTGGCGCGCGCCCGATGCTCGAGTAGCGCAGGTCGAGCGAATCTCGCACAAATGCATCGCGGATCCGCGCGATCGTCTCGAGGTCCAGCGTCGAAAGCGGAATCCCGAATCGCCGCACACGCTGACTGATCGCCGATTGCACCGAGTCGACGACGTCGGCGTCGGTGTGGGAGCCGTCGATGTACTCGACAAGCTCCTGTATGGACTTCGAGTTCCATTTCTCGACGTCGCGCGGCAGAGGTTTGCCGAATAGCAGGCAGAGATACTCCGCCCGATTGCGCGACATCGCAAACACCGACTTGAAAAGCAGGTGCTCGAGAAGGTTGTCGCGGCGGATATCGATCATGAACGCGATGTCCGGCCGCACCGCGGCGATGTACGAAAAGTTCTGATCTGGGCCGACGCCGATATATGCCCCTCCCTGAACTTTCAGCCGGCGCATCGCATCCAGCACGTGCAAATACGACGTCTCGTTCGAGATGAGGTTGTCCGAATCGAAATACCCGCCCGGCTCGGAGAGCCGCTGCACCAGTTTCGCGAACGCTGAATCGGCCCGCGACAGCCGTGCCGGCGCGAACGATGACGCATATGCGATTCGTGTGGCGGCGGGGCTCGATGTGCCATCGGCGCCATCCCGTTCACTGGCTAACGATCCGGCGATGATCGTTGCCGGGATGGCAGCGAGCAGCCACCGCACCGAGCGCAATCTCGAGCTCATCGACACCTCCGTACACGCGAAAATACTTGGCGTGACGGGGCGAGGGCCAGTCGCCGAGAGCTAGAGGCCAGGAATGGCCGGTTGGGCCGGCGTCCGCACGCGCAACCGCTGCGCAAGCCGACGCGCGTCGTGTGGGGCGTGAACCTTCGCATCGTTGTCAAAATAGACGTATGCGTCCGGCGCTCCCCGTTTGCGCCAGCGTCGGATTCGCGCCGCCCAGTCGTCCAGCTCGTCGTCGCTGTAGCCGCTGACATACAGCTCTCTCGACCCGTGTAACCGCACGTACACAAAGTCGGCTGTGAGCTCCTCCGCATAGTCAAACTTGCCGGCCGTGTCCGCGAAGACGAGCGCGCAACGGTGCGACCGGAGAATAGCGTAGAACTCTTCGCAGAAATACGACGGATGGCGTACCTCGAAGACGTGTCGGTAGGCTATCCGCCGTCCTCCGACCGCGTCGACGAGCGCGCCGCGCTTCAGCCGGTGGTCGTGGGCGCGGGCGACAGCTTCGGCGGCGGTCGAATCCGGCGGGAGCATGCTCATGAAGGAGTCGAGTCGCTCTGCCTCGAAGGCGTATGTCGCCGGTAACTGCCAGAGAAAGGGACCGGTTTTTGGGCCAAGCGCGAGGACGCCGCTTGCAAAGAAATTCCCAAGCGCGCGCTCGCAATTCCGGAGCTTGAGATTGTGCGTGATGAATCGTCCGCCCTTCACCGCGAAAACAAAATCGCTGTCGGGGACGGCTTCGGCCCACCGGATGAACACCGCGGGTGACTTGAGGCTGTAGAACGTTCCATTCAACTCGATCGAGTTGAAGCAGCGGCTGGCGTACGTGAGCCATTGCGCCTTCTTCAACCGCTCCGGGTAGAAGGCGCCCCGCCAGCGCGGGTAGTCGTATCCGCTGATCCCGACGAAGCTGCGAGAACGAACGCGCAGAGAGCGTGCTCCGCGTTCCAAATGATCGAGGAGCTATTCGCGCGGCGGCGCGTGCGAGGTCGTCTGTGTCATCACCAGCCGGAGCTGGGTGAGGAAAGCCGTAGGACCGGCATTATCGGGAAGGGCATGCAGGGCGCGCAGGGCATCCTCTTCTCGCACGGCGAGGCCGGCACTAATCGTATTCGGATCGACGCCGACGCGTTCGAACTCCTTCAACAATTGCGCGAACCGCTTTCCTTCGGTCATTCAACGCTCCCACAGGATCGCAGGCTGTCTCTCTCGGAGACGCATCGAGCTGGTCTGTGACGTGTTCGCTGAGGCCGGTGTCGCATACTCCGTTCCGTGATGCGCTCGACTGTGGCGAGCCCACGCGAACGGTCGCGACTTCTCTAGAGTATCGGTCACCGCGGTAGACGAGGAAAGGGCCAGTCCTCGTGACGAGGGCTGGCCCTTTTGGTTCAGACATATTGTTGATGTTTAGCCCGAGCCTGCGATCAACGGTGAGCGATGACGACGAACAGCGCGGTGAGCGCGGCGGTGAGGGCGATGAGGGCGCCCGCGGCGCCCAGTGCCGCCGCCGGCGTGATGACAAATTCGCGGCGCCACCATGGTGTGATGAGTTGGGGCACCGTGTGTGGCAACGCATCCATGATGCGCTGCTGGACGTGCGCTGGCGTCGCCAGATGGCGCCGGGTTTCCGTCACTTGCGCCATGCGCTTCCAGAAATCGACATCGCGTTGAGTGTCGCCTTGACGCACTGCAGCTTCGGGCAACTCTCCATCGAGCCAGGCGTGAATGGCGGGAGAGAGCAGGCGGCCGGTATCGGGCCGTGCGAGCGGCACTTCTCGATCGGTGAGTGGACGCTCGATTTCCGCGCGCCGCTCCCGTTTCTGGCCGTCGAGATTGCGGCCGTTGTCGGAGCGAATATCGTCAAACATGTTAGGCGTACTTCTCCTCGAGTAAAGCTTGGAGTGCCTCACGAGCGCGGTGAACGCGCATCTTGAGCGCACCGACAGTGGTGCCGAGCAGATCTGCCATCTCTTCGTACGAGCGCCCTTCGACGTGCTTCATGATGAACGCTTCGCGAAGTGATGATGGCAGCGTTGCCAGTGCCTTGTCCAAATCCGTGCGCAATTCGCTGCGGTCCAACTCCTCGTCAGGGGTCGCGTACGAAGAGGGCTGATCGTCTTCGTCGTAGCTGAGATGCGACCGACGGATGTTCTTCAGCCAGTCCTTGCACCCGTTGGCGACGATGCGGAACACCCAGGCATCGAACCGCCCGCGCACCTCGGCGAGATGCTGATACGCCTTGATGAAGCTGAGTTGCAGAATGTCTTCAGCGACGTCGGGGCTCCCCGTCATGCAGAGCGCATGTCGATACAGTGGGTCGCTGTAGCGAGTGATCAACGTCTGGAACGCGTCGCGCTGCCCTGCGAGTACGCGTTGGATGATCAGCTGATCAGTATCCTGATCGGCGAGTTGTGCGGGCTGCTCCGTCGTCTTCACGACAACAGAGTAACGCGGTTCCCGCGCTTCGGACAGGGCCGCGGGCGCGCTCCCGCTGGCGGTCCTTGGTTTCACGGCAGTCGCCACGGTGGAGGGGACGAAGGAGGGTGAATGGAGTAACAACGACAACACGGAACGAGCAACTCGGCTGCTCGATCCGACTAATCACTGAGCGATTCGTCTCTCTGACCTTTATCGTCCGTCGGTTTGCCCGAACGTCGATTCAAAGACGCGCCAACCGCCGTGACGTATCACACTCCCATGTTCGTCGAGCCGCGGCGGCGCAAATCGCGCCGGTCCGCCGACGCTTGGCGGCATCCCAAATTGCGGTGAGGCATCGACATCGGCGATGACCTCGCCGATCGTCTTCACGACACCGGTGGGTACGCCGGCACGCGCCAAGCGGTCCTGCCAGATCACCGCCGGCGCCCCGCTCACCTTCGATGAGAATTCTTTAACAATTCGCTCCCGCTGCGCGAGCCGGCCCGCATTAGTCGCCAGGCTGGTGTCTGCGGCAAGCACACCGAGCCCAAGTGCTTCGGCACAACTCACCCATTGCTCGTCGCTACCGACGGCGATTACGAACGGCCGATCGGCGGCGCGAAACAACTGATAGGGGACGAGATTGGGATGTGCGTTCCCCCAGCGGCTGGCATCAACTCCACTCACGAGCACATTCTGCGCGACATTCACCAGTGCGGCCCGCGCGCTGTCGAGGAGTGAAATGAACAGTCGACGACCGCCATGCGATCGGCCGCGCGCAACGAGCGCCGCCAGAATCGCGACAGCGGCGTCCTTTCCGGCAATGACGTCGGCGAGTGCGACACCCACCTTCATCGGATCGCCGTCCGGCTCGCCCGTGATTGCCATCCACCCGCATTCGGCCTGCGTAACGAAGTCGTAGCCGGGCCGCCCGCTGTCCTTGCCGAATCCGGTTATGGTGCACCAAACGAGCGCGGGGTTGCGACGCATCAGCTCAGCCGGATCCAACCCATGCCGCTCGAGAGTGCCGCGCCGGAAGTTGTCGACGACGACGTCGGCATCTCCGGCCAATCTGATTACGACATCACGGTCAACCGCCGATTCGAGATCCAGGGCGATGCTCAACTTGTTCCGGTTTACCGACAGGTAGTAGGCGCTCTGGCCGCTTCCGTCGAATGGTGGACCCCACCCACGTGTTTCGTCACCGCGGCCCGGCCGTTCGACTTTGATGACGTCAGCGCCGAGGTCACCGAGCATCATCGTGCAGAATGGCCCCGCAAGAACCCTTGTCAGATCCAGCACTCGTATCCCGTTGAGCATAGTCTTGCGCTATAGTGTCACGATCCTGACGCGGGTCGCACTCGGGCTTTACGCTCCGCGGCCGCAGCTTGCTGCCGCCGCATCAGGTGCTTGGGCGTGCTTGCGTAGCTGTCGCAGCCTTCTATACTTCCGCCACGACGAACCGGCTTTTGGCGCGCGAAGATAGCGCGCCTATCCGACTCTGCAAAAGCGTCAGGATATTCCTTCCCGCGGATTCGACGGACCCAATGGCGGACAAGCCGTTTCCTTCTTCCTCGCCTCACCAGTCTCCTGCCTCGGCCCCGTTTCCCGGGACGTCGTCTGCCGACGCCGGGCCGCTCGGCGCCGATTCGGGAGCTGGATCTGGAGCACGGGGACTTGGTCATCGCTCCGCGGAGATCCGGGACGCGATGGCGGAGATGGCCGAGCGCGCGCAACAGATCAGCCAGGAGGCGGGCACCAAGATCACTGCGGCGATGAAGGAGGTCATCGGCGCCGCCGCCGGGCTCGCCGGCTTTGCCGTCGAGAGTGCGCGCGACCTGGTCCAGTACATGGTGCGTCGCGGCCAGATCACCCAGGACGAAGCTGACAAGCTGATACGCGAAGCCGAGAGCGCGCAAAGCCGTCGTGGCGGGCGCGCCAGCGCCAGCAAGACG
>Ga0207693_10002430_pt1 | contig 16175 bp, 12 predicted proteins | sample LARL81metaG_FD_184347 | JGI IMG/M metagenome (GOLD analysis project Ga0207693, IMG submission 184347) | Corn, switchgrass and miscanthus rhizosphere microbial communities from Kellogg Biological Station, Michigan, USA - LAR L8-1 metaG... | ecosystem: Host-associated > Plants > Roots >...
CAGATTACCGGCTTCAGTGTGACCGCCGGGAATTAGGGAATCATACCATATCGGGCGCACCCAGATATTTGCGCGAGGGATCGTCACCGAATGGCCGAGACGCAAACGGCGGCTCGGTGAGCAAAGCGAACAGAGCCCGTCCCAAAGGCGCGCCATATCGCACCCCTCGCCTCGCATGTTCCGATCCACGAGAGGTGCATTATTCTTTTGCCAGGATATCGACTAACGCTAAGACTGTTTCCAGCAAATCGAGTGGTTGTTTAACAGTTTCGCCCAATCGCTGCATCAGGGGCCGAATTTTGGCCGACCGCGCTGGGAAGTGCTTGTCTAAGTTGGACATTACTTCATTCCAGAGTTCTAGTGACATCCAGCCGGACGAACCAATCGGCACCACATATAGACCCCTCTGCTTGGCGAGTTCGAACTCCGCGCGAACACCGTCGGCGTTAATGATTGTTGCGGCTCTGTCAAGCTTGTTGCCCATTATGAAAACCGCAATGCCTGCCTGCGCAACAAGCTCTTCGCGATACCGGCCAAAAGTCTCCTGTCTCTCGCGAGGGTCCTGAATTCCGATTGGAAACGGCCTGAGCACCAGTTGCTCCTCGATGCTCCGTCGCTTTGTTGAATAAATCTGCTGTACTGCGCCTGTTACAATGGCGCCGCCGACGCCAAGCCCGAAACCACTGGTGACGCGGAAGTCTCGGTCTATCAAAGCTCCGGCAAGGCGAGTAAGAAAATCATCCGTAGCAGGCCGCCCCCAATCTCCATAGTCAGCTGCGCTCCCGGAAATAAAGATTGTACGGCGCCGAAACCGATCCTCGATAGCTCTGAGGATTTCCGTAACTTGACCGTAGTCCTCGACAAAAATAGTCTTGATATTAAATCTTTTAAGGTCTTGGGTAATGAGAAGCTGTTTGTTCTGCGCATACTGAAATTCAGGTAGAGGTTCCCCCGGAAGCTGCGTGCGGTGCTTAGTGAGGCAGAAATGCTGCCTCTGATTTTGCTCAAACCGAGCGCGGATACGCCCGAGCACGTAATCGAGATTTGGGTCGGTAAAGCTGAATCCAAGGAACAGAAACGTTTGCTCTACGAGATCTCCGGCGAGGGCTGTAATGAAAGGACCGTGAGTACGGTGATATCGCTCATAGTCATCCTTGGTCAGAACGGCTTTATCAGGATGCTCGATATCGCCGTGCATCTTGTAAACAACGGCATCACGTCCGCGCTTCGTTGTTGCGAGCTGTTCTTTGGTGTATTTCGCGTCAACGCGCTTTCCGCCGAATTCGAGTGCTTTCTCGATGAGGCGATCATAATTGGTCGTCCAGTAGGTCTTTATCGGCAGCCGAGCAAGAATCTTATGGTTTTCTGTAGGTTCAACCAGGTCGGAAAACTGATCTATGAGAAGTTGATTGAGTTCGTGACGGTTAGCCGCATTGGCATTGACATGATATTGAGCGACACCGACAAGATCGGATTCCCTCCGGGCGTCGAGACCCAGTTGTTTGGCGATTGGAGAGAGAAGCTCAATCCAATCGACGAAGCCGGCGCTCTTTGAAAGCCCGGCCCCCAGAAAAACCGCGACGTTATCTTCCCGTAGTTCCGTAAGGTACTTGCTGATGAACGCCTCGGCGTCCGGGTCCATGAGCTACTCCTCGTGTCACTACGAGTAGCAAATTCTCGGTGAGCAGAAGAATGGGAGAGTTAGTGATTAATTATTGGCCCGAATTTTGATGGCCTCCTCAACCCAGCCGTCAATGTTGGTCTGTATGGTGGCGTACACGGCGCTGCTATCTGAACCTGACGGATTATACAAATTGACGATCGAAGCAAGCTTTTTTCCAGTGTTGCCATGTCCAACTGAAAAGAATGGATTCTCCCCGGCGACAGACGTATTTTTGAGTTCGTCTTTCAGATTATGTATTCGAATTCCAACGACGCCTTTGCCCTTATCCCACGCTTTTACAATCTCCCGGAGTACCCACTTCCTCTGGGCAGTTTGCGAACCGACGAGCACGACCGCACAGCTTTTTCCGCTCATTTGGTCATCAATCCATTTTTCAATTGCCGGGTCGCCGCCTTTCTTTACGGCTTCCCAGTCATTATCTGATACCGGTCGGTTGCCTTCGATTACGCCCATATTCCTAACCTGCGATGCGCGCCAAGCATCGTTGTTGAAATGGAAGCTGAAAAAGACGTTTCGAGCCATTTGTTCCTCCAAAGAGTATCCGAAGTCGTTACGTCAGATTCGTGCGTTATCGTTATGACCCAATTTGGGTCCAACACTCCTGCGCCAGGTCTCAACGTTTTCTGACCATTCGTGAGAGCGACTTCCCCGTGCGCTCGCGCAATGTATCCAATCGGGCATCGTTGCGGACGCCGGGGGCGAAATTCGGATACGTCTGGCGTATAGTTCGTACGAGAGTGTCGCCGCGCTTCTGGCGGATTTCGCCGTCTCGATCACGGCAACGGTCGTCCAGCCCGACATTGCAGTGCTTTTTACCCATCGTTATCTCCTCTTGACGCCAAACCCTGTGTCGAATGGCCACAAGAATTTCGCTTGCTTGGCTAGCACCAGCCTTGACGCTGGGAGCGGTCCGTGATTCGAGTGTCTCATCGGCGAAACGATTCCACGATCGTTTCGTAAATGCAACACTTGTTTCACCTGCGGAACACTATGTCCACAGATCGGCTAAGCCCGAAGGCTCTCGGCAACTTATTGCAACAAAAGCGAGGGAGCATGGGCATCCGAGCAGCAGCAGGCGAGATAGGAATAAGCCCGGCCACGCTATCTCGCATCGAGAACGGACGGGTCCCGGACCTCGATACTTTGGGAAAAGTGTGTAGGTGGCTGGGTGTTGATCCGGCAAATTATTTCGGAGCGTCACCAAGGCAGGTGGCCATTGGGGAAGGTACCTTACAGGTAGTTTTTAAAAAGAACCGGGCCGTAAGTCAGAACACCTCCAGGGCGCTTGGGAGGCTCATTATTGCCGCGTACCGGCAATTTTCGGAGATCGACGCACCCGGTCATGAGTAGTGCTTAGACGCGGATTCAAATCACAATGCGAAAGAAGGTCGGTTGAGCTCCGCCGGCTTTTGGGGCGGCAGCCGCTAGAGCCTCTATTGGCGGCTGATGTCGCGCACCACTACAACGTGACGGTTTGGAATCCTTTGCAAATCGCTGCCATTTCGGCCAGCGATATTCAGCACCTCCTCGGTCCAGGTCGCGAGGAATGGTCAGGCTTCACTTTACGGATCGGGACCCGACATCTTGTGGTGATGAACTCGGCTCAGTCACCCCGACGGCAGAACAGTGTTCTTATGCACGAGCTCTCTCACATCATCCTGGGTCACGAACTGGCATCGGCGATGTTCACCGAAGGGGGCGACTTTACCCCAAGCACCTATAATCAGGATCAAGAGGACGAGGCCGCATGGCTGGGTGGAACACTATTGCTGCCCCGGCCAGCACTTCTCTGGATGCGCTACCAGGGGATGTCAGATGACGAAGCGGCCACCTACTTTAGCGTCAGCCCCGACCTGCTCAGGTGGCGAATCCGAATGACCGGGATCGATTATCAACTCGGGCTCGGAGTACGAAGGCCCAACAACCGGGCGCGAGCGTGAACAGCAGGCGAACGAATTTCCCGGATTTTTCCTGGATTGTTGGGTGATCTTCGTGCTTCGTTCTGCCGAAACTTGCCGAATCGGGCGTGCGAAGCGATCGCAAACCCCCTCTGATATAAAAGGCTGGACAGGAAAATTTCGAGCGGGCGATGGGATTCAAGCCCACGACTCCACTTGGCAAGGTTGTGGTTCTGCCTCCAACAACGAGCCTAACTTAATTACCCGCGCGCCCCGGCTTCACGCGTGCTCCGCATCGCCGCGACCGCGTCCGCAACGGCCTCCGGCTCGCGCACCGGGAGCGAGCAGGTCTCGCCGAGACAGATGAACGCTGCGCACTCGGTACTGGCCGCGATCTTCTCCTGTCCGGCACGCGTGGCCCGCAGCGTCGCTGGCGCATGCACAACGACGCGGTCGAGGAAGGGAAGCTTGCGCGCGGCGGCGAGGAGCGCGCGCGCCCGCGCATCCTCTCCGGTCACCACGATCTCCGCGCCGCGCAGGCGCAGGTCGAGCGCATTGAGGAGCGCCAGATGCCCGAACAGATTGTCGCCCGCGCGTGAAAGAATCCCCTCGAACAGCCGGTCCGCCTGCTCGCGCCAAGCGAGCTGGCCGGAGAGAACCGAGAGCCGGACGAGATTCTGCGCGGCCACGGCGTTGGCATTGGGAGACGCATCGTCCGTGGTGGCGCTCGGGCGCACCACCAGGCCTTCCGCGTCATCGGCCGTGAGATAATAGCCGGCGGTCTCCGCGTTGGCGTAATGGCGGTCGAGCGTTGCCTGCCAGCCCAAGGCCCGGTCGAAATACTCGACTTCCCCCGTCGCCTCGTGCAGCGCGAGCGCAGCGCGGATCATCGCGGCGTGGTCGGAGGCGAGGCCGGGAAACAGGAGCCTCTGGTCCCGCCAGGAATGCCCGAGGCGCTCCCCGCGACTCATGTGAGCGGCCACGCACATGAAGGCGCGGGCAGCCATGGCGATCCAGCCGCGCTCATCGAGCACTAGGCCGGCATTGGCGAGGGCCGCGATCATCAAGCCGTTCCAGTCTGCCAGAATCTTGTCGTCGAGGCCCGGGCGCACCCTGCTCTCGCGCGCCCGCAGGAGCTTGCCGCGCAACGCGGCAAGCCTTTCCTCATCCTCCATGCTGCGCGGTAAGTGCTTGAGCGTGTTGAGGATATTGTGGCCTTCAAAATTGCCCGATTTAGTCACGTCGTAGTGCGCGGCAAAGAAGCTGGCGTCCTCCTTTCCGAGGACATCCTCGACCTCGCCTAGGGACCACACGTAGAACTTTCCTTCCTCGCCCTCGGAATCGGCATCGAGGGAGGCGCAGAACGCCCCCTGCGGGGTCGTCATCTCCCGCTCGAGCCAGCCGACGGTCTCGCGTGCCCGCGTGCGAAACAGCGCGTTGCCGGACCGCTGCCAGGCGAGCGCGAGCAGCTCGAGGATCAGCGCGTTGTCGTAGAGCATCTTCTCGAAATGCGGGGTGAGCCAGCGCTCGTCCACGGAGTAGCGGGAGAACCCTCCGCCGAGATGATCGTAGATGCCGCCCTCGCACATGCGCGCGAGCGAAATCTCGACCAGCCCGAAGTAACGCTCGTCGTTGCGGCGTGTGCCCGCGCGCCACAGGAGCTCGAGCATCATGGGCTGGGGGAATTTGGGCGCCCCGCGCATGCCGCCGTGCACGGGATCGATCATGCCGGCAATCTGCTGCGCCACGCGGTCGAGCTCGGCCTCGCCGACCACGACCCGACCCTGCGGCCGGGCGCTTGCGGCAAGCCGCGTCATCAGCGCGCTGCGGTTCTGCTCGACGCTCTGGGGCGACTCCCGGAAGACGCGCGCGACCTCGCGCAGGAGGTCCGCGAAGGCGGGCTTGCCGTAGTGCGAGGTCTTGGGGAAATAGGTGCCGCCCCAGAACGGCTCCCCGTCCGGGGTCAGAAACATGGTCAGCGGCCAGCCGCCATGCTCGCCCATGTGATGCAGTGCCGCCATGTAGATCTGATCGATGTCGGGGCGCTCCTCGCGGTCCACCTTGATGTTGACGAACAGCTCGTTCATCACCTCTGCGGTGGCCGCGTCCTCGAAGCTCTCGTGCGCCATCACATGGCACCAGTGGCAGGCCGCATAGCCGACCGAGAGCAGGATCGGCTTGTTCTTGCTCTTTGCCTCGGCGAGCGCGGCGGTGCCCCAGGGCCACCAGTCGACCGGGTTGTGCTTGTGCTGCAGGAGATACGGGCTCGCCTCGCGGGCGAGGCGGTTCTCGTGCGTGGGGAGGGCGGCAGCGGCGGTGGACATCGCAGGCTTAATCCCGGTGAGGCGGCGTTGGTTCAGAAAGGTTTTACTTCGTCTCGGACCCAATAGATTTGCTGATTGATCCCGCAAATGACAACCGAGCGCGACACCATCTTCGCCCTCTCCTCCGGACGGCCGCCGGCAGCCATCGCGGTGATCCGGGTTTCCGGCCCGCGCGCAGGGGCGGCACTGCAGGCCCTCATTGGGCGGCTGCCGCCGCCGCGGCACGCAACGTTTGCGCTGGTGCGCGATCCAGCCCGGGCGGAGGTGCTCGACGAGGGGCTCGCGCTGTGGTTTCCCGCCCCCAACAGCGAGACGGGGGAGGACGTAGCGGAGCTGCAGATCCACGGCGGCCGGGCCGTGATAGCGGCCACGCTTGCCGCCTTGGGGAAGCTTCCGGGATTGCGGCCGGCCGAGGCGGGCGAGTTCACCCGTCGCGCCTTCGAGAACGGCCGCATCGACTTGCCGGCCGTGGAGGGGCTTGCCGATCTCGTCGCCGCGGAGACCGAGGCGCAGCGCCGGCAGGCCTACCAGCACCTGCGCGGATTGCTAGGCGAGCGGGCCGAGACCTGGCGTCAGCGGCTGATCGAGGCGCTTGCGCTGGTGGAAGCCGGCATCGACTTTTCGGACGAGGACGATGTCCCCAAGGCGGCCATGGCGCAGGCATTGGCGCTCGTCGCTCCATTGGCCGAGGAGATCGGGAAGGCCTGCACGGGGGGCGGGGAGCGGTTGCGGGAGGGCCTGCGGGTCGCCATTGCCGGCCCGCCGAATGCGGGAAAGTCAACCCTGTTCAACCGGCTTGCCCGCCGGGAGGCGGCAATCGTTTCGCCCTTTCCCGGGACTACCCGCGATGTGCTGGAGCTTCATCTCGACCTCGGCGGCTACCCCGTGACTGTCCTCGACACCGCCGGCATTCGGGAGAGCGAGGATCCGGTGGAGCGCGAGGGCGTGCGCCGCGCGACCGAGCAGGCTCTCGCGGCGGATCTCGTGCTCTGGGTGGTCGATGCGGCGGAGGGGGGGTGGCGCGAGCCCTGCCGCACTCGGGGGAAAATCCAGGTTCCCCCTGGCACCGCCGTCTGGGTCGTTGTCAACAAGATCGATCTCGTGCCTCAGGCACAACGGAGTCTTGCGGGTGGAGCCGACGGCGAGCCGGTCCGGCTGATCTCAGGCGCGACGGGGGAGGGCCTTGACGAGCTTGTCTCCGCCCTGACGCGGTTTTGCGAGGAATATTTTCCAGCAGAGCCCGCCTTGGTGACGCGCGAGCGCCAGCGCGCGCATCTGCAGGAGACGGTGCTCGCGCTGCGCGGCGCGCAGACCGCAGCGGCCGAGGGGCGAGAAGAAATCGTGGCGGAGCAGCTGCGCCTGGCGACGCGGGCGCTGGGCAAGCTCCTGGGCCGCGTGGATGTGGAAGGCATCCTGGATGTAATTTTCCGGGATTTCTGCATCGGGAAGTAGCCGGTGGTGGCGACGTTAACCGAGAAACGCCAGCGGTTTTGCTTGCCAAGAGCACACCGATGCGGTAGAACGAAACGAGAACTAAGCAGAGGTCGCGCGATGAGCGGGCATTCCAAACCAACCGTCGATAGTCGGACAAGATCGCGGCGCCTGCCGTGCGACCGATCTCGGCCAAACGAACCCGAGCGAGATTTGGCCGAGCACGTTCGGCCTCTTGGATCAGTTGCTCGCCTTTCGGTTGAAGAATTACCTGTATTTTTCCTGTTGTTTACAGGGAGGCTGATTTTGCTACTCGCGGCAGTTGCATGCATGTGCGCCTTGTCTCAAGAAAGCCGACCTGTCGAAAAGCGTTCAGTTTTGGCGAAGCGAACCCAACGTCCAAGTTAAACCGATGCAAACTTAGCCGAACGAACCCAAGCGGATTTGCCGAATGCTCGCACTGGGCAGGACGGGCTCAAGCCGGCGACGGCCTGCCAATCCGCATCGCTAGTTGTAGAGAAACTGCGCTACAATCATCTCGCGACATTTTCCGCAAACGAACCCAACGGGAAAAAGCCAAAGGAAACAACGTTCCAAGATGAACAGCGCGCAGAGAGGGCAAAACCCGGCGGCCCTCGCCACCGCGTGGATGCGCGTTGGCGAAACCAAGAGAGAGCCGCAATACTGGCCTCTCGACCGATCGCGACCTTCACCCCCGGCAGCGAGCATGTTTCACGTGAAACATCGCAGTTCGCGCTTGGAAATAGACCGTTGGCATAGGCTGAGTTAGAACGTGCCTCCAAGAGAGGAGCGCATGCCTCCATCCTTTGACGTCATAGTTGTTGGCGGCGGTCACGCCGGCTGTGAAGCTGCGGCTGCTGCGGCGCGCATGGGCGCACAGACCGCGCTCGTCACCCATCGGTTCTCAAGCGTCGGGGCGATGTCGTGCAACCCGGCCATCGGCGGCCTCGGCAAAGGCCACCTCGTGCGCGAGATCGATGCTTTGGACGGCCTCATGGGCCGGGTGGCCGATCTCGGGGGTATCCAGTTTCGCGTCCTCAACCGCCGCAAGGGCCCGGCAGTGCGCGGCCCGCGCGCCCAGGCGGACCGCCAGCTCTACGCCGCCGCCATGCAGCAGGCCATCCGCAACACCGGAAACCTGACGGTGATCGAGGCCGAGGTGGACGATCTGGCGGTGGCGGACGGGCAGGTCGCGGGGGTCACGCTCGCAGACGGCCGCACCTTGGGGGCAGGGGCGGTCGTTATCACCACGGGGACATTCCTGCGCGGGCTTATCCATATCGGGGAGCGCCAGATCCCCGCCGGCCGCGTCGGGGAAGCGCCGGCCATGGGCCTGTCGCGAACATTCGAATCCCTTGGCTTTGCCCTCGCCCGGCTCAAGACCGGCACGCCGCCGCGGCTTGACGGGCGGACCATCGACTGGCCGGGCATCGAGATGCAGCCGGGCGATGAGCCGCCGGAGCCGTTCTCGATCCTGACCGACCGGATCGCCAACCCCCAGGTCCAATGCGGATTGACCCGTACCACGGAGGCCACCCATGCGGTCATCCGCGCCAACGTCCACCGCTCGCCCATGTATTCCGGGCAGATCGCCAGCCGGGGCCCGCGCTACTGTCCCTCGATCGAGGACAAGATCGTGCGGTTCGGGGATCGCGACGGCCACCAGATCTTCCTGGAGCCGGAAGGGCTCGACGACACCACGGTCTATCCGAACGGGATATCGACCTCGCTCCCAGAAGAGGTCCAAATCGCGCTGGTCGCGACCATTCCCGGGCTGGAGCGGGCCCGCATCATCCGGCCGGGCTATGCGATTGAGTACGACCACGTCGACCCGCGGGAACTCGCCCCCACGCTGGAGGCCAGGCGTCTGCCCCGGTTGTTCCTCGCTGGACAGATCAACGGCACGACCGGCTACGAGGAAGCGGCGGCGCAGGGCCTGCTTGCCGGCCTCAATGCCGCCTGCCGTGCGGGCGGGCGAGGCGAGATCACTTTCGATCGGGCGGAGAGCTATCTCGGAGTTATGGTCGACGATCTCGTCACCCGCGGGGTCACCGAGCCCTACCGCATGTTCACCTCGCGGGCGGAGTATCGCCTCACCCTGCGTGCCGACAATGCCGATCAGCGCTTGACCGGGAGGGGGATCGCGCTTGGTTGCGTCGGCGCCCCGCGAGCCGCCAGGCACGCCGAAAAAATGGCGGCGCTCGCGGCAGCGAGGGAATACGCCTGCTCGGTGGCGCTGACACCGACGCAGGCGCAACGGCACGGGCTCGCCCTCAACCAGGACGGCCAGCGGCGCACCGCCTTTGAGCTTCTCTCCCATCCCGCGATCGGGGTGGCGCAGCTTGCGCCGATCTGGCCGCCGCTCGGGGGGCTTCCGGCCAAAATCGCCGAGCAGCTGGAAATCGACGCGAAATACGATGTCTACCTGTCGCGGCAGGCGGGCGACATCGCTGCCTATCGCCGCGACGAAGGCCTGCTGCTGCCGGAAGGCCTGGATTACGCGAATATTCGCGGTCTCTCCAACGAGGTGAGGCAGAAGCTCCAGTCCCTGCGCCCGCGCACCATCGGCCAGGCCGGGCGCATCGACGGCATCACGCCTGCCGCGTTGACGCTGCTCCTGGCGCACCTGAAACGCGCTAATCGCGGGTCGCGCTCGGGTGCATCAGCAGCATAATGCCCTGATCCATGCGGCCTAGAGCGGATTCCGGTCGAATTGAACCACCCCCTCCGCGTCATGCGCGGGCTTGACCCGCGCATCCATGCTTGTGAAAAAGATGGATTGCCGGGTCAAGCCCGGCAATGACGACCGAGATTCAATATCAACGGGAACCGCTGCAGTACGAGCCGCTCGTTGCGGGGCAGGCCACCAGAAGTGAAGCGGGCCAGAACCTCGCGCGCGGCCAGTCCGGGCGTTCTCGCCGCGGATCGCGCCAAGGCGCTCGAGCTCACTCCTGTTTCACGTGAAACCGCGGAGCGGCTGGATGCGTTCGTCGCCCTTCTCTTGGAGTGGCAGCGAACCACGAACCTGATCGCACCCTCAACGATATCTCGATTGTGGACGCGTCACATCGCCGACTCGCTCCAACTCATCGATCTCGCGCCGCAGGCCCGCATCTGGGCAGATCTGGGTTCAGGCGGTGGATTTCCCGGCCTCGCCGTCGCTTGCGCGTTGCAGCAAACGCCGGGGGCAATGGTTCATCTGGTGGAAAGCAACACCCGCAAGGCAGCCTTTCTGCGCGAAGCGGGCCGAGTCACGGCAACCTCCATCGCGGTGCATGCGGAACGAATAGAGAACTTCGCCGTTCGTTTTGCGGGCGAGTTGGATGCCGTCTGCGCACGCGCCCTCGCTCCCTTGGATGATTTGGTTAACCTCGCGTTTCCCCTGTTGGGGAAAACCAGCACCGTAGGCTTGTTCCCGAAGGGGCAAAATGCAGGGGTGGAGCTCCGGGAAGCCGCGAATCGCTGGGCACTGCATGCCACCATGGTGGCGAGCCGCACGGATCCCCATGCCCGCATCATCGTGGTTCGCAATGTGGAGCGCCGGAGAGGAGCACTGTAGAATTGCAGCTGATTCGCAGCCTGCGCCGCGATTGCGTTCCGGACAGCGCCCATGACTGACATCGCGGAGACTGACATCGCGGAGACTGACATCGCGGAAGCGGCGACGCGCCAGGAGCCGATCTCCACCAGGATACTCAATCCTGCTCCGCCGCGGGTGATCGCGATTGCCAACCAAAAAGGCGGTGTCGGAAAGACGACCACGGCGATCAACCTGGGCACCGCGCTCGCAGCCATTGGCGAGCACGTGCTGATCATCGACCTCGATCCGCAAGGCAACGCCTCGACCGGACTTGGCATCGATCGCCGCAACCGGCAACACTCCACCTATGAGCTATTGATGGGCGAAGCTTCGGTGCGCGATACCGTCATGCCGACGGCCGTGCCGCGCCTGTCGATCGCGCCATCCACGCTCGATCTGTCCGGCGTCGAGCTGGAAGTAAGCCAGGCGCACGATCGCGCGCTGCGGCTGCGCAATGCGCTTTCTCCGTTGCGCAGCGCCGCACCTGCGGAAAACACTTTCAGTTATGTCCTGATCGATTGTCCGCCTTCTCTGAATCTTCTCACGATCAACGCCATGACCGCGGCGGATGCGGTCCTGGTTCCATTGCAATGCGAGTTCTTTGCGTTGGAAGGTCTCTCGCAACTCTTACGGACGGTCGCCGGGGTGAAGGCCGCGCTCAATCCCGATCTTCTGATCCATGGGATTGTGCTCACAATGCACGATGCGCGCAACAATTTCTCGAATCAGGTCGTGGAGGATGTCCGTCAGAACAGCGGCGAGAAGGTCTACAGCACCATCATCCCACGCAACGTGCGGGTCTCGGAGGCGCCGTCCTACGGCAAGCCCGTGCTCGTCTATGATCTCAAGTGCGTCGGCAGTGAAGCGTATCTGCGGCTCGCAACCGAAGTCATTCAGCGCGAGAAGGAGCTGATCTCATTGCGCGCCGGCAAACCGATCAATAGCGAGCCGCCGCAGCACCCCGAAGCTGCGTCATGAGATGACACCGCGCGCGAGGGCATGGATGCGCCATGGCAGATGAGAGCCGATCGCGACTTGGCCGCGGCCTTGCGGCGCTCATGGGAGATGTCGTCGCCGAGACCAAGCCGACGGAAAGGTCTCGGCATCATCGTCGCGTCCCGATCGAATATCTCAAGCCCAACCCGCGCAATCCGCGCCGCAGCTTCAGCGACTCCGATCTCGAGGAACTGGCTGCCTCGATCAAACAACGCGGCGTGATCCAGCCGGTGCTGGTGCGGCCGATTGCAGATTCAAACGATACGTACGAGATCATCGCCGGCGAGCGCCGTTGGCGGGCCGCGCAGCGCGCCGGCCTGCATGAAATCCCGATCGTGCCATTGGAAGCGACCGACGCCGAGGCGCTCGAGCTTGCGATCATCGAGAACGTGCAACGCACCGATCTCAATGCGCTGGAAGAGGCCGGCGGTTATCAGCGGCTCGCGAGCGAGTACGGCCACAGTCATGAGGCCATCGCGCATATGGTCGGTAAAAGCCGCAGCCATGTGAGCAACACCATGCGCCTGTTGAAATTGCCGGAGACAGTGAAAGCCTACATCAGCGCCGGAGAGATCTCCGCGGGAGCGGCCCGCATGCTGGTCGCTGCGCCCGACCCGGAAGGAATGGCGCGGCAGATTGTCGAGCGCGGCCTCAATGTGCGCCAGGTCGAAGCGCTCGCGAAGGAGCGCGCGCGCAAGCCCGCAAAGTCGGCAGCGGGCGGAGCAAACAAAAGCGCCGACACCGCCGCGCTCGAGCAGCGGCTTTCCGACACGCTCGGCCTCACCGTCACTCTCGCCGAGCGTGGCAACAGGGGAGTCCTGCACATCCACTTCCGCAGTCTCGATCAGCTCGAGGACGTGGTGCGCAGGCTGGAGAAGAATTAGGGCTTGGTCCGATCAGGTTGAACTCGTCATGGCCGGGCTTGTCCCGGCCATCCACGCCTTGGAAGCGGACAAAGACCTGGATGCGCGGGTCAAGCCCGCGCATGACGGTGATAATTGCACTTCAAAGTAATCGGAAGCGCTCTAGCTAGGGCTTGGTCTTTGCCTTCGCGTTGACGGCGAGCGCGAGGAGCGCTCGGTGCGCAATTACAGCGGCCATATCGGATTGACGCCGTGTCTCGAGCGCGGCGTCCGCAAGCTGCGCCATCGCGCGCAGCAGGCGCGCCGATGTCCACATCCTGAGCATACGCGCGATGGCGTTTTGCCGGCTGAACCCGAATGGCGCTACTGTCTTTGCAGCCTCGTCAGGTGGAGCACCATTGTCGACTGCAAGCCTCGCCCGGTGCAGCTGGCCGACTTGGCGAAGCGCAGTTGTCATGATCGTGCCGGCCGACGTGCCGGCGATCCGCGCCTTCCCCAACTGGATCTCGAGCTCGTTCGCATCCCCGGCAAATGCCGCGTCGACCAGTTCATCCACTTCGAGCTTGGAAGCATCCGAGACGACGGCTCTTATGTCTTCCAGCTCCACGTGCGACCTGCCGTGTGCAAACAGAGCAAGCTTGCGGAGCTCATGCCGCGAGGAGAGTCGATCTCCCCCCAGCAGCGGCACGAGCGCTGCGCGAGCATCGGGCGAAATGGCAAGGCCGTTCTCGCGCATCTCCGTATCGATCAGACGAAGGAGAGCATTCTCCTCGTCCGCGTAGCAAGGTAGCGTGACCGCTGTCTTTGCCCGCTCGCATACGGTGCGCAGAGGCGCGCTGCCCCGCAGATTTCCCGCCTGGATGACCACGCGCGTCGTGGGAGAGGTTAGGCCAAGGAGCGCTTCCACAGCGGGTGTAAAATTGCGGCTCCCTGCTTTCACCCATATGGCGCGCCGCCCCCCGAAAAGCGGCACTGTGCTTGCTTCCTCGACGAGGCGGGTCGGCTCAGCCGCAAGCTCGTCACCCTCCAGCCGGACCGATTGGAAGGGATCGCGCGGGTCATCCACGAATGTGCGGATGAGCGTGTCTGCCCGTTCCTGCGCGAGACCGGCGTCCGGTCCATAAACAAGGATGATCGGCTTCCCCGGATCGGGATTGGCCATGTAGCGGTCGACGTCTTTGGTTTTCACCGCAACCATGGGAAGTCCGATGGATCCCGGTCACGTTCCCGCGGTGAAATAGGACGTGAGTCTTCCCAAAATATTGTCCGCGATGACTTTCCCCGCGCGGCCTTCCGCATCGCGTAAGCCCCGCAGCCGGGCGAAGCGCTGTTGCTGTCCGGGAAGATCATAGGAGACACGCGAGAAGGTCTGGCCGGTTACCACAATCTTGTTGGTCGCGATTTCGGTGAGGGTGTAGGTGGCGTTGATCCCGGTGATTTGCACGTCGGGTCGCGACGTGGCGATGTCCACGATGATAGCGGCTTGCGATGTCGAGATCGAAATCTTCAGGCGATGCGTCGGCGGAACCTGCGCCGCCCCGCCGGTCAAATTGAACAGCAGCGCATTGCGGATCTCTACCGCCAGGCGCGCCTCGTCGGTTCCCTTGGGCGCGCTGATCTGCTCGACATTGACGGCACTGAGCTGCTCGCGCATGAGCGGCGCGCCAGTCGGGGAAAGTTCGCCGTACAGCGGTTGAAAGCACGCAGCCGCCAGCCCGGCGAACGCGAGCGCCGCGGCGGCGCGGGCCACGCGCCGCCACTGCCCCTTATGCCACCACATTCACGATCCTTTGCGGCACCACGATCACCTTCTTGGGCGGCTTGCCGGCAAGCGCCCGCTTGACCGATTCGAGCGCCAGAACCGCGCTCTGGACGTCCGCCTCCCCGGCATTTCGAGCGACGGTGACGTCATCGCGCTTCCTACCATTGATTTGGACCGGAAGTGTGATGCTGTCCTCGACCAGCAGGGCGGGCTCCACCCGCGGCCAAGGCTCTGACGCCACGAGGCTTTTGTGCCCCAGGGAGGCCCAACAGTCCTCCGCGAGGTGCGGCATCATGGGGTGGAAAAGCTGCACGAGGATGTCGACGGCCTCGCGAGCGGCCCAGCGGTAATCAGGGGCCGGCTCCGCCTCGAGGCCTCCCAACGAGGCCTGAAACTGATTGGCAAACTCGTAGATATGCGCGATGGCGACATTGAAGCGCAGCCGCTCGATGTCCTCCGTGACCCGTGCGAGGGCGCGATGCGCGCTCTTGCGCAGCGCAAGGGCCGGCCCGCCGAACTTCGAAGGTGTGGGAGGGGTGGCGAGCGCGGCGACTTCCGCGGCTTCATGCACCAGCCGCCAAAGGCGCTGCACGAACCGCCAAGCACCCTGCACGCCCTCCTCGGTCCAGATCACATCGCGCTCAGGGGGCGAATCGGAGAGCATGAACCAGCGGGCGGTATCGGCCCCGTACGCGGCAATGATGTCATCCGGATCGACGGTGTTCCGTTTTGATTTCGACATCTTCTCGATGGAGCCGATCTCGATCGCTTCACCGGTAGGACTGAAAGTAGCGCGGCGATCCTTCCCGGCTCCCTCGAGCTTGACCTCGGCGGGCAGCGCCCATTCGCCATTCGCCCTTCTGTAGGTCTCGTGCACGACCATGCCTTGCGTAAAGAGTCCCGCGAAGGGTTCGTCGAGCCCGGCGTGGCCGGTCGCCTTCATGGCGCGGGTGAAAAAGCGGCTGTAGAGGAGATGCAGGATCGCGTGCTCGATCCCGCCAATGTACTGATCGACCGGCAGCCAGTGATCGACCTGAGCGCGGTCGGTGGGCGCCGTTCTTATCCAAGGATCGGTGAACCGCGCGAAATACCAGGACGAATCCACGAACGTGTCCATGGTGTCCGTTTCCCGCCGCGCGGCGCGGCCGCATTGCGGGCAGGCCACATGCTTCCAGGTCGGATGGCGGTCGAGCGGATTGCCCGGCCGGTCGAACTCGACATCCTCCGGCAGCGTCACGGGCAGATCACGCTCCGGTACCGGCACGATGCCGCAGGCATCGCAGTGAATTACGGGGATCGGGCAACCCCAGTAGCGCTGGCGTGAAATTCCCCAGTCGCGCAGCCGGAAATTGACCTGGCGGATCGCGACCGGCCGATTGCCGCGCGATTGGCTCTCGAGCAAACGGGCGACCTCCTCCTTCGCTGCCTCGCTGGTCATGCCATCGAGAAACCGCGAGTTGATCAGCCGTCCCTCGCCCTCATAGGCGACGGTCGTGATCACGAAACTCGCCGGATCCTGCGTGGGCGGGCAGACCACCGGAGTGTTTCCGAGCTTGTATTTGTTCGCGAAGTCGAGATCGCGCTGATCGTGCGCCGGACAGCCGAAGATCGCGCCC
>Ga0207693_10002431_pt1 | contig 16175 bp, 18 predicted proteins | sample LARL81metaG_FD_184347 | JGI IMG/M metagenome (GOLD analysis project Ga0207693, IMG submission 184347) | Corn, switchgrass and miscanthus rhizosphere microbial communities from Kellogg Biological Station, Michigan, USA - LAR L8-1 metaG... | ecosystem: Host-associated > Plants > Roots >...
ATCTGCCCAACATCGCCCTCATCAGTCTTGGCGTAGACCTGCATTTTGGTCAGGTCGAGCGCGATCATGAAGAGCGTTGGGGCCTGCAAGGATGCCGCGACGGTTTGTCCAATGTCGATATTCCTGGCCACAACAGTTCCGTTGATCGGAGCGCGAATGATGGTGTAATCCAGGTTCGTCTGGGCGACCTTTAGAGTTGCTGTCTTCTGGGCAACCTGCGCTTCCGCCTGTTGAATCGCAGCGCGATCCGATCCAACCTGCGCGGTTATGGCGTCGTACGTAGCTTTGGCTTGATCCAACTGCTGTTGGCTGTTGACTCCTTGCCGTTGCAGGCCTACGGCCCGGTCATAATCGAGCTTGTTCTGTTGTTGAGTGGCTTGATCTTTTGTCAGGTTCGCTTTCGCTGCGGCCAGCAATGCTTGCGAATTCTGGAGATCCGCCTGTGCCTGGAGAACAGCACCTTCGAACAACTTAGGATCAATCTCCGCGATCACTTGGCCCTTGGTGACTTTTGAATTGAAGTCCACGTACAGCTTGGAGATCATTCCCGACACCTGCGAGCCAACTTGAACCGAAGTCACAGGGTTGATGGTCCCAGTGGCTTCGATGACCTGACGGATGTCTCCCTTCTCCACTTTGGCGGTGAAGTACTCAGGGTCTGTCTTCTTGCTGAGCCTGAAAGCGGCAAATACACCGACCACCACAACGATGGCGAGCACCCAAATCCAAACGCGCTTGATCAGTCCCAAAGTGCTCCTCGTAATTCGCTAGCCAGATATTGCCGAAGGACAGGGCCGAAGCGATGATCTTTCTCTTCTCAGTTAAATGATACTAGTGGCAGAACCTGAAGGTCCGCTGAATGCTCGGTGTGCGGCCTGCCGTCGCGACAGAAGCGTTGCATCCTGTCACACAGCGCGGCGCTTCAGTTCCTCTGGCGGCCGGAGCTTCCGAAATGCTCCATACAAGGCCACGTCATAGGTGACCTTCATTCCGCCGCCGATCACGAGGGGCGCGGAGAATGCGATGTTCTGCATGACCAAGCCCGCGACCGTGGAGCCGAGCGCCCAAAACACATTACGGGCCAGATTGGTGAGTCCATTGGCGAATGTCCGCTCATTCGGCAGAACCACCGCCGCAACATAGGACTGTCGCGTAGGCACATCCATCTCGACCAGCGCCTCTGGCCGATGTATTCATGATTGTCACGCTGTATCAACTTCCTGGATCACCGCGCGTGGCTGGCCTTGAATCGCGTTTTTCTCACCGCCTGGGAGCAAGGCAGCTTCGCAGTCGGTGGCAAGGTCATCACGAATCCGGGAAGCTTTAATCCAAAGCAGCCGACACCGGATGGCCAGACGCTGCATGGCGACCACGCATACGTCTTCTATCAGGTTCCGGCTAATCCGCGAAACCTTCCCCTCGTCTTTCTACACGGCACCGGTCAGTTCTCAAAGACCTGGGAGACTACTCCGGATGGTCGAGAAGGGTTTCAGACCATCTTTCTACGGCGTCGCTTTCCTGTTTATCTAATCGATCAGCCGCGTCGCGGAAACGCCGGCCGCGGCACGGTTACGGCTTCGATCAACGCCACTACGGACGAACAGGGATGGTTTGACACGTTTCGTGTCGGCATCTGGCCGGATTACTTTTCCGGTGTTCAGTTCTCAAAAGATCCTGAGGCTCTCAACCAATACTTCCGTCAGATGACGCCGAACGTGGGACCGTACGATCCCGAGGTGATCTCCGATGCCTGCGCGGCACTGTTCAATAAGATCGGCCCCGCAATCTTTGTGACTCACTCGCAAGGCGGCGGACTTGGCTGGGCAACAGCCCTCAAGAGCAGCAATGTGCGCGCTATCGTGTCGTACGAGCCGGGCAGCGGCTTCCTGTTTCCAGAGGGCGAAGTTCCAGAACCGCTGCCAAGTTCTGGGGGAACACTAGCGGCCATCGGTGTGCCCGCAGCCGAGTTCATGAAACTCACCAAAATCCCCATCATCATCTTTTACGGCGACAACATCCCTGACAAGCCCAGCGACAACCCGGGCCAGGATGGGTGGCGAGTTCGGCTGGAGATGGCAAGAAAGTGGCGGGATACCGTCAACCGTCACGGTGGCGACGTGAAGGTTGTGCACCTGCCGGAAATTGGCGTCCATGGAAACACCCACTTCCCATTCTCCGACTTGAATAACCAAGACGTGGCTGACCTGATGTCGAAGTTTCTGTCGGAGAAGAAGCTGGACTAGACGGCTGCTGAACCATCGCGGCTCTTCAGTTCACGTCAGAGCGCCAGCGTTTCCTCAGTGCAAAGGAGTTTGAAATGGTTGATGTGGAATGGAGAAAGTCAGCGACGAACAATACCAATCGAGTATCTGAGAGGATGGGCCGATCAGCTATATTTTTTGCGCAGAAAAGTCCAGGATTAGAACGTAAATGTGTCGCCGCACATCTACTTAGATAGCGGGATCCTAATAGCGACGGCCCGGAGGTGAATTAGCGTGACAGAAAAGGCAAGTTTAAAGGCAATTCAAGACATGCCGAAGGAAGACGTGCCGAAGGCTGTGTCAAGGCGCAACTTCATCAAAGGCGTCATTACCAGTGGCGTGGCCGTTTCTTCTGCGAGCTATCTTTTTCGCGCCTCCTCTATTATGCATGGCCAACAGTTGACAGTCGGCGTAGGCGAGCGGCTGATTACTCTCAACGTCAACGGTCAGCAGCGCCGCGTCGACGTTATGAAGCAAGAGACCCTGGCCTCGACGCTGCGATACAAACTGGGCCTCACCGGCACCAAACTGGGATGCGACCGCGCCGAATGCGGATCTTGCACGGTGCTTATTGACGACATTCCGCACTATTCGTGTTCGGTGCTCACGCACACGGTGCGCGGCAGGAAAGTTCTGACCATCGAAGGTCTCGCCAGCGCCGACGGAGCCTTGCATCCCGTCCAGCAGGGCGTCATTGACGAACAAGGATTTCAATGTGCGTTCTGCATGTCTGGGTTCATTATGACCACGGTCGGATACCTGAAAACGAATCCCAATCCCACTCGCAAGGAGTTGGCACAAGGCATCTCGGGGTGCCTGTGCCGCTGTCAGGACTACGACAAGATTCTTACCTCGTTGATGCGCGGCGCCGAGAACATGCGGAGGTCTAACCTTGGATAAGACATTGGACAAGATGAAGCCGGATGAGACCAATAAAGCCAGGACGACCGAGCGCGAGTATGGAATTGGCCACAAGCTGATCGGTAAGAACTACCAGACCGCCGACCTCTATGCAAAGGTCACGGGCAAGGCCAAGTACGCCGAAGATTTTCGTGCAGAAGGTATGCTGTTCTGCAAGTTGCTGCTCAGCCCAATGCCGCATGCGCGCGTGAGGCGCATCGATGCGAAAGCGGCGCTCGCCATGCCTGGCGTCAAAACTTTGCTCACCGCCGACGACCTCCCCGCTCCCGCCGATACGCTTACTGACAATGGCACGGTGATCAAAGCCAGCAAGTGGGGCGAACGCGGTCTCACTATGGAACCGCTGTATCAAGGCGAACCGATTCTTGCAGTGGCCGCAGTCGACGAACTCACCGCGGCGGAAGCTATCGAGAAGATTCAAATCGATTTTGAGCCGCTTCCGTTTGTCGTCGATCCGCTCGACACGTTGCAGCCGGGCGGCCCTAATCCCCGAACCGATGGCAATGTTTGGACCCGACCGGCGTCGCCACAAGGTCCGGGGGCGCCCGTCGTCACGGAACTCAAGTGGACCAAGGCCGATTTCGCGGAGTTGAAGCATGGCCGTCTGCCGTTGGGTAAGACTCCCGATGAATGGTCATATGGTGATCTCGATTCCGGTTTCAAGAATGCGGCGCTCGTTCTCGACGAGACGTTCGTCACGCCCGACACCAGCCATCAGACGCTCGAGACGCGCAGTGCAATGGCCTACTGGCAGAACGGCAAGGTCTACATTCACTCCGGCACGCAAAGCACGGCTCAAACGCTACCCGCGATCGCGCGCTGGCTGAACATCGATGCCGACAAAGTTGTGTTCATCAGCGAATACACCGGCGGTGGCTTCGGCAGCAAGATCACCGGCGGAGTAACGATGATTATCCCTGCGCTTCTGTCCAAGAAGACAAATGCTCCAGTGATGATGCGGATCAGCCGCGAAGAAGAGACCTTTATCGGACGCGCGCGTCCCAGCTTCCTGGGGCGTATGAAAGTCGGATTCTCGAAAGAAGGACGGATCGCAGCTCTTGATATGTTTGTTATTTGCGACAACGGTCCCTACGACGCAGTGGGCGATGCTCCGTCATCAGGCCGCATCGTCTCCCTGTTGTACCAGCCGCAAGCCATGCGCTGGCGTGGCGTGACAGTAATGACGAACACGCCACCGCGCAGTGCGCAGAGTTCTCCGGGCGGCTTGCAAGGAATTGTCCTCCTGGAGCCGGTCATCGCGAAAGCCGCGCGCAGGCTCGGCATTGACCAGGTCGCGATCCGCCGCATCAACTGCCCGGAGGGTAAAGCACCGTTCGGACCAGCAGTGCAAGGGAAACGGCAGTACGCCACCAGCGCATTCGTCCAAGAAGCACTAGACCGCGGCGCAGAGCAGTTCAAATGGAGCGAGCGGGTTGCACGCACTCCGAAAAGAATAGGCGCGAAAGTTCGCGGTGTCGGCGTGTCGCTGAGCTGTTACGTTGGCGGCACCATCGGATTCGACGGACTACTCGTCATCAAGCCCGACGGTCGGATCGCCTTCCAGTCCGGAATCGGCAACCTAGGGACGGAGTCGGTGATTGACGTTCATCGCGCGGGCGCTGAAGTTCTCGGCGTGCCGTGGGAGAAATGCGATGTGGTGTGGGGTAACACCCAAAAGAACCTTCCATTCACGTGCGTGTCCGGCGGCAGTCAGACGACGCACGCGATGACGCGGGCAGCGCACGCGACCGCTATGGATGCCAGGAAGAAACTTCAGGAAATCGCGGCCAGGAAACTCGGCGGCATACCAGAGCAATACGAGGTCGCCAACGAGCGTGTCTTCCGCAAGGGCGGTGGCGCTGGCATGACTCTGGCGCAAGCGGCGAAACACGCGATTGAGTTGGGTGGCATCTTCGATGGCCACGAGGCGCCCGCCGATGTCCACAAATTGACGAAGGCATCAATCGCGGCATTGGCCGGCCAGGGCCTGGTGGCGGCAGCCAAAGACAACTACCCACGCGACGGCGCTACCTTTTCCTATGTCGTCAGCTTCGCGGAAGTTGAAGTTGATGTCGAAACCGGGAAGTACCACCTCGTTGATTTTCTCGCCTCCGGCGATGTAGGGACGGTGATTCATCCCCGCGCACTGGGTGGCCAAATGCTCGGCCGTTCGACGCTCGGTATCGGCCATGCGATCGGTCAGAAATGGGTATTCGATCCGCAGTACGGCGAGATGCTTTCCAAGCGCTTTTACCAAAGCAAACCCCCGACGATTCTCGATGTGCCCGTCGACATGCAATGGACGGCGTTGGACATTCCAGACCCGGAGACGCCGGTGGGCGCTCGTGGTGTCGGCGAGCCGCCGGTTGCGGGCGGATGTGCCTCCATCTTGAACGCCCTCTCGGATGCGCTCGGAGATGAAATTTTCCAGCGTGCGCCGGTGAACGCCGACACGATTCTGACCTCGCTCGAAGCGGGCCGGCCCATGCAGCATCCACTGATGGCGCACATTTGACGGATGAAGGTTTGAAGGAGAGTTATGGCTGTCATACGAGACATAATGGCCGCGTTCGAGCTATATCAGCCGACTTCCGTAGGCGATGCACAGAAGCTTCTCGAAAAGCATGGACCCGATGCCTGGGTGCTGGCTGGAGGCCTCGATAGCTTCGACTGGCTCAAGGATCGAATCCGAAAGCCCAAGGCAGTCGTCGATCTGAGCGGAATCGAGGAATTGCGCGGAGTTCGAACGACGGGCAGTAACGGCAACGATGGTATCGAGATCGGAGCCATGACCACGCTCACCGAAGTTATAAATCATCCGATCATTAAGCAGAAGTATGGTCTGCTGGCGCAGAGCGCGGAAGTTGTGGCTTCGCCGCAAATCCGCAATCAGGGAACCATCGGTGGCAATGTTTCGCAGGACACTCGCTGCTGGTATTACCGTGGAGGTTGGCCGTGCTACCGTGCCGGTGGCAACATCTGCTACGCCGATGCGCCGGAGGGCCGCAACCGCGAGCATGCGATTTTGCACGCCGATCGCTGCGTAGCAGTCAATCCCTCCGACTCAGCGCCAGCCCTGATTGCGCTGGACGCCAAGTTCGTCATACGCACGCCAAAAGGTGAGCGCGTGGTGGATGCGGAGGATTACTTCATCGGTCCTGAAATCGACATCACGCGGCTGCACATCCTGCAACCTGGAGACCTGCTCACGACCGTTCGTATTCCATCCACGTGGGCAGGGGCCCAATTCTATTTTGAGAAAGTGCGCGACCGGAACGTTTGGGATTTCCCGCTCCTGAATGTGGCCTCAGCCACGGTGACATCGGGGGACACGATTGAGCGCATCCGAATCGCTGTGAACGGCGCTGCCGCGCGCCCGTTAAGGTTGAAGGCAGTCGAAGATGCGGTTCATGGCAAGCCAAGGAACGCGGCAACGGGTGATATGGCGGGCAGAGTGGCCGTACAAGGAGCGGTCCCGTTGCAGTTCAATGCATACAAGATTCCGCTGATGCGGAATCTGGTGAAGCGCGCTGTCGTTGGGATACGAGTCGAGGAGGCAACATGGACTTCATAACCTGGGCTACGAATCCGTGGGGACAGAGTGTCCCGATCCATATTGCCTGGTTCTTGATTTGGGTTGCGGTGATTGCGGGATTGCTTTTTCTGATTGCTCACGCCACATGGCTGAGGTATTTCGCCAAGGAGAAAGAATTTGTGCGCGATTCTTCCCCGGAAATCATTGCGAGAATACCCAAGCAGGTTCCCCGGCATTCGCTGGTGGCACGGATGTTTCACTGGATCATGGCAGCCTCAATGTTGACGCTACTATTCACTGCTTTTCTGCCCAAGGTGGGCATCCAGTTCAACTGGGTCACCTATCATTGGATCGCGGGCGCCGTCCTAGCTATTTCAATTCTCTTCCACGTCATTCACGCTTCCTTCTGGCTGGATTTTTGGTCAATCTGGCCCGACAGAACGGATGTGGAAGATGCGCGCAGGAGAGTTCGCCGGTTTTTCGGAATGTCCGCGTCCCCCCCGCGCAGATTTGGCAAGTACCCCTTGGAGAACAAGCTATTCCACGGCGTCATCATCCTGTGCGGCCTCTCGGTGATCCTCACCGGCGTCTTCATGATGTTTCGCGTTCGCACGATCTTCTTCCCCCGGAATCCCTATCTATTTGGCGACATGACTTGGGGCCTGATGTACGTGCTGCACGCATTGGCGGGCGTGGGGTTGATTGCGCTGGTAACGATGCATGTCTATTTTGGACTCCGTCCGGAGAAGCTCCCGATCACGAAATCGATGATCTTTGGTTGGATGGATCGCGACTTTTATCTGCAAGAGCATGACCCCAAGCGATGGGTGGTCGAGACACCTTCTTCGTCGACATCCAATTCGCAATCTTCGTCAATGTCCAACCGGATAGAAGGCCGAGGGCTGACCGATGCTGGCTGAGGTTTCGAATCGATGTAACGCTGTCGAAGAGTGCTACGAGTTTATGCTGGCCTACGCCGCCCAGGGGCTTCCCAGTGACCAAGGGAGCAAGTCGGGTGGACAAGTCCGTGAGTTCCTGCAACGCGCCGTGAAAGCCTTAACGGATCTTGCCGAGACATGTGCGCTGGCAGTCAAAGAGGAAAATCTTGAGCCAGTCGCCAAATACGAGGCATTTTTCGCGGTGCTCGATCGCGACTCTCGCGACTCTCTGGCCGCCATTGAATTGGTTCTGGCCCAGCCCGCCATTAGTTCCCAGTTGATCGATAATCTAAACGCTTCCATTCATCTCCGGGCACTCCTGACCGACTTGTTTCTGGTGGATGAAATTCTGAAGAAGCGTGACAAGCAGGCGGAGCAGGTCGTCACAAACAAAGGCGACTGAGCAATTGGCGGCTGCTGAAATTCAGAAGGATCGTCTAATTCCTTCCTGCTCCCTCTCCGACCCCCCCTCTCGTTCTCTGCCGTGTCCTGTGACAGGGTAGCGCTCCGCCGACAACAGGAAGCCAAAGAGTCAGATCTTCTCGTCAACGAGTTCCTCGAACACGGTCGTTTCTCCGCAGATCCAGACTCGAAATACACCTTCATCTGGTCAAATTTGTCCAAAGGACTCTCACAAGCCCCTGGCATTAACTTTTCCCGATACATCATTATTAATTAAGGTGGTTAGAAGCTCAGAGCGCAAAATCGACGAAAGGCTGCGCTCTTCGGCGCGTTGCAGAGCAGCAAATCGATTACAATCAATGAGATAAAGCTCGGGCGTCGTTCGCCGGTTACCTTGTTTCCACCCACGATAACGGGCTGTTTTGCTATTGAGTGAGGTTTAACAATTGCTCTTAACTCATTGAAAACATGGTGGCCAGGGACGGAGTTGAACCGCCGACGCCAGCCTTTTCAGTGCTACGTTATGCTGTATTTCAAACAACTTAAGTGACTTCAGGTGGCCGCCTAAGTACTTGAGAAGCCGTGAGAGACAAGCGAATCGTGGGTGGAAATCGTGGGTTCAAGTCGTGCTTGAAAGGCAATAAGAGTGAGGCTGCCGGAGCTCATTTGCCAGTTCCAAGAACTCATCAATTGCAGCCTCTGCCGTGACAGCGACAATTTCGACGGTAGCTAACTGAAAACACGCGCCACGGATGGCGCTGCAGAATCGTTTTAGTGATCGACAGGAACAATTCCTGGACTGTTAATGGACCATGAAATGTCGTCAGCTCTCGCAGCACTTCTCGCCAGCGCGGTTCATACGACCGCCTATCTTGCGGTCACCGGGCTCATCCGTGGGTATCTATAGCAAGTTCGGCCTCGCGATTCTGGGGAAGGCCTAGCTCAATCTCAACCTGGTATGGGCTGCAGCACTCGTGGTCAACAGCGTGCTCACTTTGCTGATTTAGCCTCTTAGCTTTTGGCGGCCGCGGCGTAGACGCGACAGAATTGGGAAGGACATGTGTGCGGGGGCGTTCCACGTCGGTTATGGCGTCTGCCCTTCACCGGATTCGCGAATTTCGTTCCAGCGACTCAAACCGACAATTCCCAATTCTGGTTGCGGGGGATCAGACAGCATTGAAAGCAATTCGAGCATATTCCCGTCTGGGTCACGAAAATAGAGAGATGCAGCGGGCATCCATCCAAGCACGACCGGTTCGTCGGTCGGCTGCCCCCAAAAGTCGAGTGGAACAACATTGGCGGCTCGAAGACGCACAGCGGCGTGCAGCAGATCCGGGAGATCGGCCCGAAAGGCAATGTGAAGGCTCAGCCTCTGGGGACCCGTCCCGACCTCCCACAAACCGAGCATCGAGTTGCCTCGCCCACCAATCCAATAGAAAGCAACCCGCCGCTCCCAAGACACCTCCGCAAGCTCTAATCCCAGCGTTTGGCCAAAAAAACTCATTGAGCGTTGCAAGTCGGTAACGTTTAGATGGCTCTCAAAAAGATCGTGAACAGGAATCATGCTTACCTCCATCCTCACCCACGGTCAATCGCACGAACGGTCACGCTGATCCTAGGACCAAAAGCTTGCTACAACTTTAGACGGTATTGTCGATCTGACTCGCAATCCAGCTATTCGCTCCCTCAAAAATCCCCGCGCTGATCGGTGACGGGTGGCGTGCACGCAAAGAGCACCAACCTGAATGTGACTCCGCGTGCACGTCCCGAGTTTTCGTCGACCGCACAGTGAAGCTCCTACTGGTTAGCGCGGTAGAAGAGGTAGTCGGCGGTGTAGGGCACCAGCTGAGTCTGGCCTACCGTGCAGGCGGTCGTAGGAACAGCTCCTCCAGCGGTATTCAGGCGTTGAATGAAGGTGGTTTTGAACAGGAGGTTCCCGCCGGTGGGCCCCTTCTTGTTCCCTACGGACTGCAACTTGAGGCATTGAATCGAACCGGTATTCGGGCAACTCGCAATGCTGGGGTCCGGATCGATTCCAGCGGCCTTCACAGCCCACACCCTGCTGCTATCGAGGGAGCCCTGCCATGTCGCGTTCCCGCTGAGCGGAGGAGTGACGCCTGGCTTGGGGCCTTCGTTGATGCTCTGGAAGTGGGTGATGATCTGGAACTGCTGCCCGAAGAGATCCGAAAAGAGGGTGGCCTCGGGACGGGCGCTGGGGTTCCACGCGGTGCCACCTGTGCTTGTCGGCAGGCAAGTATAGCCTTGGCTACCGAAAGCGTGGCCGATCAAGTACAAAGAGTTTCCGTCGGGCACTGTGATCTCTGCCGGCGTCTGCGGGGGCGTGAGATTCTGCGCCGATGCGTTGTTGACTGTGCCGAAGGCACATACGAGCACGAGGGCGGCCACGAACAGGGTCCGAACTCGCGCAGTCTTCTTTCCTTGCTGATCAAAGTTGCAGCTCATTTATTTGTTCTCCAATTTTCTGTGATTTCAATTGCAAGTAATGGCTAAGTTTGTTGAGACACACAACGACCTCTAAGGCGCTGACCGCATTTCTGCATGCGGATCAGGACGGCCTACATAAAACGTGTCGTCAGTTATCTGGTGTCAGCTCTTCGAGCGCTCGGTCCCGTCGGTTTTAACTGCGGTCCCTGGGAATCTGGTTCCAACTCGCTCGAACATGCCGTGGTGTCTACTGCTCGCACTGCGCAAAAACAACGCAGCGCATTCGTGAAGACGGTCTTCAATGCATGTGATAGGTTTGATTCAGCGTCACGGAGAATGGATCCCTCACTCGTGTCACATGTTTGTCAAATGATGTTTGCCCCCGTGACGACAATTCCGGATCAACCGGGCTTGGTATCTGAAGGAATGTGATTTGCATGCGATCACCCTTTGGTCACGCTTCGGTCGTTGGCAATGGTGGATGTTGTTGTGCTGGCCGGCTTCTCTTCATCGTTAATGGCTGCTTTGAAACCGCGGATACCTTCTCCGATTCCTTTCCCGAGTTCCGGAAGCTTTTTCGGTCCGAAGACCAACAGGGCAATTCCGACGATTACTAGCAGATGCATGGGCTGAAACAGTCCTTCAAACATATAAGCTCCCTAAAGATGAATGATTCGTTCCACTCACGTCCTGCGCTCCGATTTTCCTGTTTGCTGATCCCTTGCTGTGTTGCCCAGCTACTATCTAAAACTGCTTCACCTGGGAAATATTCCCCAACTCGAGAAAATGTCGGCGGATTCGCGCCCGAGTTCGGCCTTTGACCATCCGCTGAATGTGCCTCAGATCGCCCGAGCCCGGCACTACCGGAACGGCGCTATATACCAAGCGTAGTACGTCCCAACACCGGTGAGGACGACGATAGACCAAAGCGTTAGCTCCGCACGCATCCACCGCTTCCAGTCTTTAAAGCGCAGCGACTGGGGAAGAATGCGGGTGCCTGCGACGATGACAATGTAGAGTCCCATGAACTCAGCCGCGACTCCTACAAGCGAATGAATCGTAGCCACCGCGTAATACCATTTATGCAAACTCCCAGGAAATGCTGGCCTCACTTGGTGTTGGAACGAAGGCCACATCACCAATGCGATCATCCCCAGATTTAGAAGAAGCACCGTAGTTTGGCAAATTCCGTGAGCTACGTAGCGTTTTCGTTTCGCGAGAAGAGCTCCTGCGACTAGCGCTACTCCCATGACGACCTGTACCACGAGATTGAGATCCGCCTCAAACGTAGCGCCCGTGCCAAGGAAACCATTTATTGGAAAGATGGCCAAGGATCAAAACCCTTCAAGAACAAACGTCAACGGGAACGGCTCGATGGGGGCAATCTAGACCCTCAGTTCTGCGACTCTTGCCAAAGTTACTTTAGGCCGTGCGGCAATTTAAGCGGAGAGACATCTTGCCGAGGAAACCTTGCGACGCAGGACTGTGCCCGACCTAGGTGGGACCCACGCATGTTCGTTGTCTTTCTGAAGTACTCGTTTAGCAGTTCGCGAAGCTGCAACCGAGCGCGCAATAGCCGCGCCTTCACTGCGGCGGGACTTAATTCCAGGACCTCTGCCGTCTGATGTATTGAGAGCCCTTCAATGTCTCGTAGCACAAAGACTGTTCTCAAGGCCGGCCGCAGATTTTCTAATGCCTTGATTAGGATGTCGCGCAATTCAGACACCCGGTAGAGTTCCTCAGGATTGGGCGCCCAATCTACGACTTCGCGCGGAAGCATATCTCCGTCCGCCTGAAAGTCTTCATCCAGAGACACCTCTTTGGTTGTGCGCCGCTTTCGCAGCTTCATGAGCGCTTGATTCACGGTGATGCGAATCAGCCACGTCGAGAATTGCGAATGTTCCCGGAAGTGGCCCACATGTTGGAAAGCCTTCAAGAAGGCCCCCTGGACCGCGTCTTGCGAGTCTTCGCGATTGTGCGTAATGTGTTCCGCAATTCGCAAGAGTTTGCGATCGTAACGCTCCACGAGTTCCTCGAAGGCGGATACATCTCCACCCTGCGTCGCATGGACGAGATCCAGATCATCTCTGACAGGAGCCCTCCCAACGAATTGTGCCAAGTCTGCATTCATATGGTTCAAACGCTTGAAGAAGACATCTTTTGAAACCACTTCATCCTGACAATACTCACCACCGCTTTCGTACGAGGCCATCTGACATTAGCGCGGTGTCACTGCACCACGACCTTCCCTGTCATCTTCGGGTGGACCGAACAAAAATAGGGATATGTCCCCGCCTTGGTAAACGTGTAGGAGAACTTCTCGTCCGTATCCCGCACCTTGGACTTGAACACACCGTCCGTGCTGACTACTGTGTGGGGGATATCATCACGGTTGGTCCAGACGACCGTCGTTCCAACAGAGACCGTCAGCGTCTGCGGCCCAAAACTGAAATTGTCAATTTTCACGTCTGCGCTTGCCCCTGATGGCTGGTCATTCGCTGCAACGCTCGGTGTTTCCGCCAGCAGCATCAGCGCAATCATGACCGTTGTTGCCAAACCTACAATCCATATTTTCTTCGTTGTCATTGTTCTGTTTTCCTTCTCTAGTTTTGTCTGCTTGATCTTCGTTTGTTTGGACAGGATCTTTACCGATTTACCCAAACAGTGAGTCAACGACTGCCAGGCCACGTCCACTCCCTGAAGCAGAAGAGCCCGAGTCCCCGAGCGGCGAGTCAACGATTGCTAGGCTGCTACCGCTGACCAGATAGTTCACGTCGGTAATACCCAACACCCGCTGCAATTGGTCAGTGGGCACCTTCATTGGTCCGGCTGAAGGAGCTGTTCCGGGCGCAGGTTGGGGGAAAGCGGTTGACATCGCAGTGTGGAACGAAACCTTACCCTCGATCTTCTGCATAATCTGGTGAATGTGGCCATTCAACACTGTCACGGAACCGAACCGCTTCACGTAAGACAAGGCTTGCTCGCTGTCGTCGGTTCCCCAACCCCAATCGGGATAGATGGTCCATAGCGGAATGTGTGCAAAGAGCACAATCGGAGTACTGGCAGAACGGCCCTTCAGATCGCCCTCCAGCCACTCCAGCTGTTCGTGGCCGAGCGACCCCATGCCTCCAACTTTCAAATTGGCGACATTTACGAGGGCAACGAAATGGACGCCCTTGTGATCGAAGCTGTACCACCCGGACCCTTTCGTGCCCTTTCCATAGCGCTTGAGATATTCCTCGCCGTTGTCGCTCAGCATGTCGTGCTCACCCGGCACAAAGTAGATCTGTTTCGCCGCCGCTCCTTTCAATGCCTGGTCGAGCGTGTCAAATTCACTCGGCTTCGAGAGTTGACTCAGATCGCCGGTGTGAATGATGAAATCCGGTTTGTGCGGCATCGCATTAATTTTGTTGATTGCTGTCTGCAAAGTGGCGGTGACGTCTGGATTAGCGGGCTTGTTAAAGCCGATGTGGCTGTCACTGATTTGCACAAAGCTGAAGTCCCCGCCTTTGCCGGCATGCTTGCCATAGACCTTGGCGAAGGCCCGAGACGCGGGAATCCCGCCGCTCATCGTCCAGACTAAGCCAGTACCCGCCCACGCCATGCACTTCAGAAATCCTCGGCGGTCAACGCCGTCGTCGTTAAGGTCCTGCAATTTCTGATCAATAAGATTGTGCTTCTTGGTTGTCATCTTCACTCCGTGGTTCGTAACGTTCTGCACTCATAACTGATGCGCGCTGCTTTTATTCCCAACAAAATGAAAGGCAGATCAGAATTTTCTGTACTTGTTTCGGAAAGCCATTTTGACTTTCTCAAGATAGAGAAACACCGCGACGCCTAACCTGGTCCGTTTACGCCGCTTAAGAAACCGCCCATGTATCCGGTGAAGGCGATGATGCAGACGCCGACGATTTCAATCCCCAGTCGGTAAACCGACAATGCTTCTGCTCGCCGGCGCGCACGGAAATGCAGCCACCAGACGAGGCAGATCGTTGCGCTCGAGATGCAGGTAAGCACCAGGTGCAGCAGCAAAGCGCCCTTTAATTTCTGACCCTCGAGTTGAAACTGCCACGCGACGATGCCGGTGGCGAGAACTGGAAATGTGGAAATCGCTGCTACCAGCAGGTTGTAGTACGCTACGTCCGTCAGGCCGCGCAGCGTAGTCCACTGTGCGGTCAGGTCGAATGCCACTGCTGAAATGAACAGCGCGATTGGAAAGTGGATCAGCACAACATGTTGTGCGTGCTTCGCCAGCAGTGCCGTCTTAAGATCGAAGGGATTTATCATGCTTGCCACTTTCTTACGTTCGTTCAACGCCCTAGAATTCCTGAAACTTCACAACTGCGCTTTCGGCGCTCGTAACGGATAACCGATCCGATCGCAAGTTATTCCCGTTTGGAAAGATTTTTGTGTTTAGGGCACAAGCTTATAGCCCATGCCGTGGACAGTAAGAAGGTGTGACGGGTGCGAAGGATCATTCTCCAGCTTCTGCCGCAACCTCAGGATGTGGTTGTCCACCGTTCGAGTACAAGGGTAGTTCTGGTAACCCCACACTTCATTGAGAAGTTCGTCTCGCGAGATCACGCGCTCGGCGTTCTTTGCCAAGAACTCCAGCGTCTTGAATTCCTTTGCAGTGACCGTGACCTTCTCGCCGCCGCGAGTGATCTCGGTCTTGGAAAAATCAACGATCACATCCTCAAAGACGTACAGGCTTTCCGGACTGATCCGTGACGCACGGCGCATTAGCGCGCGCAGTCGCGCAACAAGTTCCCTGGGGCTGAACGGTATGGTTAAGTAATCGTCAGCTCCCATTTCCAGGAGAAGGACCTTGTCGGCAACATCGGGGCTTGCGCTAAGAACGACAAGTGGGAGACCGGAAATCGAATCCGCAATGTTCCGGCAAAGGTCCCACCCCGACGATCCTGGGCGCTGCAGGTCGAGGATCACTGCGGAGAATGGTCTTTCACGAAGTCTCGCCATCCCGGTGACGCTATCGGTGACCACCTCCACCTCATACCGTTCCAGAGAAAAGAGCCGCTGTAAAGCCTTCCGCAAGGCACTATCGTCCGCGATGACCAGAATCCGATCCATTGTGGCCGGTCGCAGTTCGGACAGTGGAGTGTTCAAAGTTGCTGCTAGGGTGGTGGTTGCCATCGCTTTTCCTCTTTCTGTAGATCGTCGCTTAATTCACTCCTTCATCTACACAGAGCGCAAACCCCTCTCGTACGCTTGGGGATGAAACACGCCTCTCGATACGTGGTGCGCCTCGGGACCGCTCTTGAACGACTCGCGAATTGCCCTTCGAGCCCTGGCGAGTCGTGACATGACGGTTCCAATCGGGATCGACAATGTTTCTGCGATCTGCTGGTAGGACATTTCCTCCACTTCACAAAGAAGGAGGACCTCCCGGTAGTGCGCCGGCAACTCATCGATCGCTCTCTGCACCAGTTGGCGGTTCGAGCGTTCAATTAGGATCGCTTCGGGAGTCTCCCTCTCAGCTGCCAGTTCAGATCCGTCCTGCTCCGACTCCATCGCCACGGTCATCTTCCGCTCGAGACCCGAGCGTGAACTGAGAAAGCTATTTTTTAGGATTCGAAATATCCAACCTCGGAAATTGGTGCCAGGCCGAAACGATGCAAAACTGTGTAGAGCTTTTCGATAAGTCTCTTGTAC
>Ga0207693_10002432_pt1 | contig 16169 bp, 16 predicted proteins | sample LARL81metaG_FD_184347 | JGI IMG/M metagenome (GOLD analysis project Ga0207693, IMG submission 184347) | Corn, switchgrass and miscanthus rhizosphere microbial communities from Kellogg Biological Station, Michigan, USA - LAR L8-1 metaG... | ecosystem: Host-associated > Plants > Roots >...
AGACCAGGCGCTCGCGCTGCTCGTCGTCGAGCACCTCGCGTACCTGCGTGCGGGCCTGGACGAAGTCGTCATCGTCGGTGCGCGGCGTGTAGGCCGACCTGACCATCTCGCCGTCGGCTGCCCACAACCCGGCGTCGTCGGTCTTCGACGGGTCGGCCTTCGGGCCGCCGTAGGAGTTGGGGGCATAGACCGGGTCTGTGACGTTCACGGTGCGCCCCACGCCGTCCTTGCTGTAGCTGTGCACCGGCGCGTGCGGGGTATTGACCGGGATCTGCTTGTAGTTGACCCCGAGCCGAGCACGGTGCGCGTCGGCGTAGGAGAACCCTCGCGCCAGCAGCATCTTGTCGGGGCTGAGCCCGATCCCCGGCACGAGGTTGTTGGGCTCGAACGCGGCCTGCTCCATCTCGGTGTGGAAGTCAGTCAGGTTGCGGTTGAGCGTCATCGTCCCGACCTTGATCAGCGGATAGTCGCCGTGCGGCCAAACCTTGGTCAGGTCGAACGGATTGAAGCGGTAGGTCTTGGCCTCCTCGAAAGGCATGATCTGCATGAACAGCGTCCAGCTCGGGAAGTCGCCGTCGCGGATCGCCTCGAAGAGGTCCTGGCGGTGGAGGTCCGGGTTCTCGCCGGCGAGGCGGTCGGCGTCCTCCTGGGTGAGGCACTCGATCCCCTGATCGGTCTTGAAGTGGTACTTGACCCAGAACTTGTCGCCGACCGCGTTGACCCACATGTAGGTGTGGCTCGAGTAGCCGTTCATGTGACGATAGGTCTTGGGGATGCCGCGGTCACCCATCAGCCAGGTGACCATGTGAGCTGACTCCGGGGAGAGCGTCCAGAAATCCCACTGCATGTCGTGGTCGCGCAGTCCGTTGTCCGCGCGGCGCTTCTGGCTGCGAATGAAGTGCTGGAACTTCATCGGGTCGCGGACGAAGAAGATCGGCGTGTTGTTGCCGACCATGTCGTAGTTGCCCTCGCTGGTATAGAACTTCAGCGCGAAGCCGCGGGGGTCGCGCCATGTGTCGGGGCTGCCGCTCTCCCCCGCCACCGTCGAGAAGCGGGCCAGCATCTCGGTCTTGGCGCCGGGCTGGAACAGGGCGGCCCGCGTGTAGGCGCTCACATCCTCGGTGGTCTCGAACACGCCAAACGCGCCGGACCCCTTCGCGTGCGGTTGACGCTCCGGGATCCGCTCGCGGTTGAAGTTCGCCATCTGCTCGATCAGGTACTGGTCCTGCAGCAGAATCGGGCCGTCTGGGCCAACCGTCAACGAGAATTCGTCGCTGGCGACAGGTATGCCCGCATCGGTTGTGGTGCGAGGTGGCTTATCGGTCATGGGCGCACTCCTTCTCGTTCGGTTTGGACGTTGTCTGGCAATCGGGGCACAGCCCCCAGAACGTGACCTCGGCCTCGTCGATCACGAAGCCGCTGGCGTTGTCGGGCGACAGGCAGGGCGCCTCACCGACGACACAGTCGACGTCGGTGATCGCGCCGCATGAGCGGCAGACCACGTGGTGGTGGTTGTCAGCGATGCGCGTCTCGTAGCGAGCGGGGCTGCCCGCCGGCTCGATCCTGCGTAGCAGTCCCGCTCTGGTCAGGGCTCCGAGGACGTCGTAGACGGCCTGCGTCGAGATCGTCCCGAGACGATCACGTGCGGCCAACGCCACCTGATCGGCGGTCATGTGCTTTGTGTCGGTCATCTCCGCCAGGATCGCGATGCGCGGTGCGGTGACGCGCAAACCGGCGGCCCGCAAGGCGGCGATCGGCTCGTCACGACCGGTCGGGGTCATGCGAGCGCCCTACCCAATCCGGAACGATTCCATTCTCGATCTGCTTCCAGGATCCATGACCATCCTGGTGACAGCCACTACAGCCGGGAGGTGTTGGGCGGGCAGCGGCGAGGCACGCGCTCGACGGGTGCAACCCGACCTGTGCGCGTTCCCCGCCGCTGCCTGGACCTCACCCCTTCGGGGGCTAGCCGGCGCAGCCGGTCCAGGCGCCTGCGCCCTGGTGCTGGTAGATCGTCTGCGCGCACGCGTCCTGGCCCGCCTGGGTCGCGAGACTGCAGCCGTAGTTGGCGGCGGTCGACGGCGTGATCTGGTAGCGGCCGGTCGCGCCCGACGAGGCGTTGGTGTTTTCCGAGCCGGTCGAGTAGTTGGTCCCCGACTCCGACGCACATGCCGGCAGCCCACCGGTTCCTGCCGCCGACGAGGCCGTGGCAGATGCCGGTGCGATCATCCGCTCGAGAGTGGCCAACGAGGCCACGGTCTTCGCGTCGGTCGCGGCTTTGTGCGGCGCGACCCCCTGCTTGATGATGTTTCGACCTGGGGCGCGTCGCCCGAGTACGCGGACAACTTGCCGGTACGCCCGCTCATACGCGTGCGCGTGCGCGGCAGTCGGCGGCTTCGCGTCAGCCGCGACCGGGACCGCTGCAGCGAGCAGTGCTCCCGCGGGAAGTATCAATCGTTTCATTGTGAGGAACCTCCTCAACGTTTTTAGTTTTCGTCGTCCAGCAGGGCGTGCCGGTATCCCGGACTCCCGCTGGCACACCCGGTATTGGGCGTGGCACCACCTCGTGTGGTGTGTTACGCGCGAGCCGACGCGTCGCGTGATTGCGACATCGTCTTCGGCTCGAGCGCAGCGATCACCGTAGCGAACGCGTGACCGGATGTCGGTTGCACGTCCGCTGTGGGCGGTCAGTCGCCGGCGGTCTCGCCGCCGGCGCGGTCGCGCTCGCGTCGTGCTGCTTGCACGAGGCGGTCGACCTCACGATGGCGGCGCTCCACGTAGCTACGCAGCTCCTCGTCCGCCTTTGCGCGCATATCTCGGACCTCTTGCGCAGCCTCGGCCCGCATCGCGGCCAGCAGCTGCTCGGCCGCCACGCGGGCCGTTTGCAATTCCTGTTGCGCCCGCTCCTCGGCCTCGCGGATGACGTCGGCGGCCGCCGCTTGCAGCCGCGCCTCGTCGAGGATTTCGGCGGCCTGTGCGCGCGCAGCCGCTCGCGTCTGCTCAGCTTCTTCGCGCGCCTGCCCGAGCAGCAGGCGGGCGCCTTCCAAAGTCGCCTCCGCTTCCAAGCGGCTGCTCTCGACGAAGCGTTGCGCCTGCGCTTCCCTCTCGGCCGCCGCGCGCTCGCGGGCGGCGGACTGCTTGCCAAGCTCGCGGGTCTTCTGCGCTGCACTGCTGATCCGAAACCATTCGCTCACCAGCTCCAGGTGCCGGTCGACCTCGGCCGGGTCATAGCCCTTGCGAACGAGCCGAAAGTGGCGCTGGATCACATACGCCGCACGGGTCTCGCCTTCCTGGCTGGGCATCCTCTGCCGTTCGCTACCGGCTCTGTGACTCCTCTCGCGATTAGGGAAGGTCTGGCGCCGATGATGCGTCAGTGGTTTCGTGATTTCGGCAACCACGATCCTGCCGACTCCGCTTGACCGCCGCGTCAAGGTCGTCGAGCGCGGCGCTGGAGCACCGGTGGTTTTCCTGCACAGCGGCGTGGGCAGCGCCGGCGAGTGGAAGCAGGTGTTCTCGCTATGGCCTGAGGGCTACCGCCTGGTCGCGATCGACGCCTACCGCGACGGCACCGGCCCGGGCGGGATCGGGCGCCTTACCCTGGACGACTATGCCGATCAGGTCTACGCCGTCGCCGAGCACGTCGGCGAGCCAGTCTGCCTGGTGGGGTTCTCCTGGGGCGGGGCGACCGCGCTGCGCGTGGCCGTAGCCGCGCCAGAGCTCGTCGATTGGCTGGCGGTCGTCGAGCCTGAGGCATACGCCTTGCTGCCCACACAGGACGCCGGCGCCTACGCGGAGATCTGTGGCCTGCGCGACCGCTGGCGTTCGCACGTTCGCGCGGGGCGCTGGCATGCGGCCCTCGAGGAGTTCGTGGACTTCTACAACGGTCCGGGCTCGTTCGCCCGCTGGCCACCCCCGCGCCGCGAGGCGTTCCTCGCCGAACAGCGGGCTCGGGGGGACCTGTGGCACGTTCTCTTCGACGAGGAACTGCTCACGCTCGACGCGCTCGCCGGCGTGACCGCGCCCGCCCACGTCGTCGAGGGATCGCTGACGTCAGCCGTCGACCACGCGATCTGCGACATCGTCCGGCGACATCTGCCCCACGCACAGCACACGCTGATCGAGGGAGCCGGCCACATGATGCCGCTCACACACCCCGAATCGCTCACCCGTGCTCTCGTGGCCGGGCTGACTCAGAGCTATTCTTCGACACTGTGATTCGGGTCGCGCGCAGCCCGTGGTGGTGGTCGCTCAGATAAGGGCGGCCCTGGCTACGCGTGTTCAATGGGCCGCCTCCGGGCGGTCCATCTCGTCTTTTTGAGGGTGTCGCCGCCTGGAGGCCTGAATTCCAGGAGGTTGACTTCACGAATGTCCATCATTACGACGGTGAGCGCTTCGTATGAGGCTTCGCGGGCGCGAAGCCGCGAGCTCGAGGCCGAGTTGCGCCGCGATCCCGGCCGCTTTCGCGTGCTGACCGGCGATCGCCCTACCGGGCCGCTTCACGTCGGCCATCTGTTCGGAACGCTGGCCAACCGCGTCCGCCTGCAGGACCTCGGCGTGGACGTGATGGTGCTCGTCGCAGACTACCAGACGATCACCGACCGCGAATCGCCGGCGAGCTTGCCGGCTGACGTCCTCGGCCTCATCGCCGACTACCTGGCGGTGGGGATCGATCCTGACCGGGCGACGATCTTCGCCCACAGCCAGGTCGAGCCCCTCAACCAGCTGATGCTCCCGTTCCTCAGCCTCGTCAGCGTGGCCGAGGTGTCACGTAATCCGACCGTCAAGGACGAGTTCGCATCAGCCGGCGGCGCGGCGATGAGCGCGCTCATGTTCACCTACCCGGTTCACCAGGCGGCCGACATCCTGTTCTGCCACGCCAACCTCGTGCCCGTCGGCTCAGACCAGCTCCCGCACATCGAGCTGACGAGGACGATCGCGCGGCGCTTCAACGACCGCTACTCGCCCGAGCAGCCGTACTTTCCCGAGCCCGACGGCCTGCTCAGCGACGCGCCGCTGATCCTCGGCATGGATGGGGGCAAGATGAGCAAGAGCCGCGGCAACGCGATCGCGCTGTCGGCGAGCGACGATGAGACGGCTCAGTTGATCCGAACCGCCAGGACCGACACCGAGCGCCAGATCACCTACGAGCCGGACCGGCGTCCCGAGATCTCGAACCTCGTGTTGCTCGCCGCCCTGTGCCTCGAACGCGCTCCCGAGGACGTCGCGGCCCAAGTGGGAGCGGCGGGCGCTGCCGGTCTGAAGCAATTGCTCACCGAGGCGCTCAACGAGCGACTGCGTCCGCTCCGACAACGCCGCCGGGAACTCGCCGATGACCCCGCCTACCTGAGCGGAGTGCTCGCGGCGGGAACCGATCGCGCCCGGGAGATCGCGGCGACGACGCTCGGTGAGGTTCGTGAGCTGATGCACAACGACTACTGATCGTGCGGGCCGCCACTACGAGGCCGGCGCGGCGTTGTATTGCTCGTCGGTGACGTGCTCGCCCCAGGCGACGGCGCTGCCGCTCTCGTCGGCCTCGTGCATGGCGATGTGGACCATCAGGCGATTGGGCGCAGCGCCGTGCCAATGGTTCTCGCCGGGCTCGAAATAGACGCGGTCGCCCGGACGGATCTCCTGCACCGCTCCGCCTTCGTGCTGACAGCGACCGACGCCTTCGATCACGTAGATGGTCTGGCCGTGGGGGTGGGTGTGCCACGCGGTCCGAGCGCCGGGCGTGAAGTGCACGAGTGCGGCGCCGGTGCGGGCGGTGGCTATGGGAGCCGCGATCGTGTCGATGTACACCGATCCCGTGAACCAGTCGGCCGGTCCGGTGGCGGTGTCGGGCGCGTTGCGGGTGACTTGCATGGTGGGCTCCTAGGTTGTTATGCCAGCGGATGATGCAGTACAGATGCTGCACAGATGACCTATCCGTGGCCGACCGACCCGCCCAGCCCCGCGCAGAGACACGCCTACGCCGACGCCGTGGCGCGACCGTTCTGGGTCGACACGCTGCCGCAGCGCGATACGCACCCGCCCCTGGGCGAGACGACCGAGGCTGACCTGTGCATCGTCGGCGGCGGCTACACCGGGCTGTGGGCGGCGCTCTACGCCAAGGAGCGCGACCCGGCGCGTGACGTCGTCGTGCTCGAGGCGACGCGATGCGGCAACGGTGCGAGTGGCCGCAACGGCGGCTTTATGCAGTCATCGCTGACGCATGGGATCGCCAACGGCCTGGCGCGGTTCCCGGAAGAGATGGACCAGCTCGAGCGCCTAGGGTTTCAGAACTTCGACGCTCTGGCTCGCGACCTGGAGCGGCTGGGGATCGACGCGGAGTACGAGCCCACGGGCGATCTGCTGCTCGCGCTCGAGCCGCACGAGGTCGACGAGCTCGAGTCCGACGCAGAGCTCGCGCGGCGCTTCGGGCACCGCGCGGACGTGCTCGACGCCGAGCAGACGCGAGCCCAGGTGAGCTCGCCGCTGTTTCTAGCGTCGCTGTGGACGCATACCGGGTCGGCGCTCGTTCACCCGGGCAAGCTCGGCGACGGACTGCGCGCCGCGGCGGTCCGGGCGGGGGTGCGCGTGTACGAGTACAGCCCCGCCAGAGAGCTGAAGCGATCGCGCACCGGCGTGTCGCTGAGCACCGAGGGCGGCGTCGTGCAGGCGCGACTCGTGCTGCTCGCAACCAGCGCGTATCCCCCACTTCTGCGCGCGATCCGCCGCTACATCGCGCCGGTCTACGACTACGCACTGATGACCGAGCCGCTGGGGGCGGCGCAGCGGGAGGCGATCGGATGGCGCGGCCGTCAGGGGCTCGGCGACATGGCCAACCAGTTTCACTACTACCGGCTGACGGCCGACGACAGGATCCTCTGGGGCGGCTACGACGCGGTCTACCGCTACGGCGGCCCTGTGGGGCCGGCGCTCGACGACCACGAGCCGAGCTTCGCCATGCTCTCCCAGCACTTCTTCACGACGTTTCCGCAGCTAGAGGGCATCCGGTTCAGCCACAAGTGGGGCGGCGCGATCGACACATGCAGCCGCTTCTCGGTGTTCTTCGGAAAGGCGCTGGACGGTCGCGTCGCCTACGCGCTCGGCTACACCGGCCTCGGGGTGGGAGCCACCCGGTTCGGGGCGCGGGTCGGGCTCGACCTGCTCGACGGCCGGCCCGGCGACGCAACCGGGCTTTCGATGGTGCGCCACCGGCCGCTGCCGTTCCCGCCTGAGCCGCTGCGCTCGGGAGTGATTCAGTTGACCCGCAACCGCCTCGCCGCAGCCGACCGCGCCGGCGGCAGGCGCGGGCTCTGGCTCACAGCGCTGGATCGGCTCGGGCTGGGCTTCGACAGCTGACCGCCGGGCCACACTAGAGGGCATGTTCCACGTCTCGGCAGCCGGATGGGCGGCAACGCTCCTGGCGCTAGCGGCGCTGTTCGGATTCGATCTGCTGCGGTCCGCTCGTCGCCCCCACACGGTGGGCTTCCGCGAGGCCGTCGTCTGGTCGGTCCTCTACATCGCGGTGGCGCTGCTGTTCGGCGTGGTCTTCGGCCTCGTCGCCGGTTGGGACTTCGGCGCCCAGTACTTCGCCGGCTACATCGTCGAGAAGAGCCTGTCGGTCGACAACCTGTTCGTGTTCCTGATCATCATGGGCACGTTCGCGGTCCCTGCACACCAGCAGGCACGCGCGCTGACGATCGGGATCGTCGCCGCGCTCGTGATGAGGGCGATCTTCATCGCCGCCGGGGCGGCGTTGCTGGATGCGTTCTCGATTATGTTCCTCGTCTTCGGCCTGGTGCTCGCGGCGACGGCGGTCCAACTGTTTCGCCACCGCAACGAGGACCCGTCGGTGGACGACAACGTGCTCGTGTCGGCGGCGCGGCGCCTGTTACCGGTCACCACCGACTACCACGGTCCGAAAATCGTCGTCCGCATGCAGGGCCGGCGTGTGCTCACGCCGCTGTTCCTGGTCATGATCGCGATCGGCAGCACTGACCTGCTGTTCGCGCTGGACTCGATCCCGGCCGTGTTCGGCGTCACCCAGCACGCCTACATCGTGTTCGTCGCCAACGCGTTTGCGCTGCTCGGGCTAAGAGCCTTGTTCTTCCTCGTCTCCGGTCTGCTCGACCGGCTCGTGTACCTGTCGGCGGCGCTTGCGCTGATTCTCGGGTTCATCGGCGTCAAGCTCGTCCTTCACTACCTGCATCTGCAAAACCACTCGATTCCTGAGATCTCGACCGGTCTCTCGCTGAGTGTGATCGTCGTGCTGCTGGCGGGCGCGACCGCAGCGAGCGTGATCAAAGCTCGCAGGGATCCGACCGCTCGAGCCCATGCGGGCCGTCTACGCGAGCGCCGCAGCGACGCCGACGCCGCCACGAGCGATCAGCGTCAGCGATAGCTGGCGAGCTGATTGGCGCTCATACATCCGCGCATCCGCGCCGATATTTGTGGCATGCGCAACAAATGTGAGAGTCCTCACACTCGCCCTGCAGACGGCGATGCACTCGTTTCCGGTGCGCGCTGGCGGGGGTAACAGGTCGGTCCAGTGTACGATTCCGTTCAGCTGCGATTGGAGATGACGTAGAGCCATGCGCCCCGTTTCTGACCTGAATGAGCGACGCAGGCTCGCGGCCCGCGTGCTCATCGGCGCCTACTACACCGACGGCTGGCGTCTGTACGAGACAGAAGCGATCGGCGCGACCGGTTGTGTGGTGTTCCGCGATTGCTGCACGGCCTTGGATCGGTGCCTGTCGATCGAGGAATTCCGGGCGCGCTTCTGGCTCGTGAAGCCGTCCGCGCAAGAAGCAGCCTGAGCCCGCCGCCGGCACTCGCGCACAGACCGGATCGTCCCGAACGCTGGTTACGATGGCGCGGTGGCTGACGGCCGCTGCGATCTGCGGGCGCGCTGATGTCCGGCGCAGTCGGGCTTGCGGCGTTGGTCGCTGGCGTTGCACTGGTCATCTGGGCCGCAGACCTGCTGGTCGACGGCCTTCTCGGCGTGGGTCGCGCGCTGCGGATCGCACCGTTTGTGTTGACCGTCGTGCTGTCCGGCTTTGAGACCGAGAACCTCGTGGCCGGAATCGCCGCCAACGCCAAGGGTTTGCCGGGGGCGGCGGCCGGAACCTTTCTGGGGGGCGTGACGTTTCTGGCGTTTGCCGTCGCGGGCCTCGGCGGCGTGATCGCGCCGATGCGCGTCGTGCTTCCTCCGCGGTTTGCGCTCTGGATAGCCGCCGCGCCTGTACCGTTGCTGGTCCTCGCCGAGGACGGCCATGTCTCGCGTGTCGACGGTGCCGTGCTCGTGGCGTGGTGGGTCATCTCCATGGCCGGGCTAGCCGTCTCGGGACGTGACCTGCTCGCCGACGAGGACGCCGAGCGAGTGCGCCGACCGGGCGTGAAACTGCTCGCCGGTCTCGGCTTCCTGACGGGTGGCGGGTGGCTGCTCGGTGAGGGCCTGAAGTCGACCGTGCGTCACCTCGGCATCTCGGCGACGCTGCTCGGTAACACCGCCGTCGCCGCGTCTGTCGAAGCCGAGGAGGTTGCGCGGGTAGCGGTTCCAGCGCGGCGCGGACGACCCGAGTTGGCGCTCGGCACGATCGGAGGAACGATCGTCCACTTCGCCGGACTCAACGCCGGAGTCATCGCGCTCGTCAAGCCGCTGAACCTCGGCGACGACACAACCCACTTCTACCTGCCGGTTGCCGCGATCAGCCCCGCGATCCTCGCGGCAGTGCTGCTCGTCCGCAAACGACTGGGCCGCCTCGAAGGCGCGGCTCTGATCGCCCTCTACGTTGCCTACGTCGGCGTCGCGGTCGCGATCTCAACCTGACGTCAGTCGCCCGAGAGCGGAAGCGTGACGCCAAGTGCCATCAGGACTGCGATTAGCGCGAAACCGATCCCGGTCAACAGGTCGGTGTTGATGCGGGGGATGAAGTCGAAGAAGTGCGCCACTGTACGGCCGATCTGGTGCCCGGCGATCGAGACCACGAACGTGATCACCCCGAACAGGATGGGCGCGAGCCACGGAGAGTATCCAGCGAGTCCAAGCGCCGTGCCGGCCGCGATGTTGTCAACGCTCAGCGGGAGCGGCAGTCCGCGCCTCGCCCACTTCAGGTCCGGATCCGCGCGCTCTGGTGAGACCACCGCCCGGATGATCAGGAACAGGCCGTACCCACCGAGGCCGAGGATCGCGACCGTCTCGGCCGTGCCGCTGATCTTGTGGCTTAAGAAGTGGCCGATCAGGATCCCGAAGGCCGGCGCGAGCGCATCCCACATGCCGAAGATCGCGGAGGTCTTGACCGACTGACCGAAGCTCGGCTTTAGGCCCCCGAGCACGAGCGAGCTGCGGAAGTTGTCCAGGCTCAGCGTGAGTCCGAGACTGAGAAGCGCAAACACCTGGCTCTCTCCAAAGGTCCGCGTCGGGCCCTGCGATCTGCCACGGCCCGCAGGCCGTGGCAGATCACAAGCCGGCTTCGACTGTTACTCCGGCAGCGCGAATGCGAACAGCGCGCTTCCATGGCGCGACCCGAGCATCGCGGGCAGGAATCCCTCGGCCCAACCGCCAAACCCGGTCGGCACGGCGATGTACTGCCGGCCGTCAACGCTGTAGGTACTCGGGCTCGAGTGGTGGCCGCTCCCGCACTGGAACTGCCACAACAGGTCGCCGGTTTCGGCATTGAGGGCGTTGAACTTCCCTGATGGCTCGCCGGCGAACACGAGGTTGCCATGTGTGGCGAGCACCGAGGCGCACATTGGATGCTCGTGGCGCCAGCGCCAGGTCTCCTGGCCCGTTTTCGGGTCAAACGCGCTGATCGATCCGGCGATGTCCTCGCCGTCTACGGCCACGCCGGCGCCCCAGTACGGGATGCTCTCCTTGAACTCGCGGCGACGCCTGGTGGCGGTCGCCCCGATGTCCTGAACCGGACAGTAGAAGAGTCCCGTGTCGGGACTGTAGGCAGCGTGCGTCCATTCCTTGGCGCCCGCCGGCCCCGGCCAGAAGTGGACGGGGTCTCCCTCCTTGTCGGGGAACACCTTCGGCGTCACCTTGCCGTTGGCGTCGATCTCGCCCCAGGTGATGCGGTCGACGAACGGCACTACGCGCTCCAGGCTGCAGTCGGTGCGATCGAGGACGAAGAAATAGCCGTTCTTGTCGAAATGCCCGAGCAACTTCTTGCCGTCGGCTTCGAACAGGATGTTCTCCATCGTCGAGTCGTAGTCCCACACGTCGTGTGGCGTGTACTGGTAGTGCCCCTTGATCTTGCCGCTATCGGCGTCGACCATGACGACGCAGTCGGTGTACAGGTTGTCGCCCATCCGAACGTCGCCATCGAAGTCCGGGCACGGGTTGCCGGTGTTGAAATACAGCACGTTCGTGTCCGGGTCATACGTGGGCGTGGTCCAGCAGTTTGCACCGCCGCGCTGCCACGCCTCACCGTCGTCGGGCCAGGTCTCGGAACCCGGCTCGCCGGGCTTCGGGATCATGTAGCAGCGCCAGACTCGCTCTCCGGTCTCGAGCTTGAACGCGTCGGCATGGCCGCGCACCCCGAACTCGCCGCCGGAGCTGCCGACGATCACCATGTCCTTGACGACCAAGGGCGCGACCGTCGCACTCTCGCCGGCGCGCACGTCTCCGTACACCTGATCCCAGACCTTCTTGCCGGTCTCGGCATCGAGCGCGATGACGTGGGCGTTCAGCGTCGTCATGAAGACGAGTCCTTCCGCTACTGCGCACCCACGATTGACATTGCCGCAGCACAGCGACACGTCAAACGGCGATGCGTGCTTGTAGCGCCACAGCTCTGCTCCGGTCCGCGCGTCCAGCGCCCAGATGAAGCCATCCCAGCCTGTGACGTACATGATGCCGTCGACGATGATCGGGGCGTTCTCGAACGCGTAAGTCGAAGCGCCCGAGTGAAGGCCCGTCGAGGCCGCCTGGAACACCCATTCCGGCTTCAGCTTCTCGACGTTTCCGTCGTTGATCTGGTCCAGCGCGCTGAAGCGCTGACCGTCGTAGGCGCCGTAGTAGGTGAGCCAGTTCTGCGGCTCCTCGCGAGCCTTGAGGAGTCGGTCGTAGTTCACGCTCTTTGCAACAGGAGGCGCGTGCCCGACCAAATCGCTCAGAGACGTGTAGGAAAGAGCGACCCCTGCGTCTACATAGGGCTCAGTTGCCATCGACTGCTCCTCTCTACGGTTGCGGCTGGGGTGGACGGTCGAGCTTGGCCTCGTCGGGCGTGTCGCCCCCGACCACGATCGCTCCGGTCAGGCCCCGCCCTTCATCGTTGCCAGTGGTCGACCCGTACCAGTAATAGCCCGGGCCGTCTAGGACGATCGTGGCGGTTCCGCGGGAATGGTTCACCAGCCAGAGAAACTTGGTGTCGCCGTTGCTCGGCAAGACAGCGCAGTGGGTGTTCTTGTCGTCGTTGAAGAACTCGATCTCGAGCTCTCCCCCGTGGGGTAAGACGAGCACCGTGGGGTCATAGACCAGCTCGTCCTCGTTGATCCGGATCGTGGCGTGCATCTTGCCGTCGGGCCCCTCCTCGGCCGTGCCGAGGTTCCCGTTAGCGAGGATTCGGCCTATGGTGGCCCCGTTCTGTTTCCCCAGCGCGGCAAGCTGGTCGAGGACGCCGGTCTGGGCAGATTCGCTCACGGCCTCTCTCCTTCCGTCGGACTTTTCCGTTCGGAAATAACGGACGTTGCGAAGTCAATCAAGCTGGCGAGCGCGAAACAGGAAAAATTTGTAATCCGCGTTACGTTTCGGCGCCAAGTGTTCGCTGTGAGACAAGTCAGCCCAGCGAGATGCCCCCTGCGCCGACCACGCGCAAGTAGTCGAGCGCGGTCCCGGACGAGTCGCGCAGCCTGAGCAGATCCGCGAGCGGTGCGTTCGGACCATGCGTCAGCGCGTCCGCGAGCAGCGCTCCGCCGTATGCCGCCGAGCTCGCGCGACCGGGTATCAGCGTGACCACGGGCGCGACGTCACTCAGCGATGCAGTCAGCGCGGCGACGAGCTCTGGCAGACGCGCCAGCCGACCGGAGACCACGATCTCGTGTGGGGTCGGCGCGCTCACCAACAGGCCACGCACCGCCTTCGCGGCGCCTTCGATCAGCGCCGCCCAGCCGTCGGCGTGAGCCGGCGAGGACCACAGCGATGCGAGGTCTGTGGTCTCGAGCGCGCCGGCCGGATTCAGCGCCCCACCCGTGAACAGCGTCTGCTTGGTCAGCGCCGGAGCCAGCAGGTAGGCAAGCTCGCCGTCAAGCGCGCCGGCGGCGCGCACACCCGGGGGGCCCGACGTGCCACCCATGCCGTCAACGATCTGGCCACCGGAAATCGCCAGCGCGGCGCTGAACGCCCCGCCGAGCTCGAGCAGGATCATCGCCGTGCGGCTCACCGCGATCTCCCGCCTACGGGCCTGATCGACGATCGCGTACGCCGCCGCACACACCTTGTCGGCGGTCCCGAGATCGATCCGGTTGAACTTGCGATACGCAGGCACCGTCGCCAGGTGGATCACGCCGGGACCGAACACGACTGGCAGCCCGCTGCTCGCCAGCGCCCGGAGCAGTGAGCGCATTCCGCCGACGCCCGCGTCGGCTCGCGACTCGTCGGGCCGCACGAGCACCATCAACGCGAGCTCGCGCTCGCCGACGTCCGCCGCCGCCACCAGCGGCAGGCCGTAGCCGCTGGGACCGTAGATCAGGTCAAACGGCCCGCCGCGCGCCAGCGCCTGTAGCAGAGGCCCGCTGTCTTCGCCCAGCGACCGCGTCTCGAAAACCTCCTCGACGACCGGCTTGCCGTCTTGCAAAACGCACAGGTCAAAAGAAACCGTGCCGGGGTCGACGCCGGCTACACGAGGCATATCATTCGGGTATGAGCACAACCAAGGACAAGACCTACAGCGAGGACCAGATCCCCTCGAAGCTGTCTGAGTACGGCCTCGACAAGTGGTACTACGAGGACAAGTGGATCCGGCGCAAGTTCAACACCGACGGCTGGCCGACAACGCTGATGGCCGTCAACGCGGTGGGGTACCTGTGCGAGGCAGCCGGCCATCACGCCGACCTCAACGTCACGTGGGGCAAGCTCTGGGTGAAGCTGGCCACGCACTCGGCGGGCGGGATCACCGACAAGGACTTCACGCTCGCGCGCAAGATCGAGGACACGATTTTGTGGCGTCCGGAGGACGACAGCCCGCTCGACGGACCGATGGGCAAGTTCGTGTTCTCCAAGTAGCCAGTCCTCCTCTTACAGCACCTCCAGCGCGACCTCGTAGACGCCGTCGAGGTCCATGACCGCGCCCTTGTTCTCGAACATCCGCTGCACACATCGCTTCTGCAGCTTCATCTTTGGGCCGCCGACGGCCAGCGCGCCAAGCTTCTTGACGCCCTCCGCCTCCTCGAGGCTGTCGCCGCGGTCGACGCCCTCCACGCCGACCGGCTCGGCGGCCGAGTAGTCAACGACCACCTTTATGCCCTCGACGCCCGCCCAGCCGCTGCGACGCAGGATCTGCACGCCCGCCGGGCCCGCTGCGAATACCGCCGCGCGGCCCGCCAACGCGCCGTCGAGCTCGTCGCTCGACCCGGGCTCGGCGACCTCGAAGCCCGCTTCCTGCGCGACCGGGATGCCCGAGGCGCGGCGGTGACTGCCCTCCATCACGTCGGGCGGGAACGTCAGCATCTCGACGTCGGCGCCCTCGCGACGCAGAAGCTCGGCCGTCCGCAGGCCCACGGGGCCGACGCCGATCACGGCGGCCCTGCTGCCTTTCAACGTCACTGCTCCGCGAACGAGTCCAACCGCCGCCGCGGCGGTCGTGTTGGAGCCGTCGGAGTCGAGCATGATCGACGGGTTGAACGGTTTGAAGAACAGCTTCTGCGCGGCCGCAAACACCGCCTCGCCGTCGCGGACCTTTGACCCACCCACCCAGAACGCCGTGTTGGCCAGGCCGTCGGGACCTCGCGGGAAGATCGCGCCCTGGACGATGTCGGCGAGGTTGTCGGCGGTGATCGCGCCGAACCCGAGAACGACATCGACGTCGGCGTCGTAGGCGGCGATCGCGTCGAACGCGCTGGGGTGTTGATCGGTGTCGAGTTGAACCAAGATCTTTCTCATGGCTACTGCACGTCCTCTCGTCGAGGTTCGGGGAAGCTGAAGAGACCCCAGTCCAGGGGCCCCTCCTGGCGATAGCTCTTGCGCAGCCCGCGCGCGATCGTCGCCTTCATCAGCTCCTTGCCCAGATAGAACGCGTGCGAGGGATCGGCCACGTCGAGCTGGTCGAACACCGCGTACATGCTGGCTTCGCGGACGAATCGATCGCCGTTGAATGCGTACAGCCACTCGCCGTCGGCGAACAGGCGGTAGTTGGAATCTGAGATCTGGCTCTGCATCGCGCGCAGCTCGGCCTCTGAGGGCGCCCGCATCGACTCGTCCCTACTCGTCACGAGGTCGGAATCGATGTGCTTGGGCGGCCGGGCCTGACGCTGCGCGAGGTGCATTATCTGCGCCGCCAAGACCGTTGCGCGGACCGCCCCTTGCGCCCATCCGATCACCTCGGTCGTCAGCACGGCGCCGATCCCGACCTCCTGACAAAAGCCGATCAGCAGCGCGGTCACGCCGGTCGTATCGGCTTCGGTCAGCTCCGTCAGGTTGCCGATCCCCATCAGCAGCTCGGCCGCTGGATGGCGCCGCCGCACTTCGACGTAGCGCGCGAGCGACCCGGCGAAGCCGGAGTTGATCGGAGCGAGGATCGAATCGAGCAGGTACGGGTGGTCGAGCTGGTCCAGCCGGGCCGCCATCCGGTCCAGGCCGTCGAGGTCATCGGGATCGTGCGTGATCAGCACCGGCGTCGCGCGCAGCTGCGCGGCAAGCTCGATCGTTTCCGGCGTGAGGCTGAGCACGTAATCGACGCCGGCGGCGTCGGCCATGCGGATGTGCTCGGGGTCGAGCGTGTCGATGCTGACCGACAGGCCGTGCTCGCGCAAAGCGGCGATCGTCGTCGGCCCGTCGATCAACCACGAGCGATCCAACGACAAACCGAGGTCGATCACGTCGGCGCCATCTTCCCGGTAAGCCAGCGCGCGGTCGACCACCTGCTCGCCGGTTAGCGACTGCACGTCGTTGATCTCTGCGAACACTCGCACGTCGCGGGGACCGAGCTCGGCGCGTACGGCCGCCCGCCCGTACCACTCCGGCA
>Ga0207693_10002434_pt1 | contig 16167 bp, 18 predicted proteins | sample LARL81metaG_FD_184347 | JGI IMG/M metagenome (GOLD analysis project Ga0207693, IMG submission 184347) | Corn, switchgrass and miscanthus rhizosphere microbial communities from Kellogg Biological Station, Michigan, USA - LAR L8-1 metaG... | ecosystem: Host-associated > Plants > Roots >...
TTTGTCACTTCGTTTCAGGCCTTCAAGGCCGCCGCGGCGCTTTATTGAGGAGAGTAATTCAACCTTTCGTAACCGTCCAGCGGGACGTCATGCGCTCAGTTCTGTTGGAATTGCTCGCAGCGCTGTGGCATGCGAAACCCAAGCCAGACTGGGCTCTCGACTAGCCGAGCGAGGCGATGATCTCGCGGTAGGCGGCCTCGGGGAAGGCTTTCAGCGTCTTGGTCCTGACGCTGCCGAGCATTCCGAGCATCAGGCCGAACCGCGCGGCTACGGCATCGTCGGGCGCCTCGTAAACGCCGACGAGATCATACTCGCCGAGCGTCATGTAGACGGCCTTGAATTCGCCGCCCATGTCGAACAGAGCCTTCTTCGCGGTTTCGAGCCGGCGCGGCGAGTCCTTGACCTTCTGCGCGCCCTGCTCGGTCCAATTGGCAAGGATGATGTACGTCGGCACGGTATCCTCCCTTGATCCTCTCTGCTTTCAGGGCGCGCTCGCAACGGCGATGCGATCGAGCTTTGCCGCCATGATGAAATCGTTCTCGTGGAGCCCTTTGATCTTTTTGGTGTGCAGCGAAACCCTCGCGTAGCCCCAGCCGAAACCGATGTCGGGGTGGTGGCCTTCGGCTTCGGCGAGCGTGGCCGCGCGCTCGACAAATCCGAACGCTTCCGCGAAATTCCTGAACCGGTAGGTTCGCTCGATCCGCTTGGCTTGATCGAGCAGTGCCCAGTCTGGCGCCTGTGCATGATAGGCTGCGGCCTCCTCCTCGGTCAGCGGCGGTATGCCGCCGCGGCACGGCGTGCAACTCTTCTCGGCGAGTGATACCGGCATCTCATGACCTCCTCGATTTTGCGGCAGGATAGCACGACACGTGGCGCCATGCCGCCGTGGTTCTGTAGGGGGCTCTGTTCGATGAAATTGGCGGTTTGTGTTCGCCTTCTTAGTATGACGCTGCTTCTCGCAACGCTCGGCTGGCTGGGCCCCGCGCTGGCCGGCGCGGCTGGGGGGTCCGGGACTTGGCAAGTCGTCCTCACTGCCGGTGACGATGCAGAACCGGTATTTGATAATGCGACCCGCGAAATGAGCCGCCGGCTCGTCGCAGCGGGTATCCCGGCGGACAACATCCACCGGCTCAGCGCGAGCCCCCCCGAGCTCGCCGCCGGCGCCGAGCCGGCGACGGCCCAGCTTCTCTTGCGCCGCATCTCGGACCTACCGGCCCGGCCGGGCGACCGATGCCTGATTTTTTTGACCTCGCACGGCGAGCGCGGCAGTGGTGTGTGGCTAGCTCGTTCGAACCGGGCACTCACCCCGGACGAACTCGCCCGCGCGTTGTCGGGCGGCTGCGCCGCAGTGCCCACGGTCGTCATCGTCTCGGCCTGTTACAGCGGCAGCTTTGCAACCGGAAAAATGGCGAGAGCCAATCGCGTCGTTTTGACCGCGGCCCGCGGCGACCGGCCATCCTTTGGCTGTCAGGTCCACCGCACCTATAATTTCTTCGACGAATGCCTGCTCGGAGTGTTGCCGCAAGCGGCGACCTGGCGTTCCGTGTTCGATGGAGCCGACCGCTGCGTGCGGCGCATGGAGCACGCCCTTGGCGCACGCCCATCGGAACCTCAGGCTTATTTCGGCGGAACCGTCGCAGCAATGAGGGTTGGATTTTAGATCAGCGGCCAAAACTCAACGCACGATGATGATCGGCACCTTTCCCTGGCGACGCGTGATGTCGACCGAGACCTCGCTGCCGTAGCGGCGCAGCAGGATATCGGCCACACCGTGCCGCGCCTGCAGCCCGCGCAAATGCAGCTGATCGAGAAAATCCGGCAGCACCGGCCGGTCGAAACGGATCTCCTCGCCGCTCTGATCGAAACTCAGACTGAGACTTGCCTGCAATAGCGCGAACACGGTAGCGCTTGCCCAGGCCTGCGGCGCGCAGGCAACCGGATAGAGCGTCGGTGCGGTTAACTGTCGCCAGGCAAATCCGCAGAACAGCTCAGGCAGCCGACGCAAGTCCATATAGCTCGCGGCCTGAAACAGCCCCTTGAAAATTCGCAGCACACTAGATTTCAGGCCATAGCGAGCGAGACCCAGAGCGATCACCGCATTGTCGTGCGGCCAAACCGAGCCGTTGTGGTATGAAATGGGATTGTAGCGCGCAGCTGATCGGGCGACAGTGCGCACACCCCACCCCGAAAAGCAGCCGGTGCCAAGCAGCACGTCGGCCATAACCGCGGCGCGCTCTGGGGCGGCAATCCCTGTCAGCAGGGCATGCCCGGCGTTGGAGGAAATCACGCGGCACGGCTGCTTGGCGCCGTCCAGCGCGAGCGCGTAGATCGCCAAATCGTCGCACCAGAACGCCGCCTCGAACCGCTCGCGCAGTACGTCCGCCTGATGCGAGAGGGTCGCGGCGGTTACCGAATGGTCTAGCGCCAGCGCCAACGCTGCCGCGTGCCGCTTGGCCCCATAAACATAGGCCTGAACTTCGCACAGAGCGATCGGGCCTTCGGCCATGCGGCCATCTTCATGAAAGACGGCGTCGTGCGAATCCTTCCAGCCCTGATTTATCAGGCCGTCGGCGTTCTTGCGCTGATATTCCACAAATCCGTCGCCGTCCGGGTCGCCATAAGTATCGATCCAATGGAGGGCAGCTTGGATATTCGGCCAGAGCTCCCGGACAGTATCGAGATCTCCGGTGCGTTTGAAGTACTCCCCGACCAACAGCACAAAGAGCGGCGTCGCATCGACGCTGCCGTAATACCGCGCAAATGGCACTTCGCGCAGCCGCGCCATCTCCCCGTCCCGCATTTCGTGCAGGATCTTGCCAGGCTCGGCATCGCGCTCGGCATCAAAATCGGTCGATTGTGTGGCTGCCAGGAAGCGCAATACGCCCTTGGCGATAGACGGATCGATCCATAAGGCGAACAAGGCCGTCAGGATGCCGTCGCGCCCAAACGGTGTACTGAACCATGGAATGCCGGCGAAGGGATAGGGACCAAAGGAGGTTTCGGTCAGCAGCATGTAAAGATCAGCGACCGAGCGGCGAGCGAACTCGTTAAACAGCGAGTTTGAGCTGTCAATACTGGCCGCGCGCCCGCTGGTAGCTCGCAGCGTACGCCGCGCCGTGCGAAGTGAACTGTAGAACTGCCGACCGACTCCAATGTTCTGGTCCCCATTGTCCCTGCAGGCAACCCGAATCACGGATCGCGCTCCTTCGCCCGGCGCAAGCGACAGCTCATAAAGCGCTGTGGCCGCATCGAGCCGGGTCGGTGCCGGCTCGAACTCGAGACTGGTGAACCTCGGGACGCCATCGAGGCCGAAGTACCGCAAGACGACGCAGGAGGCCGACCGGCGCTCGACAGAAATCTGGCCTCTGTGAGCCCGGCTCTGTCCCCTCACCTCAAAGAGGTCGGCGAAATCGGCGGCAAATCTGAGCCCGAGCCTTACATCATGGTTCCGCGTGTCAAAATTGTGCACGAGGAGCCGCTCGTAGCACGCGTTTTGCCAGATGTATTTGAGCCTGTTCACATGGATCAATTCACCGCGCAATGCGACTCCGTCGCGAGAGATCAACTCGGGGTTCGCCAAGTCCACAGTCAGGACAGCGTTGTCTTCCTGCACATTCGAGCTGAGCAGGAGGAGCGGCGCGCCGTTAAGGCGCAACTCGAGCTGCGATAGAAAACGCGTATCGTGAAGGTAGATGCCGTCGGAGTTGCCTTCGCCCGCCACGATATCGCCGCGGTGATCGAACAAGGCGAAGGCGTAGCCGGATTTCAACGTCCGCGGTCGGCGCTCCTGAAATGAGACGTTGGATTCGATGTAAAACGGCGACGCCTCGTCCTCGCCAACCTGCCCTGGAGCCGGCGTGGTCTGGTCGGTATTAGGCTCGGAATTCAGGCGGCGTCTCGCCGGCCGGCTGCCCTGGCGCTCAAGACAACCGCGGTCGCTGAGCCGCGGTGGAGCACATCGCCGTAAAGGTCAACGTAATCGCGCGCCATGCGCTCAGCCGAGAACCGCTCCTCGAAGCGGCGTCGGACGACCCGCCGATCGAGCGCTATGGCCCGCGGGACTGCGGCAACTGCCGCATCGATATCGTCGACGACAAATCCGGTCATTCCGTCGTCGATAATCTCCGGGACCGCGCCGCGCCGGCAGGCGATGACCGGCGTGCCATTGGCCATCGCCTCGATCGTGGCCAACCCGAACGGCTCCGGCCAGTCTATCGGGAACAGCAACGCCATCGCACGACCGAGAAATTCCTCCTTGTCGCGATCGCCGATCTCACCAATGAACTCCACCCCCGGGCCCTTCAGTAATTTTTTGATCTTGCAATGGTAGTAGTCGAGATCGACTTTGTCGACCTTGGCCGCGATTTTCAATAGTATCCCGGCGCGGCGGGCTATTTTGATCGCCCTGTCCACCCCCTTCTCGGGGCAGACTCGACCGATAAAAGCGAGATAGCCGCCGTCCCCGAGACCCGGTGAATATAATTCGGTCGGAAGACCGTGGTAGACGGTGCCCTGCCAACTCGCCCAGGGAACGGGGACCCGCTGAGCATCGGAGATGGACACGATCGGCATCATCGGAAATTCGCGAAAGAGAGGCGGCAGATCAGGCAGATCGAGGCGGCCATGGGCTGTCGTCAAAGTCTTGCCCCATCGAGGTGCGAACAACGGAAAGTGAAGGAAATCAGAGTGAAAATGGATAATGTCGAATGCTTCGGCGTTCCGCGCGACGCGGTTGAGCATTACCAAATGGTGGGGAAGTGAATCTTTGCATCGAGCGTTGAGACGCAGTGCGCGATCACATGGCGCACGCAGTGTTGCCGCAGTCTGTGAGTCGCCACTAGCAAACAGGGTGACCTCATGCCCTTGGCGCACCAGCTCTTCCGTAAGATACGAGACGACTCTCTCGGTGCCGCCGTAAAGCTGCGGCGGACAACTCTCGTACAAGGGGGAAACTTGCGCGATCCTCATTTACAAGATTCCTCATGTGTTGCCGCTGGTTCTCAGAGGACTCGCCCGACCTACAATTGAGTTCGCTAATACAGCGACTGCAGTTCAAGAACTGTTTAGGGAATCGAGAAGTTCCAGGGCCCTCGCAAAGATCGGCCGCGGCCCGCAAAGGTTCACAACCCATGCTGCTTTCGTCTGCCGAATTACATGGACAAGTGGTGGGCCCGCGGGTCGTGCCCGGGTGTTCTCCAGGGCAGACCGTGGCTTTAAAGGGCGGCTTCGAATGTCGACCGACCGCGAAATCGATGCTCCTCATAACCACATCCTCCGACGAGCAACATGGATACAAGGCGCGACGACACTGTCGCGACTGCCGCCCGCCTGGCGGCCGATTAGGATCTAGGTACTCCGCACCGCGCTTTCAGAATTTCCTAGGTTGGGGTTCGACCCCTTTGTCGAGCTGCGGCGAATGCAGAGCGAGATGAATCGGCTGTTTTCCGGCTTCAGCGCTACGGCAACGCGCGATTTTCCACCGATAAACATCTGGCTCGGCGAGAACAGCGTCGTTGTGACGGCCGAATTGCCGGGCGTTACCCACGACGACGTAAATCTCAGCCTCCAGGAGGATGTGCTGACCCTAGCGGGCAAGCGGGAACCAGAAACGCAAGAACAGAATCTCAGCTGGCAACGCCGCGAGCGCGCCTACGGCACTTTCTCACGCGCCGTCCAGCTCCCGTTCCGCGTCGATCCCGAAAAGGTTCAGGCGAGGTTCAACAACGCGTTCTGGAAATCGAGCTGCAGCGGCTGGAAGCGGATCGGCCGAAGAAGATCGAGATCCGTGTTGCGTGACCTGAATGGAGGGAGTGCAATCATGGCCCAGGAAGTCAGAACCGTCGAGCAACAGACGCCGACCAGTCAGCGTGTGCCGCCGCGGCCGGTATTTCTGCCGCCTACCGATATCTATGAAACCAAGGAGAGCATCGTTGTACTGGCGGAAATGCCCGGAGTGCCGCCGGACGGGCTCGATATCAGCCTTGAACGCCGCGTCTTGACGATCCGCGGACGCAGTGCTGCCAACGAGCACGGCGGATACCAGCGGGTTTACAACGAGTATGCCGGCGGCGATTACGAGCGCGTTTTCACACTGTCGGAAAACATCGACCGCGACCGCATTGAGGCGACTCTCAAGGACGGTATTTTGCAGCTCGTTCTGCCCAAGGCCGAAGCTGCCAGAGCGAGAAAGATCGAGCTCAAGGCCTCCTGAGCGGTCCGAGTTTTACTCGTGCATAGGGGCGGAAACGGGCACCAACTCGTCTCCGCTCCTATTTCGGTGGCGGCGGCTACGAGCCTCGCACGAGCTGGCCGCGGATTTCCCCGGCCTTATTGGCTTCCGTGTGAATGTTGACGTACCACTTTCCGGCCTCGAGCTGAGCGATCTGCGCATCCGTCAGTGTCGCCGAACCTTTAATCGGGCTGACGAGGTTCCCGGTGAACGGCACGAGGATCCCGGCATTTGCCCCCGGGTCGGCCGGACCATGAATATGCGCAGCGGTAGCGGGTCCGCTGAGGCCAGAATAGTCGACGGTCCAAGTCAGCGTCTTTGTCGCGGTATCAAGCGACGCTGTCGCCGCGCCCTTGCCTTGGCTGGCTATTCCCGGACCGGCGGCGAGATCCGCCTTGAATCTCACCTGTTCTGCCTGCGCAACAGCGCACACGAGAAACAGCGCGAGAAAACCGAGGCTGAGCGATACCGCACGGCGCATCTTCTTTCCTCCCATCAAGTCGTTCCACAGGCAGAGTATTATCGCCGCAGTCGATCGGGAAGTCCGAAATTGGACCGGCCGCTGGCGATCTACCACAACGGATAAATATTCTTGGCTTCCTTGTCCGGCTGACGGCGCTTGGTCCGGCGTAGCCGGTTATGCACACCGATCGTCAGGGCTACTAGGACGAGACCAAGCAGAATCCACCACTCCATCACCTAGTTTCCCCCCCAACAGTACGAGGTGAAGCGCGGCTGAGCGCGCCGACCGCCTCCGCGACGATCGGCAGCATCGCCGCAGCCACAGCCGCGTTGCCCGCCTCCGACAAGTGATACAGATCGATATAGACGGGGTCGGCACAATCGTCAAAAAGCGCCGAGAGATCGATAGCGTCGGGGGCAGCGACGAGTTCAGGGAGGCGGCGACGCACGCCGATGACCGCGTCATAGAGCAGGCGCCGGCGCACGGGGTCGCTCGTATAGTCATCGGCCCAGCGCTGCTCGTCCGCAGTTTTGAACTTCTTTGTCGTGATCACCGGCTGCCAGAAGAAGAGTGCCCGGAACCGGTATTCACGTGCCAACAGGCGTACGAGCCGCACGTTGCCGGCATAGGCCGCAACGACCTCGCGGGCGAGTTTGGCAAGATCGATCCGCGCAAGGTCCGTCTGTTCGAGCGGTAGCGGGCCGCGCAACGGAAGACCGGTCAATCGGCGCAATCGCCGCAATGTGCGCGGCGCCGACCTGATCAATGCCGCAGTGATCAGATCCCCCAGCCGATCCGGATGAAGCAAGTTGAACTCGGCCCGTCGGCGCGCCTCATTGAACAGCCCGTCGGCACGGCCAGTCTGCTCGGCGCACGCCATCTCGTTGATGCCGTCGTAAAACAGGGCAATGTCGATCCGCTCGCCGGACCTCAACAGCTGCTGCAAGGTGATGACCTCCTGCGTGCTGTTGTGTCCGAGCTGACCATAATTGGTTACAGAAACCCGGTGTCCGCGCTCGGTGAGCTGCCGGGCCAGTACTGCAGGTATGGTTTGGTCGCCCCGCGCCCCCATTCCCATCATCGTTGAGCCGCCGAAGCACATGACGCGGATCGCCTCGCCGTCTGCCGTCTCCTCGCCCGGTGTCGGTCGCAGTCCGCGCCCGTCTATCGTCACATATGCACCGCAGTGCGGGCGCTGCCACCATTCGACATAGGGCTTCCAGTCGACGCGGACGCCGCGGCGGAACTCGCCAAAATACCCTGCCGGCCAATCGGCGCCGCCATAGGCGTCGGCGATCGCGGCACGGTCTGGGCGGGTCGGACGGCGATAGCGTAAAAGCCGGCTCAGGCGACGCCAGCCTTCGACACCGAATTCGGCAACGAGCACCGCCAGCAACATCAGCCCAACGACGTGCCACACGGCAACGACAAAGCGACCGAGCTCTCCCAGCATTCGCCAGTACGCTAATCGGAATTGCCGACAGAGCGGCTACACAGCGCCCGGCTCTCGCTGTAGCGCAGTGAGGTTTCGACCGTCCCGCCGTCCAGCCGGTTCAGCCGAAAGAGGTGGGTCTTTTGCTCTCGGCCGGCGAGATGCATGACGCCAATCACTTCATGGGGCGCGAACGGCTCGACAAAGAGGCCTCGCCCCGCGTCAAACGCCGGCGGAGCATCGCCAGGCATCCAATTGCAATAGGCCGGGAGAAAGTTCACCGGCAGCTGTTCGGCGAAAATCACGTAATTAAGCGCCGTCTGCTCGACAAAAAAGAATTGCGTGCGCTGCAGCACTTGCGACAGTACGCGCGCCCAGGCATCCCAATGCGGCGCGTCGCGGTGCAGCGCGAACACCCCGCAATTGACCATCGGATTGCGTCCCAGACGATCGGCGGCTCGCCAGCCGAACGCCTCGCGATAGTTCTTCCACGCCAATGTCCAGCCGAACGGCTTCGGCCGCTTGTAATGACGCTTGTAGGCGCGGTCGATCTCAGGGGTGATCGCAAGCTTGTCGCAGCCGGCAGCGTCCACATAAAGGTCGATTGCCCGCCCATCCTGAACCCAGGCATCGGCATCGATCCACAGATAAGTTTCGTAGCCGGGAAAATACCGCCGCAGAAACGGGCGCGCCACCTGCGCCTTGAAGCTCTCCGGTGTTCGTGCGCGGCCGGGAAAATCAAGGTCCCAGGCCGGCCGCACAAGATGTTCAACCCGCGAGCACAGCCAGTCACATTGCTCGCCGTCGAGGCCTAGATCTAGGATCCCGAGCGCGACGTCGGGGCAATGCATCCGGATGGACCGTACGGTGTCGCGCAACAGCGTAAAATACTCGCGGTCCGCACCGCTGGTGATCAGCAGCCGCACGCTGCCCATCGCTGCTGCTGCCGGCAATAATTCCCGCAGCTCCCCAGCTTCTCGCTCCCCATCCTCGGGGGCGAAGAGGGGCCGCCACCTCGTTGCCGTCTGTTCAAGGTACGAGCCGATAGCCGCCGGGCTCGGTCACCAGGATCTCGGCGCGCGTCGGATCGCGTTCGATCTTCTGACGAAGGCGGTAGACATGGGTTTCCAGGGTATGGGTCGTCACCCCGGCATTGTATCCCCAGACTTCGCCAAGGAGAGTGTCGCGTCCAATCGCCTGGTCGCCGGCGCGATAGAGATATTTGAGGATCGCTGCCTCCTTCTCGGTCAACCGGACCTTCCTGCGGCCGGTCGCATCGAGGAGGAGCTTGGCGCTCGGACGGAAGGTATACGGGCCGATCGTGAACTCGGCGTCGTCACTGTGCTCACTCTGCCGCAGATGCGCGCGCAGCCGCGCCAGTAACACGCTGAGACGAAATGGCTTTGTCACATAATCATCGGCCCCCGAATCAAGACCGAGCACCGTGTCGGCATCGCTGTCCGCCCCGGTCAACATGACGATCGGCACCTGCACCCCAGCGCGGCGCAACAGCCGGCATAATTCCCGGCCGTCCATGTCAGGGAGCCCGACATCGAGCAGAATCGCGTCGAACCGCTCGGAACTCGCCATTTGCAATGCTCGAGCGGCGCTGTCGCATTGAAAGCTGGAGAATTCTTCATGCAGGTCGAGTTGCTCGGCGAGCGATTGGCGCAACGCGGCGTCATCGTCAACGATCAATATCCTGCGGCCAGCCCTCATCATTTTCCCGTCGGACGGGACAGAAACGCCGTGATTATGCGCGCAAATTGCGTTCCATATCCCCGTTATTGCACGCCGACTCTTAGACGATTCATGTCGCGAGTTCCAGTGGCGGCCGTTTCACGGCGAGGGCGGAAGGGCGGCCAGCAGATCCAAGGCTCTTTCCCACCGTTCCGTCGTTTGCTGCCAATCCGGCAAGCGGGCACCTGCGGCGCGCGAGCCTGCCGCAAGACGCGCCGCAAGCGCCGGCTGTGCAATCACCCGCCGCAGAGACCGCGCGAGTGCCGCCGCGTCGCCCGGCGGAACCAGCAACCCGGCGTCGCGCGGCACCGTCTCGGGGATCGCGCCGGCGGCGGTGGCGATGATCGGAAGGCCGTGCGCCATCGCTTCCGCAAAGGCCATCCCGTAACCCTCGTGAAAGGAAGGCAGGACGAACATGTCGGCCGCCCGATAGGCGGTCATGACCAATCGCGGTGGCTGCTCGCCAGCGAGAGTAATACGCCGGCCGAGGCGAGCGGCGGATATCATCTGCCGCATCGCCCGCGCGGTGCGCGGATCGCGGTTGAGCGAACCGATACACAGCAGCTGCCAGTCGAGTTTGCGGATGCGCGCCAGAGCCGCGACGAGCACACGATGCCCTTTGCGCGGGATCAAGCTCGCCACGCAGAGCAACGACCGGACCGGACCGTGGCGCAGCCGCAAAGGGCGGTCCGGCTTTGCCGTACCCGGCGGGATCACAACGATACGCTCAGGCGCGACGCCGTACGCTTTGACTGCGGCGGCCGTTCGCGGGCTGGGGCAGAGGACGCCGCGGCAGCGTTGCAACGCAGCAGTCTCGAGCCCGGTGAGGCGGTCCGAAGCGGCACAGGAAAGCCCGGTCTCCTCGGCCAGCGGATGGTGGACGAGCGCGACCAATCGCAATCGGCGCCAGTGGGCCATGACAGCCTGTTCGAAGTCAGGGAGCGCGAGGCCATCGACAACCGTCGTGGTGCCGTCGGCAAGTTCGGCCACCGCCGTTCCCCGAGCATTCGGGGCAAGCTCGACGACCCTCACTGCGTGTCCGCGGGCCCGCAAGCCGTCGATGATGTGACGGTCGTACAGATACCCGCCGGTGAGCTGATCTAGCCTCCCTGGAACGACAAAGACGACCTCGGTCATCCGAGCGCAGCATCATAGGTAGCCCAGGCTACCGGGTTTTCGCGTAATACGACCTTGAGGCTGGCAATGGGCTGGGAACCGAGCGCTCCTTCCTGGATTCGGCGCGCCAGCCGCCGATGGATTTCACCAGCCAGAAACTCGGTCGTCGTGTTGCGCCCGCGAAACTCCTCAAAATCGTCCAGATTGCGGTATTCGAATTCGCCAAGGACGGCCTTCAGCAGATCTAGCGCAAGGCCGATGTCGCAGACGATGCCGTTGGCGTCGAGCGCATTACGACGCAGCTCGGCCTCGACGACATAAGTCGCGCCGTGCAGCCTTTGCGCCGGGCCAAAGACCTCGCCGGCCAAGCTATGGGCGATCATGAAATGATGGCTGACGGTAATGCTGTACATGGCTGGGTTCCTCAGGACACAAGCGCAACCGCGCTCCGCGGGTGGTCAGTCGTACCAAAGCGTGTGGCACAGAACGCCTGCGGACGAGGCCGCGAGCCGCGGCATCAGGTCTGGAAGGACAGAAAATTCGTTTTCGCCGGAGAAAAGGACATCGAATACCGGGTCACGCAGCAGCGACAGGGCAAGGGTCAGGCGGCGCCGGTGCGACCAGCGCTGCCGTCGGCCCGCCGGAACGGCACCGACCTGCGAGGAACGCAAGGCCAGACGGCGGGAATGAAAGGCGCCCCCGAGCGTCAGCGGCACGGTCCGGGTGCCGTACCAGCTCATCTCGAGCACCGTCGCCTCGAAACCGGCAATTGTCAGTGCGGTAGCGAGCCCCGCGGGAGACCCGCTCGCATGGACGACCAGATCGGCCTCTAACGAGGCCTTGTCCGGCATCGCAAAATGGCAGCCCAAGGCCGCGGCGGTCGCTTCGCGGGTCGGATCGATGTCGATCAGCTCGACTTCGGCGCCCGGCAGCCGCGCTGCAAGCGCAGCGACGAGACAGCCGACGACACCGGCGCCGATCACCGCGATGCGGTCTCCCAGACCCGGCTCGGCATCCCACATTCCGTTGACCGCCGTTTCCATGTTGGCAGCGAGCGTCGCGCGCCGGTCCGGGACAGCGGCGGGAATCTCGATGACGGCGTCCTTCTGCACGATGAACCGGTCCTGATGGGGGTACAGACAGAATACCCGGCGTCCGAGCGCCTCGGCCGGGCCGTCTTCGACGACTCCCACGGACGAATAGCCGTATTTGACCGGCGCCGGAAATTCGCCCTCCTGGAACGGGCAGCGCATCCGCCGCCATTCGCTCTCCGGCACTTCGCCACGGAAGACGAGGCTTTCGGTGCCTCTGCTGATCGCGCTCCGGCGTGTCCGGATCAACAGCTCGCCGGGTGCCGGCGATTGCAAACGCTGCGCCTTGATTTCGCCGTGGCCCGGCGCCGTCACCCAAAACGCCCGCGCCTCAAGCATCGGAATAAACCCGGTCCAGGAAGGGTCTGACGGACCACCGCTTGTCGATCGAGTCTCGGCAAGGCACGATCGCCAGATACATCGAACCTATGGATATGTCGATCCGGATCATTTCGTCTTCACACTCCCCTGTACTCGTCCGCGAGGCGCGCCTGGTCTTTGCGCGCTCGCTCGGGCTCGCCCTCGCGACAATTCCGGTGCCGGTCTTGGGCGGGGCGGTGGGCACCATTCCCGCGCTGACCGGCCTCGCGCTGTTTACCTGTCTGCTCTTTGCCGTCGAGCGCGGCCTCGTCGCGCACCATCCTCACCCGCGGCTCGGCGCAGCTAACCGGATCACGCTTGTCCGGGCGGCAATCGCTTGCCTGATCGCCGCGCGCGCGATCGAGCCGGCGCCGCTTGGGGTGCCGGAAAGGTGGCTGCTTGCCGCCATTGCCGGGACGGCGCTGATGCTCGACGGCGCTGACGGATGGGCAGCCCGCCGCCAGGGATTGTCCTCGGCATTTGGCGCCCGTTTCGACATGGAGGTCGATGCCTTGGCCATCCTGGTGCTCGCAGTAACGGTCGTAAAGGCGCACGCCGTCCCGAGCTGGGTGCTCGCGATCGGCGCCATGCGATATTGCTACCTCGCCGCGGCGCAGGCCTTCCCGTTATTGCGGCGGCCGTTGCCGCTGCGGCCGATCGCCGATCGACGCCGCAAGACGATCGCCGTCATCCAGAGCATCGGGCTCACCGCTGCGCTGGCGCCCGCGACCTCGCCAGGCTGGGCGGTAGCCATATGTGGTGCGGCACTTGCGCTCCTCACCTATTCGTTTGCCGCCGACATTATCATTCTGCTGTCAACCCGACCGCATAGGTGAGGTCCAATAAGGTTGCTGGCGCGAGCCGCGGAGCGCCATATGATGCGAGGCGGCAAGGAGAAGAGAGAGTGATCGAGTCCAGGACGCCTGCACAGCCTGCCCTTGGCGAAGCCATTACCGCGCTACGCCGCGGCGAGCCGGTGCTGATCCGCGACGACGAGATCAGCGTTCTTGCGGTCGCCGCGGAGCTGGCGACTGAGGAAAACCTGCAGAGGCTGCGTGAGATTTCGCAGGCGCCGGCGCGGGTCGTCCTGACGCGCCGTCGCGCCGTGGCGCTCGGTCTCGCGGCGCGCGACGAGTTGTCTGGCGCTCTGACAATCTCCGTCTCGGACGAATTGCCCGCGGCGGTGATCCGCAACCTAGCTGACCCGGGAGCATCGCTCGGTGCGGAGCCGCCCGGTTTCGGCCCGAAACCGCTGCCCGCCAAGGGCGGCGCCTTCGCCGCGGTCGCTCTGGCAAAGCTTGCGTCGCTGCTCCCCGCGGCGCTGGTGCTGGGTACCGGCAAGAGCGAAGCGACGCTGTTCGCACGCCGCGGAGATCTCGCCGTCATCGATGCCGCCGCCGTTTTCAAGCGTGACGCGGCGGCCGCCGGGCTAGAACGCGTCGCCGAGGCCCGCGTGCCGCTGGCCGATGCTGAAAATTCGCGATTGATCGCGTTTCGCCCGCGCGACGGCGGCCTCGAACATCTCGCGATCCTGATCGGCTCGCCTGATCCGTCGGCGCCGGTTTTGGTGCGGCTGCATTCCGAGTGTTTTACCGGCGACCTCCTCGCCAGCCTGCGGTGCGACTGCGGCGATCAGCTGCGCGGCGGGATCGCTGCCATCGAAGAGGCCGGCGGCGGCGTGCTGCTCTACCTGGCGCAGGAAGGACGCGGCATCGGGCTCGTCAACAAACTGCGCGCCTATCGCCTGCAGGACGCCGGTTTCGACACGTTCGACGCCAACGAGCAGCTTGGCTTCGACGCCGACGAGCGAGTCTACCTGCCGGCGGCAGAAATGTTGCGCCAGCTTGGTTTCGGCACGGTCCGGCTACTGACGAACAACCCCGACAAGGTCGTCGCACTGGAACGCTACGGCATCCATGTCGCCGAGCGCGTACCGCACGTCTTCCCGTCAAACGGCCACAACGAGCGGTATCTGCGCACCAAGGCCACCCGGAGCGGCCATTTTCTTTAACTCCTGATGTCAGTAGTTGGGCCGTCATTCCGGGACGGCCCGTAGGGCCGGGCCCGGAAGCTATGAACACGGGCCTGTGCCCAGTGATCCTTCGCGGGTGTTCATAGGTTCCGGGCTCGCGCGCTTCGCCCGCGCTCCGGAATGACAGCGATCTTTTGTCGAGGTGAGGTGAGAAGCGGCGGTGGTCAATCCCCACTGCCGCGGGCGCCGAAGATTGCAGTGCCGACCCGCACATGGGTCGCGCCGAACCGAATGGCCTTTTCGAAATCGGCACTCATACCCATGCTGAGGATTTCGAGCCCGTTGCGCCGGGCGATCTCGCGCATCAACGCGAAATGCGGGGCCGGTTCCTCGTCGAGCGGCGGCACGCTCATCAGGCCGATGATAGGAAGCGCCAGCTGCTCTCGGCACTCGAGGATAAACCCGTCTGCGTCTGCCGGCATGATGCCGGCCTTTTGCGGTTCCTCCCCGGTGTTCACCTCGATGAGGCAGGGCGGCTGGCGGCCGGCGTGCTCCATCTCCCTGGCTAGAGCCTGCGCGAGGCGCGGCCGGTCGACGCTCTCGATCACATCAAATTCCGCAACGGCGTCGCGCACCTTGTTGGTTTGCAGAGGGCCGATCAGGTGCAGGGCGAGGTCGGGAAATTCGTCGCGCAGCTTTGGGTATTTCGCCTGCGCTTCCTGCACCCGATTCTCGCCGAACACGCGATGTCCCGCCCTCAGTGCCTCTCGCACGCTCGCCGCCGAGTGGGTCTTGCTGACGGCGACCAATGTCACGCTTTCGGGCGCCCGATCCGCCGCCCGTGCCGCCTGCGCGATCCGCTCCCGGACGGCGGCGAGGTTGGCCGCGATAACCCCTTCCATAGCAGCTCCATTCCTGGCAAAGATCGCGCGATGTCGTTTTCTCATTACCGCGCCTCAGCCGCGCTTGCTGCAAGTCTTTCGTTGGCGCTCGCCGCCTGCGCGGCTAGCCCACCGGCTGAGCAGACGCGTGGGCAGCCGAGCGCGACCGAGACCCAGAGGGCGGCCTCGAGCGAGCCCGAGGAGATCGATACTGAAGCGACGATCTTCACCGTGCTGGGTCTCGCCAAGAAGGAGTCGGTCAAGGAACCGGGGCCGCAAACTGGCCGGACTGTTAGCCCAATCCTATGGCAGGCGGCGCACGACACTCTCGATTTCGTCAAATACGCGTCGGAAGATCCGCTGACCGGCTCGATCGTCACCGACTGGTACTCGCCGCCGGGCAACCCGAATCTCCGTTATCGGGTCAATGTCTTCATCCTTTCCCGAGCGCTGCATTCCGATTCGCTGACGGTGACGGTCGATCGCCAGCAGCTTTCGGCGAACGGACAGTGGACCGAGACGACGATCGCGAGACAGGTTGAGACCGATCTCGAAAATGCGATCCTTAGTCGAGCGCGGCAATTGAAGCGCGCCTGGGCGCCGGAACCGAGATAAAGTGGCGTCTTGGGAGAGGAGGGAACCGGCTTGCAGGCTGGCCCAACCGTGGCCAGATCCCTAACCATGTCTCGATACAATTTCCGCGAAAGCGAAGCAAAATGGCAACGCATCTGGCGCGAGCAACAGCTGTTCGAAGTCGCGGTGCAGCCTGAGCGCCCAAAATACTATGTTCTTGAAATGTTCCCATACCCGTCCGGCAAGCTGCATGTCGGGCATGTGCGAAACTATACGATGGGTGACCTGATCGCGCGGTATCGTCGCGCCC
>Ga0207693_10002435_pt1 | contig 16162 bp, 14 predicted proteins | sample LARL81metaG_FD_184347 | JGI IMG/M metagenome (GOLD analysis project Ga0207693, IMG submission 184347) | Corn, switchgrass and miscanthus rhizosphere microbial communities from Kellogg Biological Station, Michigan, USA - LAR L8-1 metaG... | ecosystem: Host-associated > Plants > Roots >...
CTTGCAAGAGGTGTTCAAACAGAAGGAGGACAGCAATGTTCTTCGTACAGGAAGGCTTCACCTTTCGAAATTTCTTGTTGGATGCCCTCGCGATATTTGTTTTCATCGTGTGGTTTTGGCTCCTGATTACGGTCGCAGCCGACTTGTTCCGGCGCCACGACATTTCCGGCTGGATCAAAGCGATCTGGGTGATTGCTTGGATTGTATTTCCATATCTCGGCGTGCTTGCCTATTTGATCTTTCAAGGAAGGGGTATGGCGGAGCGGAACGTCCAGCAGGCGCAACAGGCGCGTGATGAGCTCAGGCGCGTCGTTGGTTTTAGCGCTGCTGATGAAATCGACAAACTAGACCGACTTAAGAAGGCGGGATCGATCAGCGACGCTGAATTTTCCCGACTGCGCGCGCGACTCGTGCAGTAGAGCGGTTGTGGTCCGCAAATCCCGCAGATGTTGAATTGATTATTCGGGCGGAGCGGCGTTAACGAGCGTCGGCACCGTACCCTAGCGATGGGTCACTTCACTTTCACGCGAGCCAGGGCCCAATACCTGCCGACGCCGCGGCCTTGTCCGGCGGCGGCCCAGCTGTTAAATCCGCGGCTGCGTCCGGCAGCTGTCGGCGCGGCACCCCCACACGCGGTCGTGGCGGAATTGGTAGACGCACTAGCTTGAGGTGCTCGCGATTGATGCTGATTGACATTGCAGGCGCCTGGCGCGCATCGCTCAACCCACACCTTGGGAGGAATTGATAAAACTTCTCCGTCGACAATTCCTGCAATTCGGAGCGGGTTGAAAACATCGCAGGCGCGGACGGCACCATCGGAACCGGCCGGGTCGCCCACGCGGCTCCCGATGGCTACACGCTCGTCCTCGGCACCTGGAACACACATGTCACGAATGCCGCCGTCTATGCGCTCGAATACGATGTGGTGAAAGATTTCGAGCCTGTCGTGTTATTGCCGGACGCGCCGATGGTACTGATCGTGAAAAAGACCATGCCGGCAAACAACCTCAATCAGTTTATCGCCTGGCTCAAGGCGTATCCCGACAAGGCCTCAATGGGGACCGCCGGTGCCGGTAGTCCGCCTGACGTGCTCGGCCGCCTTCTCCGCAAGGAAACTGGCCACTCAATTTGGTTTGGTACCCTATCGCGGAGCCGCGCCGGCGATGCAGGATGTTTTGGCAGGACAGATCGACGCGATGTTCCTCAACATTGCGGCTGCATTGCCGCAAGTGGCTTCCGGCAGTGTGAAAGCCCTTGGTGTGACGGCTGAAAGCCGCATGGCGGTTGCACCTGAAATCCTAACCATGGACGAAGCAGGACTGCACGGATTTTATTTCCGGTTCTGGGCGGCGCTATTTGCACCGCGAAGTACGCCGAGCGGCATCATCGACAAACTCAATGCCGCGGCCGTGAAAACTCTGAGCGATCCAAATATCCGGCAGAACCTCGAAGCCCAGGGCTTTGAAATTCCGCCGCCGGAGAAGCAGACCCCCGCGGCGCTAGCAGCCTTTCAGAAAGCCGAAATCGAAAAATGGTGGCCCATCATCAAGGAGGCCGGTATCGGGCCCCAGTAATTTGTAGGGTGGGCTGAGCGCAGCGAAGCCCACGCAGCTGCAGCGGGAGAATGTGGGCTCGGCGCTGCGCGCCTTAGCCCACCCTACGCACCCGAAATTCGGCTTCGACTCAACAATCATTAAATCGATTGAGCAATGAGGCCGGCGGCTCAAGCACCTTCGTTCGGGTCACGATAGAGTTCGCCGACGATTCCGGTCGAACCGGGCTGCGCCTTCCCGAGATAATATCGGCCGTCGCGGTCGCGGCTGAGGCGGCCGGCCTGGCGCAGTTCGTCGAGGGCGCAAGCGACTTCGCGGCCGTCTTGGCTGCCGACGGCTTCGACGATATCGGCATAAAACAACGGCGACGCCGCGAGCGCTTGCTCGACGTTCTGATAACGTGCGGGTCCCTTGAATGCCTTGGCAGCACATCGCATCAGCGGGATCTGCCCCTCGCGGCCGAACGGTTTTGTGCAATCGAAACCGGATTTGGCGCCGGTGCGACGGCCGTTCAGCGAGGGATCCATCGTCATTCCCAGCATCCCTTGCAGGACAACGAGGTCCTGATCGGCTTGAAAGCGTGTGCCGAGCGCCCAATCCACCTGCCTGTCGTCACGGATATCGATATCCTCGTCGAACACGTAGACATGCTTAAGCCGCATGATGCCACCGAACAGCGCGGCGATCGCCGCGCGCGCCTCGCCGAACGCGCGCTGCCTGATCGAGACGCGCAGCGTATTGGCGCCGCCGGAGACGGCGCGCAAATAAACGGCGATAGGCTCGCGCACGCAGGTTTTAAGAATCCGCAGTGCTTCCGCTTCCGTGCGCACCGCCGTGATGTTGGCGCTGTCAGTTTGATCGAGCACAAAGGCCGAGCCATGCAGGAGCGTATGGTGCATGACGTCAGAGCGCATAGTGATCGCGGTGCAGTGAAATACCGGATCCATGTGAATCGCGCCGTAATAGCCCATATACTCGCCGAACGGCCCCTCCGGCTCGACGTAGCCGCGCTCGTCGAGATAGCCCTCGAGCGTCAACTCCGCGTCCGCCGGCACCAAAATGTCGTTGCTGAGGCTTTTGACAACTGGCGCCGGCTCGGCGCGGAAACTTGCGACCAAGCCAAGTTCATCGCCGCCTTGCCGCGTCGTCGCAGCAAAGAAGTCGAGCGGATGTGCCCCGACTGTGAAGGTCACCGGCAGTTTTTCGCCACGCGCCACGCAAGCCGTATAGATGCGCTTGAGGTCGGACGGGGCGGTAACATTGGTGCCGGCTTCGTAGCGATTGCGTAGGCTGAGCCTCCGGCAGCCGACGTTTCTCCGCCCGGTCGCCGGATCGATCGTATAGTCGATCGCTGAGCTCAGATAGCAGCTGCCGTCGAATGCGTGCTGTGGATGGAACGGCAGCTTGGTCAGATCGACATCCTTACCGGTGATCACAACCTGGTGCACTGGGGCCTCGGCGGACGGCACCTCGACCAGAGGCTGCGGATTCGCCAGGCGTTTGAAATATTCCTCGTAGAGCCTGTCTTCGCTGCTCTCGAAAGCAGCAGCGATACGCTTACGGTTGCCTGCGGTCTTGGCAACCATTTCGACTCGCTCGGGCCCTGCGTTCTTAAACAGCACGGCCTTGTGTGTGTGCTCGATGATGGCGCTAAGGTCTGTCAGCGGCACCGGCTCGTTGTGAACGTCCACTTCGCCAAGTTCGATCAGGCGGTCAACAAAACTGCGCAAGCGGTATTTGTCAAAACTCAGCTTGGTGTTTGCATGGAGCATCGTTCAATGGCCAATCTCTGAAATACCCCTTCGGTGAAATGACATCACCCGTCAGTGCGCGAGTCAATTGAAGGCGGCTTCTCGGAATGCGAACTCTTTTCGCGCGTCTCGCCGGCTCAATTGACCGGGACATCTTTCCTTGCGGTGTGAATTGCCCGCCAGATTTTTTCCGGGGTTAGTGGCATGTCGATCTGGCTGACGCCGAATTCGGCGACTGCGTCGAGTACTGCATTGGCGACAGCGCCGAGCGCGCCGGTCGTACCGCCTTCTCCGGCGCCGCGCACACCCAGCCGATTGGTCGGTGTCGGCACCTCGCTGAAGTCAGTGGTGAACGATGGCAGAAGATCGGCGCGGGGCATGGCGTAATCCATCAACGAAGCGGACAATAGTTGTCCCTGGGCATCGTAGGCGCACAGCTCCCACAGCGCTTGGCCGATTCCTTGAGCGGCGCCACCATGGGTCTGTCCATCGACGATGAGGGGATTGATGGCTCGGCCCACATCATCGACCGCGGTATAGCGGATGAGCTCAAGTGCACCGGTCTCGCGATCGACTTCGACCTCGCAGACATGGGCACCGTACGGAAAACCAAGCTGCAGGATGGTTTCGTCGCAAGTGGCCTCGAGCGCTCCGCGCAAGTCTTCCGGCAGGCCTTTGCCGTTTTCTGCTGCCGCCGCCACGTCAAAAATTCCGACCGAACGATCGGTGCCTTTGACGGTGTAGCGACCGCCCGCGAATACGATGTCATCTTCGGCGGTTTCGAGCATATGGGCCGCGATTCGCTTGCCCTTCTCGATAATGGCGTCACTGGCTTTGCCCATCACGATCCCAGCGAGCCGCATAGATCGGGCCGAATGTGAGCCGCCACCCTCCTTGACGATGTCGGTGTCGTTTTCAAACACGGATACGCCGTCGAACGGCACGCCGAGCCACTCCGCCACGCACTGCGCGAATGTCGTCTCGTGGCTTTGTCCACTGGACAGCGTGCCGACCACGACATCAACCCTGCCGTTGGGTAACACCTTAATGTCAGCGCGTTCGCGCGGATAACCGCCGGTCGTTTCGAGATAGCAGCACAGCCCGATGCCGCGCAGCCGCTTGCGCTTGCGCGCTTCGATGCGCCGCCGCTTAAAGCCTTTCCAATCGCCGAGCTCCATCGCGCGCTCCATCACCGCGCGATACGTGCCGTTGTCGTAGGTGATGCCTTGCGCATTCTTGTAGGGAAAAGCCGATGGCGGAATGAGGTTGCGCCGCCTGAGCGTGACGCGATCGAACCCGTGCTCAAACGCCGCTTTGTCGATCAATCGCTCGAGGACGTAAATGACTTCCGGCCGGCCGGCACTACGATAAGGGGTTGTCGGAGCCGTGTTCGAGAGCGCGGCGCGCGCTCGCACATGCGATAACGGAATGCGATAGCCGGCGGTCACTAGTCCGACGCCTTTGACGAGCGGAACGTAGGATCCCGAGTGAGCGCCGATATTGCTGAGATTGGAAGCGCGCAAAGCGAGAAAATGGCCGTCTGCATCCAGCGCGAGTTCGGCGGAGACCGTGAGATCGCGGCCCATATAGTCGCTGAGGAACGCTTCGTGGCGTTCAGCGGTCCATCTAACTGGCCGCGCGACGCGCTTGGAGCCCCAGGCCACGAGCGCGAATTCGGGAAAGAAGCTGTTGCGCGTGCCAAAGTTACCGCCGATCTCTCGCGCGATGACACGCACGGCTTCGTTAGGCACGCCGAGAATGTGCGCGAGCTCGCGCTTCTGGCGCACGATGCCGCCTGAACCTGCATAGAGCGTGTAGCGTCCGCTCGTCGGCTCATAAATGCCGACGGCGGCGCGTGGCTCCATGGGCACACCGGTGACGCGATTGATCCAGGTATCGAGCCGCGTGACGCACGCAGCCTTTTCGAACGCTCGTTCGACGGCCGCGGCGTCGCCAACTTCGGCGTCGATCACGACATTGCGGATATCGTCATAAAGCCGTGGCGCGTCGGGCGCGAGCGCAGCTTTTGCGTCGGTCATCGCAGGCAACACTTCGTAGTCGACGACGATGCGTTCGGCAGCATCCTTTGCCGCGGCAAGCGACTCGGCGATCACGAAGGCGACGGCGGTGCCGACATGACGGGCGCGGTCGGTGGGCAATACGTGATGCGGCGCCACCGGTACCGGCGAGCCGTCGCGATTGTGCAGGACGATGTCCGGCGGTGTCCCCGGCGTCGCGCGATGGGGAATGGCGTTGAGCCCGTCGGCGCGAGCATCCTCGCCGGTCAGTACCGCAATCACGCCGGGCATTGCGCGCGCCACCGTCGTATCGATGCCGCGGATCAAGGCATGTGCGTGTGGCGCCCGCAGCGCGGCGGCATAGGCCTGTCCGGGAAAATTGAAATCGTCACTGTAGCAGCCGCCACCGGTGAGGAGGCGCAAGTCCTCCTTGCGACGTGCCGAATCCCCAATGCGTGCCTGCATGGATTAATGGGTCAAGTATGAGGTCTGAAATATTCTCACAGCGCCGCCGACCCGGCTAGTACTACCATAGACGGCGCCTGCCACGCGTTTGCCGAAGGGCGTATTAAAGGTATTGGGCACCCATGAAATTTCGCCGCCGCAAATTCCTTCATCTGACCGCCGTCGCTATCACGCTGCCGTTCGCTTCGCGCCATGTCTGGGCGCAAGCCTATCCGACACGGCCGGTGCGCGTCATCGTCGGTTTTCCTGCCGGAGTTGCGCCCGACATCGTCGCGAGGGTCATCGGCCAAGCACTATCGGAGCGATTTGGTCAGCAATTCGTCGTCGAGAACCGGCCGGGCGCCGGCAGCAATATCGGCACCGAAATCGTCGTCAAGGCGCCTCCGGACGGCTACACGCTTCTTCTTGCCGTCTCGTCAGGAGCCATCAACGCGACGCTCTATTCAAATCTCGGTTTCAACTTCGTGCGCGACATTGCGCCGGTTGCGATGATCGGTCTTGGTCCCTTTGTCATGGTGATCAATCCAAAGCTGCCGACCAAAACCGTTCCCGAGTTCATCGCTTATGCCAAAGCCAATCCTGGCAAGATCAACATGGCGTCACAGGGGACCGGGCTTGCGTCCCATCTCATGGGTGAACTTTTCAAGATGATGGCCGGCGTGAATCTGGTTCACGTGCCATACGCCGGTAACTTTACAACCGATCTTCTTGGCGGGCAGGTGCAAGTCGCGTTCGTTCCGACAACCAATGTGATCGAGTACATCGGAGACGGTCGGCTGCGCCCGCTTGCTGTCACCACTGCAAAGCGGGCCGAGCTTCTGCCTGATCTCCCCACCCTGAGCGAGTTTCTGCCAGGCTATGATGCAACTGGTTGGAACGGTATTGGCGCGCCAAGGGGAACGCCCGCTGCAATCATCGAAAAGCTCAACAAAGAGATCAACGCCATTGTGCTGGATCCCGCCATGAAGACGCGTCTCATCAGCTTGGGCGTCGAGCCGCTGTCGATGACGCCTGCCGAATTCGGAAAACGCATCCCCGACGACACTGAAAAATGGGCCAAGGTGATCAAGTTTGCGAACATCAAAGCCGAATAAAAACCGAGCGATTACACGACATTTTTGACAATGTCTGTCCCGGTGCTTTGGTGAGCCTTAAGGCGCCGCCGTTTGCACCGGCGTGAACATGGCGGTGAAAGCATTCACCGCGACGCCACGCTGCTGCTAGCATGATGGCCGGCGGTCCTGGCATGGACACGCTCGTGCCGATTTCGGTGCACGCGTTCGGCCCGCGGTTCCGGCTTTCCGTCGTGGGCGAGCCGCTGCTTTCGTTTTTCCGACGAGCGCGCGAATTTGTGCTTGCGGGTGGCCTTGGACTTGGCCGCAGCGGGCGTCGCTACTTGGGTCTGAATCGGCCATTGCACATCGGCAACCTCTTCGCTCGGTACCGCGTCGGGCTCGAACGCCGCGGCATCCGGGACGGGAAGCGCAGGGCCTTCTGCGGCACCGCTAGCAACGGCCTGCGGCCAGCGCGGCGCGCCGCGGTCGACATCGCTGATCGTCGGCTCAGCTGCGAATGCCGAAGCAGTCATCCCCGCTCTGGGTTTATCCGCCATTGCGATCACGTAAGACGGGGCCGGCACCACTTGCACGATGTGGAAGCCTTTGTCCTTGAGCTCCTTGAGTAGCGCCGGGAGCGCGCCGACGGTCGCCGGATGGATATCGTGAAGAAGCAACATGCCCTTGCCGCGCGCTTCGAGCCGCTGCATCGCCGCGGCGATTATGCGCTTGGCGCCAATGCGGTGATGCCAATCGTCGGCGACCGTGTCAGAGGAAAAAACGATCAGTCCGCGCGCTGCGAGCTCGCTCTCGACAACATCGGATCGCGCCAGACCGGGAATGCGGAAGAACGGTGCGAGATATTTCGGATCGCCCAAGGCGGCACTGACGTCGGAAATGCCCCAGTCGATCTCTTGGCGCATTTTCTCGACTGGCAATTGGCCGAACCGGGTCGGATGATCCTCGCTGTGGGTGCCGATGGTGTGACCTTCCTCGTAGATGCGGCGCACCATCGCCGGGAAAGCGCGGGCCATTTCGCCGACGAGGAAGTAAGTCGCTTTCACGCATTGCGCGGCAAGGATGTCGAGGATTTGGGTCGAGTAGGGTGGCAGCGGACCGTCATCGAAGGTCAGCACGACTTCCTTGTCGTTGAGCGGGAGCGAGTCGGGATATTGCATGCGGCCGATCCGCGGATTTTGCGCGGGATCAAGCGGCAGCACCCGGCTCGTGCCCAGGGCGTCTGGGTGCCTGGGACAATTGGCGTCAGCTTGGCCGCCGGCCTCTTGCGTAGCTTGCGGAGCGGCGGTTTGCGCATTGGCTTCGGGTTGGGAAGCGGCAAGGTGGGTTGGGGATTCGTGCGCCAAAGCCAATTCGACGCACAGCGGCGCCGCGCTCGCCACCGCAAGCGCCACCGCCAACAAAGCTGCCCCGGCTTTGCTCATTCGCAGCCCCGACACGCGAACCCCGGCAATAGCGCCGAACACTCGACCAACACAAATCTCCAAAACGCACGAATCCGGCTGAATCTTACAATTGGCCCACATTAACGGCGCGTGAACGGCACCGCCTGCTCACTGCCTAGACTGTTAATAAATCTGATAAATCCGTGGTTTACGGGCCGCGACGAGGCCGGTTTACTGGGCTTTGTGTCCGGGGTTCGCGCCGTTATCTTTAAGAGCGGACTTTTGTGATTAGCCGGCCTGGGAGTGAGTGATGCTATCGAACAGCCTGCCGGGTCTCGACTTCGGGCTAGGCAGCGACATTGAAATGCTTCGCGACACGGTGCGCGACTTCGCGCAGGAAAAGATCGCGCCGCGCGCCGACGAGATCGATAGGTCCAACAGTTTTCCTCGCGATTTGTGGCCGCAACTCGGGGCGCTTGGTCTTCTCGGGATCACAGTCGAAGAGGAATGGGGTGGCGCCGGGCTTGGCTACCTCGCGCATTGCGTGGCCATGGAGGAGATTTCGCGATCCTCCGCCTCCGTCGGTCTTTCCTATGGCGCGCATTCAAATCTGTGCGTCAACCAAATCCGTCGTAACGGCAGTGACGAGCAGCGGCGGCGCTATTTGCCGACGCTCATTTCCGGCGAGCACGTCGGCGCCTTGGCGATGTCGGAGCCCGGCGCCGGCTCGGACGTCGTTTCCATGCGCACGCGCGCTGACCGCAAGGGCGATCGTTACATCCTTAACGGCTCGAAAATGTGGATCACCAACGGGCCGCTCGCCGACACCATCGTGGTTTACGCCAAGACCGACCGAACCGCCGGCGCGCGCGGCATCACCGCTTTCATCGTCGAGAAGACGTCCAAGGGATTCTCAACCGGCAAGAAGCTCGACAAGCTCGGCATGCGCGGCTCCGACACCAGCGAGATCGTTTTCGCCGACTGTGAGGTGCCTGCGGATAACGTGCTCGGGGTCGTTGGCAACGGCGTCAATGTGTTGATGTCCGGTTTGGATTACGAGCGTGCGGTACTGGCCGCGGGGCCGCTCGGTGTGATGCAGGCGTGTCTCGATATCGTCATTCCCTATCTGCATCAGCGCACGCAATTCGGTCAGCCGATCGGCCGTTTCCAGCTCATGCAGGCCAAGCTCGCAGACATGTATGTCACGCTTAACGCTGCGAAGGCATACGTCTACGCGGTCGCCAGGGCTTGCGACAACGGGGAGACTACTCGCGAGGACGCTGCCGGCGCCATCCTTTATGCCGCGGAGCGCGCCACCTGGATGGCGCTCGAAACGATTCAGTGCTTGGGCGGCAACGGTTACATCAACGATTATCCGGCCGGCCGACTTCTGCGCGATGCGAAGCTTTACGAGATCGGCGCCGGCACCAGCGAAATCCGCCGCATGCTGATCGGGCGGGAAATTTTCGAAAAGACTCGGTGAGGGACATGACGAGCCGAATTTTGCTGGCGCTCGCGATCTTGTTATCGGGTGTGCCATTAGCCGGCGCATACGCGCAAACGCGCAAGCCGACCGCGCAAGAGGTGACGGCAATCCGAAACTGCGCGGCGAAATATCAGGATGACGTGGACGAGGGCGAGCGCCACTGCGTGTTCAATCTTGTCGCCACGCCGTGCACAAATAGGCGGGAAGGTTCTTCCAATCTCGGCACGGCAGACTGCTATCGCGTCGAGTGGGTGATCTGGGACAACCTTCTCAACGAGAACTTCAAGAACCTGATGGGCGCGCTGGACAACTAGCAGACCGCAAAGCTGCGCGCAATGCAGCAAGCCTGGATCACCTACCGCGACACCACCTGCAATTTTTATATGGATAAATTCAGGGCTCGATGGCGATCCCGATGGGAGCGGCTTGCGCGGCGCGCGAAACCGCCCGCCGGGCGCTCCTTCTTCGGTTTTTTGGATCAAATCTAGGGTGCAGACTGCGCAAGGTTGCACCGTTCAACCTAGCCGCCGATCATATTCCAGCACCGCACTGAGCAGGACCTGAGCGCCGGCGGCGCATTGCTCAAAACTCGTCCATTCCGCTTCGTTGTGCGAGATGCCGCCGCGGCTCGGCACGAAGATCATGGTTGTCGGCGCCACACGGGCGACGTAGACAGAGTCGTGGGCGGCGCCCGAGACGATGTCGCGTGAGGAAAAGCCGGCGGCTTCGACCGCAACGCGTACGCAATCGATCAAGTCAGGCGAAAAGTGCACCGGCGGCGAGGTCCAGATCCGGTTCTCGCGATAGGTTAGCTGCAGCGGCGGCAGGACCTCGGCCAGCGCTTCGCGTAATTGCATTTCCATGAAGTCGAGAACTTTTTCGTCCGGATGGCGAAAATCGACGGTGAAGAATACCTGGCCGGGAATGACATTGCGGCTGTTTGGCCGGCTCTCGATCAGACCGACGGTACCCACCGCGTCAGGAACATCTCGCGCAATCGCATCGACGCGCTCGATCATTCGTGCGGCGCCGACCAACGCATCTTTGCGCAGGCGCATCGGCATCGCACCGGCATGGGCTTCCTCTCCGGCAATCGTCACCTCGTACCAACGTACCCCCTGCGCACCCTGTACGATGCCGATCATCCGGCCTTCATGCTCCAGGATCGGTCCTTGCTCGATGTGCAGCTCGAACATGCCGGAGAATTTGCGCGCGCCCGCTTTCTCCATGCCGCGATAACCGATGCGCGCCAGCTCCTCGCCGAAGGTTTTGCCCTCGCGGTCGGTGCGCGAATAAGCAAAGTCCGGCTTAAAAACGCCGGCGAAAACCCCGGAGGCCAGCATAGCCGGGGCAAAGCGCGCGCCTTCTTCGTTGGTCCAGTTGACGAGCTCGATCGGCGCATTTGTCATCCGATCGTTATCGTGCAGCGTCCGCAGTGCTTCGAGCGCGGCGAGGACGCCAAGCGGGCCGTCGAATTTGCCGCCGGTCGGCTGGGTGTCGAGATGCGAGCCGATCGCGATCGGGGGCAGGTTGGAATTTTTGCCCGCCCGCCGCGCGAACATGTTGCCCACCTCATCGACGGTCACGGTGCAGCCAAGCGCGGTACACTGCGCCTTAAGCCAATCGCGGACTTGCCGATCGAGGTCGGTCAGCGTGAGACGGCAAATGCCGCCTTTTGCGGTGGCGCCGATCTGCGCGGTCTTCATCAGCGAGTCCCACAGCCGCTGGGCATCGATCTGCAGAAGCTTCACGTCCAAAACTCCGCCAAGGCGAGGGGGGCGAGACTCCGTGATAGCGGCCATTGGCCGACTAGGCCATCGCATTAGTCTGCCATCGGCCTAGATTAGGGCGGCTGCTGGCGCACTAACTCATTGAATCCACGACGAATCAGCTATGATGGGGCGCTGGGAAAGCGCGGGAGCACGCCATGCTGCGCGTGCGGTTGAAAGCGGACGGACGCTTGGTCGAGGTGTTGCCGGACGGCAGCGAACGCCCGATCGCCAGCGATCCACGCGCAATTGCCAGCGCCGCGCACCATGCCGCCCGTGCCGAAGAAGCCCGCTATGCGCGCAATGTGCGGGGGCGGACCGGCCTCACGCAGGCCGCCTTCGCCGCACGGATCGGCGTGCCGGTCGAGACCGTTCGGAATTGGGAGCAAGGCAAGCGCTCGCCGCGCGGTCCCGCCCGCGCGCTCCTCAAGGTCATCGAAGAAGCGCCCGACGCCGCCTTCGCGGTGCTCGCCAAAGCGCGTTAAAGCCGCATAACACCCTCGCCCGGCAAGGGCTGGAATTGCCGCCGGCAATCGCCGATGCTGCGGCCCGCCTGCGGGCAACTGCGGCATTTTGTGGAGGTTATTGCCTGCATGGACGTTATCGAAAGTCATGGCGCGCGTATTCCGATCCTCGGCTTTGGCACGATGACGCTAAAGGAGGATGCATGCGTGCAATTGGTCGAAGCATCGCTCAAGCTCGGCTACCGGCATCTCGACACCGCGCAAATGTACGGCAACGAGCGCGAGGTCGGCTCCGGCATGCGCGGCTCAGGGCTTAAGCGCGAAGATATTTTCCTGACCACCAAAGTCTGGTTCACGCGCCTGGCTGCCGGCGATTTTGAGCGCTCCGTGGACGAAAGCCTGGAGCGCTTGGCGCTGCCGTGGGTCGACCTGTTGATGATTCATTGGCCGAACGCGCAGATACCGCTTTCGGAATCGATTGCCTCGCTGTGCAAGATGAAGAAGGCGGGACTGACCAAGCACATCGGCGTCGCCAATTTCAACATCGCCATGATTGAACAGGCGGTCAAACTCGCAAGCGAACCGATCGCCGTGCTGCAGATCGAAACGCATCCCTATCTCGATCAGAGCAAGGTGATCGCGGCGGCGTGCCGCCATGGCATGGCGGTTGTCGGCTATTGTCCTCTGGCGCGCGGCAAAGTGCCCTCCGACCCTACGCTGCAGCAGATCGGCAAAGCACATGGAAAAACGCCGGCACAAGTGGCGCTGCGTTTCCTCGAGCAGCAACAGATCATTCCCATCCCGCGCACGTCCAAGCGCGAGCGGCTCGCTGAAAACCTTGGCAGCCTGGATTTCAAGCTGAGCGAGGCGGAAACCGCTGAGATCACAAAGCTCAAGCGCCCGGATTCGCGGATCGTCAGTCCACCGCAGGCGCCGAAGTGGGACGCATGAGCGCGGCTGGACCAATCGCGAGCGTCAGCGCAAACGGCGCCCAGATTCCGCTCCTTGGGCTCGGCACCTGGGATCTGCGCGGGCGGACCTGCGTGCGCATGGTGGAACAGGCGTTGCGGCTCGGATACCGCCACATCGATACCGCGGAGATGTACGATAATGAGCGCGATGTGGGCGAGGGCCTGCACGCCTCCGGCATCAGGCGCGGCGATGTCTTTGTGACGACCAAAGTCTGGCCGTCGCATTTCGCGCCGCGCGAGCTTGAGCGTGCGGCGCGCGATTCGCTCGCGCGGCTGCGTCTGCGCGAAGTCGATCTGTTGCTGCTGCACTGGCCCAATCCACAAATTCCGCTTGCCGACACGCTCGGCGCGCTGTGCAAGGTCAAGCGCGACGGGCTCGCCCGCCATATCGGCGTATCCAATTTCACGGTGAAGCTTCTCGAGGAAGCCGTTCGGCTTTCGACCGAGCCGCTGGTCTGCAATCAGATCGAATGCCATCCCTTTCTCGACCAATCGAAGGTGATCGCCGCCTGCCGTAAACTGGAGATGGCTATCGTCGCCTATAGTCCCATCGCACGCGGGAGCGCGCGCAACGATGAGCTGTTGGCGCGCATCGGCGCCGCGCATGGTAAGACCGCGGCGCAGGTCTGCCTGCGTTATCTGGTGCAGCAGGACGTTGTCGTGATCCCGCGCACCAGCAAAGAAAAGCGCTTATCTGAAAATGCGGCGATTTTCGATTTTGCGCTGAGCGCGGCAGAAATGCGGGAGATCGCGGGGCTGGCGCACCGCGATGGCCGCATCGTCGATTGGTCCTATTCCGGCCGCTCGCAGTGGGATTGAGGCGTCTTTATTTCTATGCGGCCGATTGCTCTCGGCAGAATCATCCGTTTTTGAACCCTCAGCGCGCTGAGGATCGCGGCATGCGCCGCTTGGGCGCGGCGCCTCTAGATCGGCGTCGCCAACGCGGCCCCGTTTTGTTGGTGAGCTGCCGCGCTCGCAAATATTTTTCAAAATCGACCGCGGAGAGCGGCTCGCCGTAGAGAAAGCCCTGCGCTTCCTCGCAGCCTTCGCCGAGCAGAAACTCGGCTTGCGCTTGCGTCTCGACACCTTCGGCGATCACCTTAAGCCCGAGATTGTGCGCCATCACGATCAATGAACGTACGATCGCGGCGGCGTCGGTGTCGTCAATGATTTTGCGCACGAAACTACGATCGATTTTGATCCTTGAGAGCGGAAATCGGGTCAGATAACTCAGCGACGCATAACCGGTGCCGAAATCGTCAAAGGCAATGCTGACGCGTTTTTCGTGCAACTTTTGCAGCGTCTCGGCAGCGCCCTCATAGTTAAGAGTGCTGTTTTCAGTGATTTCGAGCTCAATGCTTTCCGGCGGCAAATTGGTCTCGCACAACGCGTCGTCGATCGGCTTCAAAAGTACATCGCCCTGGAATTGCGGCGGGAACACATTGATGCCGATTCGCCCGGGCGATAGTCCCATCCCCCGCCAGGAAGTAGCCTTCTGGCAAGCGGTGAGAATGATCCACCTGCCGACGTCCAGTGCGACGGCGTTGGTCGCAAGGGTGTCGATGAATGCGCCCGGCATGAGCATCCCGCGCTCGGGATGTCGCCAGCGCAGCAACGCCTCCGCGCCGACAACGGCGCCGTCGATGAGACGGATCTCGGGCTGGAAATAGATCTCAAGCTCTTTTTGCGCGTAGGCCCGAGTCAATTCGAGATCGAGCACGCGGCGCGCCTGAACTTGCGCGCGATGTACGGGCAGAAAAAAGCGGCGGGTACGGCCGCCATTGGATTTTGCCTGGTACAGCGCGAGATCCGCATTAGCAAGCAGCTCGTCGACGGTCGTCCCGTCATTCGGCGCGATCGCGATGCCGGCGCTGCCGCCGGCGCGCACGGAGTGCTCATTAATCTCGAAATTCCGCGCCAGCCGATCGAGCACCACGTCTACGATCTCGCCGATCACGCGTGGATCGCCACATTCAGGAACAACCAAAACAAACTCATCGCCGCCGAGCCGGAACACCTGAACGTTGGCGCGCGCGCTGGTGGCTTCGATGAATCGCTGGCCGAACTTGACCAAGACTGATCGCCAACCGAGTGGCCGAGCGTGTCGTTGACATCTTTGAAGCTGTCGAGATCGAACAGCGCGACCGAAATCGGCCGCTTCGAGCGCTCGCCGGCGAGTAACCGGCCGAGGACTTTCTGCAGTGACAACCGGTTGGGGAGGCCGGTGAGCGGGTCGAAATGCGCAAGCCGTTCTAGTTGTGCCTGGGCTTTTTTCCGCTCCGTGATGTCCTGATGCGCCCAGGCGACGCCCCGGATCGCGCCTTCGGGACTATACATTGGAGCCGCCGCAACCCTGACATGCACCAAAGAACCATCCTTACGCTGCCGTAATACTTCTTCGTTGCGAATAATCTCGCCGTTCCGCGCGCGGCGATACATCTCGAAGGATTCCCCCTGGCCCTCGGAGGGCACGATCTGAACAGCCGTGCCGATCGCTTCCGCAGCGCTATATCCGTACAGCTTCTCTGCTGCGGGATTCCAGAGAACGATCCGGCGTTCGAGATCGGAACAGACGATGCCTACCGGCGATGCATCAATGACGGCGGCAAGCGTGTTTTTGGATTCCTGCAGTTCGAATTGCCGCCGTTCTATGGACGCGGCCATGCGGTTGAATGGCTCGGCGAGGTTGCCGGCCTCGTCGTTTGTGTTCACCGTGGTTCGATGGGTAAGATCGCCGCTCGCGAGCGAGAGTGCATCGCGTTGCAATTGCTGCAACGGCCCGACAATACGGCCGGACAGCATCCACGCGATCGCGATCCCTGCCAGGAGAGAAAGGCCGCTGAAGATTCCCCCCAAGGTCAAGTGAGTCATCATCGCGGCGTGGCCGGCATTGGTCGGAAATCCCACCGACACCACCCACGGAATGCGGTGCGCCTTGGCCGATCCGGTTATGCGTTTGATGCGATCGGGCCAGGGCGTTATCGCCGATGATTCTTTTTGGGCCAGCATCTCGGCCACGTCGTCTGAACCGCTAAGATTGCGGCCGATCCACTCTTGGCCGTTGTCGCTTTGTGCGACGACAATTCCTTTTTCGTTGATGATCCGCACGATGCTGCCGGCGGGGAGGGTCTGCGTCAAGTCGGCCGGTTTGATCCTTTACCGGAGAGGCTAACGTGACGACCCATTCGCCCGTCAGCTTGGTGCGGATCACGTCGCCAATCGCCAGG
>Ga0207693_10002436_pt1 | contig 16157 bp, 13 predicted proteins | sample LARL81metaG_FD_184347 | JGI IMG/M metagenome (GOLD analysis project Ga0207693, IMG submission 184347) | Corn, switchgrass and miscanthus rhizosphere microbial communities from Kellogg Biological Station, Michigan, USA - LAR L8-1 metaG... | ecosystem: Host-associated > Plants > Roots >...
TCCTCTTCGCCGCCACCCATGTCGGTGCCGTCAACAACGGCTTCGGCAGCTCCATCGCCGTCTTCACCTCCGCCGACATGAGCCAGAACTGGGCGGAGGCGATCGTCGCGATCGCCTGCGTCGGCCAGTTCTTCTGCGGCATGGCATGCCTGACGAGCTGCTCGCGGACGTTCTTCGCGTTCTCGCGTGACCGCGCCGTCCCCGGCCACCCGCTGTGGGCCCGAGTCAGCAGCAAAGGCGTGCCCACGATGGCGGTGCTCGGCAGCGCCGCGCTCGCCTTCCTGATCGTGCTGCCGGCGCTGTTCGCGCCCGACACCTTCGTGCCGCCCGTCGCCTTCTACGCCGTCACCGCGATCGGCACGATCGGCCTTTACATCGCCTACGTGACACCGGTCTATCTGCGCTGGCGGGCGGGGGATTCGTTCGAGCCCCGCTCCTGGACGCTGGGGGCGCGGTACAAGTGGATCAACGCGGTGGCCGTGGTCTTCGTTGTGCTCATGTTCATCATTCTGATGCTGCCCTTCTCCAACCTGGGTGTGCCCTGGAAGTCGAACTTCGACTGGAGCTTCTTCAACTACACGCCTCTGGTCGTGGCGGTCGTCCTGCTCGGGGCCGGCCTCGCCTGGGTGTTCGGCATGAACAAGCGCTACAAAGGGCCGATTCGCCAGGTCGAGTTCGACGAGGGCATGGGCATCGTCGAGGAGAAGCCGATCGGTGGATCCACGCCCGGCGCCGGCGGGTAGCTCTCGGATGAGCGCGGAGGCGGTTGTCGTGGCAGGTAGCCCATGAGTGCCGAGCGACCTGGCGGCCCCGGCGGGACGCGGGGCATGCTGTCCCTCGACGACCTCAAGAAGGAGGGGGAGTCGGGCGCCATCGACACCGTTGTCACCGCGTTCACCGACATGCAGGGCCGCCTGTTCGGCAAGCGCATCCAGATCGAGTACTTCCTCGACGAGGTGGTCGATCACGGAGTCGAGGGGTGCGACTACCTGCTCGCGCTGGACATGGAGATGGAGCCGGTACCCGGCTACGAGATGGCGAACTGGGAGAAGGGCTACGGCGACTTCGGCATCAAGCCGGACATGGCGACCCTGCGCCGGATCCCGTGGCTGGACCGAACGGCGCTCGTCCTGTGCGACGTCGTCAACCACGACGGCTCGCCGGTCGTGGCATCGCCGCGCCAGGTGCTGATCGCCGTCTACGAGCGGGCCGCGGAGATGGGCTTCACCTCGCAGTGCGCCACCGAGCTCGAGTTCTACCTCTACAAGGAGAGCTACGCCGAGGCGCACGAGAAGGACTACACGCACCTCACGCCGACGATCCCCTACATCCTCGACTACCACATCCTCGCGACCACGATGGACGAGGCCTACCTCGGTCCGATCCGCCGCGGGATGCACGAAGCCGGCATCCCGATCGAGTTCTCGAAGGGCGAGGCCTGGCACGGCCAGCACGAGGTCAACACGCGCTACGCCGACGCGGTGACCTCCGCCGACCGGCACACGATCTTCAAGAACGGCGTCAAGGAGATCGCCTTCCTGAACGGCATTTCGGCGACCTTCATGGCGAAGCCCTCGGAGAAGGACATCGGGAGCTCGTGTCACATCCACTCGAGCCTCATCGACGGCGACGGTAAGAGCGTCTTCGTGGACGGCGACGAGGAGACCGACACGTTCCGCCACTACCTCGGCGGGATGCGAGAGCACATCAGGGAGCTGGCGCTGTTCATCGCACCGTCGATCAACTCCTACAAGCGCTACGCGGCCGAGAGCTGGGCGCCCACCTCGGTGTCATGGGGCCGCGACAACCGCACCTGCGGCTTCCGGATCGTCGGGCATGGGCAGTCGCGCCGCGTTGAGTGCCGGATACCCGGCGCCGACGTCAACCCCTACCTGGCGTGCGCGGCGCTGGTCGCCGCCGGTCTCGACGGGATCGAGAAGGGGACCGATCCCGGGCCCGAGCTCAAGGGGAACGCGTATGAGGCCGCCGAGGCCGAGCCGTTCCCCTCGACCCTCCACGAGGCGCTCGAGCTCTGGGAGGGAAGTGACTTCGCCAAGCGCGCCTTCGGCGAGTCGGTGCACAAGCACTACCTCAACTACGGCCGGTACGAGCAGAAGGAGTTCGACCAGGTCGTCACCGACTACGAGCGCAGGCGCATGTTCGAGCGCGGCTAGCGCTCTCCACCCGTGAGCGCCTGCGCGATCGGGATCTGCGCCGCGGTCGAGCGGGTTCGCCGCGATCCATGGCAAGCGGAGGTCGTGACCATGGTGCAGCGGACCTATCCCACGGCTGTGCAGCGCGCTGGCGCGCTGGCTCTCGTGCTGCCTCCGGACGACGCGGTTGCAGAATCACCCGACCTCCTGCTCGATCGGCTCGACGGCCTCCTGCTGGCCGGCGGTGCGGACGTCGACCCCGCCAGTTACGGCGCCGCGCCGCACCCTGAGACCGGGCTCACGTGGCCCGAGCGCGACCGGTTCGAGATCGCCCTGGCGGCGCGGGCGATCGACCGGGGCATCCCCGTCCTCGGCGCCTGCCGGGGCATGGAGATACTCAACGTGGCCCTCGGGGGGACGCTGCAGCAGCACCTGCCGGACGTGATCGGGAGCGACCGCCATCGACACACGCCGGGGCAGTTCAGCGACCACGACGTGGCGCTCGAGCCGGGGTCGCTGGCCGCCAGGGCCACTGGCACCGAGCGCGCCGCCGTCAAGTCACACCACCACCAGGGAATCGGGGAGCTGGGGGAGGGCTTCGTCGCCACCGGCACCTCACCGGAGGACGGCGTGGTCGAGGCCATCGAGCTTCCGGGCGAGCAATACGTGCTCGGGGTGCTCTGGCATCCCGAGGAGGACGAGCCGAGTCGAGTGGTCGCCTCGCTGGTTGACGCGGCCAGGGCGAAGGTGGGTGCTGCGTGAGCACGGAGCAGGCGCAGATCTCCGTCGTCGAGCCCGCCACCGAGGAGGTCATGGCGACACTCCCCCGCGCGGGGGCCGAGGAGACGGACGCCGCGGTCGCGCGGGCCAAGCGTGCCTTCCCGGCCTGGCGCTCCGTCGCGCCCGCCGATCGCTCTGCGCTGCTCCACCGCTTGGCCGACGCTCTGGAGGAGAGTGCCGAGGGCCTCGCGACGCTCGAGGCCCGCAACGCCGGCAAGCCGATCGCCGACGCGCGCGGTGAGATAGGCATGGTTGCGGAAACCTTCCGCTACTACGCCGGCGCGCCCGAGCGCCTGCTCGGGAAGACGATTCCGGTGGCAGGCGGCGTGGACATGACCTTCCGCGAGCCTCTCGGCGTGATCGGCCTGATCGTCCCGTGGAACTTTCCCCTGCTGATCGCCTCGTGGAAGGTGGCGCCGGCGCTGGCGGCCGGAAACACGATCGTCTTAAAGCCGGCGGAGCTCACGCCGCTGACAGCCGTGGAGCTGGAGCGGATCGCGCTCCATGCCGGGCTGCCGGAGGGCGTCGTCAACGTGGTGGCCGGCCCGGGCAGCGTCGCCGGCAGGCGCCTGGTGGAGCACCCGGATGTCGCAAAGATCGCGTTCACCGGATCGACGGAGGTCGGGCGCGGCATCGCGGAGGGCGCCGCCGCGACGATCAAGCGGGTGACGCTCGAGCTCGGCGGCAAGTCCGCCAACGTGGTCTTCGCCGACGCCGACCTCGAGCGGGCGGCGGAGGCGGCGCCGCTGTCGGTCTTCGGCAACGCCGGCCAGGACTGCTGCGCGCGGTCGCGGATCCTCGTCGAGCGTTCGGCGGTCGATCGCTTCCTGGAACTCCTGGAGCGGCCGGTCACCTCGCTGCGGGTCGGCGACCCGCTCGACGAGGCGACGCAGATGGGCCCGCTGATCTCGGCCGGTCAGCGGGAGACGGTCGGCTCGTTCGTCCCCGACGACGCGCCGGTGGCGATCCGCGGCGCCGCGCCCGACGGCCCCGGCTACTGGTTCCCGCCCACGGTCCTGGCGCCCGTCTCGAACTCCGATCGCGCAGCCATCGAGGAGATCTTCGGCCCGGTGGCCTGCGTCATCCCGTTCGAGGGCGAGGCGGAGGCGATCGAGATCGCCAACGACACCATCTACGGACTCTCGGGATCGGTCTGGACCCGTGACGGGGCGAAGGCGCTGCGCACGGCCAGGGCGATCGAGACGGGCGTCCTCTCGATCAACTCGAACACGTCCGTACGCGTGTCCACGCCGTTCGGAGGCTTCAAGCAGTCGGGCGTCGGGCGCGAGCTCGGGCCCGACGCGCTCGAGCACTACACGGAGGTCAAGAACGTCTACTACGCCACGGAGGAAAACTGATGGGGAGGCTGGACGGCAAGGTCTGCGTGATCACCGGCGCGGCGAGCGGGATCGGCGCCGAGACCGCCCGGCTGTTCAAGGCTGAGGGCGCGAGCGTCATCGGCGTCGACCTCGACGCGGGGGCGGAGGGCGACCTCGCGATCCAGGCCGACGTCACGGACTCCGACCAGGTCCGGGACATGTACGCCCGGGCGAAGGACGAGCTCGGCCGCGTCGACGTCCTCTTCAACAACGCGGGGATCAGCCCGCCCGACGACGCCTCGGTGCTGGACACGTCGGTGGAGGCGTGGCAACGGGTCCAGGACGTCAACCTCAAGAGCGTCTTCCTCTGCTGCAAGCACGGGATTCCCCATCTTCTGAACAACGACCCGCCCGCCCGCGGCTCGGTGATCAACACGGCGTCCTTCGTTGCGACGATGGGCTCGGCGGTCTCGCAGATCTCCTACACGGCCTCCAAGGGCGGCGTGCTGGCGCTCTCTCGCGAGCTCGGCGTCGAGTTCGCGCGGCGCGGCGTCCGCGTCAACGCGCTGTGCCCTGGCCCGGTCAGCACGCCGCTGCTCCAGGAGCTGTTCGCGAAGGACCCGGAGAAGGCCGCGCGGCGGCTCGTGCACCTGCCGATGGGCCGCTTCGCCGAGGTCGGGGAGATCGCACACGCGGCGCTGTTCCTGGCCGCCGACGACTCCTCGTACGTGACCGCGTCCACGTTCCTCGTGGACGGCGGGCTCGCCGGCGCCTACCTCACGCCCGAATAGCGTCGACCCACCGCTCGCACATCGCGCGCCCGACGTCGTTCCACGCGCCGATCGCCGCCTGCGTCTCGGCACACAGTGCCTCCGGGTCAAGGCCGATCCGCACCGCGTCGGGGTCACTGCGGTAGTCGCTGATCCAGTAGTCGACGTCCTCCATGCTCACCTCCGCGTGGAACTGGATGCCCCACGTCGGGCCCTCGAGCCGGAAGGCCTGCAGGCAGACCGGGCTCCGGGCGAGCGCGGTGGCTCCGGGCGGGAGCGGCGCCTCGTAGCTGTGCCACTGGAACGCCGAGAAGCGCGCGGGAAGCCCGCCGAGCAGGGGGTCGCCGGCGGCCTCGGGGGTCAGCTCGACCTCGTGCCAGCCGATCTCGGGAGCGGATGCGCGGCGCGGCTCCGCGCCCGCCGCCTCGGCCACGAGCTGGCATCCGAGGCACATCCCGAGCAACGGCACGCGGCGCTCGATCAGATCGGCCAGGATCGACTTCTCCTCCCTGAGCCATGGATGGTCCGCCTCGTGGTCGGTGTGCATCGCCCCGCCGAACGTGAGCACCGCGTCGTAGCCCCAGGGGTCGGCGGGCGCCGGGGCGTCGGCGATCAGCCAGCGGTCCAGCTCGACGCCCTTCGCAGCCAGCGCCTCGGCGAACACGCCGGGTCCGGCATCGGGCTGATGCACGATGGCGAGGGCGCGCATCGACCCAGTCTGACGGCTCCCTACCCGGCCGGCCGGCTCCGCCGCACGTGGATCGCGTACGTGACGAGGATCAGCACGGCCGCACCGCGCCCGCGTAGAGCGCCACGCGCCGGCGGCGGCCGGGCGATTAGGGTGCCGCCCCAATGGGGATCATCGGCTGGATCGTCCTCGGGCTCCTCGTCGGCTTGATCGCGCGGGCGATCGTCCCGGGCCGCAGCGAGCCGAGCGGCTGCTTCGGCACGCTCGCCGTCGGGATCCTCGGCGCGCTGATCGGCGGCTTCATCGCGAACGCGCTCAACATCGGCCACCTCGGGCACTTCTTCGACCTCGGAACGTGGCTGATCGCGATCGGCGGCGCAGTGATCCTGCTGCTCATCGTGCGCGCGATCGCCGGCCCGGACCGCTACTGAATACGCCCACGGCCGCATCCCACACAGCGGGTAACCGTGGTGTTACCTTGATGACAGCCCCTGTGGGCAGATGCAAATAATCATGAAGCGGCGGCTGAACGGGCAAGCACCAGGCAGTTCCGCGGCATTCAAGGACAGAGCAACGCGGAGGACGTATGGCAACTGGCACAGTGAAGTGGTTCAACGAGGAGAAGCGGTTCGGGTTCATCACTCCCGACGAGGGCGGGCAGGATCTGTTCGTCCATCAGACCGGGATTGCGGATGGCTCGCGGTCGCTGCCTGACGGGACCAAGGTCGAGTTCGAAGCCGAGGATGGCCCGAAGGGCCCTAAGGCGGTCGACGTCAAGACCGTCGCCTGAGGCCTCTGAACGCGTGAGCGCGCGGGGGCTCAATCGCCTCCGCGCAGCTCATCCTTGCCGAGATCCCCGAGGAGGTTGATCGAGCGCGGCTCGCGATCGCCTTCGACGACGACGATCGTTCCCGGCCAATAGGGGCTGTCGGCCGCCGAGCGCCCGATCAGTCCCGCCGAGTGGACCCAGCTGCCGGTGTTGTGGAGCCGGGTCCCGTCTTCGAGACGCCACCCGACCTCCGCCCGAAGCGGGCCGCGGCGGTGGGTGTGCCCGAAGATCACGTGGTCGGCCTCGATCCCGAGCCGGCGCACCACCTCGCCCATCGCGGCGAGGCCCGCGCGGGTGATCGCACCCGGCGAGAGATCGGACTTCACCGGCCCGAGCCCCAGCCGATTCGCGACCCCCACCGCCCCGGGCACCGCAACGGAGCCAAGCAGCCGGCCGCGTATGCGAGCCGCCCGCCCGTACCCGCCGCCGACCGCCTGCCAAACGCGGGCCGACGGGTTTGCCCCGCCCAGCCGCTCCTTCGGCGAGCCGCCGCTCTGGGCGAGGGTGAACAGGAACGCGTATAGCGGCGCCTGGATGCGCTCGTAGTCGTCCGGTGACTCCGATCCCGGCTCCCCGTGGGCTGGGAGATCGTCGTCGGACGGATCCCGGGAGCCGCTGAGGACCCGCTCGACCGCGGCGACCGCGAGGCGCTCGAAGCTAGGGACGGTGAGATGGCGGTCGAGGTAATGCCCGTGGGTGGCGTAGACGTTCGGCCGGAGGAACACGCCGGGGTACGCGAGTTCCACATCGGCCTTGCCCATCCCGGCGGTCAGCTCAGCCAGCGGCCCCGCGTCGATCGGGATGCGCTGCTCGAGGCCGAGCGGCGCAGCATCGTCCAGGCGCCGCCGCTCGAGCCATTCGTCCAGGAGATGGTGATCGTGGTTTCCGGGAACCATCACCACCCGGCCGTCGCCGACCACGGCGCCGAGCTCGTCGAAGAACGGACGCGCGATCTCGACCGCGGACGCCAGCGGCATATCTCGCAACTCGACGACGTCGCCCAGCAGGATCACCTCGTCGGCGTCCTCGAGCGCGACCCAGAGCTTCTCCCGGAACTCCGGCCGCCGCAGCAGGTCGATTCCGCCTGTCGATGCGAGGTGGATGTCGGAGAGCAGAACAGTTGATCCCACACCGACATCCTCGCGTGCCGGCCGGAAGGACGGCAGCGATAGGCTGGCGTCTGCGATGCAGGCGAGCCCAGTGACGGAGGCTCCGAGCGTGACCGGGATCCCGGTCACGAACCCAGCGACGGGGGAGGTCATCGCGACGATCCCGGAGCTCGGCGCCGAGGAAGTGACCCGGATGGTCGCCGCCGCGCGCGAGGCGCAGCCGACGTGGGCCGCGATCGGGTTCGACGGCAGGGCGGAGGTCCTGCTGGCCGCGCGCGACTGGATGGCGCAGAACGCCGAGCGGGTGGTCACGACGATCGTGGGAGAGACCGGTCGACCGGCCGACGAGACCCAGTTCGCGGAGCTCGCCTACGGGCTGTCGGCCCTCGAGTTCTGGCCGAAGATGGCTCCGCACTACCTCGGCGACGAGGAGATCGTCTCCGCGTCGCCGTTCCTGCGCGGCCGCCGCCTGGTGGTCCGCTACGAGCCGCTGGGCGTGATCGGCGTGATCGGTCCCTGGAACTACCCGCTCAACAACTCTTTCGGGGACTGCATCCCGGCGCTTGCTGCCGGCAACGCCGTCATCCTGAAGCCCTCCGAGATCACCCCGCTCACCTCGCTCCTGATGGCGGACATGTTGAGCGAGTGTGGTCTGCCGGAGGGGGTCTTCCAGGTGGCGACGGGCCGTGGCGCGACGGGCGCGGCGCTGGTCGATCAGGTGGACATGATCATGTTCACGGGCTCGGTGGCGACCGGCAAGAAGGTCATGGCAAAGGCGGCCGAGACGCTGACGCCGGTCAGCCTGGAGCTCGGAGGCAAGGACCCGATGATCGTGCTGGCCGACGCCGATCTCGAGCGTGCCGCCAACGCCGCCGTCAGCTATGGGATGAACAACTCGGGCCAGGTGTGCATCTCGGTCGAGCGCATCTACGTTGAGGAGCCCGTGTACGACGACTTCCTCCAGCGGGTGACCGACAAGGTCAGCGCGCTCCGCCAGGGGCCGCCCGGCGCCCCAGGCTCCGTCGACGTCGGGGCGATCATCTTTCCGCCCCAGATCGAGCGGATCGAGGCACACGTGGGCGACGCGGTCGCCAAGGGCGCGCGGGTCGTCACCGGGGGCAAGCGCGGCGAGGGCGCCGGCGGGCTCTTCTACGAGCCGACGGTGCTGGCCGACGTCGACCACTCGATGAGCTGCATGGTCGAGGAGACCTTCGGCCCGACGCTCCCGGTGATGAGGGTGGCCGACGCCGAGCAGGCGATCGACCTCGCCAACGACGGCCCGTACGGGCTCCAGGCGTCGGTCTGGACCAGGGACACCGACAAGGGCGAAGCGGTGGCGCGCCGCGTCGAGGCTGGGGTGGCGTGTGTCAACGACGCTCAGGTGAACTACGCGGCGCTCGAGCTTCCGATGGGCGGATGGAAGGCCTCCGGTCTCGGCTCCCGCCACGGCCCGGACGGGATCCGCAAGTACTCGAAGCGCCAGTCGCTGATGATCACGCCGGGGTACGTGGCCTCGCGCGACGCGCACATGTTCCCGTACTCGGCGCAGGTCACTGAGACGATCGGCCAGACCGTGAGCGCCCTCGCGGCGAGCGACCTCTTCAGCGACGCGCAGCGGCAGACCCTCGCCGTCCTCTGTGACACCTTCGTCCCCTCGCTCGAGCCGCCCGAGGGCGAGCCGGATCCGACCGGGTTCTGGGCCAGCGCTGCCTCTCACCTCGGGGTCCCGGAGGGGATCGAGGTCTCGCTGCTGCAGGCGAACCCGCCCGCGGAGCAGATCGAGGCGCTCCGTCAGCTGCTGGACTCGCTCGCCGAGGACGGCATGACCCCGGAGACCCCGCTCGCCCAACGCGAGGAGCTGATCCACGCGTTCTGCGCCTCGGGGCCCGACACGCTCGCCGGGATGAACGCGCTCCGTGGGCTGACGACCACCCTTCACTACGCGCTTCCGGAGCTCGGCACCGGCCGCAACCCGAACTGGGAGGCCATGGGTTATCCGGGGCCGCAGTCGGCTCCGCCCGACGTGCCGAAGTCACTTCCGATCCGACGCCCGAGCGCCTCCGGCGAGGTGATCGAGGCCGACGTCTGCGTGGTCGGCTCCGGTGCCGGCGGCTCGGTCATCGCCGGTGAGCTTGCGGGCGCCGGCAAGCAGGTCTGTGTGCTCGAGATGGGCGCCTACTCCAATGAGGCCGACTTCGACCAGCTCGAGCTGCCCGCCTACCAGCGCAGCTACCTGAACGCGGGGCCGTTCCCGAGCGTCGACGGGCAGATCACGATCCAGGCGGGCTCCGGCCTCGGCGGCGGCACGGTCATCAACTGGACCAACAGCCTCCGCACCCACCAGTGGGTCCGGGAGGAGTGGGCGCGTGACTTCGGCCTCGAGGGCCTCGACGGCGCCGACTACGACGGCCACCTCGACGCCGTGCTGGAGCGCATCGGAGCCAATGACGAGTGCAGCGACCTGAACGGGCCGCACGAGCGGCTGCGGGAGGCGTGCGAGAAGCTCGGCTACGACTTCCGCCTCATCGTCCGCAATGCCGACCCCGCGACCTATGACCCGCAGCTCGCCGGCTACATGGGCTTCGGCGACCCGTCGGGCTCGAAGCTCTCGACCCAGAAGACCTACCTCGCCGACGCGGCGGCCAAGGAGGCCGACTTCGTCGTCAACTGCCGTGTGCAGCGAATCATCACCGAGGGCGGCCGCGCAGTTGGGGTCGAGGGCCTGTGGATCGATCCCGCTGGCCCGGCGGCGAACGGCACTCCGGTCCCGGTCACGGTTCGCGCTCCAGTGATCGTTGTCGCGGGCGGCTCGATCGAATCTCCGGCACTTCTGCTCCGCTCCGGGATCGGCGGCCCCGCGGTTGGCCGGTTCCTCCGGCTGCATCCCACGAGCGCGGTCACCGGCGTCTATCCCGAGGACCAGCGCTGGTGGTGGGCCCCGCCTCAGGCTGCGATGTCCCACCAGTTCGCCGACCTCGAGGACGGCTACGGCTTCCTGATCGAGTCGGCGCAGTCGACGACGGGCCTTTACGCGGGAGCGACGCCCTGGATCTCCGGCCGGGACCACAAGGAGAAGATGCTCGACTGGAACCTCTGCGCCCCGTTCATCAACCTCACGCGCGACCGCGGGCACGGGCGGGTCGAGGTCGACGCTGCGGGGAACCCGTTCGTGAACTACCCCCTCTCCGACGAGCTGGACATCCGCAACTTCCGGCGCGGGCTCGCTGAGCTGATCCGCCTGCACGAGAGCGCCGGCGCCGACCGCATCGTCAGTATCGGGCGCAGCGCCCCGATCTGGGAGCGCGGCGACGATCTCGGCCCATTTATCGACGCGATCACCACCCACTCCCTCGCGCCGCGCGAGTTCGGCATCTTCACCGCCCACCAGATGGGGAGCTGCCGGATGGGCTCCGACCCGGAGACCAGCGTCGCGAACCCGCTCGGCGAGCTTCACGACACGCCGGGCGTGTGGATCGGCGACGCGAGCGCGTTCCCGACCGCCTCCGGAGTCAACCCGATGGTCACGATCATGGCCCTGGCACACCGGACGGCCGGGGCGATCGCCGCGGCGTGACCGAGGTCTACCGCACACCGGACGAGCGGTTCGACGGGCTTCCCGACTTCCCCTTCGAGCCCCACTACCGCGAGGTCGACGGGATGCGCCTCGCCCACCTCGACGAGGGCGACGGCCCGCCGGTGGTGTTCTTCCACGGCGAGCCGACCTGGTCGTACCTCTGGCGCAAGGTGATCCCGTCCGTTCGCGACGCCGGCTACCGGTGCATTGCCCCCGACTACGCGGGGTTCGGGCGATCGGACAAGCCCATCGACCTCGACTGGTACACGTACGACAAGCACGTCGCCCAGACGGGGAGCCTGCTCGAGGACCTCGACCTGCAGGACGTCACCGCGGTGGTCCACGACTGGGGAGGGCCGATCGGGCTGCGGCTCGCCGCCGAGAACCCGGACCGCATCGCGCGGATGGTGGTCATGGAGACGGGCCTCTTCACCGGCGAGCAGCGGATGTCAGACGCCTGGTGGACCTTCCACGACTTCGTCGAGCGGACCGAGGACTTCCCGATCTCGCTCCTGGTGAAGAACGCCGTCGCCCGCGGCATGGAAGAGGACGTGGTCGCCGCCTACGACGCGCCCTTCCCGACCAAGGAGTCGAAGGCGGGCGCGCGGGCCTTCCCGCTGATCCTCCCGACCTCGCCGGAGATGCCCGGCGGCGCCGAGGGCAAGAGCGCCCAGGAGGTCCTTCAGGCGGACGAGCGGCCGATGCTCGTGATGTGGGCCGACTCGGATCCCGTGCTCCCGTTCAAGGTGGGGGAGGCCTTCTCGACCCTGATCGGTGCCGACCCACCGATCAAGATCGAGAACGCATCTCACTTCCTCCAGGAGGACGCGGGCGAGGAGATCGGCCAGCGCATCGCCGACTGGCTGCGCGCGCAGTAGAGCAGCGACCGACGCGCGTCGCGGAGCCAAATCGAACCGCAGCTCAGGCCGGTGTAGTGTTTGTATTGCTTGCTACGAGCTAGCTGATCGCGATGATCGGCGCGAGGGGAGGTAGACGACCATGAGGCGGTATTTGGCGATCGGGGCGGCAGCGACCCTCCTAGCAATTCCGCCCCTTGCGCTCGGACGCGCCACGACGACGACGGTGACGGTTGGTCCGGCCGGGCACAGAACCACTTTTGCGCCGAACACCGTGACGCAGGCCGTCGGTGCCTCCATCCATTGGTACTGGTGGGCTGACTCGAACGCCGGCCCCCACAATGTCCGCCAGGACGACAAGCTCTTCTACTCGGGAGCGGCGACGGACAACAATCCAGCCGGCTACACGATCACCCCGTCCGCCGGACGCTTCCACTACTACTGCGAGCCCCACCGAACGCGCGGCATGCAGGGCACCCTCTATATCAGGCCCGCTGTGTTCAGCAGGACCGCTACCTCGTTCGGCGTCCGGTGGTCGCCGGGAACGAATGAGACCGGGAACAGATTCGACGTTCGCTATCGCGTCGACGGAGGGGCCTGGACGAAATGGGGGAACAACGTCGCATTCTCGGCGGCGATCTTCGGCTCCAACAACAGACCGGTTCCCGTCACGGCCGGTCACACGTACGAGGTCCAAGCCCGCTCCGAGACGAGCACCGATCTGCAGAAGCGGAGCGGCTGGTCGCCCTCGGCGCGGGTAACGACGTAATCGCACTTGCCGTCACTCGGGCCAGTTCAACCATCCCCGTGGCGTCGCGGTCGACGCCGACACAACATCTACGTCGCCTGACGCCGCGCTATCGATCGGTCGGTGCCCCGCCAATCTCCGGACCGAGCCGGTATGCAGTTGGACTTCCGGGAGTAGCCCGCATCTCGAGAACAGCGAACTTATGGCGGTTCGCGCAGATCACCACGTTGGGTTTCTCGGCCGCTTGTGGGCTGGCGCTGGGCTGGCCAATCGTGCCAACCCACCGCGCATCACAGTCCGGCCTGCCACACGTCGAAGTGAAACCGGACCCGACGCCGCCCCCTAGCAGCTCCTCTTGAACGGCAGCCCGGTGATCCTCACAGGTGTAGCGCCAGCGCTCGCCCATCCAGATGCGCTCTGGAGTCTTGTTCCCGCACCCCGCTGTCTCGCACGTCTGCGTGTCGCTGAACCGGACTACGTCCCCGATCCGATGTTGCTGAAGCGCCACGAGCCGAGACTATCTCGACCCGTGGCTGGGCGGTGGGGAGGCGGGACTCAACGGCGCGGCGGACAATCGGTGCTAAGTCCAAAGGATTGGACGGGCGGTCGTGGTGCCCCGACCTGTAGCCGTCTGCGCGTACTAAGCGAGGCCCCGGGGTGCGGTGCGACACTCGGCCATCGCCTGGTCGAGGCGCTCGCTGAGCTCGGCGTGAAGCGCCCCGGCCGCCACTGAGCACGGTTCGCCGGTGCGCACGCGGAGCAGGTTCTCGACCTCCAGCGGGTCGCGCTCGAGGTCGTAGAGCTCGTACTCCGTCTGCTCGTGGCCCTTGGGGTCGAAGTAGAACGCGTACTTCGCGTCGCGGGTCCGGATGGCGCGGATCCGGTTCGGCTGGCCGGGGGCGTCCTGCATCGCTGTGGCCGCCTGGTGATCGTCGTAGGTGAAATGGATGGCGTCCTGGACCGAGGGCGCCGGGGAGGGGTGATCGAGCACGTGGGAGAGGGCGACCTCCGCACGCTGGGCCAGCTCGGCGTCGGGGTTTGCGCTCGCTGCCATGACCGGCGTCAGGTCACGTCCGCGCAGGTCGCCGTTGGCCTCGCGTCCGCCGAGCGAGAGCAACGTCGGCACGACATCGACCAGCGACGCGAGCGCGTCGGTCTCGGCGGCGTCGGCGAACAGGGCCGGGTTGGAGAAGACGAGCGGCACGTTGATCGTCTCCTCGTAGGTGTTGAACATCTTCTGGCGCAAGCCGCCGTGGGATAGGCCCATCTCGCCGTGGTCGGCGCACCGGACCACGACGGTTCGAGCCCGCAGCGAGCCCGGGTCGTCGGCGCTGCCGAGCGCAGCGAGCAGGCGGCCCAGCTTGCGATCCACGACGCGGTGCAGGTGGGCGTAGAAGTTGACGTAGTCGAGCTCGGCGCGCCGGTTGCGAAGCGGGCCCAGGTAGGCGTTCATCCCCATCCGCGTCAGGGCCTGGACGCCGGGCTTGGTCCCGAGGTCCTCGTCCACGGTCGGCGGGAGCTCCACACCGAGCCCGCGGAACTCGTCGGCCGCGTAGCCGCCGCGCAGGTAGGACGCGGGATAGCCGAGCACGTCGTGGGGGTTGACGAGGGAGACGACCAGGCAGAAGGGCTCGGGGAGGTCCGCCCGGCCGAGCCAGCGCTCGGCCTGGGACGTGTACACCTCGTCCCAACCCCTGCCGTGTCCCGCGTTGCCGCCGCCGAAGTTCTCCGCCTTCGCGTTCTCGCCCGCGTCGGGAGCCTCCCAGTCGGCGAAGCCGTAGTCAGCGGCGATTCGAGTCGCGTCGCTCTGGTCCCAGCCGCTGAGGAGGGCGCCGTCCCCGGAGGGGTGGGTGAGATGCCACTTGCCCTTGTAGGCCACCTCGTACCCGGCCTCGCGAAGCATCGTGGCGAGGTTGCTCATGCCTGGCGGGAGGACCGGCTCATTTCCGGAGTGCGGACCGAGGCGCAGCGCGCCCCGCACGTACTGGGTGAGGACGCGCTTCGCCGGAGCCTCGTGGCGGCGCAGGATCCTGATCATCGTCTCGGTGACGGCGGGCGCGTTGCGCGGGTCGGGGTGGAGGTCGGCGGCGGTGAGCGTAAGGGTGACCCCGTGCTCGGCGGGATACCGCCCCGTGAGCAGCGTCGCGCGGCTCGGGGAGCACATCGCCGTGTTGCAGAAGGCGTTGGTGAAGGTGAGCCCGGTGCGGGCGAGCTCGGCCTCGTTCGGCATCAGCTCCCTGAGCCAGCCCGGGTCCTGCGGCCAGTGGCGGGGCTGGCGCTGCTGGTCGGTGATCACCAGCAGGATGTTGGGGGGGCGTCCCTGGCCCTCTGAGGCGGCCATCAGGCAGCCACCTCGGCGCGGGCGAGCGCGCTCTCCACGGAGCCGGCGATCGCCGCCGGGTCCTCGATCTGCGGGTAATGCCCGAGCTCGGCGAGCCGGTCGACCGGAACCTCGGGCCGCAGCGCGACAAGCGCGTCGAGGACCGAAACGGTCGCCACCGGGTCGTGGAGGCCCCAGGCGAGGGACAGCGGGCCCTCCCAATCGCGCACGGCCCCGTGCCACCGGTCCGCGTAGCGCACGCGCTCGTCCAGGTAGTGGATGAGCTTGTGCCCCAGGGCGCGGCCGCCCTCGCGCGTGATCAGCGCCCACTGGTCCGCAGCCTCAGCGTCGCTCAGGGGATGCGCAGGGCTGAAGAGGGCCGCGAACTCGCGACGGAACATCCGCTCGTTGGTCAGCACCGACGCCACAGGGCCGAGCGGGCCGCGGAGGAGCTTCTGGCCGCGGGTGAGGGTCGCCTTCTCCAGCACGATGCTGCCGTTGAACAGGAGCGCGCCGGCGATCTGGATCCCGAGCGCCCCGTCGATGTCGCGCGCGAGGAGCTCTGTCGCCACCGACGTCCCCATGTCGTGGGCGACGACGAGCACCGGTCCGCCGCCCAGGTGCCGCTGCACGAGGTCCTCGGTCAGGTCCGCCTGCCATCCAAGCGTGTAGGTGTGGTCCGTTGGCTTCTCGGAGAGCCCGAAGCCAAGGAAGTCGAAGGCGAGGACGGGATTGGCCTCGGTGGCATCGAGCAGGCCGCACCAGTCGAACGAGCTCGAGGGAAATCCGTGGAGCAGCACGAGCGGGAGCCCGGACCCCTCACGCTCGAAGACGTGGATGCGATGCCCGCGGAAGCGCTCGCTCCGCCCGCGCTGGCCCCATTCCTGGACCCGCGAAGTGAGCCCCGCGCTCACGAGGGGGGCACGGCTTCCGAGGTGGCGAGAACGTGCCCGTGGGAGTCGATCGCGCGGACGGCGTACACGACACCCGCCCGGTTGGCGTCGATCTCG
>Ga0207693_10002437_pt1 | contig 16156 bp, 12 predicted proteins | sample LARL81metaG_FD_184347 | JGI IMG/M metagenome (GOLD analysis project Ga0207693, IMG submission 184347) | Corn, switchgrass and miscanthus rhizosphere microbial communities from Kellogg Biological Station, Michigan, USA - LAR L8-1 metaG... | ecosystem: Host-associated > Plants > Roots >...
CTGTCCCGAAACTCCCAGATCGATGACGCGATCAAATTGTTCGCGGCAAAGGCGTGCGTCGAACGAGGCGGTTGGGTCCGCAACCAGCACCCGCACTAGCTTGCCACCGCTTCGGCGACAGCGGCCCAGGTAAGGCATTCGCCGGCTTTCAGCGGAATGCTCAATCTTCTCCCTGTAACTTTTGGCAGATCGTAAGGCGCCACGCTGTCTCTTGGTGCCGGACGAAGCGCCTCGAGCATCTCGGGTTGCAGCATCGTGCCTGCTGAAAGATCCGCTGCCGCGCACAAACATCGGCGCTGCACCACCACGGTTTCCTTCTCGTTGGGCTCGAGCTCTTTGCGGGGAGAACCAAGCGCCATCTCTAATTCACGCGTCCGGTCCACCATCTCGCGCCAGGTCGAGGGATTCATGGCAAACGGGTGGTCCGGCCCTACGCGGCGGTTGTCATCGGTGAAGTGTTTTTCGATCACGCGAGCACCTAGCGCAACTGCCCCGAGCGTAGTCGCGTGTCCCAGGGTGTGGTCGGAGAGGCCGAGCACCACCGAAGGGAATAAGCTGCGATACGTTTGCAGCACTCGCAAGTGTATATGCCGGAAATTCTCTTTGCTCGCGGTGTAATTTGTGTTGCACTGCATCAGAACGAGCTGGTCATTAAATGTCAGGACTTCCTCGGCCGCTTGCTTTACCTCAGAAAGATCTGACGCTCCCGTGGCCAGTAACACAGGCTTTCCTTTTGAAGCTACTTTCCTTAGCAACTCTGGCCATGTAATGTCACCAGAACCAATCTTGAACATGTCGACGTAGGCATCGAGCATGTCGACAGCTTCCGCATCATAGGGCGTCGAGAAATAGTCGATGCCGCAAGCATCGCACTCCTGTTTCAGCAAAGGCGTCCATTCCCAGGGAACAGTTGCGTCGTGATAGACCTCGAAGACACTCTTCTTCCATCCTGCCTGATGAGAGACCTGCGCGCCCAAAGCGTGAAAGCCGCGATCGCTTACGATTTTGGAGGCGCGGAAATTCTGGAACTTGGCGGCATTTGCTCCGGCCTCGGCGCAGAGGCGAATCAGAAGCTTGGCACGTTCGAAATCGCCGTCGTGATTTGCCGCTATATCCGCCACAAAATAAGTTGGATAGTCGAGGCCGACCATTTGCTTGCCCAATCTCAGCGAGTTCATAGTTCTGCTCCTGCTCAACAACTCTGCAGCTTCTGCACGCGTTCCGATTCGCAAACAGCGTGAAATCTCTGGAGCCCGCTATCGACGCCAGGCATAGGCCGCCCCAGCGCCCGTGAAATCTTTTCAGTGTTCAATGAGGTGTCGCGCGGACGCCGCGCGCGGAGTTGCGCATCCGCAATTTTGCTTGGGGCAACCTGGGCAGGATTGAGTCCAAAGGTCGTCGCCAAACGCCTGGCAAACTCATACTTGCTGACCTTCTCAGCTCCGACCACGTGATAAATCCCGCTGAGATCGCCGTCGACCATTTCGAGAATTATCGCGGCCAAATCGTTGACCAGGATCGGGCAGAAATACACATCTGTGAACCCCGGCACGGGCTTCCCTTGTCTGAGTTGGTCAAGCACCCACTCGGCCAGGCTTTGCTTCGGCTGGACATTCCTCCCGTAGAAAGTTACGCGAACGATCAACGCTGACGAATGCGCCCGCACCACCTCTTGTTCGGCCAACAACTTGGTTTGCGCATAGACGTTCAACGGAGATGGCAGGTCCGTCTCGGAATAGTGCCCGTGGGTTCCATCAAACACGCTATCGGTCGAGACATACAGGAGTTTCGCGTTGATTTCGTTTGCAAGCTGCGCCAGAAAGGACGAAGCGCTCACATTGATGCAATCGGCTTCTTTTACGTGTTCTTCGCACCAATCGACATTGGTCGCGGCAGCGCAGTGAATGATGGTCGATGGCCTCAGGGTTGCGACCGCTGTTCGCGTCGCATTTAAATCCGTTAAGTCGACGCTGTGACCAGCAGCGCCAGACGGGCGAAAAGGATAGCGGTTGTATATGCCAACAACCTCTTTCTGCATTTCAAGTGCCCGCAGCAGCACACTCGATCCCAGCAATCCGCTTGCACCAGTCACCAGAATCATCCGGCACACTCGCCTCTGACAATCGAAATCGATGGCCACCGCACAGACTTCCCGGTTCCGTCACCCTTCTTGCAGAGCTTTCTGCATGACATGGGAGTTCAATTCCAACAATTCCGGTCTTCGCTCCAGCAGTGACAGCACGTCACGCCAATAAAAACCTGGATCATTACCCATAAGCTCGTAAACCTCACGAATAAACCTGAGATCGTCGGGGGTATCAACCGTCCATCGCTGCCAACTGTAATCCGCCTCTCCGGTGACGGATACAATCTTGAACTGCTCGGGATTTTCGTAGATGTATGTGGTCACGTGGCTTCGCTGATACGACCTCTGCGCGTTTTGCCAGGTTCGCTCCAGCGCATCAAAGGTGAAGACTTCGGTGTCGAGACCGCGCGGATAAGTTCTCTGAACCGCATTGCTGGCGTAATCGGGCCGCTGCTCAAGGAATGTATCAATCACTCTGTCAGTGACTTCGGGCTCAATCAGCGGACAATCCGATGTGATGCGGACGATGACCTCAGCGCCGAAATGCAGCGCGGCCCGGTAGTAGCGGTCCAGAACGTCTTTTACTTCTCCACGAAAAAACTGCACTCCAAGGGCGGTGCACTCTTCGACAATCGCATCATCTGCTGGATCAATGGTGGTGGCGATGATCAACTCGCCTATCAAGCGGGCACGCCGCAAACGCTGCACAACCCGGGCCAGGACGGTTGCTCCGCCCAGATCCATCATTACTTTGCCCGGCAGACGAGTGCTCCCCATTCTCGCCTGGACGATGGTGGCGGTCCTCATGAGATTGCTGGAGCGGATCGGGGGCTAACACTGCGCTGATCCAGGGGCATGACCGAAACCGGACCTGCAACAGGTGAGGAATCAGCTGCCAGCAGTCGGTTCAGATGCTCCGGGGTCAGCCATTGTTCGTTGCTGTCGCTGGCGTAACGGAAGCCCTCAGGCAGAGCGCGAGCATTCTTCCAGTTCTCTGTTTTCCACCACGAGTGCGCCGGTGGAATCACGAACATGTCATCAGTCTCGCGAGCGTTTCGCGACTCGTCTTCCGAAAGCAGTACCTCGTGCAGCTTTTCACCAGGGCGAATTCCGATGCAGTCGATCTCGCAATCGGGAGCGACCGCTTGCGCCATATCGAGCAGTTTCATGCTGGGAATCTTGGGAATGAAAATTTCACCGCCGTGCATCTGTTCCAGGCAACGAATGACGAAGCGTACGCCCTGGTCGAGGGTGATCCAAAACCGCGTCATGCGAGGATCGGTAATCGTGACCTTGCCGCGCTTGCGTTGCTCCATGAAGATCGGCACCACGCTGCCTCTGCTGCCGACGACATTGCCGTAACGGACGCAGCTGAAACGCGTCTCCCGTGCGCCGGCGTACGCATTCGCCTGTACAAACATTTTTTCGGCGCACAGCTTGGTCGCACCATACAGATTCACCGGGCTGACAGCTTTGTCGGTGCTCAGCGCCACGATGCGGCGCACTCCCTGGTTGATGGCGGCATCGATTACATTTTTGCCGCCCATAATATTGGTCTGGATTGCTTCAAACGGGTTGTACTCGCAGGCGGGAACCTGCTTCAGAGCCGCGGTGTGAACGATGACGCTCACCCCGGCAAAAGCTCGCTCCAGCCGCTGCGGATCGCGTACATCGCCCAAGAAGTAACGCATATTCGGCGCATCCAGCCCGGCCGAACGCATTTCGTGCTGCTTGAGTTCGTCGCGGCTGAATACGATCAGCTTGCGGGGGCGGATTTCGTTCAGCATGACTTCTACGAATCTCTTGCCGAATGATCCGGTTCCACCTGTGATGAGTACAGTTTCCTGCGACCAGTTCATTGCCCCTCTTGGATGAAAAGCGCTCGCTGCTTGGGCAAGTATAGCGACTCTGTACCGGCGCACCCCTGTGAATCTCCGGGTTTTCACAGCTCTGGAACCAACTCAATCAAGCCTGATCGAGCAGCTTCTCTGCCATACTGAAAATTCGCCGACTTGTCGGCACGCGCATGTGTGCCGATTTCGCGTGGCTTCACAAAGGGGGCTGATGGAACCAGCACCGGTGTTCCAACCGAATACTGCGGGCTTGCGTGATGTGGTTCCCGTGCCTATCCAACTCAATCGGAACTTCGCTGGCGTTCACCCATCTCTGGCCAGCAACGATTCCGTCCTTCGCGATTACCTTCGGGTCCTGATCAAGCGCATATGGATAGTAGTAGGAACGCTTGCGATCGTGTTCGGCGCCACCTTGATCGCAACCCTGCGAGCCACTCCCATTTACGACGCGATGGGCAGCATTGCTATCAATAAGCCTGATCCCATGTTGACCAACCTTCGGGACGGCAACAATACGATGGACTATTACGATCCCACAGATCTGGACACGGAAGTTCGGATTCTGCGCAGCGATCTTTTGGCGCTTCAGGTAATCAAGCAGCTCAACCTCGATCGGCTCCCGGAATTCGGCGGTCACGGCGGTCCAACCTCTTCTTCGCTGGAAATGACAACCGATACGCTGCAGCCCGATTCCGAGCGCGCGAATGTATTACTGGGAGCCTTCAAAGGAAGCCTGCGGGTGTTGCTGGAACCCAACACGCGCATCATCGATGTTCATTTCCGCAGCCCCAACAAGGAATTGTCGGCGCGGGTGGTAAACACGCTTGCTAATACTTACATCGAGCAGAACTTCAAGACCCGCTTCGAGTCCACTATGCAGGCCTCCGACTGGCTGTCGCGACAGCTGGTTGACCTGCAGATGAAAGTCGAGACCTCTCAAGAGAAGCTGGTCAAATATCAAAAAGAGCACCAGATTCTCGGCATCGATGAAAAGCAGAACATCACCACCGCCAAACTGGACGAACTGAACAAAGAGCTCACCATCGCCGAATCCGAACGCATGGAGAAGGAGTCAATTTATCAACTGGCAGCGGCGGGCGACACTGAGCCGGCAGCAGCGGTTGCAAATGGCGCTGCGCAGAACAAGGACTTCGCCAACACTTCCGGTCTGCTGGACAAGTTGCAGGCGCAAAAAGCCGACCTGCAAATTCAGAGCGCGCAATTAGGTACTCAGTTTGGCCCCGCTTATCCGAAAATTTCGCAGATCAACAACCAGTTGCACGAGATTGACGCACAAATTCAGGCCGAGATGAAGAAAGTCGCCGGCCGTCTGCGAGGCGACTATCTCGCGTCTCTGCAGCGCGAAAATATGCTGCGCGCAGCTTTTGAACAACAGAAGCAGCAGCAAAATAAGCTCAATGAGAGCTCAATCGAATACAGCCTGCTCAAGCGCGACTTTGAAACCAACCGCACGCTCTACGAAGGACTGTTGCAGAAACTGAAGGAAGCCGGAGTCACAGCGGGGTTGCGCTCGAATAATATTCGCGAGGTGGATGTCGCACGCACACCGGGCGGCCCCGCAGAACCGAATATTCCTCGCAATCTAGGTTTTGCTTTTGTTCTCGGCCTAACCAGTGGAATCGGTCTGGCTTTTCTTCTGGAAGGCATCGACAACACGGTCCGCACACCGGAGCAGGCGCAAGCCATCTCCGGGCTGCCATCCCTTGGCATGATCCCACTGGGCTCCAAGAACAATGCGGATAGCGGGGCAAAAGCCGGACCAGGATTAATGGTTGCAGCTTCCAAGGAAGCGGTGGAGCTGATAACCCAATCGCGTCCACAGTCGCAGATGGCCGAATCCTATCGCGCGCTGCGGACCTCGCTGCTGCTGACTTCACTGGGAGCGCCACCAAAAACCATTCTCATCACCAGCGCTTTACCCCGTGAGGGCAAGACCACAACCAGCATCAATACCGCGATCGTGCTGGCACAAAAGGGAGTCAGGGTTTTGCTGATCGACGCCGACCTGCGCCGCCCCAGCATTCACAAGACTCTGGGAATGGGCCCACGCGTAGGCCTCAGTAATGTTTTGACCGGTGGTGCAACTCTGCAGCAGGCCACGATGCGTTCTCCGGTCTTGCCGAATTTATACGTTCTGCCGGCCGGGACACCGCCTCCGAATCCTGCCGAGTTGATGGCCTCGGTGCAAATGAACGACATGCTCACGCAATTACGCGATCAATACGACCACATCGTCGTAGATACTCCCCCGACCCTGTCCGTTACCGATGCAGTTGTGCTTTCCACCCGGGCCGACGCGGTTGTGCTGGTAATACGCTCCGCTCAGACTACCAAGCCTGCACTGCGGCGCGCGCGAGATATTCTGGCCCAGGTCAACGCCCGAGTTTCTGGCGTGCTGTTGAACGCGGTGAATTTGGATTCGCCCGATTATTACTATTACTACGAATACCAGGGTAAGTACGGGCACCGATATTACGATGAAGACATGACCGACAAGGACTCCGCGCAAGCGGCTTCGAGCAGCGCGTGATTCATACGTTGAAAAGAGGGTAATGCAGCTAGAGCTTCGCAGCCCCGCGAAGAAACGGGCCGCTCTTGCGGCGGTCCTGGTGGTCTCTGCCGTGTACATCGGCTTGGCTGCAACGCAATTTCTCTCAGCTTATTTCTCCACCGCATCAGACGCCATATCGCTGAAACGGGCGGTCCGCCTGGACCCCGGCAACGCAGAAGCAAGATACCGGCTGGGCAAGTTCGAGTTGCTGGCGAGTCAGTCGCCGCAATCTGCATTGCCGTGGCTCGAATCTGCCGCGCGGTTGGACCATCATGCCGGCCGCTACTGGACCGACCTTGCCATCGTGCAGGCCTCGTTGGGCGAAAGCGATTCCGAGCAACGCTCTCTGCAACACGCACTGGAGGTTGACCCACACACCCCTGAAATCGCCTGGGACGCGGCCAACCTTTATCTCGCACTCGGCGCCATCGACCAGGCAATGAAGGAATTCCACGTGGTTTTCGAGAACGATGAGACCTTGACTTGGCCCGCGCTTCGGACCTGCTGGAAGATTCGCCCCGACATCGACTACCTGTTGGCCAACGTTGTCCCCCCGGCTGTCTATCCGGCAGCGCTGGAATTCCTGGTCGCAAACCACGAGACTGCCGGCGCCTCGAGAGTCTGGGAGCAGATTTCCTCGGCGCAGCAGCCTATGGAGCGCAAAGACTTGTTTGGTTATGTGCGCTACCTGATCTTGCATCACGAGGCTGCCGATGCCGCTCGAGTATGGCAACAGGCGGCAGGCATGACATCGCTGCAAGCGTATCAGCCGTCGTCAGAGAATCTGCTTGTCAATGGAGATTTCAGCCTCGACATTCTCAACGGCGGCTTCGATTGGGTATACCAGAAAACCGAGGGAGTCTTGCTTGCATTGGACCCTAGCGAAGCGCACTCCAGCGCTCGGTCGCTGAGGATCACATTCGATGGCCCAGGAATACGCGACGCCGGCATTTCTCAAGTGGTCGCGGTCGAACCTCATACGAGCTATGAATTTTCCGCCTTCTACAAAGCCAGCGACATGGATGGCGCGGGAGGCATGGTGTTTGCGGTCCAGGATGCTTATAAAGAGACTCCGCTGTTCATGAGCGAAGAGCTGAGAGACGCTGATTTCTGGAAAAAAACGGGCGGGGCTTTTACCACTGCGGACGATTCCCAACTGGTGATGGTACGCGTTGTAAGAGTGCCCAGTGGCAGTCCTATTCGCGGAAAGCTGTGGATTGATGGATTGCAACTCGTGCAGAGCAATGTCACCTCCAGCAGCCATAAGGACCTGCAATGAGCGCGGCTGTAGCAATTCCGCAGACGTCTGAAGTTGCTCCTCAACCTGTGCTGGTGCCGTCGCGCGACAGAAATCTGGTTCCATATATAGTCACAGCGCTCCTGATGTTCGGCCCTGTCGCATTCGGTGCGGTCGAGCCATGGGCAATTTTCGTTCTGCAGATTGCAGCGGTCGTTTTGCTGGCTCTCTGGGCGGTCACCCAGGTGCGCGCTGGACAGCCAGCCATCATTTCCAATCCTACTTTCGCACCTATGTGTGCTTTTGCCGGACTGATACTGGTTCAGTTGGCGGGGACCTCTGCATACCGGCACGCAACCTATTCCGCGTTGCTGCGTTATGTGGCTTATGGCGCGGTTTGCTTCCTGGTCGCGCAAACTCTGCAGCGCACAACTCAGGTCCGCAGGCTGGGGCACGCACTCGTTGTTTATGGATCGTGCATGGCGGTGTTCGCTGTGCTTGAGAGCCTCAGTTCGGGCGGGAAACTTTATTGGATAAGAACTCCGCGGTTTGGCGGCTGGATATACGGTCCTTACGTAAACCACAACCACTACGCGGGATTGATGGAGATGCTGGTTCCCATCCCTCTGGTGTTCGCATTCAGCCGCTATGCGAAAGGACGCAAACGCTGGCTGGCAGCCGCGGCCGCCGCATTCATGGCATCGACCATTTTCCTCTCGGGATCGCGCGGAGGCATGGCAGCTTTCGCGGTCCAGGCTGCGATTTTCTTTTGGCTACTGTTTCGCGAGCGCACGCGAAGCGGAATGGCATTGTTGCTTGGCGGTTTTCTACTGCTTGCTCTAGCTTCCATAACCTGGATCGGCGGCAGCGAAGTGTCCGCGCGAATCGCGACGCTGGGGCCTACTAAACACGCCGATTTGGCGGCTGATGTCCGTTTGAAGATCGACGCCGATTCATTTCGGATGTTTTCGCACCGGCCAATCCTCGGCTGGGGTCTGGGCACTTTCCCAAACGTTTATCCGGAATTCCGAAGTTTCTACACTAATTCGTTCGTCAACGCAGCCCACAATGATTATCTGCAGCTGCTGACGGAAACCGGCGTTTTAGGCTTCGCCATCATGACTTGGTTTCTTGTTGCCGTGCTTCGACCCGCAATCAAGAAGACGCAGAACTGGCCGTCAGACGTGAACGGGGCAGTTTCGCTGGCAGCGTTGCTTGGTATAAGCGGGATACTTGTGCACAGTTTGGTGGACTTCAATCTGCAGATCCCCGCGAATGCAATGTGGTTTTATGTCCTGTGCACCGTGGCCGCAATGGAACCAAGGTTCCGTAATCATCGCCGCGAGCGGCACAAGCACGTTGACGCCGAACAGGTCAGCGAGACTGCGATTTCTTAATCCCCCCTGGCTGCAGCCACCGCTCTTAGCACCGCCTGTGCCTTGTTCATGCTCTCCTGATATTCGGTTGCGGGATCAGAGTCCGCGACAATGCCGCCTCCCGCCTGCAGATAAGCTTTCTTGCCTTGCATCAGCATCGTACGAATGGCAATGCATGAATCCAGGTTTCCGGCGAAGTCGGCGTAAAGCACCGATCCGCCATACACACCTCGGCGCGTAGGCTCGAGTTCTTCGATGATCTGCATGGCGCGAACTTTTGGCGCGCCGCTTAGAGTTCCTGCCGGAAAACATGCCGCGAATGCGTCGAGCGCGTGCAATTCCGGACGCAACTTGCCCTCGAGAGCAGAGACGATGTGCATGACATGCGAATACCGTTCCACGTACATCAGGTCTTTCACTTTCACTGACCCATACTCGCTCACCCGGCCCAGGTCATTGCGCCCGAGATCGACCAGCATGACGTGCTCCGCTCTTTCCTTTTCGTCGCTGAGCATCTGTTCCTCGAGTTTCAGGTCCTCCGCTTCATCGCGACCGCGAGGACGAGTGCCGGCGATAGGACGGTATTCCAGCTTGCGTCCTGTGACCCGGACCAGCATTTCCGGAGACGAGCCGAGCACGTGCGTGTCGCCTATCTTGAGGAAGTACATGTACGGCGAGGGATTCACGGTCCGCAGTGCGCGATAAATATCGAAGGGTGCGACGCCAGGCGTGAGATCCAGGCGCTGCGACAGCACGACTTGAAATATATCGCCCGCCGCAATGTATTCCTTTGCCGTTCTGACCGATTGTTCGTAATCCTTGCGACTGGTGAGCGGATGCACCTTGAGCTTGGTGGATGGCCTTTTTGCGTGCGCGCCCCACTCCCGAACCGCCGCTCCCGAGCTTAATTTCTTTTCCAGACCGGCAATGTCGCGGAGCGCACGGTCGTAAGCCTTGCGTGGACTCTCATTCGAAACATCTGCCGCTGCGATGATGTGGATCTGATGACGCAAGTGGTCGAAAGCCAGCAGCCGGTCATAAAACATTAGTACGCAGTCTGGAAGATGCAGGTCGTCTTCAGTGCTGTCACCTATCTTTTCCAGTTGACGGATGATGTCGTAGGAGCAGAATCCCACGGCGCCAGCGGTAAACGGTGGCAAGCCGGGAAATGCCACGGGCCGGTGCTGTTGCAAAAGGAGTTTCGCCACCTGCAAAACATTTCCACGGCGAACTTCACGCTTCTTTCCCCGCTCGATAATTACTTCATCGCCGCGTGCCCGCAGTCGCATGTAAGGTCGCGCACCAAGAAACGAGTACCGCCCGATCCGCTCCCCGCGTTCGATCGATTCTAGAAAGAATGCGTCTGTTTCCCGGCGTGAAATGGCTAGAAAGGCAGAAACTGGCGTGAGCAGGTCCGCCATCACCGACTTTACGACGGGGACAAGCGTGGCCTGTCGCGCAAGTTGCGAAAATTCCTTGTAGTCGGGACGGATCATCGACGAACCGGAAACGGAGCAAACATTATAGGGGAAGAGTTCGGCGCAGTCGTCACGGACGGTTCTTGAGAAAAAGCAGATTCCTCATCGCTGAAGCGATTCGGAATGACAGTGTTTCGAGATCAGAGGATCTTCTTTCCGAATGCCGAAAGCGCCAGTTCCACGGCCAGGTCCGCGGTTTGGTTGTGCTCATCAATGACCGGATTCACTTCGACGATTTCGAAGCTCACCATTCGTCCGTGGTCGGCGATGATCTCCATCGCAAGATGGGCCTCGCGATAGGTGGCGCCGCCACGGACCGGAGTACCGACGCCGGGAGCGTCTTCCGGGTCGACCCAATCCATGTCGAGCGAAACGTGATAACCCGCGGTTCCGCGCCCTGCAATACGCAAAGCTTCTTCCATGATGGTGCGCATTCCACGCTCGTCAATGTCACGCATGGTGAAAACGTCAATCCCGGCTTTGCGCACATTTTCCTTCTCGACCGCGTCAATGTCGCGTACGCCGACCAGCACACAATTCTCTGGGGCAATTTTCGGAGAAAAATTCAGAATGTTCGCCAACTCGGCGGGGCCCAGACCCATGATGGCCGCCAGCGGCATGCCATGCACGTTGCCGCTGGGAGAGCTTTCCGGCGTATTGATATCGGTGTGCGCGTCGATCCAGATCAGCCCGATCTTTTGGTTCTGCCGGCGATAGAACTCCGCCACCCCCGCAACCGTTCCTGCAGCGACCGAGTGATCGCCGCCAAGAACCAGAGGGATCTTGCCGGCTTCCAAAGTCTTTATCACCAACTCGGCCTGCTTGGTGCAGGTCGCGGTGATTTCCTTCAAATACTTCGCATGCGGATCGCCTTCCTTCTTCTGCTCCGGAATCGCTACCGCAATATTTCCAGCGTCCTCGACCTGGTGGCCAATTCCTTCCAGTCGCGCTTCAAGGCCGGCGACGCGAACTGCTGAAGGCCCCATGTCCACGCCCCGACGCGATTGCCCAAGATCAAGCGGCACACCTATGACGCGAATCTTCTTTGGAGTTATATGTGTTGCCGTTTTGGTCGACATCATCATATGAGTGGTTACTTCCCCAGCGCGTCCGGCAGGCCTTTGTAGTAGCGAAACCCTTCAACCGGCTTACCGTTTTTCATCTCGATGTGGCTGCGCGCGTAATCTTTCAGTTGCTTGACGTCTGCCTCTGACGGATTCGGATTGTATTTCTTCCATCCCGGTCCGTACTGGCTGGCGTAATGGGAAAATGCCTTCACCTTCTTGTCAACAAATTCGCTGATGTCGACCAACGTGTTCTCGTCGCCGTGATCGTAGTCGTTGTAGAAGAGATACTCGGGAACCATGTACTCCTTCAGTCCCTCTTGGGTGATCTGGCCCTGAAAAAGCAGTCGCCACATGGCGGCTCGGGCTGCGTCCGCAGCCAGATACGAGGCCGCCCGATGGTCAGACTTATGCCAGCGCTGATAATCCTTTCCCGGGTCCCAGGCCATGAGGACATCGGGGCGCAGCTTGCGAATCCACCGCACCAGATTTTCAACCACCGATTTGCGGTCCTCGAACTCCAGCAATCCGTCATCGTAGCCGAGATTGATGTAATGCTCGCCGGGGATCCCCAATTCCGCCAGTGCTGCCAATTCTTCTTTCCGCCGAATTTCAGCCAGCTGAGTTCGCGAGACATTCGGATCTTGCGTCCCAACGTTGCCCGTCGTCAGGGTCACGATGTAAACCTGATTCCCGTGTGCTTGCAAAAGCGCCAATGTGCCATGTGAGAGCGCATCGTCATCGGCGTGCGCGCCTATGAGCATGATGGTTTTGCCGGCCCATTTTTCGACCGGAACATCAGGCTTCTGCTCAGGGGGTTGCGCTACGCTCAGAGCGGAAGCAACAAAGAGCGTCAGAAAAATCAGAGGCTTGTTCATAAGACGTCCTGGTTTCCTTCGTGTAACTTCGTGTCCTTCGTGGTAATTAGTTTTCAACCACAAAGAGCACAAAGGATCACGAAGGAAAACTATTATCTATTACGGAAACAGCCTGTTTACGGATACAGCCGGTGCAGCGTTCGTGCGAAGGGAATTGTCTCGCGTACATGCTCTAAACCGCAAATCCAGGCCACCGCGCGTTCAACACCCATCCCGAATCCCCCGTGCGGAACGCCGCCGTACTTGCGCAAATCCAGATACCACTTGAACGCCTCCTCCGGCAGGCCATGGTCGTGGATTCGCTTCAGCAACAAATCGTACGACGCAATGCGCTGCGAGCCGCCGATGATTTCCCCGTAACCTTCAGGCGCAAGCACATCCACACACAGCGCCAGCTCTGGCCGGTCGGGATCAGGTTCCATGTAAAACGCCTTCACCTGTGCGGGATAGCGATGGACCATGACTGGCTTGTCGAATTGCTGCGAAAGGTAGGTCTCGTCAGGAGAACCGAGATCACTGCCCCACTCAAACTTATTCTCCAGCGCGCCTTTCGCATGCGCTTCGTCGAGCATCTTCGCGGCTTCATCGTAGGTAATGCGGGGGAAAGGCGGAGAGATATTTTCCAGCGCAGAAACATCACGCCCGATGGTCTGCAGATCGGCGCGGCGTTTCTCCAGGCATCGTTGCACGATAAAGCTGATCAGACCCTCGCCTAAATCCATGAGGTCGTCGAGCGTGGCATAGGCGACTTCGGGTTCGACCATCCAGAATTCTGTCAGGTGTCGGCGCGTCTTGGATTTTTCCGCACGAAAAGTCGGCCCAAACGAATACACCTTGCCCAGCGCCATGGCGGTGGCCTCGATGTACAGCTGGCCGGATTGCGTGAGATATGCCTGCTCGTCAAAATAATCGACCGGGAAAAGCGTCGACGTACCCTCGCAAGCTGCCGGCGTGAGGATGGGCGGATCGGTCAACGTGAATCCGCGGTCGTCGAAGAAATCACGGCATGCTTTGATGATTTCAGCTCGTACCCGCAAAATCGCCGCCTGGCGCGGAGTGCGCACCCACAGATGGCGATGGTCCATCAGAAAATCAACGCCGTGCTCCTTTAGCGAGATCGGAAATGGATCGTTCTCGCCGACACGCTGCAGCACTTGCACTCCGGTCACATCCAGCTCAAACCCGCCGGGGGCGCGCTTATCGGCACGAACTTTGCCTTCGACAATGACGCTCGATTCCTGGGTGAGACCTTTCACCGCGTCAAAGACTTCGGGTGCAACAGCGCTTTTGACGACTACGCCTTGGATGGTTCCGCTACCGTCACGGAAAATGGGAAACAGCAGCTTGCCACTTTCGCGCAGATTGTACAGCCACCCGCGAATAGTGACCGCCTGGCCTTCATGCTTACCAATTTCAACAATTGTAGTAACAGGGTTCATCGATAAAAAAATTAATCATTGAAGCATTGAGACACTGAAACATTGAAAACTGTCCACAGCCCTCAATGATTTAATGACTCAACGACTCAATGATTCAAGTACCGGCGCTACGCCGGTACCAGGTTCCCAAAAATCTCACTCATCTTTTCGGCCGCATTGATCTTCTCGTTCTCTTCGATCTCCAGCAGCAATGGCGGCTTGTGCGGCGCCTCGGTCAGCAAATCCAATGTCTGCTTCCAATCGATAGTTCCGTCGCCCGGCCACAGGTGAGAATCCCGATCTTTGGCATTGTCGTGCACATGCGTCGAATGGACGTACCCCTTGAGGGTTTCGAATGCCTGCGGCACGTCGGTCATCATGTGGGCATGCCCGGTGTCGAAGCAGACACCCAGATCATCGAAGTGGGTGTTGCGGATGAACTCTACCAGGCGCTCCGGGGTGGAAAGCTCGTTGGGAATGTTCTCCAGTAAAAGCCGTACGCCCAATGGCTTCGCGAAGGCGCGCAAGTGCTCGATCGACGTCATGGCCGATTCAAACTTGCGCTCATTAAACGATTCGTTGGCCACGCCCACATGCTGGATTAGAAATCGAAAAGGGATGTGTTCGGCGACCTCAATAGCACGCTTGATTTCATCCATTGCTTCGATTCGTGCTGCCCGGTCGGTTGCCGCCACGTTGATAGGCGGCGACCCGGTCCGCCCCCATTCGTAATCTGCATATAACGGCGCATGTACCGAATGCAAAGGCACGCCGCTGGTCTTAAACCAATCGGCAATTTCTCGAATGTGTTGTTTACGGTTGGCGTAATCCAGGTGCTGACGCGCACCGAATATTTCAATCGCTTGAGCTCCACCACTGACCAGTTTGTCGAGCAGGCCGGGATGCAGCCGCTCTTTCACGTACACGTATGTCGAAATCGCCTTTAGCATGCTTTGCAGTTTTCCTGTGCCATCGCGCCAGCCTCGGGGAAGTAAGGCCGGCGCGAACTTTCTGAGGCTAGCTTAGCAGCAAGAGCGCAGTCAAATCCTTCGCCTCAGGGCTAAAGTTCAGACCTGCTGCCGCGCTTCTCCCAGCGTGACTTCGACATCCATCCGGCGCTTTCCGCGATAGATAGTTACCCGCACGGAGTCCCCCGCCCGGTGGTTGTTCATGACTCGTGAAAGCTCCTGCTGGTCCTGAACATCTTGTCCATCGATCGCAATGATCAGGTCTCCTCCCAGCATGATCGGCGTGTTGCCGAGGTAGGCGCGTTCGGTGCCGCCCTTCAGTCCTGCGCGTTCCGCCGCCCCGCCGGGAACCACGCGGATGATCAGCAACCCGGAATCGGAAGCGAGGCCGAGCTGGTCAGCAATGTCCGGGCTGATCGGGAGAGTCACGACTCCCAAAGCCGGGCGCCGCACTCTGCCCAACGTGAGCAGGTCGTTTAACACGGCTTTGGCAGTATTGATCGGAATGGCAAAGCCGATGCCCGCGTTCTGCCCGACACTCGAAGCGATCATGGTGTTGATCCCGATCACCTCGCCGTGAGAGTTCAACAGCGGCCCGCCCGAATTGCCGGGATTGATCGCCGCGTCGGTCTGAATAGCCTCGTCAATGGTCATGCCATCCGGTTCCTGGACTGAGCGAATCGAGCTAACGATGCCACTGGTCAAAGTCCCGGAAAGGCCGAAGGGATTGCCAATCGCGTAAACTTTCTGTCCCACTTGAAGATTTCTCGAATCGCCCAGCACCATGGGATTCAGATCAGGAGCCTTGATCTGTACGATCGCGAGATCATGGGAGCGGTCCGTGCCGACCACGGTAGCGCGGTACTTCTTGCGATTGTGCATGGTGACTTCAACCTGCCGGGCGTCGGCAATCACGTGGTAGTTGGTTAGGACGTGGCCATCGCGGTCAATAATGAAACCTGAGCCTTGTCCTTCCTGCGGGACGAGTCCATAGAAGAAATCAAAGGCCACCGCCCGCGAGGTCACGTTTACCACCGCCCCGATGTTCCGGCGGTAAACGGATATGTTGTTCTGTTCCTCCGAATCCAGAGGCTCAGCCGTGGCCGCTTCAGTGATCTCCACTTTTGGGGCGGGCGAGCTTACGGTTCTGAAGGTTCCCGAACGGTAAGTTGTGAAATAAAAAAAGCAGCCGACCAGCAAAACCGCGATGGCAATCGGTCGAAGGA
>Ga0207693_10002439_pt1 | contig 16153 bp, 10 predicted proteins | sample LARL81metaG_FD_184347 | JGI IMG/M metagenome (GOLD analysis project Ga0207693, IMG submission 184347) | Corn, switchgrass and miscanthus rhizosphere microbial communities from Kellogg Biological Station, Michigan, USA - LAR L8-1 metaG... | ecosystem: Host-associated > Plants > Roots >...
GAGAATGACCAAGGCTTTGGCTGGGCTCCGCGGCATTCGCTCCAAGAACTTTGTTCCTCGAGGCCGTACCGAAATCATTTGAGGCAGCAGACTCCGGGCGAACCTAATTGTTTTGTGACGAGGATCAGCGCCACGTCGGGCGACTGTCGAGAGAATGAGCAAGGCTTTAGCTGAACTCCGGGGCATCGCGCCGAACCCGTGTACCCGCCGTGTACCTCAGTTCGGCGATTCTCGCGATTCTGGCGATTCAGGCCATTTGTGAAATCAGCAACTTACCTCTTATCAATAGCCCTCAGCGGTTCGACTCCCGCCGCCTCCACCATTAACCTGTTTATGATCAATTACTTACTTACACATTTTAATTTTGCATGATAACTTTCTGCAGCGGCGGTCCTCCGCCGGGCCTCTCGCTTTTCGTTCTCACCCATTACGAACCCAATCGAACGACCGATTACTCCTGGCAGGAAGAGCTGGGAGAAATGGATGCTCGGTTTTCGCACTGCCATTCTTGAGCAGGATCTATTTTATAAGTTCCTCGTTGCCGACAAACCAGACAGATCTGCGAAGAGATGTCGCACTGGTAGACTCCACACTTCTTTCCTTTTGCCTTATAACTCCCTCTTGATTTCCTTGAAGAGACTAAGCACGCGGTGAACAAGCGGGTCTACATTGCCACGCGACCATAGAGCAAACGTGTCCAGCGGTCCGATAGAAAAACCTGGAGTTCGTAGCACGACCCCATCAGGAACAAAGTCTTTTGCAGAAGATGGAAGGAACATATATCCTGCGCGGGCCTTTGTAAGGTTGACCCGGTCTGAAAATGTTCCGCCATTGATATCTGGCCAGCGGCATGTGGTTCTTCAGAAAGGCTGCCGCGATCATTTGATGCAGGCCTGGCAACAGATCTTTCGAGGGCATGATGAGGGCTCACCTTCAAGGTCTCTTAACCCCACATTCTTCTTGCGAGCTGCCCGATGCCCTTTCGGGAGAGCCACAACAAGTCGCTCCCGAATCAGCAGCATGTTCTCGATTTGATCGTAGGTACGGCTCAAATGACCAATGCAGACATCAAAGGTTTCCGAACCTAGTCCTGTAATTTGGGGGTTTTCAGACCCTTCTCTAAGCTCCACTTTCACGAGCGGGAGAGTGCTTCTGATCTTCTCGAGCAGCCGGGGAAGAATTTGGAAGCTCGCCGTCGGAATGAACGCGAGCCGGATTGTTCCCACCGTCCGGCGACACTGGCTCATTTTGTCGCTGATCTTGGTCCCGGCGCCATCGCTGGGACCAGGGAACAGGCAGCCGAGTGCGACGTCGTTATTCTCGCTGTACATTGCGTGAAAGTGCGTGAGGCGCTGAAAGGCATCGATTGGCGTGGCCGAATTCTGGTCGACGCGACGAAAGCGCATATAGATCCTAGACCCGATATCAGTCTGGCGGGAGTCGCCAGATCGCGGGCCGCGTTGAAGGAGAGCACATCCAGCGAGATAGTCGCTGACATGGCGGTTGGCGCACGGCTTGTAAAGTCGATCAGCAACATGCCGATGGCCTGGATACAGGACTTTTCCCCGAACCCCATACCGTCATCTTCACATCCGGCGACGACCCCGAAGCCAAATAGCTAATGATCGAGTTGATCAACAGCACTGGATTAGTCGCGATTGATCTCGGGTCACTGGCAATAGGCGGTGCTATGCACGAGGTCGGCGCTCCACTATCCGGCGTCGAGTTCCACTTCGTCCGGCGGCTTCGTTGAGAGTGCTCAAATGCCGACTGACGATTCCTTACAGGCGCCAAAAGTCGAAGGAGAAATCAATGCAAGCCGAAATCTTCGACAACACATCCATGAAGGAGTGGTCACGAATGAATAGGAGGAAACCGTGACAATAAGGGAGAGGATCGAGAAAATAAGAGTGAGTGATGACGCACTTGATCTGGCGTTTCGGAAGGCCCGTACCTATAATGCATGGCTTCCAAAGCCAGTGCCCGAGGAGCTGCTACGGCAGCTCTACGACACACTGAAATGGGGGGCCCACGAGCGCAAGTATCAGTCCTGCGAGGTTCGTATTCATTCGTTCCACGGCTCCAAAGGAGCGCCTTGTCCATCGCTTGCGCCTGGCAACATAAAGAAGACGATGGCCGCTTCGGTCACAGTCATCATCGCCTATGATCTGAAGTTCTACGACAAGTTGCCCGGGCTGTTTCCACATTACCCCGCCATGCGCGATATGTTTGTGAACAACCCCCAGGTGATCCAGGAAACTGCGCTGCGGAACTCTACCTTGCAAGGGGCCTACATGATACTTGCGGCGCGGGCTCTGGGACTGGACTGCGGGCCGATGTCAGGCTTTGATATCGCAAAACTCGATGAGGAGTTCTTTGCGGATGGCAAATATGAGTCCTCCAAGGAGGAGTTTTCCCTGAAGAACATGTGAAATCGAATTTTCTCTGCAACATCGGCTATGGCGACCCTGCGACGCTCATGCCGCGGGGCCCTAGGCTCGAATTTAGCGAGGCATGCACCCTGCTGTGATTGGCGTTTACTTGCGCTCGAAAACGCAGCAGCATAGCAACAGTAGCATCGGTGGTTCGCCACATGAGCGTGATTGGGCGCCTTTCCATCATTCCTTCTTGGAAGGATGACGGGGCTACCCTTCCATAATCCGGCGCCAGTCGAACACGCAAAGGCAATGGGTTGATCACAGACGGAAGGGGTCCGACTATTGCAGTTTCGCGTACTCCGCTTCAGCTTGCTTCAGGATGGAAATGTTGGGGTCTGCGTCTTTCCAGAGGGTAAGAAAATCTCGGTAGGCAGCCTTCGCTCTGGAGATCTCGCCTTCCATTGCGTAAGCGCGGCCGAGTTGGAGATGTGCCAGAGCACCGATGGGCTCATTCAGCACAATACCCCGATGATCGAGAATCTTCCGGAACTCGGTGGCTGCTTCGCCACCCTGATGCGCGGCAAGATAGACTTCTCCTCGCACATAGACGGGGTACAAATTGGGCCAGTTGTAGAAGCTGTATGCGGGAAGGCCAAGTTCATAAGGATCAGCGGCAGCAAGAATAGCAAGCGCCTGTCGCGGATTTGAACGACTGAGCGCGAGCTTTGCGCGCAGCGTTGGGAGGTAATTGAAGCGCACAATGGTATCTTCGGGATACCGCTTGGCCAAATCGTCGGCCAACACTTGCGCCCGCTTTGTTTCCCCCGCAAAGGCAAGAGCTAGCGCCACGCCATAGTCCACCTCTCGTCCCCTCGAATGTCGCATTGCAGTCGCGGCCAGTTGCCGTGCTCCGTAACCATCGCCGACCAATGCTTCCCGGAGGGCAGATACGGCGTAGTAACCGGCGGCAGTTTCTTTCTCGCCCGCTCGCTCCGCCGAAACGACAGCACGCTGCGAGAAATTCCGCGCATTTCCGACGTGTCCGAAGTATGCAGCGGTGTCCGCTTCCATTGCCAGTAACAGGTCCTCCTCCCCTGGTTTCCCTATTGCACTTGCGCCCTGCCGCGCCATTTCCGCAGTGTCATCGCGATAAAAAGCGATGCCATAGAGAACTGCGCCCAAATCCGAATCCAGGCCCTTCGCGTGCGCCTCTTTCGCTGTCGCCACAGCATCTTCGACCCGCTCTGAGAGCAGGTAATTCATCGCAACAAGGCGATAAAGAAAGGTGTTGGAGGGAGCGAGATGAAGTGCCTCTCGAGCCTCGTTGAGGGCAGCACCGTATTGTCCCAACATCATGGAGCAACCAGTGAGCATGTTATGCGCATAACCACTGTCCGGATATATCTTCGCGTACACTTCAAAGCTGCGCCGCGCGTTCATGAGGTCGCCGGTCGCGTAAAAATAATAATCTCCCTCAACGCCTGACTTTTCCCGCTCGCTGACTCGTGCACGCAACCGGAATGCCTTCCGCATGTACTCGGCCGAGGAGCCGGTCTCACCGAGAGTTGAATAAGCGTCGCCTAGGGCCCAATAGGCCATAGCAAAATTGGGGTCTATTTCGATGGCTCTGTGAAAAAAGGGCAAGGAGGCCGCGAAATTACCTGTTTGCGACTGTATATTCTCCCCCAGGGTGTAAGACTGCAATGCGTCAAGGGATGGCGTGGTCACTTGCGCAAGGCGAATATCGTACTTCTGCACGTTACCCAAAGATTCTCCGAGCCTTCTACGCATTTCCGAAGCCAGCCTGCCGAGCGTATCGAGAACATCGTTCCTGCCTTGCGCCTGTGCTTCTTCGCTCGCCAGCAATTCTCCGCTGGCGCAATCGACAGCCCTGAGGATGAGGTCGTATCGAGTCCCGATCAAGGAGATCGAGCCATCCAACGCTACTGCACTATTGGTTCTTTGACACGCCGCCCGAGCTGTTTCCGGAGTAAGTGGGGCATTCGTCTCTTGACCCATCATCCGCAAGGCCCGTTGGATCTGTTCCTCCGACGCAAGCTTCAGAAATGGAGACTGCTGTAACTGAACCGAGAGGCCTTGCCGGAGCGTTCCATCGAATACTCCGTCCCCCGTCAAATTGGCGAAATCGCCAAGAACGACGGTCTCTTTCTGCGTGACATGACGCGCTAGCCGCGAGCGCCAGACCAAGCCTCCGGCTACAAGCCCCGCAATCAGAAGGAACGACAGAGGCATCACGATCTTCCAACGTTGCGTCCGTGATACCGCCAGGACGCCCGGGGCCTGTGCGCTCTGTCCGTCGCTCGTGACTGGCGCACTCGGCATGAGGTAGGGGACGGCCGAAGGCTGGCTCTTAGAAACGTCGGCGCGGTTTTCCTCCTCAGGACTTTCCTTAAGACTAATGACCGGTGCGATGAAGCGATACCCCTGTCCTGTCACTGTCTGTATAAACCGCGGCTGTTCGGGGTCGTCCTTCAAGACCTGGCGAATCTTGCGGATGGCGCCCCTGGTGCTGTTATCAGTGTCGAGGAAAACTCCTTTGCCCCATACCTTCGTGGCGATTTCATCCCGAGTGACGATCTCACCCGGGCGATCGAGCAGCAGTACCAGGATCTCCAGCGGGATACGCTCCAGCTTCACCACGCGACCGCCACGGCGCAGCCTACGGGCACTCTCGTCAACCTCGAAGTCTTCGAACCTGATCGGTCCTGGCGCTCTGATTGGCTCGGAAGCCATTGGTACCCCATGGAAGAGGGCACGATTTTACACCATTTCGGAAGAACAGAGTTAAAGGCACATTAACTCTATAACTTAGCGCGACACAAAAATTAACGCCCGACACACGCTTCGCTATGGACGACTGGGCAACCTGGTCGCCATGATGCCGGTGCTTGTTCGTGGAGTGTTGTTGCCGACCCTTCAGACCTTCAGGATGGAGGATGGGGATGTGCCGCTCAATACCGTCACACCACACCAGAAGATGAATCCTTTACCACTGGCCAAAGCGGAGTCAAACAATTAGGAGAAAAGGACAATGAAAATGAAAAGGATAGCAAGAGTATCGGGGGCTTTTGCGTTTGTTTGTGCTTTGGCCTTTGGTGGGTACGTGCTCAAGATGTGGGCAAATCCTGCGATCGGCGTTCACCGCACCTTAATTGGCAGAGGGACGTATGGCCGTTTCATGGTGAATACCGATCAGAACCACACCTTGAATCCCCTCGACCCAACCGTAAAACCGTTCCAATACATCGCAAAAGCGCAGGCTCTTGATAAGACGGATCCCGCTATTGATGTCGAGGTAGATACCCACCTCTACGATCCATGGGGTTCCACAGGCTGGCATAAACATCCAGGGCCGGTGTACATCACCGTAACCTCAGGTCAGCTCACGTTCTACGAATTTGATGACCCCACGTGTTCGCCTCATGTGTATAGCAAGGGTCAAGGCTTTGTTGACTTCGGGAGCGGGCACATCGGCATTAACCAGGATCCTAATAATTCGGCCAGCGATGTTACGGTCGCAATTACTTCGGTCGGAGGTGTGTTCCGCACCGAGCTTCCGGCTGGGAATCCCAATTGTAGCTTCTGACGACCGGCGGCGATCACATCTGCGCCACCGAGGTCATGATTCGTCGCCGCCCGCAACTCGCTTTGATGTCGGCACTGCAGAATTGAGCGGTTCACAATGTCGAACCAGTTGACTCTATGCTGCTCTAAGAAACTGTTCTAGCGAGTTGCGGGCCTAGCCAGTTCCCTGAGGATGAGGCGGGAGCCCACGACGTTCCCGCGCCGGAGGGCACCAGTTTCAGTGCAGCTAGATCTCAGGTGTGACAAAACGACCCCTGTGCAAAGCTGATCTGGGAGGTGCCATTATTGGTCAGAAATCGGCCAGTGTGCCGTAATTGCCGTTGACCCATTTACAACGCACCACGGGCAAACCGAAAATTACGAGAAAAGCAAGCAGTCACAGCGAGTAAATGGCAGGTCGGTGGTCTGCAGGCTGAGTGTTTTTTCTCAATTCAGCCCGGCGAATCTATGGGGTACTGGGGGCACTGTCTGGGGTTTGCCGGACTCAGAGCGAGAGTATTTTCGTATAGTAAACGTACAATGGATCGGGCAATGAGGCCTTTTAGCCGTTGTAGCAGTTCCGAGAATCAATAAATTACGTGTTATCAGTACCCTGAATAGTTCGACTCCCGCCGCCTCCACCAACTTAAACACAAGATAATGAACAAACTTGATGACAGGCATTCCTTTCCGCGCCCAGGCGACTAGCGCCGAACAAGGACCTTGTAGCGATAAGTGACGGTCTTTTCCTCGGCAGGTTGGAATTTCAAATCCCAGTTGATTTGAGACGTCGGGTTTTCCGCCTGCACTGCAACCGCAAGACGCTTGGACTTTCCTTCGTCGGTAACGGAGAGCACGGAACCGGTTAGTGTTTTTCCGATCAACAGGCGAATTGCTTTAGCCTTGTAGTTTTTGACTTTGACCGTCCCTTCGACGGTGACGGCGTCGTAGCTGTAACCGTGGGCGTGAAGCGCGTCAATCTGGCGGTCCACATCGAGCTCTTCGCGGTGCGGGCGGACGTAGGTAGCGATGGTGATTTTAAGGTTAGTATGCGCACCGCGAGGAGTGTAGGCGAGCGTATCTTGCGCGAGTGGCTGATTCGCGGAGAGAGTTAGTGCAGGGGCACTAGTCCAGGGGAATTGAGTCCCGTTGGTCAGGCGCAAGGAGTGCCAGATGTCATTTGTGGTTTCGCGGGCACGGTCGACGGGAGAGGCGGCGTTGTACTGCGCGTTGCCGTAGGGATCCACGTGCGTGGTGTCCGGGATGTCCCACTCGTAGATGTGTTCGTAGGCAACCGTGCCGTTGAAGACGTTGTAGGTGGCGCGCTCCCCCCGGGCGAGAGTCACTCGCGGCCGGTGGTAGAGAAACAGGTCTTCCTCAGGCGCGCCTTCGAGCTCGGCGACAGCGGCGCGAAGGTCAGCGTCGGAGCGATCGCCCTCAAATGCGTTGCGCTCGCTCACCGAAATCTGACCGTTTAGAGCGCCAAGGCTGGCCGCGCCCACACCGCCTCCTACGCCTCTTCCCATTCCGCCCCCGCGAAAATCGGACATCGCCTGTGCTAGTGCTTGCTGGAGGACCATGGGGGAGAGAATCTCGGAGTAGCGGAAATTGGGAACGCCAACGACGAAGAAGAGATCCGCGTCCTGAAGATCTTCAGCATCGTTGGTGACAACGGCCTGCATGAGGATGCGGGCAGTCTTTTCGTCTTCGAGCGTGACGAGATAGGACGGAGTCCAGCCGAAACCCTTCCGCAAGTAGCCCATGGTGAGGTGTGCGTTCTCCTGCGCGCCGTTGATTTTGAAGCGGAGAGCAGCAGCTACCTCGGTGCGCGTAACTTCCAGCGCGGAATCCTTCGGAAACGAAACCTGCGCAACATTGTTGAGATGAAGGCCTACCACACGGCCATCGGCAGTGCGGAGCAGAAGCGCCTCCGACGCAGGCGGGGTGACTGCGCTGGACTCGATCCCGCGCTCGCCCGAAGGGGATGCAGAGGCGGACGTGGGCGGTGCGAAGCCGACGATTTCCCCGGTGATGTCTCGGCCATCTGAGTAGACGGTCACCAGTTTTCCCGGATTTGAGTGCAGAAGTTCTGCAAGTGAGACTGCGGGTGCGGCGTATTTCGTCTGTTGCTCGAAGGCCACTAGCTCTTCGAGCGTAGCACCGGGATCATTCGGCGCGAGCCAGAGAGTGCCAAGAGTCGCGGCCGGCACGGAGAGAATCCGGCCTTCGCCGCCGGCCAGGCGGACTTGCCCCTGGCGGATGAAAAAGCCCAGGCCGTTCTTGAAAGCGGCAACGGTCGTCGTTCTGATTTGCGCGTCGGGAAGTTCGGCAGTCCATACGCCACTCGGGGCCAGCAGGGTCACGATCGTTACAAGCACAGCCGGTCGTTTAAAATTCAAATCCGCACCTCCGGGCCGCTTTGGCAGCGAGAGACCAAGATTTGTTCGTGGCGATGGAATTGCCTCGCGCCACTGCGGCTGCCGGTTCGAAATGTCGGACCACAGCGCGGCAAGTACCACTTATTTGATACCGGGGAGTTCACACAATCGAGTACGTAGAATGATTCCCCGCTAACAAGGCTGTCGGTCAGATGGAATCGTGTTGTAGAGGCTGCCCGACGCCCTTCCATCTTTTTCCCAACATTTGATTGGGGGGGCAAAACTCTATAGGGTGATGGTGGGGTTTTGCTTTGGAAATCTATTTAGTTGACGGGACCTACGAGCTCTTTCGCCACTACTATGCTCTACCCTCTGCGCGAGATGCGGAGGGACGCGAGGTAGCGGCGGTCCGGGGCGTCCTTGCGTCGGTTCTGGGCATGATTAAAAGCGGCGCCACGCACATTGCGGTGGCAACCGATCACGTAATTGAGTCTTTTCGCAACGAACTGTGGTCTGAATATAAGACCAGTGAAGGCATCGAGCCCGATCTACTTGCCCAATTCCCTCTGCTTGAGGAGGTCCTTTCAGCCGCCTGCGTGCTTGTTTGGCCCATGGTTGAGTTCGAGGCGGACGACGCGCTGGCCGCGGCGGCCGTTGCGTCCGCTAAAGATGCGCGCGTCGAAAAGGTGATCATCTGTACTCCAGACAAAGATCTCGCCCAGTGCGTAAGTGGCACGCGAATCGTTCAGCTGAATCGGAGGACCCGCGTCACTCTGGACGAAGCCGGGGTAATTAAGAAATTTGGCGTCTCACCGGCGTCCATCCCCGATTATCTCGCGCTCGTGGGCGATTCGGCAGACGGCTACCCGGGTCTGCCCGGCTGGGGTGCGAAGTCGTCGGCTGCAGTGCTGGCCAAGTTTCTGCACCTCGAAACCATTCCCGCGGACAGCCGCGATTGGCACGTGAACGCCGCAAACGCCGGCGCCCTTGCAGCGACTCTGGTTCGCGAGCGCGACCGTGCGCTACTCTTCCGGAGGCTCGCCACTCTTCGCACTGACATCGCTCTATTTGATGATGTGGATCAATTGAGGTGGAATGGTCCTACCCCGGCCTTTGCTAAGCTCGCAGCTCGACTGGACGCAGCGCGTACCGAAAGCCGGGGGCCGTCTGCAAGCCGCTCTCAGAAAAGGAGCACTGTCTGATCCTCGCCCGGCCATTTCAAGCCGGGTGGCAGAGCATTGCGTTCCCCTCCAGATCTGACGATTGATCTATAAGGCCCGCCCCGCGCACGCTCCGGACGCCCACGCCCACTGGAAGTTGAATCCACCCAAGTGTCCGGTCACGTCCACGACTTCCCCGATGAAGAACAGTCCGGGCACTTTCTGGCTTTCCATGGTCTTAGCCGATAGCTCGTTCGTGTCGACGCCTCCGACCGTGACTTCAGCTTTGGCGTACCCTTCCGTTCCAACCGGAAACAATGTCCATTCGTGGATGTTGTGCTCCAGATCGCTGAGTGCGGCGTTCGTCCATGCCTTGGGAGAATGCAGTTCGAGCCAGCGGTCGGCGAGCCGGTTCGGAAGAAATTTCTGCAATGCCGCTCGCAGTGTCGGGATATCTCGCCGAGACGCCGCTCGCAGAAGAGGCGCTGTGACTTCCTCACCGGGTACAAGATCAAGCAAAACAGGTTGATTCTTGCTCCAGTAAGACGAAATCTGCAGGATTGCCGGCCCGCTGATGCCTCGATGAGTAATGAGCATTTTTTCCCGAAAGCGTTGGCGGCCCCACCGCGCAACCACTTCGGTAGAGACTCCTGACAGCTCGGCATAGGATCGCCGATCCTCGTCGTTGAATGTGAGGGGAACCAGTCCTGGCCGAGTCTCGCAAATCTTCAGGCCGAACTGGCGAGCGACGGCATAACCAAAATCGGTAGCGCCCATCTTAGGAATTGAAAGTCCGCCAGTGGCGACAACCAGAACCGGAGCACGAAATCGTTTGTCAGAGGCTCGCACGACGAACTCATCGCTGCGGGCCACTTCTTGTACACCGACTTTCGTGATGAGGTGCACGCCGGCATCCGCACATTCCCTTTCGAGCATTCCAAGAACATCTTGCGCGGAACGATCGCAGAAAAGCTGACCTAAGGTCTTTTCGTGATAAGGGATCCTATGTTTGTCGATGAGTGCGATGAAGTCGGCTGGCGTATAACGAGCGAGAGTTGATTTAGCGAAGTGCGGGTTGGAGGAAATAAAGTTATCGGGTGTGCAATGAATATTGGTGAAATTGCATCGCCCACCGCCGGAGATCAGTACCTTTTTCCCAGGCCGTTCGGCCAATTCAAGAATCGCGACACGCTTACCGCGCTTGCCCGCTTCCATCGCGCACATCAGACCGGCGGCTCCGGCGCCGATAATCAATGCATCGTATTTAACCGGCGGAGAACTCATCGGCCACACAGAATATACCGAGGCACCAATAAGAGTGGGACGAGCTCAAGGATCGCTTTCTCTGGTTCATGCATTTATAAATAAAAACACGACGGACGGTATCAAGGCCGCGTAAAGCAGTCTTCCACAAGCGACCATTGTTCCGATTCATTTCAAGGATTGGAAACACTTCAGCGAATCGAAAGAAGTGATCTCACAGGCATTCAAGGCTGGCATCGGTTTGCGTGTTCACTAAGTGCAGCGCAGCCCCAAATTGAGGTTCCCCTAGGCGCTTCCACGTTGGGAAGACGAATTTAAATATCTGAACATCAAGCACTTGCGAATAGCTCGGTTTTTAGAACTTGCGGCCCTGCCGAAACCCGATCAGGAGTCGACCTCCTCCACCAATGTGCAAACAATTGCGCAGCCGCCCCAGAAGCCGTACGCAAAGCCGCGTTTACGCAATGCACAGTTTGGTACAGGTATTGCATATACCCATATGCCGCTCCACTAGTGGGTTTTGACGGAGCGACAGGCCGCCGCTGACTCACAACGTTTTCGGGGAAACGGAGCCGCAACCTTTTTAGGGAGATGAATTCAATGAAGACAATTGTATTCGCAGCGTTCTTTTTCTTTGCCACTGCGGCTTTGGGGCAAACTACAGGCGGCGCCGCATTGCTCAACAGCGAACCAGTCGTGACCCAGTTCGCAAGCCATGATGCACGTGCGAGTCAACAGCCCATGGGTATGGAACGGAATCTTCTGGGAGTATCTGCTGTCACTTCTGCTCGCGGCGAGCGGCCCCTGTGGGAATTTGCCAGCGCAGTCGCACTTATTCCTCTTGGCGATTCAGCTCGGGACTTGAAGAAGGCGCACGAAGTGGCTAAGAGAGCCAACATCGTCTGGACCAACTAGTCAGTTGGCGCCAGCAGGCAGCTCGAAGTGACTAAAACTTTTCTGGCCGGAATGCCCCATTTGATCGCGTCTCTTGCGAACACTGGGGCATTTTCATTCGAGCTTAACGTCCGCAGGTGAGGCCTCTGAAAGATTTACCGCTATTTGCATTTCCAGCAGCAAACCACGTTGAATTTCTCAGTCTGACTCAAACCCGTCTTTGCCTGCTACATTAAATCCATGACCAAGCCAAAGCTGAACATCGCCATGATCGGCACCGGCTTCATCGCCAAGGCCCATTCCAACGCCTTCCGGCAGGTTGGCCACTTCTTTGAGGTTCCTTATAATCCCGTCTTAAAAGTCTTGTGTGGACGCAATCAAGAGAAGCTCACAGCTGGAGCCGAGCAATGGGGATGGTCAGAGACCGCCTTGGATTGGCAAGCAATCGTTCGTCGGCCCGATATCGATGTCGTCGACATCGCGGTTCCTAACTCGTTGCATGCGCCCATCGCGATCGCTGCCGCGGATGCCGGTAAAATTGTGCTGTGCGAGAAACCGTTAGCTACGTCACTGGCCGAAGCCGAAAACATGGCGGTAGCCATGCGCAAGGTGCCAAGCTTGGTGTGGTTCAACTACCGTCGGATTCCGGCCGTCGTATTTGCCAAAAGACTGATCAGCGAAGGCCGCATCGGGCAGGCCTATCATTACCGCGCAACCTATTTGAACCAATCCGGCAACGATCCCAGCAAAGCCACCACCTGGCGATACAGGCGATCCGAGGCTGGGATGGGGGCTGCCGGCGACTTACTTTCTCACTCAATCGATTCCGCTTTGTATTTGAATGGCCCGATTTCCGAGCTTACGGCCTTGTCCCATACCTTTGTTCCCGGGCGGGATGTAGACGATGCCACGACCGTGCTGACGAAGTTCGCTAACGGCAGCATCGGAACATTCGAGGCCACAAGGTTTGGCGTGGGATGCCGGAATCGAAAGACGTTCGAGATTAACGGCTCGAAGGGAATGTTACGTTTCAATCTGGAGGAAATGAATCAGCTAGAGTTTCTGGATGCTACTGAGCCTGCAAACCAACAGGGTGTACGGAACATAAGTGTTACCGGCCCCAATCATCCGTACTCGGACAATTTCTGGAAACCGGCCCACATCATCGGCTATGAGCATACCTTTATCGCCACGTTAGGAGACTTTCTAGCTACTCGAGACCGTGTAAAGCCCTCAACCGAGGATCTCGACAACGCTGTAGCGGTTCAAAGAGTATTGGACACGGTTGAACGATCGGCTGCGTCGCGACGTTGGATGCAGTTGTAACCTCGGATCAACCTGCATCCGAGGGAAGTTCAAGCGGCTCTATTGAAGAGTCACTTTTCCGCTTAACTCGGTTTGTGCCGACGATCGTGCGACATATACATCAAAGTCGCCGGGCTCTACTGTCCACTCATTTTTTTTCACGTTGTAGTAGGAAAAAGCTCTGTGGTTGAGGATTACGGTTACGGGCTTTGTTTCCCCAGCGCCGAGAGTGACTTTGCTGAATCCTTTTAGTTCTTTCATGGGGCGAGGAACGCTCGAATGGTGGTCTCCAACATACACTTCTGCGATCTCCGCTCCCGTGCGCGTGCCCGTGTTGGTTACGTCAAAATGTATTTCCACGTCTCCGGAAGCCGATGCTGGCGAAATGGTAAGGTTTTTATAAGCAAAATTTGTGTACGAGAGACCGAAGCCGAAGGGAAATAGCGGCTTGATTCCAGACTTGTCGTATCCGCGATAACCTACAAATACTCCCTCTGTGTAGGCGACCTTCTTGTCTCCATTTTTAGGATAGTAAGTATCGTGTGCGGGATTGTCTTCCCAGCGGCGTTCGAAGGTTACTGGCAATTTGCCGGATGGACTGTAGTCTCCGAAAAGTAGCTGTGCCAGCGCTTTTCCCCCTTCTTGTCCAGGGAACCAGGTTTGGAAGATAGCGGGCACACGATCCACCCAAGCGGTCATATCCACCCCGCCGCCCGATGTCACTGCAACCACCGTTTTTTTGTTGATCGTTGAAATTTGTTTGATGAGCTCATCTTGCCCGGGAGGAAGAATAAACATGCGATCCCCGCTTTCGCCTTCGATCGACGGGTCAAAACCAACCGCCAGGACAACCGCGTCGACTTTCTCTGCGATTGACTTGGCTTGCTGACTGACTAAATCTTCCGGACGGACGATCCCGAAATTTAGCCGGGTTTTTCCCCAGCCGCGTTTGACGAAGTAATCCAACTCAACCGCGTGCGGACCCGACGGCAAAGAGATTTTGACCTGACTAAGAAACGCATAGGCCTGCGTCCAGTCATCGATTATTAGTTTCTTATCCACATAAAGGCGATAGCCGCCATTCTCGCCCGGCCCTTGAACGAAGGCCAAATACTCTCCTGGCGTGCTTGGCCTAAAATATCCTGTCCATCGGATCGACTGATTGTTTGCCGCCATGCCATCAGTGGCGCCCGGATCGTAGCTGGCTTTGTCGTCAATACGTTGAATGCCCGGTGTGCCGGAAAGAGTAGTGTTGTCGAAGAATTCGACTTTCAGACCTTCTTTGCCGCCGGTGGCTTCAGTCGTGAAGTGAGTGAGCCCGGCGAGGTCCGCAAGACTCGGCAGTCCGGCGGCGTAATAGACTTTCGCGCCGCTGGCCAAATGCTCTGCCATTCCCTGAAGGAAGCTGGCCGCCCAGAAAGGTCGGACTTCTCCGCTGCCACCGCCCACAGGCTGTGCCGGCGTGGCATCTGGCCCGATTATGGCGACGGATTTGAGCTGGGACTTGTCGAAGGGCAGCAGGTTGCCATCATTCTTGAGTAACACCATTCCAGAGCGCGCTGCTTCGAGCGCGACCTGATCGCCGTGAGGATTCAGGAGCGGAATCGACGTATCGGTTTGGTCACGATCAAGCCACCCAAATTGAATCGCTGTGCGCAATATACGGCGCACCTTGTCGTCAATCGTCGCCTCGCTGACCTTGCCGGCTCGGATCGCCGGGAGCAGAGTGTTGCGGTTCATGAACTTTCCGGACGGCATTTCCAGGTCCAATCCGCCGTTGGCCGCAGCCACGGCATCATAAGTGGCGTCCCAGTCCGACATCATGATGCCCTGAAATCCCCACTCCTTCTTCGCGATATCGGTGTTGAAGTAACCGCTCTGAGTAAGATGAAGACCGTTGGTCAGGTTATAGGAATCCATGATTGCCCCAACGTGGGCCTCTTTGACTGCGGCTTCAAAAACAGGCAGATAGATTTCGCGCATGGTGCGCTCGTCGATGATCGAATCCACATTGTGCCGGTCAAACTCGGAATTGTTACCCATGTAGTGCTTGACCGTGGCGCTCACTCCCTGACTCTGCAGTCCCGTTATGTACCCCACGGCAGTTCGTGCGGCGAGAAAAGGATCTTCGCCGAAATATTCGAAACTTCTGCCATTCAGAGGGGCACGATAGATATTGACGCCGGGGCCGAGTAGGAAATGCACCCCCCGCGCGCGGGCGTCTTCGCCAAACACAGTGCCGACCTGTTGGGCAAGTCCGGGATCCCAGGATGCGGCTAACGCAACCCCGCCTACGGCTGTGGAAGGGCCGTAATTACGCAACCCAACCGGCCCGTCGGACATTTTCAGCCGAGGCAGATGAATGTGTTGAATGTCGCGAATGTAGAAGCTGTCGACTCCGCCGATCAAATCAATTTTCTCTTCAAGTGAGAGTTGCTTGAGAAGCGAGTCGGCACGAGTTTCAACGTCAGACTGCGACGTCTGGCTGAAAAGCGGAAGCGCCAACAACAGGAGAAAGGCGGCAGTCCATTGAAATCGTTCCCGCCGGAGGTTACGAACTCCCGTGGTTACCGTTCTGCGCTTGCAAATCATCAATGCCTCCACTTTTAACAAAATGGATAGCGCCTGAGTAAAACCCCTCGACACAGACACCCTAACGTTGCACCCTTCCCGATCCGCCGCCCTTGAGCAGGGTATTCACTTCATCGACAGTGGTGCGGCTGAAGTCGCCAGGAATAGAGTGTTTCAGGCAGCTCGTGGCCACCGCAAACTCAAGGGCCTCGTGATGCGTAGAAAGAGCCTGGAATCCGTAGATCAGGCCGGCGGCAAAAGAATCGCCAGCGCCCACTCTGTCTACGATGTGCGTGATGTCGTAGGCGCGGCTGACCATAAAAGATTGTCGGTCGTTGAGGCACGCGGACCAGCCGTTGTGCGACGCGCTCTTCGATTCCCGGAGAGTGATCGCGATAGCTTTAAGGTTGGGGTACTCGTGCAAGACCTTCGCCGTCAAGTTCTCATACTGTTGGCGATCCAACGAACCGGAATGGACATCCACCTCAGCTTCAATGCCGAGGGCCATTTGGACATCTTCTTCATTCGCAATCGCGATATCGATATGCTTGACCAATTCGCGCATGACATCGACGGTAGGCTTGCCCCACTTCCAAAGATTCTTGCGGTAGTTCAGATC